>Ga0136611_10002567_pt1 | contig 12672 bp, 8 predicted proteins | sample AntDrymUQ2232306_2_FD_106645 | JGI IMG/M metagenome (GOLD analysis project Ga0136611, IMG submission 106645) | Polar desert sand microbial communities from Dry Valleys, Antarctica - metaG UQ223 (23.06) | ecosystem: Environmental > Terrestrial > Soil > Desert | place: Antarctica: Dry Valley... | reverse complement strand
TTGATTACATCGGCGCCGATGGCGGGATCGACGCGCCAATCGATACCGCCGACCAGGCCGACGCCGTGGCGCTGCTGCTGGACGCGCTCGGCATCGACACGCTGGACGCCTTCGTCGGCTATTCGTATGGCGCGCTGGTGGGCCTGCAGCTGGCCATCCGGCATCCAGCGCGATTGCAGCGGCTGGTAGCCGTCAGCGGCGCGCATCGCGCGCATCCCTATGCGGCGGCGTGGCGCGCCCTGCAGCGCAAGGCCGTCGCACTGGGCCAGCTGCAGTGCGCGGACGAGCAGGGACTGTCGCTGGCGCGGCAGTTCGCAATGCTGAGCTACCGCACGCCCGAGGAATTCGGCGAACGTTTCGATGCTGCGCCGGTGTTGCGCAATGGGCGCGTGCGGGTGGGCGCGGAAGATTACCTGGACGCCGCAGGCGCCCGTTTCGTAACGCAGACCTCGACTATCGCGTGGCTGCGCTTGTCGGAATCGATCGACCTCCACGAGATCGACCCCGCGTTGGTCAGCGTGCCGACACTGGTCGTTGCGGTCGAGGGTGACCGCCTTGTGCCGCTGTCAGACGCGGTCACCCTGGTAGAAGGGCTTGGGCTGGGCGGCCAGCTGCGCATCCTGCGCTCGGGCTACGGGCACGACGCCTTCCTCAAGGAACCCGTTCGCATCGATGCGTTGCTGCGTGTGTTCCTGGATGGCGACCGTGCTGGAGCCTGCGCATGAGCCTGGCCAGCCTGGATACGCTGCGCGCCAACGCTGCAGGCTCTCGCCACGCGACGCGCGCAGTGCGCGCCGGGATCGACCGCGACGCTGCGTTCGGCGCTGTCACCCCGCCGCTGGTGCTGTCGTCCAACTTCAGTTTTGCGGGCTTCGACCAGAAGCGCCAATACGACTACACCCGCAGCGGCAACCCCACGCGCGACCTGCTGGCGGAGGCCTTGGCTGACCTTGAAGGCGGGGCAGGCGGCGTGGTCACCTCCACTGGCATGGCCGCCATCACACTGGTGCTGAATGCGTTGCTGCAACCCGGCGACCGCCTGGTGGTGCCGCATGATTGCTACGGCGGGAGCTGGCGCTTGTTCAACGCGTTGGCGGACAGAGGCGCATTCGAACTCGTCACGTGTGACCTCACGGACCCGCGCGCGCTGACCGAAGCATTGGCGCCCGGTGCCGGCGAACCAGCGCCGGCATTGGTCTGGATCGAGACGCCGTCCAACCCATTGCTGCGCATCACCGACCTGCGCTTCGTGATCGATGCCGCTCACAAGGCGGGCGCACTGGTCGTGGTCGACAACACGTTCCTGTCGCCCGCGCTGCAACGCCCGATCACCGACTTCGGCGCGGACGTGGTGGTGCATTCCACCACCAAGTACATCAACGGGCACAGCGACGTGGTAGGCGGGGCGGTAATTGCAAGGGACGCCGGTCTGCACGAAAAACTCGGCTGGTGGGCCAATGCGCTGGGCCTCACCGGTGCGCCGTTCGACAGTTTCCTGACCCTGCGCGGGCTGCGCACGCTGGAAGTACGGATGCGCGCGCACCAGGAAAACACCTGGGCGCTGGTGAAGCTGCTCGATGGCCGCTCCAGCGTTCTAGCGCTGCATTACCCCGGGTTGCCGACGCATCCCGGCCACGCCGTGGCAGCGCGCCAGCAGTATGGGTATGGCGCGATGCTCAGCGTCGAGCTTGCAGGCGGCGAGACCGGTGTGCGCGCGTTCCTCGACGGCTTGCGCTATTTCACCCTGGCCGAATCACTGGGCGGCGTGGAAAGCCTGGTGGCGCATCCGGCCACCATGACCCACGCCGCCATGTCGGCAACGGCGCGCGCTGCCGCCGGCATCTCCGCTGGGCTGCTGCGTTTGTCGGTGGGCATCGAACACCAGGACGACCTGTGTGCGGATATCGCCGCCGCACTGGCGCGCGTGCAAACAGCAACGCAGTCTGCATGTCCGCGCGCGCAATGAACGACCGGCAGACCGTGCACGCAGCGTTGCCGAAGCGGCCAGCCCGCATCGCATTGCTCGGCACCGGCACCGTAGGCGCTGCGGTGTGGACGCGCCTGGCGGCGTGGCGGGGGACCGAGCTCGGTGAGCGGCTCGAACTCGTGCATGCGGCCAACTCGCGCGTGGCCATCAGCAACCGTAGCGGCATCTCTGCCGGCAACCGCGAGCTGTTGATGCGCAATGCGCCGCAGGCCAGCGACCTGGAGGCAGTGGCGCCTGCGCTGTCGGGGCGGCAAGTGCGCATCGTGATTGATGCCACGGCGTCCGAGGCGGTTGCCGAGCGGCACGCAAGCTGGCTGGCGGCAGGCATTCATGTGGTGACGGCCTGCAAGCTGGGGCAGGGAACCAGCTTGGCGCGTTGGCATGCGATTCAAGCGGCGTGCGCGCAGGGCAGAACTCATTACGGCGACAGCGCCACGGTCGGCGCCGGGCTACCTCTGCTGCGCACCATTCGCGGATTGCAGGGAGGCGGCGACTGCATCCATTCGATTGCTGGCGTCCTCTCCGGTTCCATGGGCTGGTTGTGCACTCGGTACGACGGCCTGCGTCCGTTTTCGGGTTTCGTGCGGCAGGCGCGCGACGCAGGCTATACCGAACCCGATCCGCGCGAAGACCTCTCCGGCGAGGACGTGCGGCGCAAGTTGCTGATCCTCGCGCGCAGCGCCGGCCTGCCTCTGGAAGCCATCGACGTGGCGGTCACGTCGTTGGTGCCGGCTGCACTGGCAGCGGTGCCCGCAGAACACGTCGACGCGGCGTTGCACCTGCTGGATGCGCCGTTGCGGGCGCGCTACGCCGCTGCCTACCGGAATGGCGAGCGCCTGCGTTTCATCGCCCGGATCGAAGGCGGCCAGGCAAGCGTCGGCATGGAAGCGCTGTCTGCCGGCCACCCGCTTGCCGGTGGCGCCGGCAACGACAACTGCGTGGCGATCTGGTCGGACCGCTACCCGGCGCAGCCACTGCTGATCCAGGGACCCGGTGCAGGCGCAGGGGTCACCGCGGCGGCCTTGCTGGACGACGCACTGGCCATCCAGGCCGGAGCGCATTAGCCCGGCGGCACGGTCCCGAAGAACTGATCAATGGGTTGCGGGCGCGCGAACACGTACCCCTGCGCGTAGTCCACGCCGATCGCGCGCAATTGCGCAAGCTGCGTTTCGGTTTCTGCCTGCTCCGCAATTGCGCGCTTGCCAAGCACGTGCGCGATGTCGGTGATCGAGCGCACCACCGCTTCCGAGAGCCCGGAGGCGTCGAGGTCACGCACGAAGCTGCCGTCGATCTTCAGGTAATCGACATCCAGGTCACGCAGGTAGGCGAACGAGCAGAAGCCGGTGCCGAAATCGTCCAGCGCGAAGCTGCAGCCGAGATCGCGCTGGCGGCTGATGAAGCGGCGCGCGCGGGTCATGTCGCGGACCACGCTGGTCTCCGTGATTTCCAGGCACACCTGTTCTGGCCGCAGCGGGCTGCGCCGCAATCGCGCAGCGAAGTAGTCGCCGAAGTCCTCGTCGACCAGCGTCGTGCCGCCGATGTTGATGCTGCACTGGTCGATGCCCGCGGCCTTGTCCGGATGGCGCTCCATCCACGCGAGCGTGGCATCCAGCACGTAGCGGTCGAGCCGCGGCCCCAGCCGGTAGCGTTCCGCGGCCGCGATCAGTTCCGCGGGTGGGCGCAGGTTGCCGTTCGCATCCAGCCAGCGCACCAGTACTTCGAAATGCGACTGCGCATGCGTCGCCTTGCGCAAATCCACGATGGGCTGGCACCACAACACGAAGCGCCGGTGGTCCAGCGCCTCGCGGGCAGCGGTGGCCGACTGCATCGAGCGGGCGCGCTCGAGAATATCGGTGGGATTGGATGCAGCGGCGAACCAGCGGTTGCCGCCCAGCTCCTTGGCGCTGAAACATGCCGCGTCGGTCTGCAGCAGCAGCTCATCGAACGCCATGTGCGGTGGCTGGCTGGTGGCAAGGCCGATGCTGGCGGTGGTCCCCAGGTTCTGTCCCTGCCACGCCACCCGCAGCACCTCGATGGCAGTCAACAGCCGGCGTGCACGGGTGCTGGCGGTGCGCTCGTCCATCGGGACCAGCAGCGAGAACTCGTCTCCGCCCGGCCGGGCTGCCAGCACGTCTTCCCCGAATTCCGCGCGCACCAGGCCTGCAATGCTGCGGATCATTTCATCGCCGGCGACATGGCTGGCAGAGTCGTTGACCAGCTTGAAGTGGTCGAGGTCGACATACATCAGCGTCAGCGGCTGGTCGCTGGTGGCAAGGGTCTGCCGCGCCTGCTCCTCGAACGTGTCGCGGTTGAGCAGACCGGTCAACGTGTCGCGCGTCGCGCGCAGGTGAAGCGCGGCAGTGGCACTTGCATGTTCCTGCCGCGAGGCCAGCAGCAGGACCGGGATGATCGAGTAAACGACCAGCATGATCATCATCAACGCGCTGTCGTGAGGCGTTTCGGAGCGAGCGAACCCGCCCAGCCCGAGCCCTGTCAGCAGGCTGACGCAGATGATGACGGCAGAGGTCGCTCCCAACGTGACCAGGGGCGGGTACCGCGTGGCCGACCACAACAGCAGCGCCAGGGGAAGGCTGGCGAGCGCCAACGGATATTGCGTGCCCATGCTTCCGATCACATGGACCAGGCCCACCGTTGCCACGAGCAGCACCAGCCAGAACAGCATTTCGCGATGCCTGACATGCAGGCGATCGATCTGGTCAGCGCCGGGTTTCATGGTGAGCAGGTAGAGCGCCAGCGGCCCCACGCTGGTAACGCCGAGCAAGTCACCCAACGCCCATTGCAGGGCCACTTTGCCGGCGTCGCCCAGTGGTGCCATGCCGGCTTGCACCATGCCGGTGGTGCCGATGATTGCGCTTATGACGCTCAACAGGATGCCGCCGCGCAGCATCAGCAGGCCGTCGGCCGTGCGCAGCACGATCCGGCGGGCGCGGCGCCGCACGTACCAGGCGCCCGCGAGCGTGGCGATGGTATTGCTGCCGAGGGAGTACGGAAGGAATTCGCGAGGTACCGGCGCCACCAGCAGGTGCAATAGCAGCGCAGCGAGCGGGATGATCAATGCGAAGCGCAGGCCGAAGCGAAGGGCGATGGCAAGCCCGATTCCCGCGGCAGGCCAGAATAGGGTCACGTCCCCTGGGGTGCGCAGGTACAACGCTGCAACCACTGCGCCGGAGAAATACAAACCCGTCAGCAGTACAACCAGTCGTACGCCCGTGAATCCCCCATGCATCTGCGGAGTCTAGTCCAGTCCGATGAAGCGATCACCTGGGCCCAGGTGGTAGCGCGCGACTCAACACTCGATGACGTTGACCGCCAGGCCCCCGCGCGAGGTTTCCTTGTACTTGTCCTGCATGTCGCGGCCGGTGTCGCGCATGGTCCGGATCACCTTGTCCAGCGAGACCTTGTGCTTGCCGTCGCCGCGCAGGGCCATGCGGCTGGCGTTGATCGCCTTGACCGCGCCCATTGCGTTGCGCTCGATGCAAGGGATCTGCACCAGGCCGCCGATTGGGTCGCAGGTCAGCCCAAGGTTGTGCTCCATGCCGATCTCGGCGGCGTTCTCGATCTGCCCGGGCGTGCCACCCAGTGCGGCGGTGAGGCCGGCGGCGGCCATCGAGCAGGCGACGCCCACTTCACCCTGGCAGCCCACTTCGGCGCCGGAGATGCTGGCATTTTCCTTGTACAAGATGCCCACCGCTGAAGCGGTCAGGAGGAAATCGAAGATGCCCTGTTCGTTGGCGCCCGGGCAGAAGCGGTCGTAGTAATGCAGCACCGCCGGAATGATGCCCGCGGCCCCATTGGTGGGCGCAGTGACCACGCGTCCGCCGGCCGCGTTTTCCTCGTTGACCGCCAGCGCGTAGAGGTTGACCCAGTCGAGCACGGTCAGCGGGTCGCGCATGCCCGCTTCAGGCTTGCTGGTCAACTCCGCATGCAGCGAGGGCGCACGTCGCACCACGTGCAGCCCCCCCGGCAGGATGCCAACCGCTAGGATCCCGCGGGCAACGCAGTCCTGCATGGCCCGCCACAGCTCACGCAAGCCGTCATGAATCTCATCATCGCTGCGCCAGGCGCGTTCGTTCTCCAGCATCAGCTGCGCGATGCTGATACCCGATGCCTCGCATCGCGCCAGCAGCTCATCGCCGCTGGAAAACGGATGCGCGAGCGGCGTGGTATCGGCCACGATGCGGTCTTCCGCCGCCTCGTCCTGGTTGACCACGAAGCCGCCACCAACCGAATAGTAGTCACGCGTGGCAATTTCCACGCCGGCTGCATCGAACGCCGCGAAGCGCATGCCGTTGGTGTGGAATGGCAGCTTCTGGCGCTTGTTCATGATGAGGTCGGACTTCTCGTTGAACCCGATCTCGTGGGAACCATTCAGCAAGATCCGCTTGTCGCCGCGAATGCGTTGCAGCGCCGCCGGGATCACGTCGGGGTCGATCAAGTTCGGCCAGTGGCCTTCCAGGCCCATCAATACGGCTTTGTCGGTGCCATGGCCACGTCCGGTCAGGGCCAGCGACCCGAACACCTCGGCGCGCACGCGCGCAACCTCCGGCAACCGGCCGGCTTCCGCCAGGTGGTGCTCGACGAATCGCGCGGCAGCGCGCATCGGCCCGACCGTGTGCGATGAGCTCGGTCCAATGCCGATCTTGTAGAGGTCGAAGGTACTGACGGCCATGGGCGGTACCGGGGCTCGGGGCGCCTATTCTATGCGGACTGCAATGAACCGCCGGACGCCGCTGCATGGCCCTGATCCTGTACCAGCGAGACAACTGCCACTTGTGCGACCTGGCGCTGGAGGTCCTGGCTGCTGCGGGCGTGCCGGACTTCGAGAGCGTGTTCATCGACGACGACGATGCGCTGGAAGCGCGTTACGGCCTGCGCGTTCCCGTAATGCGGGACGACGTGCGTGGTGTGGAACTCGAGTGGCCGTTCGAGCGTTCCGGGCTCCGCAAATTCCTGGCCGTTGTTTGATCAACGGGAAAGCTTGCATACCCTGACGCGGCGGCGAAACCAGTGCGTGGCCCGCGCGCAGTATTTCCAATCGCGGAGCGAACGCCCTGCGGTAGACGCCGGCGCTGCGAAGATGCGCGCGGCTACTTGCCCGCCACCAGCACCACGCGGGTGCTGATCGAGACGTTGTCCGGAATCAAGCTGGTATCCGCCCACTCGCCGCCACCCACCCCGAACGCCAGCCGCCGGACCGTGGCTTTGCCAACCAGCACTGCACGCGCGCCTGGCGTCCAGGTGAATTCCAGGGTCACCGGGTTGCTCACGCCGCGCAGGGAGAGCGTGCCGTCGGCGGCATAGCGGTTGCCTCCAAGCGCGCGGAACCTGGTTGCCGTATAGCGCGCCTGCGGGAATTTCGACGTGTTCAAAAACGCCGCGCCACGCAGTTCGCTGGTGTAGTCGGGATTCGATATCGCAACGCTGGCAAGCGGGATGACGACATCGAGCCTTGCGTTCGCCAACTGTCTGGGGTCGAACGATAGTCGCGTCGCGAAGCCGTTGAATCTTCCTGTGAATTTCTCGCCCTGGTAGGTACCGGCAAAGGCCAGCCGTGAGCCGGGCGCCTGGATGTAGTTGGCGGCGTGGGCCGGCAAGCCGGCAAGCAACAGCGCCGCCAGAAGGAATTTAATGGCCATTGCGATTCTCCGGTGCCTCGCGCAACCAGCCGCGGGGCAACATGCGTGCCAGGGTGCCATCACGTACGAATACATGGTGGTAGAACGCTGCCGCAACGTGCAGCGCGACGAGCAGCACCAGTGCCCAGAACAGCCATTCGTGCGCAGCCCCGGCAAGTTCACGGCGGTCATCGCTGCGTCCAGCGATGGCTGGCAGGTTGACCAGGCCGAACCACTGCAGCGGGAAGCCGGCAGTGGAGTTGACCATCCAGCCGCTGATGGGCATCGCCAGCAGCAGTGCATACAGTCCGGCATGCGCCAGCGCTGCCGTGCGCGCCTGCAGCCGGGGCGTACCAGGTAGCGGCAACGGTGCCCCTGCATACATGCGCCAACTCAGACGCACCAGCACCAGCCCAAGGATGGTGATGCCGATCGACTTGTGCAACGCATAGGTCTCGATCTTGTCCGGGCCGTTCGGAAGACCGCCCATGGTGAGTCCGAGCCACGCCATGGCCACGACCAGTGCAACCACCAGCCAGTGCAGGATTTTGCTGACACTGCCCCACTGCTCGCGGGTGTTCTTGAATGGCATTGCTGCACCTGTGGAGTGGACCGAACGCGGCGATGCGCCGCCGTGCCTGGATTCTAGGCCTCTGCGAATGCCTGCCGCGCGCTTGCGTGTGCAACGCAACGTTGCCAGCATGCGTGCAGGGAGGGGCCGGATGCTTCGCAAGGCTTGGCGGATAGTGCTGCTGTGGCTGTGCTGTACGGGCGTGCTCGCGGCGGTGCCCGAGCGCCCGCGCTTCCGCATCGTCGGCAGCAGCCAGGGCTTGCCGTCGACCGAGATCAAGGCGCTGGCGCACGATGCCGCCGGCTATCTGTGGATCGCCACTGCAGATGGCCTGGCGCGTCACGACGGCATCGGCGTGCGCGTCTGGCGACACGACCCTGCAGACCCGCGGGGGCTGCCCGGCAACAACGTACAAGCCTTGATGGTGGATGCGGCGGACCGGGTCTGGGTGGCGGTGGAAGGCGCCGGCATCAGCGTGCTGGATGCGCGGCGCCAGTCCTTCAGCCACTATCGGAAGAGTACCCATGCTGCCATCGGCAGTGACGACACCTGGGCCTTCGCGCGGCAAGGTGGCACGGTCTGGTTTGGCACCTATGAAGGCGGCCTGCACCGGATGGATGGAAGTGGGCGCATTCGGCGTTACCACCACGATCCTGCGGTTGCCGACGGTCTGCCATCGGACACCATCCTCTCGCTCGCGGTGGATGGCGATGGGGCGCTGTGGATCGGTACCGATGGCGGGTTGGCACGCATGCAGGATGGCGCGCTGCGATCTGTGCGTTTGCCGGGCGCGAAAGTCGCGCCGATGGTGTATTCGACCACGCTGCAGAGCGACGGGTTGTGGGTGGGCACGGCAGCGGGTGTCTGGCGGCGCAATGCGCGGGGATGGTCGCAGCCGGCATGGTCGCCGATGTTCGAGCGCCCGAACGCGATGACGGGCATTGTCCGCGACGATGACGGTGCGTACTGGATCGCCAGCCAGCGCGGTCTGTGGCGGCAACGCGGCGCGGATGCCCCGGTACCGGTGCGCACTGGCGGCCCCGATATCCCGCGCGGCATCACCACGTTGTTGCGCCAACCCGGTGGTGGCCTGTGGGTGCCGGTAACCGGCGTTGGCCTCGGTTACCTGCGCGCGGACTGGCGGCGCTCGGCGCGATATTCGGGTCCGGGTGACGGGCTGCAGGGTGCGATGTATCGCGCGCTCGCACCCGCGCGCGCTGGCGGGCTCTGGCTGGGTGGCTACAACGGCGCGGTGGAGCGCCTGGGCGCAGATGGCAGCATTGTGCGGCTCGACGCCGACAGCTCGGCGCGGCTGGCAAACGTGAAACTGTCCGCCATCGCCGAGGACCGGGAGGGACGCCTGTGGTTGGGTCGTAGCGCTGGCTTGATTCGCATCGGCCTTGACGGCGTGATCGATGAGTGGCGCGCCGGCGACGCCGAGGATCCGGCCCCGGCGGGCGTCGTGCATCAGATGCAGGTGGCCGCCGATGGAAGTATTTGGCTGTCTGCCCCGGGCGGCGGTGTGCAGCAGCGGGACGTCGCCACCGGCAAAGTACTCATCGACATACAGGCTGGGGAAGATGGCATCGGCGACGCAGATCTGGAAGCGTTGCAGCTGTCGCCGCGCGGCGAGGTGTGGATTGCGAGCGGTACGGGCGTGGCGCGGCTGGACCGCGTCCACCGCCGGTTTCGCGCGGTGCCGGAAATGGGGGCAGGGCGAGTCTACGCACTCGCGTTCGACGGCGACGACCACGTGTGGGTGCAGCGCATTTCAGGCCTTGAGGACTATGTGCGGCGCAACGGTCGCTGGCAGGCCGGTACGCGCGTGGGCGCGGCCTTGGGCATGCCCGCGGTGGCCGCCTCCGGTTTGCGGGTGGACGCGCGCCATCGAGTGTGGATCACCACGCCGCGCGGCCTGTACCGCTGGGATCCGCGTAGCCGCAACCTGCGTCGGCTTGGGGTACAGGACGATACCGGCAGCAGTCAGGAATTCCTGGACCGTGCATTGGCGGTGAGCGCGCAAGGCTTGCTGGGAACGGCCGGTGCGGATGGCAGCATCACATTGATCGAGACCGACGCGCCAGACCTCCCGGCTGCATCGCCGCTGCTTCGCGTTGATCGCGCTTCGGTACGGCGCCACGGCCAGTGGCAGGAGCTGGCATTGCGTACGCCGCTGCAACTGGAACGGCAGGACCGTGAGTTCCGCATCGGCGCGCGGTTGCTTGCATTCGAAGACCCCGCATCAAACCGCTACTGGGCAAAACTCGAGGGCTTCGACCGTGAGTGGGTGGCGCTCGATGCCAGTGGCGAACGCGTATTCAGTGGGCTGGCGCCGGGCCGTTACACGCTGCGCGTGCGGGCGCGCGACGCTGCGGGCAACCCGGCGCGCGAACAGGTGATGCGCCTGCAAATACCGCCGCCCTGGTGGGCCACGGCGTGGGCGCGCGCGCTGTTTGCACTAACGGCGTTGCTGCTGCTGACAGGGGCGGCGTGGCTTTATCGGGCGCGACTGAAGCGGCGCCACGCCTGGCAGCTGGCGGAGGCCAAGCAGGTGCTTGCCGAGCAGGCATCGGAGGCAAAGTCGCGTTTCCTCGCCACCCTTGGCCACGAGGTGCGCACGCCGATGACCGGCGTGCTCGGCATGAGCGAGTTGTTGCAGGGCACTGCACTGGATGCGCGCCAGCGCAGCCATGTCGATGCCATCCGCCGCGCAGGCGAACATCTGTTGCGCCTGGTCAACGATGCGCTGGATCTTGCCCGCATCGAGGCCGGGAAACTCGAATTGGTCAACGCAGATTTTGCAGTACGCCCATTGCTTGACGAAGTTGCCGCCTTGATGGCGCCGGTCGCCGAGCGAAAGGGCCTGCAATTTCTGGATGCGCTGGATCCGGCAACGTCGCAGGCATTGCACGGCGACCGCACCCGTCTCCAGCAAATCCTGCTGAACCTGCTCAACAACGCCATCAAGTTCACCGAGCACGGGCACGTCAGCGTCGAGGTTGGACCGCTCGAGCCGCAAGGCCTGCGGGTGGTAGTGGCTGACAGCGGGCCAGGACTCAGCGCCGAGCAGCGCGGGCGCCTTTTTCGCCGCTTCGAACAGGCCGAAGGAGCGCGTACCGCTGCGCGCTATGGCGGCAGCGGGCTGGGGCTTGCGATCAGCCAGGAGTTGGCGGCAGCCATGGGCGGCCGCATCGACGTTGAAAGCGAACCAGGACAGGGTTCGCGCTTCATCGTGGAACTGCCGCTTGCAACGGCGCAAAATCCCGGATCAGTCCTGGTACCGGCACTGGACGCCCGTGCACCGGAGCTGCCGGGTCTGCGCCTGTTGCTGGTGGAAGACGATCCCATCGTGGCGCAGGCGCTGCAAGGCCTGCTGGCCGCGCAAGGACACCAAGTGGTGCACGCCGGACACGGCTTGGCTGCGCTGTCAGAGGCGGCGGTGCAGTCGTTCGATGCGGCCCTGCTCGACCTCGACCTGCCCGGCATGGACGGTCTGGCGCTGGCGCGCACGCTGCGCGCGCAGGGGTTCGCAGCGCCGCTGCTAGCCGTTACTGCGCGCTCCGATGCGGAAGCCGAAACGCTGGCGCTGGCGGCGGGATTCGACCACTTCCTGCGCAAACCGGTGACGGGCGTGATGCTTGCACATGCGCTGCGGGGCGTCGTGCCTGGTTAGCCGGCTGGAGCGTGGCAATCGCCTCTTGGAACGCCGGTGTTGGCATGGCGTGGCCCCCCGGGATTGCGGCAGTCCAAGAATCCGTTGCAACCGCGCGGACGCTCGGGGTATCTCCAATGCAAATCCATCGGAACAACTGCCATGCGCTCGACCATGCTCTTCCATTTCACGCTGCTGGTTGCCTTGTGTTGGCTGCCATGCCCACCCGCCCATGCCCAGGCGTTGTCAGTGCAGGTCCTGCCAGAGCAGCCGCTGATCGAGCGCATGCGCGACGGCCAGCAGGTGAATTTCGACCTGCTGTTCGAAAACCCCGGTGACAGGTCACTGGAGCTGGTCGGGCTGGAAATGACCCGCTTCGATCGCAAAGGGCGCTTCATCGGCCAGCGCCGCCTCGACCGCAATGGCGACAGCACGACGATGAGCATCGCCACGCTTCCGAACCGCGTCTTGCCTGCGAAGGGCAAGCTGGTGGTGTTCAACCCGTTCACCCGCTTTGCAACGGACGACCCTGTCGGCGCTTTGCGGATGGAGGCGGTGTTTTCCGCAGGCAAAGGCCGGCCGGAACAACGGGTGACGATCGATCTCACCCCGCGCGCCTTCGTCCCGCGCACGCAACTGAGGCTTCCGCTGGGTGGTGAAGTGTTCGTGCACGACGGCCATGACGTGAACGCCCACCACCGCCGGCTGGACATCACCGGCGGCATGACCACCCACTTCGGCATTACCGCGAATTTCATGCGCTATGCGCATGATTTCGTGATTGCCGACGCGAAGGGAAAGCTGTTCCGTGGCGACGGCGCCACGC
>Ga0136611_10002566_pt1 | contig 12673 bp, 12 predicted proteins | sample AntDrymUQ2232306_2_FD_106645 | JGI IMG/M metagenome (GOLD analysis project Ga0136611, IMG submission 106645) | Polar desert sand microbial communities from Dry Valleys, Antarctica - metaG UQ223 (23.06) | ecosystem: Environmental > Terrestrial > Soil > Desert | place: Antarctica: Dry Valley... | reverse complement strand
GTTCGGGCTCGGCGCGTCCTGGGGCGGCTACGAGAGCCTTGCGCTGCCCTTCAATTGCGCGCCGTACCGCACGGCGACGCGTCGCGGCTTGGAGGGACCATGCGTCCGGTTCCACATCGGGCTGGAGGATCTCGACGACCTGAAGGCCGATCTCGACCTCGGCTTCGCGCGACTTCGAAGCGCGGCGGGCTGACGGGTCGGCCCGCTCAGGGAACGATCCAGCGGCTGCGCTCCACCTTACCGTTGCCGCTGAAATCGAACATAGCGCAGCGGTGTCCCTCGCGGGCGAGGTGAAGGCGTTCGAGACGGCGCACACTCACCTCGACGGCGCAGAAGTTTACCCGGCCCGCCCCCGTCCCCTGTGCGGGCAGCGTGTAGGCTCCGCTCTCCGCGATGGGCAGCCCCGGCGGGGGCTCGATGCCGTAAGCGATGAGGCTGGAGGCGCGGCTACCCGCCCAGGCCTCGTCCGCGAGTCGATCGTCGAAGTGCAGGGTCGCGCGGCCTTCCAGGCGGAGCTGCACCCGCGCGACCGGGTCCCAGGCAAGGAGCGAGCAGCGGGGCTCTCGCGCGAGTTCGTCGACCTTCGCCGCGCGGCGATCCGTGTAGAACCGCAGCCGCGGCCCGGCCGGGTCGAAGGCGCGCATTACGACGATGCGCAGGCGCGGTGCGTCGTCCAGCCCGCGGGTGGCGACGCTGATGTTGCGAAGCTCCGACCGCTCGTCGAGGACTGCACCCGCCAGGGCGTCGAGCGCGGCGCTCAACGCCTGCGAGGTATCGCTGCCCGCCTCGCGCGCCGCCGGCATCACGCGGCCCTCCCCGCCTCGCCATCTTGGCGCAGCCGCTCCCGGCGCTCGCGGGCGATCAGCATCAGGTTACGGATGTAAACGGGCATGCCGAGGCTCTGGCCGAGGATGATCACCGGGTCGCGGCGGTACAGGCCGTAGGCGAGCACGAGGCCGGCCGCCCCGATCGAGACGAACCAGAATGCGACCGGAACGATGCTTCGTCCTGCCCGCTCGCTCGCGAGCCACTGGACGATGAACCGCGCCGCGAACAGCAATTGACCCGCGATGCCGACCAGCACCCACACGCTCCAGGATTGTTCGAGCACCTGGGCCACGTAGCCGCTCAGCGCCCGTGACAGGTCAATGAGCATCAGACCCCACCTCCACGACGAGCGGCACCCGGCTCCGGCGGATCAGCCAGGCGACCCCGAACAGGTCCTGCGCGCCATCCCGTAGCCGGTCCCAGAAGCCGTACTTGGACGAGCCCGTGAGCCTTGGCCGATCGACGACGTCGACGAGCACGATCCCGTAGCCTTCGCGCCTGACGAGAGCAGGCAGAAAGCGGTGCAGCGCGTCGAAATGCGGGAGGGCGAGATACACGTCCCGCCGGAGCGCCTTCAGGCCGCAGGCGGTGTCCCGCGTACCGTCGCCGAGAACGGCTGCACGGAGCGCGTTCGCGAGGCGCGATTGCAGCTTCTTGAAGCCAGTGTCCTTGCGCCCGAGGCGCTGGCCCGCGCAGAGGCCGACGCTCGTCCCGCCGGCGAGCAGGGCCTCGACGAGGCGGGGGATGTCGGCCGGATCATTCTGCCCGTCGCCGTCGATCGTGACCATGATCGGTGCCCGTGCGGCGCGCGCGCCCGTGCGGATCGCGGCGCTTTTGCCGCAAGAGCGCGCATGTCTGAGCCGGCGCAGCCACGGTCGGCCCCCGGCCAGCCCGGCGAGCACCACACCAGTGCCGTCGCTCGAACCATCGTCGACCACGAGGCATTCGAAGGGCGTCAACGGCGCGCAGGCGCGCTCGATCTCCGCCATCAAGGTCGCAAGGTTGCCCTCCTCGTTCCTGACCGGCACCAGGATGCTGACGCGGGGTCGCTCGGCCCCGTCCGGGCCCTCGCCGCTCATTGGCTTCCGGCCTGCAGGTAGACGCCGATATCCACCTTTCGGCCGCCGTTGATGTTGAAGCCGGTCAACCGCGTCACGAGCCGCGGCACGAGGCCGAGCCTGCTGAGTTCCGCTGCGAACGCACCCTGCTGACGCCCCTCCACGAGGGCCGCCCGGCACCCCTGCCCCAGCAGCATCCGCGCTGCGCCGGCGCCGTCCGCCATGGCCAGGTGCGTGCCGACCAGGAACACCAGGCTCGGCTCACGGTAGCCGCTGGTGACGATCGTCGCCGGCCGGCAGGGTAGCCCGGCGACGGTCTCGGCCAAGCGCGGGCTGAGTTGGATCGAGCGCAGGACGGGCCAGACCAGACCGTAGACCCCGGCATAGAGCAGGATCGCCGCGAGCGCGGCAGGTGGCGCGGCTGCGAGCCCCCCTCCCCGCCTGAGCACGAGCCAGGACATCAGCGCGGCCACCCCTGCGAGCAGAACGATCAGCGATCCCGCGAACGGGGCGGCGTTGTCGAGGGTGAGCGTCGCACCGATACCGGCTGCAAGGATCAGAAAAGGCAGAGCCGGCAGCACGAGGCTCGCGGCTACGCGCCAGCCGGTTCTGGCCGTCGTGACGCCGATCTCCGCGAGCGCGCGCGCTGACAGGATCGCGATCGCCGGCACGAGCGGCAGGATGTAGTGGGGCAGCTTCGTCGAGATCGCCTCGAACACGAGCCAGGACGGCAGGACCCACGCAAGGCAGAGCGCAACCGCGTCGTCGCGCCGGTTGCGCCATGCGAACGGGATCGCGAGCACCGCAAAGGCCGAGGCCGGCCAGAGAGTGGCGAGCGAGGCGAGCAGGTAGGCGCCCGGTGGCCCCCAGTGATTCTCCTGGCCGCTACCGACCTTCCCGAGCAGGTCGTTGCCGACCGAGGCGGTGTAGAAATCGCCGCCGGTCTTCACCGCGATGGCGATGAACCAGGGCGCGACGATGAGGAGCGCGAGGAGCATCCCGAGAGGGCTCAGGAGTCGCCTGAACCATTCGGAGCTCCGCGCCCACCAGGTCAGCGCCGCCCCGGCGAGGACGACGACCATGACGAGCATCGGGCCCTTCACCAGGATAGACGAGGCAAGCCCGATCCAGAAGAGCAGCACCTCGCCTCGCGTGAGCCCGCCCGGGCTGGAGCGCAGCATCCAGGCGCGAGCCACGATGCCGAAGACCAGGACGGAGGTGACGGCCAGAACCGCATCGGTCTTCGCGAGCCGAGCCTCGACCCCGAGAAGGATGCACGCGGCGAACAGCAGAGCGGCGACGAAGGCCTCGCGTCGTGGCACGAGGACGAGAGCCGCCCAGTAAGTCAGCAGCACGGCCCCTGCCGCGGCGAGCAGCGATGGCAGCCGATAGATCCAGATCCGCGTGCGCGCATCCTGGATCCCGAGCGCCTCTCCGCTCATCACGGCCGCTGCCTGGAGCCAGTGGATGCCGACCGGCTTCTTGTGCCGGGCCTCGTCCTGAAATCGGATATCGACGAGGTCCCCCGTCTCCAGCATCTGCTTCGAGGCTTGCGCGAAGCGCGGCTCGTCCCGGTCCATCGGCTGGAGCGTGACGAAGCCAGGGAGAAAGCAGGCGAACGACACCAGGAGAAGAAGCGCCACGGCGCGGCCATGGCCCAGGTCGGCATAGTCGATGAAGCGCTGAGCGGCGCGTTGCAGCATTGGCGACCCCGGCAGGACTCGAACCTGCGACCAACAGCTTAGAAGGCTGCTGCTCTATCCATCTGAGCTACGGGGCCGAAGCCCGACGACGGCCTCAGTGCGTCCAAGGGCCGGCGCGATTGAACTTGAAATTGTCCGAATAGTTCATGACGCGCCGCGTCAGTTCCTTCGGTTCCTCGACACGGTAGGCGATGCCGTTCCGGTCGGCGTAGGCGATCGCCTCTTCCTTCGTCTGGAACCAGAGTTTGACCTGGTCCTGCGTGTCGACCTGGGTGGTCCAACCCATGAGCGGTTCGACTTGGTGCGGATCCTGCGTCTCGAATTCGAGAAGCCAACGCTTGGTCTTCGCCGTACCGGATTGGGAGGGCGTCTTGGCGGGCCTGAAGATACGTGCCGTCATCCGTGTCGCCACCCTTTCGCTGCAGACTTCGCCATGAAGGGTCAGACTTGGCCATGAAGGGCAGCGGGCGGTGGTCGGGGTAGCAGGACTCGAACCTGCGACCTGCAGTACCCAAAACTGCCGCGCTACCAGGCTGCGCTATACCCCGACAAGCAGGCCCCGGCGCTAGCACGGCCTCAGACCGCGGACAAGGCGTCCAGGTCAGCGAGCGGCGAAAACAGGGTGCTCGACCCGGTGGCCAGCCTTCAGCCCCAGGCGCCGCGCGGTGCCCCCGTTCAGCTCCAGCACGGCGCGCACCGGCTCGCCCGACGGGATCGTCCGCGTCGAGAGCGGCTCGGCGTTCTCGGCGATGCGGGCGATGACGCCGTCCTTGCGGATGAACACCATGTCGAGCGAAATGTAGGTGTTCTGCATCCACATGCTGATCTCGCCGTCGCGGGCGAAGTCGAACAGCATGCCGCGGTTCTGGGGCATGGAGCGGCGGAACATCAGGCCGTTGGCGCGATCCTCATCGTTCCGGACGACCTCGACTTCGAATTCATGGCGCATCTCGGGCGAGGCGATCACGAGCGGCTCCACGCGCGCCTGAGCAAGCGATGCGACAAGGCCGCCGCTCGCGAGGAGCAGGACCACCGCGATCAACCAGCGCGCCGAGCTGCGGCACCAAGCGGCCAAGCGCGACTGCGACGAACGGCCATGATGAAAATATGGCATCGCTGACCCGTTCAGTGCGACGATGGGCCGGAGCCGCCGTCGGGCAACTGGATTTCCGCAGCCATCAATCCCTTCGGGCCGTCGCCGTAGCGCACGAGCACTGTCTGGCCGGGCTTCAGCTCCGCAAGGCCGTGTCGACGAAGCGTCTCCATGTGGACGAACACGTCCGGCTTGCCCTCGCCCGTGGTCACGAAACCGAAGCCGCGCAGCCGGTTGAACCATTTGACGACCGCCGTCTCGAGCCCGCTCGACGGCGTGACTGAAACATGCGTGCGCGCGGCCGGAAGCTGCGAGGGATGCATGGCCGTCGACAGGTCCATGGAAAGGACGCGAAAGGCCTGGTAGCCGCGCGACCGCTCGGTCACCTCACAGACGATCCGAGCGCCCTCGCTCGCGGCCTGGAAGCCGTCGCGACGCAGGCAGCTCACGTGCAGCAGGATGTCTGCCATGCCGTTGTCGGGCACGATGAAGCCGTAGCCCTTCGCCACGTCGAACCATTTGATCGTCCCGGAAATCTCCAGCAGATCGAGGGGCGCCTCACCCTCGATCGCCTCCATTCCCTCGCGACGTTGGACGTCGTGATGCAGTCCTTCCAGCATGAAGGGTTTCTCGCCGAGATTGCTCGCCATGCGCCGCCGCCGCCCGAAGATACTCGGTCCGATTGATGGACCATAGCACCGGGTGGACGTCAGCAAAGGGCAAAAAAGGCACACCATGTCGCCATCGTCTCGCCTCATCGAAGGCGGGCGGGCTCACGCGGATCGGTGGCGAAAAAACCGGCTGGCGTCACAAGATCGGCCACCCGACGACGGTGTTCGCGCCGCCTGGACAGCGGCCCCATATCCAGCCGCAGCGTCAGGAGCGTTCTTGACGGAGAGCCTCCTCGCCCGCCCGCTTGGCGACGTCGCTCGGGGTCGATGACGAGCTGCGAATGCGCTTGGCCAGCACCCTCCCCTGACGAGCGAGCGCGCGCAGCCGCCTCGCCGCGACCGATCCGGTTTCTTGCATGGACAACGCCTCAGCTACTTCGAACAGGGGAGTGGATGCGACGCCGAAGCGCCGCTTGTAGGGGTAGTCGCCGATCGTGAAGTCGAAGCTCTCGACGCCCTGCTGGTGCAAGGCCGCCATCGTGCCCTCGATGACAAGGCGGCCCGGTGAGCAGTTGCGCTAGGTCCCGCTCGCCTGGCCGAGCCGGACCATCGCATAGGTTTTGCCGTCCACGAGCCCGAGGAGGGCCGCGACGACCTCCTTGCCGACCGTGAGGGCGGTAAGCACGACCCTGCCCGTCGGCAGGCCCACCGCGAGCAGCTCGCGGTAGAATCGGTCGTAGGCCGGCTCGTCGAGCAGGTACGGGAGCCCCTGGTCGCGCACGCGGGCCGCTTGCAGCCGAGCGAGATGCACCAGCACCCTCTCGGCGTCGCCCGCGTCCTCGATCACCCGGAACGCGGCGCTCTCGTGCTTGAGGAAGACGCGCCAGCTACGCTCGATCTCCTTGCGCACCGGCCGGTCGAGCGATCGACGCCACGTGTCCCAGGAACCGGGCACGTGCAGGACGTTTCCGCTGAGGGTCGAGCGAGAGGCGCGAAGATGCTCGGCAAGCGGATTGACGCGCCCGCGCGCCTCGAGAGGCATCTTGTCCAGGCTCAACAGGTCGGCCGAGGGAAGCGCGCCGCGAATCTCGCGCCAGAGACGTAGGAAGCCCGACGCATCGTTCGGCAGCTTGGAGCCCAGAACCGGCGCGTTGTAGTCCGTGACGCCGAGGTCGGCGAACTCGATCCGAAACAGTCGACCATGCTGGCGTCGGACCAGTGGAAGCGCCAGCGCAAGTTCCCCGCCCGCCGCCTCGCGCGCCAGCACGATCACGGGCTCGACGTCGTGACGCGCCCCGACGGCGCCGTACCAGGCGCCGAGCCAGTCCGCGCTCTGGAACGGCGTCAGGAACGCCTCCGGCGGGCATCCTGACCAGACCGCCTCGACGTCTCTCCAAGCGGCGGCGACCTGGATGACGTAATCGCCGCGCCGAGATACGCGCGTCGAAATCGATGTCTCCGGGATCGAGTCCAAAACGGACGCGCTGGTCACGGCTTCAAGTCCAACTGGCGAACGCTCGCCCCTAGCTCGCCGCGCGCAAGTCGACGATGTTGCCTGGGTTTAGCCGATCCAGGCGAAAGTCGACCGGTCGGCGTGCCGAGCGTTTCCGCTTCAACCAGCCCGACTGGCGCGCAACCTTCTGAAGCACTGCTTTGGTCCAGAAGCCCGGGCCGTTGATGATCCGGCCGCGCGGGGTCATGCCGAGCTTCTGGCGCAGAATGCCGTTGGCGACGTTCACCATGTGCAGGCGGCGGATCTCGTCGGTCCAATACTCGATCGTGACCGAGACGTTCAGGGAGTCGAGGTTCTCGACGCGGTGGGGAGCGTTGAGAGGCCAATGGAGCCATTGGCCAGGCTCGAGATCGAAGACGAGGGCGTGCTCGTCGTACCAGTCCGCGTAGGGCATATCGATCTCGACGCCGTTGAGCGCGATGCCTTCGAGATGCTCAGGCGCAAGGAAGGGCGTGGTTTTGGGATAGACGAAGATCCGCTTGCGGCCCACGACCTGCCACAGCGACTGCCCAGGCAGGTCCGCATGGTAATAGACCTGGGCCCTCGGCGAGGAGACCAGGATGCCGAGATGCTGATTGAAGGTCTGAAAACCCGGGATCTGGCCGGCGAGCTCGTCGAACAGCCGATCGAGCAAATCCTTGTAACGGCTGTCGACCTCCGCGACGTTGCGCATGTTCAGCCACATGCGCCCGATGGTGATCGCGTCCATGACCTCCTGGCCCGTCAGACCGCTGATCTCGCCCTCCCGCCAGAGGCGCCGCTCGTGCTGCGCGCCCATGTGGACCAGGCTGTAATGCTCGCGCGGGTAGCGCTCGATCAGCTCGGCCAGCGCCTCGCGCGAGAAGAGCGGGGATTGGTGCAAGTTGTGCTCAAGCTTGAGCGGCTGCTGCCCCCAAAGCGCAGCGTGTTTCGGGTCAAAGGAGCCGAGGACTGATCCCTGATCCATCACGAATGCCTCTCAACGCTACTGGGTCCGGTCTGGGCCGAAATCAACTGCAACCCAAGCGCCAGGTCAATAAGCGTTTCGGTAAGTTCTTGGGGAAAATACGGTGAGAACCAGGATCTTGAGGTCGAAGGTCAGCGACCAATTGTCTATGTAGTAAAGATCGTGCTCGACGCGGCGACGCATCAGCTCGTCGGTCGAGGTCTCCCCGCGGCAACCGTTGACCTGAGCCCAGCCCGTAATGCCGGGCTTCACGTTGTGTCGCCGCGCATAGCGCGCAATCCGCCGCTCGTAAGCCTGGTCGTGAGCGAGTGCGTGAGGGCGCGGGCCGACAAGGGACATGTTTCCGAGCACTACGTTGAGCAGTTGCGGGAGTTCGTCGATGCTCCAGCGCCTGATCCAGCGCCCGACCCGCGTGACGCGCGGATCGTGCCGCGTCGCCTGCGGAACGACGCGCCCGTCATCCACGGTCGTCATGCTGCGGAACTTGAAGATGCGGAAAGGCTGCTGGTTGAAGCCGTAGCGTTGTTGGGCGAAGAGGACCCCGCCTCTGCTCTCGCTCCTGATGAGCAGTGCGACGACGGCGAGCAACGGCGCGAGCAGGACGAGCCCGCCCACCGCCAGGACGACGTCGACGGCGCGCTTGGCCACGATCTCGGGCGTCGAGAGCGGGCGGCGGACCAACCGTAAGCTCGCGATCGGACCGACCTTCTGAATGCAGACATCCTTGAAGCGGTCGAGAACGCGTTCAGGGCCGAGGTGGATGGAGGCGGGGACCCCGACGAAGGCGTCGGCACTTCGGTCGACGACGTCGGCGCAGGACCAGGGCACGAGGATCAGAACGTCGTCCGGGCGCAGGAAGCGCGAGGTCGAAACGGCGAGCGCCAGATCCTCGCTGAGAACGTCGCCGTGCGCCTCTCCCTCGACCGGGATGCGCAGAACGCTCGCCGCGACGACGTGCAGTCCGAGCTTTGCGAGTTCGTAGCGCGCCCTGAACGCTTCGATCTGCTCCTCATAGCCGACGAGGTGGACCCGGCGCGTCCCGAGCCCCATTTCACGGGCCAATCGGGCCCTTGCCGCATGGGCGAGCCACAAGGCCGGTGGACCGGCGACGTAGAGGAGCAGAACCGTTCCGCGTGAGGTGTCGACCAGGATCTTCGTTAAGAAACCGATCCCGAGCGCGCCCAGGAAGGCCACGTTCCAGAGTGGAAGCACGGCCCGTGTGCGAACCTGCGGGCTTAGATGCGCTCCCATCTCGTAGGCGTCGCTCACCGCCTTCGGCAGCACGTACAGCAGGGCGATGAGCAGGCCGAGTTGCAGGTAGTCGCGGACAGGTCCGGCGGTGTCGTAGACCGCCCAATGGTAGGCGGCGCCGCATCCAAGAGTGGCGACGATGATCACGGCTACGTCGCTCGAGGCGGCCCCGAGCGCGAAGGCGGAGCGAAACCAGGACCCGGCGGACATGCTCCTGAGCACGCTCGCTCCGCTCCGCTTATTCGCGCGCTGTCGCGTTGCGACCCGGCGTCGTCCAAGCGGACCTGGTAGCGGTTTCAAGGCATGCGTCGTCGCATCGGATGGTCTTGCGGACGGCTTCATTCGGGGACAACCCCGCGCCCAAGTAGGGACGGGCACGTCGCATGACTGCGTCGTCCTCCATCCACACGACGCCCAGGGCCAACACAAGGCGCAGGCGCTGTCGGACAAATCTTGAGACGCATAAAATGCGATATAAGGAGAGGGTGACAAACGCCAAGTGTTGACGTTAAGCTTTACGCAAGCCGAGCGACAGGACGAAACTATCACTCAACGGTGGCGTGCCAAGCGCGGCGAAGCTGAGGGTGGCCTCAACGCGAGGCATCTCTCGACTGAGGCATCTCTCGACTCGGGGCACACGGTATTGCACGCTCGCCGTCTTTCGCCGATCGTGTTCACACGGTCTCCAGTGCCATGCCGATCACATCCATGAACGGTCGAGACGCGTCATTTCCTGAGCGACGCTTGGGCGACCCGGCGCGGTTGGATGTCGCTCCGGATGGGACGACCGACCTTGCAGGCGTCCTGGGCGTACTCAGGAGGCGCATGGTTCGCATCCTTTTCTGGACGGTGTTGGCGCTCGGCCTAGCCGGAACCTACCTCCTGCTCGCGACCCCGGTCTTCAAGGCAACGACATCCCTGCTGATCGATCCGCGCGCGAATACGCCTGTCGGCTCCGATCCGTCTCCGACGCGCACCGGGGCCGACGTCGCTCTTCTCGAAAGCCAAGTCAGGCTACTCTCATCGGACACCGTGCTGCGGCGTGTTGCGCGCACCGAGGGGCTCGTTCAGGACCCGGAATTCGCCGGTGGAGAGCCGGGGTGGCGCGACCGGGTGATCGCGCTTGGCGAGGAGGCCGGGCTCGACGGGGATCTGCGCGAGCGTCTCGGTATGCTTATCGGATGGCGAGCCGAGGAGAAGGTTGCCCTCACGGAGGAGGCGCGGCTTGCACAAGTGGTCGACGCGCTGGCGGATCATGTCGCGGTTCGGCGCTCGGAGCGGACGTACGTCATCGACGTCGATGTCTCGTCCCGCGACGCCGAGAAGGCCGCGCGCTTGGCGAACACCCTGGCGAAGGCCTACAGCGACGACCAGAACGAGGCTCGCTTGGCGACCTCGCGCTCGGAGGGCGACGCATTGCGTCGTCGCCTTCAGGAGTTGCAGGTCCGGTTGCGCGATGCGGAGCGCCGGGTCGAGGATTACCGGGCTCGCAACCGCGTCTCTCGCGCAAACGACAGGCTGCTCAACGAAACACAGCTTAGCGAAGTCAACGAAGCGCTGAGCCGGGCGCGGGCGCAGACGGCGGAGGCGAAGGCGCGGCACGAACAGGTCCTGCGCATCCTCGCCTCGGGCCGCGACCTCGACGCCATTCCGGACGTCGCCCGTTGGCCGGTGCTCGAGCGCCTCAAGGCGCAATCGGCGGAGATCGCGCGCAACGAAGCCAATCTGAGGCTGACCCTCGGCCCGCGGCATCCCCAGCTGCGCGAGGTCCAGGAGCAGTCCCGCGACACGCGCCGCCTGCTGACTGAGGAGGCCCGCCGGGCCGGCGCGACGCTGAAGAACAGCTACGACATCGCGCGCGCAAACGAGACCGCGCTCGACCGCAGGCTCGAGGGGCTGCGTCGCGAGTCCAACAGCACGAACCAATCGATCGTCGGCCTCCGCGACCTGGAACGTGAGGCCGAGACGGCCAGAGCCATCTACGACAAATTCGTTCGCGCCAGCGGCAATGTCGCGCAGGCCGGGCTCGACGCACCGGTGGCCAGGGTCATCGCTTTGGCCGTCGCGCCGCTCAGGCCGGTCAGCCCACGCAGGCTGCCCATCCTGCTCATCGCCGGCTTCGGCGGCCTATGTCTCGGAATGGCCTCGGCGCTGCTGCGCGAGCAATCCCAGCGCGCGCGCCGACGCCCGGACGAGCAGGAGGCCGCCATGGCCGAGAGACGCCCCGTCGCCAGCGACACCGCCATAGGGCCGGACGAACCCGCGCGCGTCGCCCTGCATGTCCAGCCGGTGGTCGAGCTCGGGCCCGTTCCCCGGTTGACGGGACCGTCGCAGCCGGACCCCCGGTCGCTCGACCCGCTCCTCGCCCCGCTCGTCGAGCAGCCGGATAGCTCCTTCAGCCGTGCGCTCCTGTGGTTTGCGGACCTGTTAAGCTCCGGTCGCGCGGCGTCGGTCGCCAGCGCGCGGCCGCTCGTCGTCCTCGTCACCTCAATCGAGCCCGGGACCGGCAAGACCACCTTTGCCGCCAGCTTGGCGCAGGCCTACACGCGACCTGGCCGGCGCGTTCTCCTCGTCGACGGCAACGTCGACCATCCGACCCTCTCTCAATGTGCGCCGGCGACCGCGCCGTCCGCCGTCGTCAAGATCGCGGGCCAGTCCCGGCTCGTGCGGGCGCTCGACCATGATTGGGATGCCGGCCTGTTCCTCATGCCGTTCGGTTCGGCCGACGCCCCGCCCCGGCCGGTGCGATCGGGCGCGCCGTCCTGGAACTTCGGCGCGGCGGAGGAGGTCTTCGATCTCATCATCATCGATGGCTCGGCCGTCACCGATCCGACCCTGGCCGATTCCATGCGCGAGGCCGTCCAGCGCATAGTCCTCATCGAGCGGCCGACGACGCCGCTCGGGAAGAATGGCGACGAGGCGTTCGGGCTCGTCCGCCTCGTGGAGGATCAGGCGTCGTTCTGGCGCGAGCTCGACCGCAGGAACGAGGGGCCCGGGCGCAAGATCGCGGGTCCTGAAAACCGTCGGGCCGCGTGAGCGCGCGTTCGGGCGACCCGTGCTCGGTCGAGTTCCTGCGAGAGTTGCAGCGGGAGCTCGCGTCTCATACCGGATGGCCGATGACCGCCTTCCCCGCCATCGCCGCTCGGCGCTCCCGCCCACGTCGCTTGCCGATCCTGGTGGATCACACGCATCTCGGCCGTCATGTCACCGGCCTTGAGCGCATCACGCTCGAACTGTTTTCCCGCGAGGCGCTCAGCCCCCTTGCCGTCGAGCCCGTGACGGCTTCCGGGCTGCGCGCGATGGTCGTGCGCCAGACCTTCGGGCTGGCCATCTCCGCCGCGACGCGCCGCGCGCTGGTGCTCTGCCCCGGTTTTCCGCCGTCCCCGCTGCTCGCCGTCGTCGGCCGGCGCGTGATCCCCTACATCCATGACATCTTCCTCATGACTCGCCGGGACGACCTCAACTCGCGGGCGAAGCTCTACATGGCGGCCCCGTTCCGGTTCGCAGTCCGAACGCTGCCCCGCTTTCTGGTGAATTCGGAATGGACGGCTCGCGAGCTCGCCCGCGTGTGCAGGAGCGATGCCAGATCGCGCTCTATCGACCACCGGTACGCAACGTCTTCGGCCTCGACCCGCACGGCCGTGCTGAGCGGCCCCCGAGCGCCGGGCTG
>Ga0136611_10002565_pt1 | contig 12675 bp, 15 predicted proteins | sample AntDrymUQ2232306_2_FD_106645 | JGI IMG/M metagenome (GOLD analysis project Ga0136611, IMG submission 106645) | Polar desert sand microbial communities from Dry Valleys, Antarctica - metaG UQ223 (23.06) | ecosystem: Environmental > Terrestrial > Soil > Desert | place: Antarctica: Dry Valley... | reverse complement strand
TCCAACGCCAGCGCACGGCTGCCATCGTCAACAGCGCGAGTGAAGGCATTGTCGTCGTTGATGCTGCCGGAGATGTCTCCAGCATCAACCCGTCCGCCGCGCGCATGTTCGAGACATCGATCGCCGGAGCCCGTGAGCGTCCCGCTGCCGATCTTGGCTTCTTCACTGCCCAGGAAATCAACGAGATCATCGATCATCCACAAGGTGGCACGGTCCAGCCGGTTGTCCGGCGGCGTGGTGAGCGCGTGCTCAGCGCTGCTGTCTCGACGCTGCAGGGTGACGACGAAGGAACCTCGTCAGGCCTGGTCTGGGTCCTGCGTGATGTCACCGAACTGGCGCAGATCGACGAGATGAAAAGCGAGTTCATCTCGATCGTGTCACACGAGCTGCGGACACCGTTGACAGCCATCAAAGGCTTCACCGACCTGATCCTCGAAGGCGATGCCGGCGAGATCAGCGAGCAGCAGCGTGAGTTCCTGGAGATCGTCCAATCCAACAGCGACCGGCTGGTCGCGCTCATCAACGACATGCTCGACATTTCACGGATCGAGTCTGGACGAATCACCCTCAACCGGGAAGAGGTCGACATCGCGGCTGCTGTTGAGCAGGTGATCGCGGCACTCCGACCGCTGATCGACGACAAACAGATGCAAGTCCAGACGGAGCTGGTTGAGGAGCCAACGGGAATCGTCGCCGACCGGGCACGCTTGCAACAAATTCTGACCAACCTGATCTCGAACGCTTGCAAGTACACGCTGGAAGGCGGCTGGATCACCGTCCGCAGCGAGGCGCTCGAGGGACAGATCGCGCTCAGCGTCTCGGACACCGGAATCGGCATTCCACCGGAGGCGCTGCCGCATATCTTCTCAAAGTTCTACCGGGCCGATCAGCCTCTGGCGCGCGATGTCGGGGGGAGCGGTCTCGGCCTCGCGATCACGAAGTCGCTGGTTGAGATGCATGGCGGCAAGATCGCGATCGCGAGCCGGACCGGCGTTGGCACGACCGTTCGCTTCACGCTGCCAACAGCGGGGCCATCGGAACATGCCGCATCCGGCGGTCCGTTCGATGGCATCAGTCAAACCGGACTCGTCTTGATCGTCACCGATGATGCCGCCGAGCGCGTCGCCTGGGAAGCGGCGATCCGTGCCGTGCCCGCTGATGTCGTCATCGCACGCGGCACATCCGCGGCCGCCACGGTTGGAGAGGCAGAATTGCATCGTCCAAGCGTCATCGTCGTGCGCTGTGGAACCGGCCCTGAGATGGCAAACCTGGACGAGCTGCGTGAGGAACTGCAAGCCAGCCCTGAGTTGCGGATGACGCCTGTGGTGGCTGTTGTAAAGGAAGCCAGCGACATCAGCGCTCCTGAAGACGGCCTGCTCCTGAGCGGCGCGGTCTCACTGCAAGAAGTCGCCAGCGCAGTCCGCGACCTGCTGCCGCAAGCGGGGGAGGGCCGACCCCGGCGCGGTCGAGTGCTCGTCGCCGAAGATGACCTCGATATGGCGAACTGGTTGCGGAGGGTGCTGGTACGCAATGGGTTCGAGGTCGTTCTGGTCAGAGACGGGCTGGCAGCAATCGTCCGCGCGGTTGAAATCCTCCCCGACGCGATCATCCTCGATGTCAACATGCCGAAGATGGGAGCAAGCGAGGTACTGCCGCAATTGCTCAGCAATCCCGGCACACGCGAGATTCCAATTATCGTCATGTCGGGGACGGTTCCAGATTCAGGTCCATTCTTCATCGAGGCAGGGGCGTCCGACTTCTTCGCCAAACCGTTCAATGGCGATCTGCTTGTCCGCCGTCTGATCCAGTTGAGCAGAAAGAGGCAGGGTGGCTAGGATCGTCGTCATCGAGGATGAGCCACACATCGCGATGCTCGTGACTACCAAGTTCCGCAACGCTGGGCACGAGGTCATAGCGGCGTCGGACGGCGTCGCGGGTCTCGCGCTGGTGATTGAGCAGACACCGGATGTCGTCCTCCTTGATGTGATGATGCCGAAGATGAATGGCTATGCAGTCTGTCAGGCGATTCGCAAGCACGTCGCGGAATCGCGCGGACCCCTGATCGTCCTGCTCTCCGCTCGCAGCCAGGTCACCGACCGCCAACGCGGTTTCGATGCTGGCTGTGACGACTACATCGTCAAGCCATTCCGGCCAGCCGATCTCCTGACCCGGGTTACTAAGCTTCTGGAGCAACGAATCGGGGGCGGCGCGCGGCGCGCTCATCACGAAGCGGACGTCTGACTTCAGCCGCGCAGATCGTGGCGGTTGCGTGCGCGCGGGACGACAGCATCACTGATGGATGCGGCGGCGTCCGGGTCACGCCCCTCGCGGGCCAGCCAGTCGCGAAGGCGCCCGTCGATCTCTTCCGCCGACATGCCGGGAGCATCGTACTGGCCTGCCAGCCGTCGTTGGCGCAACGCCTCGTAGAGCGCGACCGCGCAGGCAACCGAGACGTTGAGCGACTCGACCATTCCCATCATCGGGATGAACACCGTTCCGTCGGCTGTCCGCGAAGCCTCCTCGGAGACACCACGCACCTCGTTTCCGAACACGAACGCAGTCGGGCGAGTCAGATCGAGGTCATAGAGGTCATGCGAGAACTCGCCGAGCGTCGTCGCGTAGATCGTCAAACCGCTGGCACGCAATGCCGAATAGCAGTCAGCGATCGACTCGTGCCGACGCAGGTCGAGCCAGCGCTGGGCACTTACCGAAACGCCGCCAGCGATCTCCGGAACCTCTTCAACATCGTAGACGAGGTGGGCAGTCGCCGCGCCGACCGCGTCGCAGGTACGCAGCATCGCGCTGACATTGTGGCCATCGTAGATATTCTCCATCACGACAGCCAATCCCGGCTGGCGACGGGCCAGCGTCCCGCGCATACGTGCCAGCCGCCTGGCCGTAATCGGCTTCCCTACTGACTCCACGTCGTTCTCCCATGCAGACTGAGCGCCGTATACTTGTAGCAATGGTGCCTGTAACGACGACTCGCCGCCACCTCGCATAGAGAAAGCACAACCGATGGTCCGCGCGCTGGAGACCGACCACCGCCTCACGTTCGAGGAGTATCTCGAGTTCGAGGAAACTAGTGACGTTCGTCACGAACTTGTTGATGGTCATTTGTATGCGTTCGCTGGCGCTAGCGACCGACATAACCTCATACAGGGCAATGTCTTCGCAACGCTTTGGAATCACTCTCGTGGTACACAATGCCGTGTCTTTGGCAGCGACATGATGGTGCGCGTCTCAGCACGGGTGGGCTATTACCCGGACGTGATGGTGGCGTGTGATCCTGGAGACATCCACCGTTTGTATCGGAGTGGGCCGTGCCTGATCATCGAGGTGCTTTCTCCGAGCACCAGCCTAACTGACCGACGAGAGAAACTCATCACCTATCAATCCATCGAGTCGCTTCAGGGCTATATGATGGTCTACCGCGACGTACATCAGCTCGAGTCCTACACGCGCAACGACGACGGCATCTGGGTGTACCAAAAGCTGAATGGCGATCAGGAAGTCTGGTTTCCGTGTGTTGACCTGACGGTTCCGGTCCACACGCTCTACGAGGATGTCGACATGTCGCCGATCGTACCGGACGCGGACGAGCCGGACATTCGTTAGCGCACGCCGCTGGAATTCACTGCAACCCGTTTTGACACAGCCGGTCCGGCTTGGATATAGTTATCGATGGCCTGCGCCTGGCACTGGTTGCCGGTGAGTGGGCCGTGTTTTGTCATTAGACATGCTATCGATCCCCAGGGACGGCGGAAGAGGAGTGCCTCGTGCCGAAGCGCACATATCAGCCCAAGCGCCTGCATCGCAAGAAGGACCACGGCTTCATGAAGCGCATGAGCTCGCGTGCTGGCCGCGCGGTGCTGGCCGCACGGCGGCTCAAGGGTCGTCATTCGCTGACCGTGAGCACCGAGCGCAAGCCGACGCAGAAGAAGTAGCGTTCGCAATGCCAAGCCTGCGGACCCACCCTGGCTTGAACAGCCGTTGGGGTGGGTTCTGGCGTATCTCCGAAGCTGGCGCAGATGGTCGCCCGTGAGCTGCGCTTGCGGCGAGGCAGCGATATCGACCGCGTCCGGTCGCGCGGCAGGAGTTGGTCCTCGCGGTTGCTCGTCCTCGCGTTCCTGCCAAACGATCTGGAGCACAACCGCTATGGCTTCGCGGTCGGGAAGCGTGTCGGCGGCTCGGTCGAGCGTAACCGCGCCAAGCGGCTGTTGCGCGAAGCGATCCGCGTTCGGCACCACGAGTTGAAATCGGGACACGACGTGCTGTTGATCGCTCGCAACAGCTTCCGCGACGAAACGACACTGCTGGAAGTGTCCGAGCAGCTTGACGGACTACTGAACCGGGCGAGCCTCCGATCGGCAGGCTCAGCATGAGACGCGGCGCACTCTGGCTGATCCGGGGCTACCAGCGCGGCATCTCGCCACTTCTGCCACCATCGTGTCGATTCGTGCCGTCCTGCTCGGACTATGGCTACCAGGCGATCGAGAAGTACGGTATCATCCGGGGCGGTGCAATGACCGTCTGGCGTGTCCTGCGCTGCAATCCGTTCAACAAGGGTGGCTACGATCCCGTCCCGTGATATCGTCGCAGGAATCACAACGAGCATCGTAGCGCGAGCGCGACAATAGCGAGGCGTCAACACCCCGCGCCTGGAACTGAAACCCGGCCCGACGACCGCGCCGGAACCTGAGAGGAATACCGACCATTGCTCGGCCCGTGGGATGCGTACGTTGATTTCATTGAGTGGTGTCTGCACAGCCTGACCGATATCACCGGCAGCGGTGGTCTGGCGATCATCCTGTTCACGATCATTCTCAAGACGATTCTGTTGCCGCTGACCGTCAAGTCGATCAAGTCGACGGCGGCCATGCAGGAACTGCAGCCGAAGATCAAGGAACTCCAGAAGAAGTACGCCAAGGACCGGCCCAGGCTGACTGAAGAGACGATGCGTCTCTATCAGGAGTACCAGATCAACCCGGCTGCGGGCTGCCTGCCGCTGCTGATCCAGATCCCGATTTTCTTCGGCCTCTACTTCGCCGTTCGCGATCTGTCGCGGACCGCAGGTGACTTCCTCTGGCTCGACAATCTGAACGAGGCCGACCCGCTCTTCATCCTGCCGATAATGGCCGGCGTCTTCCAGTTCATCCAGACGAAGATGATGCGGCCCGCCAACGCACCGAAGGTGACCGACCCGCAGCAGGCGATGATGAACACGATGATGAACTTCATGCCGATCATGGTTGTCGTCTTCGGCTGGAACTTCGCCTCCGGCGCCGTCCTCTACTGGGCAACGCAGAGCGTCTACTCGGTTGTCCAGCAGTGGTTCATCACCGGCTGGGGCTCGATGAAGAACTGGTTCCCGTGGCTGGTGAAGGTTGAGATGCCGGAACATCTGCGGCTCGGGCATCGCAAGAAGCCGCTGGAGCGCACGGAAATCGTCGGCGAGGTAAAGCAGAAGGGGCTGATGGGCTACCTGCAGCGCCAGGCGAAGGAAGCTGAGCAGCGGCGCGCACAGGCAACCGAAGCGCGTGGCGGAACGACATCTCCCGCCGCTACCACGTCTGCCCCACCATCCGGCAAACGCGCGAAGCAGTCGCGCGCCCAGGCGAAGGTCCGCAACGTCAGCGGTGGTTCGGACGGTGATGTTGATGTCGATAACGACGATGACATCGTAACCGTCGACACGACCAGCAAGACGCGAGTAATGTCTGGACCAGCCGCAAAGGGTCAGCGACGCACGCGCGGGAGCAAGTAGCCTGGTCGGGCGATTCACGCGAACCGGCGAGCAACCGGCGACAATGCGACCCCAGGGCTTGACGGCGTCGAGCATGACAACGTGAGGGAGCAGCGCTCATGGATCGTATGCGCAGTGTCGAGATTCAGGCACGCTCGGCGGAGGAGGCGATCCGGCTCGCGCTCGAGCAGCTCGGCTGCACCCGCGAGCAGGTCGAAGTCCAGATCCTGGCCGAAACCGAAGACGACATCTACGGCGAGGGTGAGGTGCTCGTCCGCGTCGCGATGCGTGGTACTGCCGCTCAGCCGCGCGGCGACCGCAGCCAGCCGCGCGGACAGAGTGGTCAGAGTGGCCAGCCACCGGCTCGCGGAGGCCGTGGCGGGCGGACGCTGAGCGACGCCCGGCCACGTGATAGCCGTGGGCCACGACCGTGGCAGGGCGGCACACAGGCTGGGAGCCAGAGTGGCGGGCAGCGCCGCCCCGGTTACGGGTCGGTGTCGGGTGTTCCACGCCAGCCACAGCCGGTTCGAGCACGCCAGCCATCGCAGGCATCCGACGAGCAGACGCAGGCAGTCGAAGCGCTTGCTAAGGATGTCGTCCGCGAGCTGCTGACGCATATGGACATCCAGGCCGACGTGATGGCCGTCGACAACCCGTCGGCGATGCCGCTCTCGAACGAAGATCCCTTGACGGTCTTCGTCGACATCATGGGCCGCGACCTGGCGATGCTGATCGGCCGGCGCGGTGAGAACCTGAGCCAGCTTCAGTACATGGTCAACCTGCTCGCCAACAAGCGCAGCGAGGAATGGATCAGGGTCATCCTCGATGTCGAGGGCTACCGTTCGCAGCGCGAGGAGTCGCTGATTGGCCTCGCCGAGCGGGTTGCCCGGCAGGTCGCGCGTAACCACCGGCCGATCTCCCTGGAGCCAATGCCGCCAAACGAGCGCCGGATCGTCCACATGACGATCAAGGAGATGTCCGATGTCCGCACCGAATCGAGCGGTGAGGGCGAGATGCGCCGCATCACGATCTTCCCACAATAGCCATTGACGACCAGCCGCACGAGCGCGCCGGGGCGGGACCATGTTCCGCTCCGGTGCTGAAAGCGTGGAGCGAATGAGCGCCAGCCACAGCGGCCGCGTCCCCGAATACGTTGCCATCGGCCACATCACGATCGACCGGACCCCGTCTGGCAACATGCTTGGAGGCTCGGTTCTCTACGCAGCGTTGACAGCGGCACGCTACGGACTGCGGACGGCGATCCTGACGCGCGCCAACCTGGGCGCGCTCGACGGGCCGATGCGCGAGCAGCTCGACGCAATCGCCGCCGAGGTGGAGATCGTGACCCAGGCGAGCGGCGGGATCACGACATTCACCAACACCGATGTCGCGGGCCGACGATCGCAGACGATCCACGACTGGGGTGGTGCGATCGACCTGAACGGCTTGCCGCCGCTCTGGCGCTCTGCCGGGGCGATCCACCTCGCGCCCGTCGCCCAGGAAATCGATCCACGGCAGGTCAATCGCCTGTCAACGCACCTGCTCGGCTGCACGCCACAGGGCTGGATGCGCCGCTGGGACGAGCAGCGCTTCGGCCAGGTCCGACCCTCACCGCTCCGGCTGCCGGGCGATCTCGTGTCGCGCATCGACGCGCTTGTGGTTTCCGCCGAAGAATATGCCAGCGCGCGCGATGTCATCGTCGAGATCGGCCAGCGCGGATTGAGCGCGGTCACACGCGGCGTCCAGGGCGCCGCGCTGATCGACCGAGGCCGGGAGGTTGACGTTCCAGCCTACCGCGCGCGCGTCATCGACACCGTCGGCGCTGGCGATGTTTTCGCGGCTGCCCTGTTCGCGGCCCGTTCGGTCCGCGAATCCGTCACAGCCTCGGCGCGCTATGCATCCGCCGCCGCTGCCCTGACCGTTCGCGGCGCTGGTCTCGCGCATGTCCCGACCCGCGACGAGGTCGAGGCGACCATCGAACGTGGCAACCGGCGCGCATAGGTAGCGATCAGTCGCTACGGATCTCACTCGCCATCTCACGAATAGCCGACATCGCACCGCGCACCTCATCGACGCGCTGGCGCAGGATCTCCTTGGCACGATCCGGCAATGCAGAGTCATCGATCGTGCTGACAATCCGCGAGAACGCCCGCTCATCCTTCGACTTACGGCGCGAACGCAGCAACAGGGCGACGATCACGATCAGGACGATCGGTCCGATTGGCAACATGAACCCCGGTATCGATCTGGCGTTAGTCTCGTCATCCATCTACGTTCCTTTCACATGACACAAGCGGCGGAACTGTGACTCAGTGTAAACGCGCGACGCCCGCTGTCTAGTCCGGTATACCGGCGGCATTGACTACCTGGACGGTCATTGTGTCCAGCGGCTCATCGCCTGTCTCCGGCAGCAGCTCACCGATATATTCGTTCGCGACCGGCGTCGTAAACTCGATTGCAATCGAGTCACTGGCGGGAATAACCGAACCGACGACGAGCGGATCAATCTGCAGGACATAGGCGACATCATCATTGTTCTGGATCCGCAGCACCGTTGGGCGTTCCTCAATCAGTTCGATGCCATCCTCGTCCAGCTCACCATCAGTAATCTCAATCGATATCTCTTCGATGTCCTCCTCAAGCCCTGCCGCCGCAGTCGGTGAGCCAATCACGTCGCCTTCGATCTCCTCAGCTACCTCGTCGATCTCATCCTGACAGGCGCTGAAGAGCAGAGCTGCACACAACAGAAGCGGCGCAGCCCGCCCAAAAACCCTTCGAGTTCGCATCCATTCCTCCAGACGACGTACACAGAACCGCCAGCCGTTGGCCACACCGGCTCGTGCGATCTCACCTCTGGAACGAAACGCACTCCACCTCACGCTCCACGGGTGCATGTTGCGTGCCGACAAGCACGCCGGGAACCAGTCATGGGCCGCAGGCGGCGTATACTCGTCGGAAGCAACATGCATCTTGAGTAGTCGGCCACGGTGATCGTAACGAGTTCGCTGGACGGGAGTAATGACCTGTTCCCTGTCGTCCAGAGCCGTAGCCAAGGATCTCCCTGGCTTGACAACACAGGTGGCTACCATGGAGAGGTCCTTCGCTACGGCTCTGGATGACAGGGGAACAGGTCATTACTCTATCCACACAACCTGACTACTCCACGGTGGTCGACTATTGAGGAAGCGAGTGTCCCGCGTGCCACTACCAATGCCACCGCCGATCTTGCACGCTGGTGGCTTCTCATGGGACGAAGCGCTCGTCCTGCTGGTCGCCATCCTCGCCGTCCCAGCCATCTCCTGGTTCACGGGTCGTCTCGGCAAGCGCCCGACTGGGCAGCCTATACGTGAACGCCGTCGCCGGACATCCGAACCGGACGATGACGATGCCAGCCTGAGCGACTAACAGCCCCGTTGCCCGAACCGCCGCAAGGCGCGATACTCTGCCGGCATTCAGCTGTGAGCGACGCCAGTGAACACCACGAGATACAGGAAGGGCAATGAAATGCTGACTCGTCAGGAATCACGAACGCGCGTCCGGCGGCGCGCGGCCGATGCGGTTGTCGATGCGTTACGCGCTGAAGGGGTCGAGGTGGTGTTCGGCCTGGTTGGCTCGCATGTCATCTCGGTCTACGACGCGTTGGCAGACGCGCCAGAGATCAGGCACATCACCGTCAAGCACGAGACGACGGCCAGCGGGATGGCCGACGCCTACGGACGACTGACCGGCAAGCCCGGCGTCGTCCGTGTCACAGCCGGGCCAGGCGCGACGAACTCGCTGACCGGCGTTGCCCAGGCATACATGTCCGCCTCACCGATGGTCCACATCACGGGCGCAGTGCCAACTGACGCCCCCTACGAGTCCTTCCACGGCGTTGACAAGCCCGACTTCCTGGTCCGGATGTTCGCCGAAGTGACCAAGTGGAGTATCGCCGTCGAGCGCGTCGAAGACATCCCGCATATCCTCTCGCGCGCCTTCGCGATCGCGACCTGTGGCCGGCCCGGGCCGGTCCATGTCGAGATCCCGCAGAACATCATCGTGGCCGGTGAGACAGAGATGGACGCCTACGAGCGGACCGAGATGGCCCCCGTTCTGCTGGACCCGGTCAGCCTCGCCTCGCTCTCGACACTGCTGGCGAGTAGCAAGAACCCCGTCATCTGGACCGGCAAAGGCGTCAGGGCGACGCTGGCCGACGGCGAGTTGGCCGAGTTAGCAGAATTGTTCGAAGCGCCGGTCATCCAGGCGGGCGACGCGGCGGGATCATTGCCGGACACCCATCCGCTCTCGACCGGGCAACTCTCGCTCTACGACCGCACACCGCTGCAACGCGAACTGGCTGCCGAGGCCGACCTGATCCTCACCATCGGTGAACGCGGCGGAACCGGCCACGCCGACGCCCTCTTCGCCATTGCCGAAGGGACACCTGTCGCTGGAATCTGGCTCGGGAACGATGGGGAGAGCGCCGACCCACGCTCAGTGGGCGGTGCTGTAGCCGACATTCGGGCCGGGTTGAACCAGCTCATCGAAGCCTGCGGCAACCAGCAGCGGCCAGTCGATCACAAGCTGCGCACGCGAATCGAATGCGGCAAGGACGGCCTGCGCCAGCACATCATGGACGATGTCATGCGCGATTGGGGCAGCGCCAGCCCGATGCACTATGGCGCGGCGCTCGACGCGCTCACCCCGCTGGTCGATGACGACACGATCTGCCTCGGTGACATCGGGAGCCACAACCAGTGGACGCGGCTCCTGCTGCGCACGCTGAACCGGACGACCTTCACGCCCGAAGGCTACTGGGGAGCGATGGGCTTCGGACTTCCAGCGGCGCTGGCCGCGAAGGTCGCCTGTCCGGACAAGAAGGTCATCAGTGTCACTGGCGACGGCTGCTTCCTGATGGCCAGCAATGACTTCGCGACGGCCGTCGAGTACAGCCTCAACCCGGTCATCGTCATCCTCAACGACCGTCAGTACGGGATGATCGTCGGCATGCAGCAGGGCGCGTATGGCCGTGCCTACCAGACCGAGCTCAACGGCCCCGACTTCGTCGCCTTCGCGCGCTCGTTCGGCGCGGATGGCATGCGCGTCGACCGACCCGAGCAGATGCACGACGCCCTTGAACGCGGCTTTGCCAGCGATACCATCTTCGTCATCGACGCTACCTGCACCCACGAGGTGCCGCACTACGATCTGCTTGGAGCGTGGGCGGAACTGTCGGCAACATTCAGTGACTGATCAACAATGGCGAGCACATGACTGAGTGGAACAAATCCGTCCACAAACTGCCTGCCGATCATCAATGGAAGGCGAAGCCGGGCTACAACATCTTCGTCGGTGATGCGGGAGCGATTAGGTTCGACATTCCGGAGGACTGGATCGTTGAGCCAGCATCGGATGCGATCAAGTTCCACGACAAGCAGCCGCCGGACGACGATTGCCTGCTGCAGGTGACGATCTTCCGGCTGCCTCCGGAGCTCGACATGAGCGAATTGCCGCTTCCGCAACTGTTTGAGGACACGGTCCTCAAGGACGAAGACCGCGACACGACGGTTCGTGGCCGGGTCAAGCAGCTCCACCGTTCCAACCTGGAGATGATCTGGGTTGAGGCGAGCTTCACCGACCCGAACGCGAACCGCGAAGCTCGCTCACGGTCCTGCCTGGCACGCGGCAACGACATCCATGCGCTGATCACGCTCGTCTACTGGCCCGAGCACCGCCAGCGCTTCGTGCCGGTCTGGAACGAAGTGCTCCGCACGCTGCGCCTCGGAGAATACGTGAGCAGCTTCGCGGGCAAGCGGCTCTATCGTGGCTGACGCCGGAGGGTCAGGCAAGCGCTGGATCGGCCCGGCCAGCCTGCTCGGTGCGGCGCTGATCTGGGGGTTCGTGCCAACCTCGACGCGGCACGTCGTCCAGACACTGACACCGGGCAACATCCTGCTGGCGCGCTTCATGGTCGGAGCGCTGGCGGCAGTCATCCTGATCTGGCTCTTCAGGACGCCGATGCCTCCCCGCGAGTTGATTCCGCGCGCGATCTTCCTCGGCCTGCTGGGGCAGCTCGGCTTCAACGTGCCGCTCGCCTATGGCATCCAGCACGTCGAGGCCGGGACGGTGGCGCTGATCTCCGGGATGTCGTCGGTCTTCATGGCGGCGCTGGCGGTGCCGCTGCTCGGCGAGCGGTTGCAGGCGCAGGTAGTCGTCGGGCTGATGCTGGCACTGGCGGGAAGCGTCCTCGTCACCGTCATGAGCGGCGGCGAACTGTCGTTGACGCGGGACCAAGCGTTCGGCAGCATGCTGATCCTGCTCTCGGCGATCCTCTGGGCGGTCTACTCGGTCATCGTCAAGCCCTGGCTCGGCAAGATCCCGCCGACCAGTATCCCGATGCTCGGATCGATCGCAGGGTTGCCGCTGATGATTCCAATCGGCGCGTCCGGCCTGTTCAGCGGCCTCGGCGACCTGGCATGGACCGGCTGGCTCGGCGTCGCGCAGTTCACGATCACTGCCAGCGTCATCGCGCCAATCCTCTGGGCGGTCGGCCTCCAGCGCGGCGAGGCGTCGCGTGCAGGACTCTACCTCTACCTGACGCCCCTCTTCGGCGTCATCGCCAGCGCGCTGCTACTGGATGAATCAATCACCCCCGGCACGATCGCGGGTGGAGGGCTGATCGTCGCCGGTGTCGCGCTGGCGACGCTTCCTGCAATGGGGCGGCGACGAACGCTTGAACCACGAGCGGCGGATTGAATTCGGTGTCGTCCTGAACGGTCAGCCAGCTTGATCGTGACAAGTTCAATGCGAGTCGAGAGCTGCCAACACATCAACTCTTTGGCGATCCACTACTCACGTCGACCGGGGGAATGGCACGCACCCGAGCGACCGTGTATGATCCGCGACGGTGTCTTCGTGGATGACGGAGAATGAGACGACCGTGATGAGCC
>Ga0136611_10002564_pt1 | contig 12675 bp, 13 predicted proteins | sample AntDrymUQ2232306_2_FD_106645 | JGI IMG/M metagenome (GOLD analysis project Ga0136611, IMG submission 106645) | Polar desert sand microbial communities from Dry Valleys, Antarctica - metaG UQ223 (23.06) | ecosystem: Environmental > Terrestrial > Soil > Desert | place: Antarctica: Dry Valley... | reverse complement strand
CCAGGGACCGATGGAGCTCGCGAAGTCCTTGCCCTTTGCCGGACCCAGGCGCACGGTGGTCTCCTCGCGTTGAAGGTCGCGAGCGCTCCAGTCGTTGAGGACCATGTAGCCGCCGATCGCCTCTTCGCCGCGCGCCGCATCCAGGTCGCGAACCGGCGTGTCGATGAGGGCGGCCACCTCCAGCTCATAGTCGAGCTCCTCCGAACCGCGCGGTGCCCACACTGCGTCGCCGGGCCCGCGGATTTCGCTCGTGTTGCTGAAGTAGAAGATCGGCAGCCGGTACCACGCCTCGGGCACCTCCATGTCGCGGCGCTTCCACATGGTCGCGACGTGTTGCTCGAACGCGTAGAAGTCGCGGAAGGAGGGCGGCGCCAGGATCGGGGCGCCGAAGACGAGGTCGGACGCCGCGAGTGGCTCGTCCTCCGGCCCGTCGAGCAGGTCGGCGAGGGCGTCGACGCGCAGGCCGGCACCCAAGTGGGCGTCCAGCGTTGTGATCGGCTGCCGAAAGAGCGCGGCGTTGTGCGCGAGGCGTGGATCCGCTGCCACGCGTGCGCGGCGGGCCGCCTCGAGGTCCAGCCAGCTCGATCCCTCAGCGTCCAGCGCGGCCGCCAGCCGCCATGGCTCGCCCGCGGGTGCGTGCAGCGCCCGCACGTGTGCGACCTTCATCGCGGGGCAGTGTACGGGGCGCCGCTGGACGATACGCTTCGCGCTGTGCCATGCAACCGGCCATGACGGCCGCTCCCCAACGCGCCGCTCCGCTCTGGCCCGCGTACGTCGCGACCTTCACGTTCATGCTGGGTCAGTGGGCGAGCGGCGTCGCGATTCCGCTGCACGTGCAGCTGCTCGGTGGGTCGCTCGCGGACGCCGGGCTGCTGGCATCGGTCCGTTTCGGGCTGCAGGCGTTCCTCCAGCTCCCGTTCGGCGCGCTCGCCGATGCCTGGGGAACGCGCCGCGTGCTGCTGCTCGCCGTCGTCGGCAACGTCCTCGTCAACCTGGTTCCGCTGACAGCCGTGGCGCTCGACAGCATCGCTCCGCTGTTTCTGTGGGCGCTGCTGTCGGGAGTGACCGCCTCCCTCTTCCTGCCCGCGATCAGCGCCTACGTGGCGGTCACGGCGCCGGAGCATGCGCGTGGCAGCGCCTTCGGATGGGTCACGCTCTTTACCCACACGGGCGTGGCGGCCGGTCCGGCAATCGGTGGGCTGGCATGGGATTGGGGCGGTCCGACTGCCACCTATCTGACGTCCTCGATCCTTGGAACGACAGCGGTGGTGGGACCGCTCTTCGTCGCGCGCAGTATGCGGACCAGCCTCCGCCTCGGACAGCTGCCGCGCATGATCGGCGGGGTCGCCCGTGAGCGCGCCATCGTCGGCTCCTGGGTCGCCGCCCTCGCGATCGGCCTGCCCTGGGGCGCGGTGGCCGGCCTCTTCCCGCTTTTCGGGACCGGCCTCGGTCTGGCGGCCGGGACCGTGGGCCTGCTGCTGGCCGCCCAGTCGCTGGCGAACGGGGCCTCGCGCGTGCCGCTGGGCCGTCTCATCGATCGCAGCCGCATCTCGCCGGTCGCAGCGGCGATCGCCGCGGTGGCCTACGCCGCCCTCATCGCCACGCTGGGCCTGCAGACCGGCGTTCCCGGCATTCTTGCGGTGCTGGTCGTCGGGATCGTGGCCCTGGCGTTCACGCTGATGATGGTGCAGGTCACGATCAGCCAGGTGGCGGCCCCCGAGCTGCGGGCCACTGGCCTGGGCGGGTACGGCACGGCCCTGTCTGCGGGGTTGGGAATCGGCCCGTTCATCGCCGGCGGTGTGGCCGATGCGGGCGGCTTCGGCTTGGGCTTCGGCGTCATCGGTGCAGTTGGTGTGACGGTTGGGCTCGCCGCGATCCTGGTGCTTGCCGGCGTGCGATCCCGTCCCCCGGTCAAGGTCGAAGCTCAATGAGCAGGCGTACCCTGAGCCCGTGGTGACGCGAGCCTGCCTGCTGCTTCCTGCGATCCTGGCCCTCACGGCATGCGGGACCACTCCAGAGACGTATGAACAGCGGATGGAGGACACCTACGCCTTCATCGATGCGTGGGAGCAGGCGCTCGAGGGCGGCAGCGAAGACCGAGGCTGGTCAATGTTGTCCGTTGCGGCCCGAGAAGGATTCGATGGTGAAGCCCAGTACGTCGCCCTTGCCGAGGCAGCCGATTGGTCCGCGTTCGATCTGTCACCCGTGAACGGCCACTGCGACGACCTCTACGCCTGCAACATCCACGTCGTGGTACCGCAGGAGCCTGACGACGTTCCACCGTTCCTGCTCACGTCTCCCAGGAACGCGGAGGACGCTGCCTATGGGCTCCTGATGATTGAGGACGACGACGAGGACGGCGCTGTGGATCCACCGGATGGGGAGCTCGGGAACGCCCAAGTCCAAGTTTGGTGGGAGCGCGTACCGTGGCCCGATCCCGGTATCGGCGGCGGCGGCGGATGACGGCCGGAGAATTCAGATCGTGAGCCGGCGAGCCACGTCCCGCGCATCCGGCGGAACGTCGCGTGAGACGAGCTGGGAGCAGGTCGCGACCTGGTACGACGGCTGGGTCGGCGACCATGGCTCCGAGTACCACCGCCAGCTCGCCATCCCGGCACTGATGGATCTTCTGCAGCCGCAACCGGCGGAGACGATCCTTGACATCGGCGGCGGCCAGGGCGTCCTGGCGCAGTACCTCGCCGATGCGGGTGCCCATGTCACCGTGCTCGACGCCAGCCCAAAGCTCATCGTGGCCGCCAAGCACCGCCACGCCCGGCTGCCGAACACGCGGTTCCTGGTCGGCGATGCCCGCCGGCTGCCCGCCGTGTCGGGCCTCCAGGAGGGCGAGCACGACGCCGCGGTCTTCCTGCTCTCGATCCAGGACATGGATCCGCTCACCGATGTCATGCGTGGCGTCGACTGGGCAGTCGCGCGCGACGGCCGCGTCGTGATGCTGCTGACCCATCCCGCGTTTCGGCAGGCCCGACACTCCGGCTGGGGCTTCGACGAGGATCGCAAGCTGACATATCGGCGTATCGACAGCTACCTGACGCCGATGGCGGTGCCGATGAAGTCGCTGGGCGGTGGCCAGCCCACCCGCTCGTTCCATCGGCCCATCAGCGCCTACGTCAACGCGTTGGGAGATGCGGGGTTCGCCGTCGATGCGATGCTCGAGATCGCCGACCTGCCGCCCGACCGCCGCCCGGGCAAGGTGGCGCGCGGCGACGCGCGCGCGCAGGCCGAGATCCCCATCTTCATGGCCCTCCGCGCCTTCCGGAGATGATGCGCTGAGCGCCGCGGCACGTTTCGCGGGAGAATGACCTTCGCCCCCAGCCACGCATCACCATAGGAATCACCCATGCTCGAAGCCCCTGCCTCGCGGCGCCCCGGCGGCGCCCTGAGCGTCCTGGCCCTCTTGATCCTCGCGGTTCTGATCGCGGGCGCCGCCTTCGTGGCTGGCATGGCCGTGGGGGGCGGCAACGGCGGCGGTATCGGACAGGCGCAGCCGTCCGCATCGGTCCGCGAGTCGGTCACGCCGGTTGACACCGGCACCCCCGGGCCGACCCCGATCCTCGAGACCATCACCTGCGCGGAGCCATCCGAGGCGTTCGCGGTCCTGTGCCAGGCGTACGCAGAGATCCGCGAGAGCTACGTGGACGACATCAGTGATGAGGCGCTGGTGGACGGCGCCGTGCGCGGGATGATCGAGTACGGCCTCGAGGATCCGTACTCGGGCTACCTGCCCCCGAGCCAGTACGGCGAGGCGCTCGATGACCTGTCCGGCGAGTTCAGCGGGATCGGCGCGGAGATCGGGATAGAGAATGTCGACGATCCCGCGGACCTGGGCTCATGCACAGTCGTCACGCAGGGCTGCGTGATGGTGGTCATTGCCCCGCTGGCGGGATCTCCCGCGGAGGAGGCGGGGCTACGGTCGGGCGACCAGATCCTGGAGATCGACGGCACCTCGACCCTCGGCGAGACGGTGAGCACCCTGGTCTTCGACGTCCGCGGCGAGGCGGGGACCGATGTGACGCTGACCATCGAGCGAAACGATGAGGTCAGCGAGCTCACCATCACGCGTGCGGTCATCGACCTGCGGGAGGTCGAGTCGGAGATCCTCTCCGCGGGAGTCGGCTACATCCGGCTCACCGCCTTCACCGGACGGTCCTCGGGGCTGTTCACCCAGGCGCTGGGAGCGCTTCTCGATCAGGGCGCGACCGACATCGTGTTCGACCTGCGCGGCAACCCGGGTGGCTACATCAACGACGCTCAGCAGATCGCGAGTGAGTTCGTGGCGGCCGGGGAGCTCCTGTTCACCGTCGAGCACGAGGGAAGCGTGCAGCGCTGGGAGTCGGAAGCGGGAGGCCGTGCCCAGGACGCGGCGATCGGTCTGATCGTGCTCGTCGACGCGGGTTCTGCCTCTTCGTCGGAGATCGTGGCGGCCGCGCTGCAGGAGACGCAGCGAGCGACGCTCGTCGGCCAGCCCACCTTCGGCAAGAACACGGTCCAGGTCTGGAGCGAGCTTCCGAACGGCGGCGGCCTCCGCCTTACGACCGGCCGATGGTTCACGCCCAGCCACGACACGGTCGCCGATGGCGGCGTGATCCCGGATCAGCTCGTGGAGGCCCCGGCCGATCCGACATCGGACGCCGATCCGCAGCTCGACCGCGCCCTGGAGATCCTGAGCGGAGACTGAGAGGCCGCGAGGGGCTCGCTAGGCGCTGGCGCCGCCCAGGATGCGGAGATACAGCTCGGGGTCCACGTTCCCGCCGCTTATCACGATCACCCGCGGGCGGCTGTCGGCCGGCACTCGTCCAGCAAGGTGTGCGGCCATGCCGACGGCGCCCGACGGCTCGACCACCAGGCGCGCTCGCGCGGCGAGCAGCCGCATCGCATCGGCGATCTCCTCCTCGCTGACGGTGACGATGCGTTCCATGTAGGCACGCAGGTGCTCGAAGGGCAGCGGCCCGAGCGAATTCGTCCTGAGCCCGTCGCACATCGTTCGGCCGGTCTGCTCCGCGGTCCACGTGACGAGCTCGCCGCGCTCGAGCGACTCCTTGGCATCGGCGGCAAGCTCCGGTTCGACACCGATCACGACCGCCGACGGGGCAAGGTTTTTCACCGCGGTGGCCACGCCAGCTGACAGCCCGCCGCCGGAGACCGGAACCACGACGCTGCCGACATCGGGCAGGTCCTCCACGATCTCCAGCCCGCAGGTGGCCTGGCCGGCGATGATCTCCGGGTCGTCGTACGGTTCCACCATCACCAGGCCGCGCTCCTCAACCACCTGCAGCGCGCGTCTGTGACGCTCCTCCGAGTCGGGGCCGGTGAAGACGATCTCCGCTCCGTCCCGCCGCACGCCATCCACCTTCACCTTCGGTGCGTTCTCCGGCATGCAGATCACGGCGTGGGAGCCCAGCAGCCGAGCGGCGCGTGCAACGGCCTGCGCGTGGTTGCCCGACGAGTAGGTCACCACACCCCGCGCCCGCTCCGCGTCGGTCAGAGACGCCAGCTTGTTGTAGGCGCCGCGCATCTTGAAGGCGCCCACCGGCTGCAGCGACTCCGGCTTGAGCCATGTCGTGTCGTCCCAGCGGAGCAGCGGTGTACGGGTTGCCACCCCACGGATCCGTTCCGCCGCCGCTCGAATCCGATCAAGCGAGACGAGGCGACTCTCGAGCGACGTGCTCATCAACCGCGCGGTGGCTTGTCCGTGGAGAGCCCGAGCACGCGGCCTGCGGGATCGGCGATCACGGCCCACCAGCCCATGTCTCCGCCGATCTCCTCGCGTGGACTCACGACGCTGCCGCCGGCGGCGGCCACGCGGTCGAGCGCACCCTCGAGGTCATCCGTGTCGAAGATGATGCGGACGCCGTTGCCGAGCTGTTCCTCCGGAGCCTTGAAGATCCCGCCGAGCATCTCTTCATCAGGTCCGGCGGCCATGACGTAGTCCTCCCCGAATGGCTGGAAGGTCCAGCCGAACGCTTCGCCGTAGAAGCGCTGGGCTTGATCCAGGTCCGGGACCGGGATCTCCCACCAGCTCATCTTGGTGATCGCCGGAACATTCGTCGCCTGCGTCATCTGCCGTTCTCCTTGCGTTGAGTGGGGGATGCTTGTCAGTACGCTCGAGCCCAATGGGCGACGTCGACACCGGGCTTGCCGCAGTGCATGCAGGCGGTGCCGGGATCGGTCGGCTCGAGGGGCAGGAAGCGGATGGTGGCCTTGGTGCGGGACGCGATCTCCGCCTCGCACGCCCCCTCGCCGCACCACGCGCCGCGCCAGAACCCGCCCTGCTCGGCGACGCCGCTGCTGAACGCGGCGAAGCTGGTGATCTCGTGGGTGTTCGCCTCGCGGTAGGCGAGCGCCTCGTCGAACAGCTTCGCCTGCACGGCGTCCAGGCGCGCGCGCATGCCGGCAATGGCCTCCGCCACGGGGACCTCGGCCTTCTCGCCGCCGGTTCGCTCGGCGAGCACCACGCGGTCCGCTGCCACGTCGCGCGGCCCGAGCTCAATCCTGACCGGCACGCCCTTGAGCTCCCACTCCGCAAACTTGTAGCCGGGCCGATGCTGGTCGCGATCATCGACGCGGATGCGGATGCCCTGCGCCGCGAGCTCGGTGCGAATCCGCTCCGCGACGCCCATGACGGAGTCGCGCTCCTCCTCCGAGCGGTAGATGGGCACGATCACGACCTGGATCGGTGCCACCGCAGGGGGCAGGCGCAGCCCGGCGTCGTCGCCGTGGGCCATGATCGTGCCGCCCACCATGCGCGCCGAGAAGCCCCATGACGTGGCCCATGCGTGGTCCTGCTGCCCATCGGCGTTGAGGAAGGTCACGTCATAGGCCTTGGCGAAGTTCTGCCCCAGGAAGTGGCTGGTCCCGCACTGGAGCGCCTTCGCGTCGCGCATCAGGCCCTCGATGGGGTAGGTCTCGACCGCCCCGGGAAAGCGCTCCCCGGCGGACTTGCGTCCCTTGTGGACCGGGATGGCGAGCACGTCCTCGGCCACCTCGCGGTACACCTCGAGCATGCGCAACGCCTCTTCCTGCGCCTCGCCGCTGGTGGCGTGGGCCGTATGGCCCTCCTGCCACAGGAACTCGCTGGTACGCAGGAAGAGCCTCGTGCGCATCTCCCAGCGCACGACGTTGCCCCACTGGTTGTAGAGCAGCGGCATGTCCCGATAGCTCTGGATCCAGCGCTTATAGGTATGCCAGATGATCGCCTCGGACGTGGGCCGGATGGCGAGTGGCTCCTCGAGCTTCTCCCCGCCGCCATGTGTCACCACCGCGACCTGCGGGGCGAAGCCCTCAACGTGGTCCGCCTCGCGCTCCAGGAGGCTCATCGGGATCAGGAGCGGGAAGTACAGGTTCTCGTGCCCAGTTGCCTTGAAGCGATCGTCGAGCGCGCGCTGGGTCAGCTCCCAGATGGCGTAGCCGTGCGGGCGCATGATCATCGAGCCCTTCGCCGGGCCGTGCTCCGCCAGTTCGGCGCGCTTCACGACCTCGACGTACCAGGCGGGAAAATCATCGGCCTGCGTGGGCAGGCGGTTGGTGCTCATGAAGACCCGATGCTAGCGGGTCGCTGATCGCCGCGACCCGAGACGGAATGTCAAGCCTGATCGGCGCGGGTGTTCAGCGCTGCCAGCTTGTGAAGAGGAGGACTGCGGCAAGGATCAGCAGGACGACGAGCAGGACCAGCCACCCGGGAACTCGCTCGAGCAGGCCGGCGTTCTGGGTGCGCCGCTCGTAGTCCTGCGCTCCTTCGTCGAAGAGCGCCGCTCGCGCGTCGAGCTGACTCTTCCCGCCGCCGCCAGGCCCGTGGGTCACGCCGCGCGCCATGCCGATGGTCAGGCCGGCGTCGCCGATCGCGCGGCCGACCCTGTTCGCCCGCCCGCGCCGTCTCATTGGCTTGTCGGGGCCGGCGACTTCCGGCGCCTCCCGCCGCTCAAGATCCTCGACATCTTCCATTACAGGTTGCCGCGGCGTGCTTGTTCCGCCTCGATCGCCTCGAAGAGCGCCTTGAAGTTCCCGACGCCGAAGCCGCGAGATCCGTGGCGCTCGATGATCTCGAAGAAGAATGTCGGCCGATCCTGCACGGGGCGGGTGAAGATCTGGAGCAGGTAGCCCTCCTCGTCGCGATCGGCCTCGATGCCGAGCTCCTCGAGGACGTCCATCGGCACGCCCACGTCGCCCACGCGCTCGGGGAGTGACTCGTAGTACGCGTGCGGCATGCCCAGGAACTCGACGCCGCGCTCGCGCAGGCTCCGGACCGTGCCTACGATGTCGGTCGTTCGCAGCGCGATGTGCTGCGTTCCGGCGGTGCCGTAGTAGTCCAGGAACTCCTGGATCTGGCTCTTGCGCTTGCCGCTCGCCGGCTCGTTGATGGGAAACTTGATGCGGCCGTTGCCGTTCTGCATCACCTTGCTCATCAGGGCCGAGTACTCGGTGTGGATCACCTTGTCGTCGTAGTGGATGAGCTGGCTGAAGCCCATGACGTCGCGGTAGAAGGCCACGAAGCGGTCCATGTCGCCGAGCTCGACGTTGCCGACGCAGTGGTCGACCTCGAGCAGCGTCTGTCCGGACGGGGCGGCCGGCGGGCGCGTAATGCGGTGATAGCCGGGTGCGAACGTGCCGTGGTAGTCCCGCCGGTCGACGAAGGAGTGGAGCACCTCGCCGTACGCGTGGATGGCGCTGCGGCGCAGGACGCCCTTCTGGCCGGGCAGGTCGGTGGGATCCATGGCGCTGCGGGCGCCGCGCGTCGTCGTCTCGCGCCACGCGGACTCGACGTCGTCGACCGCGAACGCGATGTCGTGCACGCCGTCACCACGCTGGCGGACGTGCTCGGCGATCTCGCCATCCGCGGTCAGCGGGGCGGTGACTACGAAACGGATGTCGTTCTGCTGGAGCACGAAGCTGGACCGATCACGAACGCCGGTCTCCAGCCCGGCGTAGGCTACCGGCGTGAAGCCCCACAGGGTGCGGTAGTAGTGCGCGGCCTGCTTGGCGTTGCCCACCCAGAACTCGACGTGGTCGATCCCGTTGAGCGGCAGGAAGTCCTGCGCCTCCGCTGCGGCATGCGGGTTGACGATGGCGCCGCTGCTTGGGCGGGCGAGCGTATCGGTCATATCGCGTCGGAGTCTACGCCCGCTTCTGCGGGGCCGCCACCACCCCATTGACGGCTGCGCACCGGCGCCGCCTACCTGGCGGCACTCGCCGCTGCCGTCGTGGCGGGGCGCTTCGCCTTCTGAAGGTGGTCCCGCCGGTGCCTCAATTGCCACGTGGCGGCGCGTATCTCGAGCGTCGCGGCTCAACTGCCGCCACGCGACAATCAGGCTCCTGAATCCGCCCTACCTGCCACCGCACGACAGATGGTCGGCCAAACGCCGAATAGGCACCTGGTGACGGCAATTAGCGCCATGGCAACTAGGTGACGGCAATTTAGCGCCTCTCCGCGCTGGAGGCACGCCCGCCTAGCCGCTGCCCAGGTGTGCCGCGGCGAGCGCGACGTCGACCATGCGGTCGACCGCGGTCGCCAGCTCGTGGGGCGAGAGGTAGGTCTCCTCCGAGGTGTCCTCCTCGCTGAGGACGTCGCTCACCGTCAGGATGCACGCGGCCTGGGTGCCCGAGCGCGCGGCCAGGTAAAAGAGCGCGGACGCCTCCATCTCGAAGGCGAGAACGCCTCGATCGCGCCAGCGCTGGGCGTAATCGGCGTCGGGGTTGTAGAAGACGTCGACCGATGCGACGAGGCCGGTGCGGACCGCGATTCCCGCGCCTTCCGCACCGTCTACCAGGGCTCGGGTCAGCCCAAAGTCGGCCGCGGGCGCGTATGCCTCTCCGTGCAGGTAGGTGGCGGTCGCGCCATCGGTGGGGCACGCGGCTGTTGCGATGACAAGGTCGCCGGTCTTCAGCCCGGCCGCGATCCCGCCGCAGGTGCCCACCCGCACCATCTGCTTCGCACCCAGCCGAAGAAGCTCCTCCACCACGATGCTCAGGCTCGGCGTGCCCATGCCGGTGGTCTGGACGCTCACCGGTCTTCCCTCGAACGTTCCAGTGAAGCCGAGCATGCCGCGGTTCTCGTTCACCAGCCTCACGCTCCCGGGATCGAAACGCTCCGAGATGCGCCTGGCTCGATTCGGATCCCCGGGCAGCAGCACGAACGGCGCGTAATCGCCCGATTCGGCATGGAGGTGGAGCTGCGGCACGCCTCTAGCCTATCCGACGGCGGTGGAGGTGCGCCGTGGATACGGCCCAGCGCTTGCTAGCGACGGCGAGCATGAGTCCGGACACCGATCGACCGCGCACCGACGCCGGGGACGCGGTGCCCGATGGCCTCTCGGAGGAGCACCAACGGGCGCCCGAGGGATGGCGGCGGCACGCGAGCCCGCTGGCGCTCCTCGTGCTGGGCCTCCTGATGGTCGGCTCACTCACCGGCCTTGCAGGCGTCGAGGAGACACGCACCGAAGACACGTCGGTCGCGACCGTGACCTGGCACGCTCCGGCCCGAATTCGGAACGGCGAGTTCTTCGAGATGCGGCTCCAGGTGGATGCGCGAGAGGCAATCGATGAGCTCGTCATCGGCGTTGATGCAACGCTCTGGGAGGACTTCACCATCAACACCTTCTTCCCGGCCGCGGCCGAGGAGACCAGCGAGCAAGGGGAGCTGCTGTTCACCTTCGGACCGCTGGGGGCCGATGGGACCTTCCTCATGAAGGTCGACGCGCAGATCAACCCGGACATGCTGTGGCGCAACGAGGGCACCGTCACGGTCTATGACGGGGAGCAGGTGCTGGTCGAGATGCCCATCGTGATCGAGGTGCTGCCCTAGATGGACATCGTGATTCGCGCGACCGTCATCTTCTTCGCGCTCTACCTCATCGTCCGCCTCCTCGGGAAGCGCGAGCTCGCCCAGCTCACCCCGTTCGAGCTCATCGTGCTGGTCGTCACCGGCGACCTCATCCAGCAGGGCGTGACGCACAACGACTTCAGCCTTACGGGCTCCATCCTGGCCGTCGCGACCTTTGCCTTCTGGGCCAGCGTGCTCAGCTGGATCACGTACCTGTCGCGGCGGGCCGAGCGCATGCTTGACGGCGAGCCCCGTGTCATCGTTCGCGCGGGCCGGATCCTCACCGAAAACCTGCGTCATGATCGCCTCACCGAGAGTGAGATCCAGTCCGAGATGCGTCTCGCTGGGATCGCGCACACGAGTGATGTCGCGTGGGGCATCCTCGAGCCGAAGGGAAAGATCAGCTTCATCAAGCGGGAGACGAGCGCGGGCGATGACGATCGGCAACCAGAGCAGGAGGATCGAGGCGTCGTCTGACGGGGTGTCCCCGCCATGGACCGATGAGCTCGGCTTCGCCACCGATCTCGCGCGCCGCGCCGGCCTGGTGCTCACTGAGAGCTACGGCCGCATCGAGCGCATCGACTACAAGAGCAAGCGAGACGTCGTCACGAGCGCGGACTACGCGTCCGAGCGTCTCGTCATCGACGCGATCAGGGATCGCTACCCGGGGGACGCGATCCTGGCCGAGGAGTCGGGCGAGCACGCCGGCGTCCTGCGCGACGACGGCTCCCACAACGGTCGCACCTGGGTCATCGATCCACTCGACGGGACCGTCAACTACGCCAACGGCATCCCGTACTACTGCGTCAGCGTCGGGCTCGTCGTGGGCGGGCGCCCGAGCGTTGGGGTCGTCTTCGATCCGGCACGAGATGACTGCTACGCAGCGACCGCCGAGGGACCGGCGCTCCTCAACGGGCAGCCGGTGGCGGCATCCGACAAGGAGGAGCTATCTGACTACGTGGTGAGCATGGCGGTCATCGGTCGCGGGGGGCTGGCCCGCGAGCGTCGTATCGCGCCGCTCATCCGTATCCACCGGCGCATGGGCAGTGCCGCGCTGTCACTGGCGTATGTCGCGAACGGGCGCTTCGACGCCTTCATCCAGAACGGAGGCCTCTCGCCGTGGGACGTTGCCGCGGCCGGCCTCATCGCGGAGCGAGCTGGCGCGGTGGTGACCGATGTCAACGGTGGCCCATGGTGGAAGCCGACGGTGCGCGGCCCTCGCGCCAGCATCCTCGCCGCGCCGCCGGCGCAGCACGAGCCGATCCTCGCGCTCCTCGATTCGCTGAAGACGCGCGTCCAGGCGCGTCGCTGAGCGCGCCTACTGCTCGAGTGCGTACGCCAACATTCCGAGCGTGATGGCCGTGGCGCCCCAGACGCGCACCCCGCCGTATCGGTAGGCTCCCGCGCTGAGCGCCACGCCGCGCGGCGAGAACTGCTCGATCGCCATCACCTCCTCGTCATGCAGCGCCTCAAGCGGCAGCTCAACGATGGCGGCAACCTCGGAATCCTGCGGCACGAGGTCCGGTCGGACGCTGACCGTGCCCACGACGGGGACCACCTCGTAGTTGCTCACCGGGATCCACACCGGATCCAGCCTTCCAGCCAATCGCACCAGCTTCGGCTCGAGTCCGACCTCCTCCCAGGCCTCTCGCAGCGCGGCGGCCTCCAGGTCGACGTCGGCGGGATCCACGGCCCCGCCCGGCAGCGAGACCTCGCCGGCATGTGCACGCAGCTCGTCCCTCCGCACGGTGAGCGGCACCAGGAGACGGCCGGTCGCGTCGGGATAGATTGCGAGCAGGGTCGCGGCGGGGCGGGCGGCGGGAAGGGTCGCGCGGTCGTAT
>Ga0136611_10002563_pt1 | contig 12677 bp, 12 predicted proteins | sample AntDrymUQ2232306_2_FD_106645 | JGI IMG/M metagenome (GOLD analysis project Ga0136611, IMG submission 106645) | Polar desert sand microbial communities from Dry Valleys, Antarctica - metaG UQ223 (23.06) | ecosystem: Environmental > Terrestrial > Soil > Desert | place: Antarctica: Dry Valley... | reverse complement strand
CGAAGGCAACGACGTGTCGGTCGAGTTCCGCGACGACGGCGCCGGTCTGGACCTTTCCCGCATCCGCGAGAAGGCCCGCGAACAGGGGCTGATCCAGCCGGGCCAGTCCCTCAGCGATGCCGATGCTGGCAACCTGATCTTCATGCCTGGTTTTTCCACGGCCGCGCAGGTCACCGAACTGGCGGGGCGCGGCATCGGCATGGATGTGGTTCGCTCCGAGGTCAATGCACTCGGTGGCCGCATCGAAACCGGCACCGAGCCGGGCCAGGGCACCCGTTTCAAGCTGGTGCTGCCGCTGACCACCGCCGTGACGCAGGTGGTGATGATCCGCAGTGGCAGCCTGTCGATCGGGGTGCCCGCCAACGTGGTGGAGATCGTGATCCGGGCGCCGGAAGCCGCGGTGCAGCAGGCCTATGCCAGCGGTTTCTACGAACTGGCCGGCGAGAAAGTTCCCTTCTACTGGTCAGGCGCCTTGCTGCAGTCGTCGCAGCGCAGCGCCGAGCCCGTTGCCAAGACTTTGACGGTGGTCGTGTTCCGCAGCGCGGCGCAGCGCATCGCCGTCCACGTCGATCAGGTGCTGGGCAACCAGGAAGCAGTGGTGAAGAACCTCGGGCCGCAGCTGGCACGGCTTCCCGGCCTTGCCGGCATGAGCGTGCTGGCTTCCGGCGCCGTGGTCCTGATCTACAACCCGGTGGCGCTTACGGCCGTCTACGGCGAGCAGGCGCGCAGGGTGGGGGCAGAGCAGGCCCGGCTCGGACCGGATGCCCAGGGCATCGGCGCGCGAATGGCGCTGGCCTCCGCGGTGCCGCAGACGCCGCTGGTGCTGGTGGTGGACGACTCGATCACCGTGCGGCGTGTGACCCAGCGCCTGCTGCAGCGAGAAGGCTACCGGGTGGCGATGGCGGCGGATGGACTGCAGGCGCTGGCGCGGCTGGCCGAGGAAAAGCCCACCCTGGTGCTGTCGGACATCGAGATGCCGCGGATGGATGGCTTCGACCTGGCACGGAACATCCGCGCCGACGAGAAGCTCGCTGGCCTGCCGATCATCATGATCACCTCGCGCATCGCTGCCAAGCACCGGGAGCATGCCATGGCGCTGGGCGTTAACCACTACCTGGGCAAGCCCTATTCGGAAGAAGAGCTGCTCAGCCTGATCCGGCACCACTGCAACGCCGCAGCCCTGGCCTGAGGGAAAGCCCCCCCCCGAAGCGCCTCCGGCGCCTCCCCCTCAAGGAGGCCGAGACCTGCGGCTCCAAACCGACCTGCGTCGGTTTGAACAGGTCGCGGAAAGGCTGCGTCTTGCAGCCAGGCGGCCTGCAAGGCCCACCAGCGGCCCGGCAGAGCCGGTTCCGCGGTGGCCCTCGCCTGGGCCTTGCTCTTTGATGCGTCGCGGGTGGCGAAGAGCCGTGAGCGACTGAACGCGCGCGGCGATGCGCAGCGCTCAGGCTGCCTTCTTCACCACCGCATAACGCTGCAGGGTCTTCGCCCGCGCAGCGGCGTGGTCTACCACCGGCGCCGGGTAGTCGCGCCCCAGCACGATGCCGGCGGCGGCGAGCGCCTCCGGGCCGGCGGTCCAGGGCGCGTGCAGGGCGGGCAACGGCAGCTTCTGGAGCACCGGCAGGTACTTCAGGATGAACTTGCCTTGAGCGTCAAACTTCTGGCTCTGGCTCACCGGATTGAAGATGCGGAAATAGGGCTGGGCATCGCAGCCGCTGGAACTGGCCCACTGCCAGCCGCCGTTGTTGGCGGCCAGGTCGAAATCGATCAGCTGGCGCGCGAAGTACGCCTCACCCCAGCGCCAGTCCAGCCCCAGATCCTTGGACAGGAAGCTCGCGACCACCATACGCAACCGGTTGTGCATGTAGCCGCTCTGGTTGATCTGGGCCATGGCGGCGTCGATCAGCGGGTAGCCGGTGCGGCCTTCGCACCAGGCGGCAAACAGCGCCTGCGCCTTTGGTCCCTGCTCCCAGGCGATGGCGTCGTACTCGGGCCTGAAGCTGTGGCTGTCGCCCTTCGCATCGACCACCTGCGGGAAGTTGACCAGCACCTGGAAATAGAAGTCGCGCCAGATCAATTCACTCAGCCAGGTCGCCGCGCCGCTGCTTCCCTGCTGCGCCAGTGCGTGCGCCGTGCGCGCCAGTTCGCGGATGGAGATGGTGCCGAAGCGAAGGTGCACGCTCAGGTAGCTGGGGCCCTTGACGGCCGGAAAGTTGCGCGCCTCGGCGTAGCGGTCGATGCGCGCTACAAAGTCCTGCAGCAGGGCGGCGGCGGCAGCACTGCCCGGGGCGGCGCGTAACGCGCCCGGTTCGGCGTCCACAAATCCCAGCCCGGGCAGCGTCGGTACCGGCTGGCGCAGCGCCAACGGACGCGCGCTGAGCGAAGCGGCGTGGCGCGCCACGGGATGGGCCGCGAGGTCGCCGGAATCCACCCGCGCCAGCCAGGCGTTCTTGTACGGCGTGAATACCGAGTAGGGCTTGCCTGACTGGGTCAGCAGCTCGGCGCGCTCGAAGATCACCTGGTCCTTGAAGGTGTGCAGCGCGATGCCGGCGTCGGCCAGCCGGCGCTGGACCAGCGCGTCGCGGATCACCGCCTGCGGCTCGTAGTCGTGGTTGGCGAACACGGCCGCCACGCCAAGCGACTGTGCCAGTGCCGGGATTTCGTCGGCCGCGACGCCCTGCAGCGTGATCAGCCCGGCGTCCGCAGCGCCGCTCGCGCCGGCGTCCGCCGCGAGCGCGCGCAGCGCGGCGTCAAGTTCGACCAGCGATTCGCGGATGAAGTCGACGCGGCGGTCCCGGCGCGGCAGCGCATCGAGGATGGCGCTGTCGAAAACGAAAACGCAATGCACGCCGACACAGGATTTGAGTGCCTGGTGGAGCGCCGCATTGTCCTGCGTGCGCAGGTCGCGCCGAAACCACATCATTGCGGCGCGATAAGTGGATGCCATGCGGTCAAGCCTTGAGATGGGAACGCTGCGCGGCCAGAGGCCGGGAGTAAAATCCGATCATGCCTGTTGACGAGTCCGCCATCAATCTCACGCATCACTTCCTGATCGCGATGCCGCAGATGGGCGACGAGACCTTTGCCCGCAGCGTGGTCTACCTGTGCGAGCACAGCGCCCGTGGCGCCCTGGGCCTGGTGATCAACAAGCCGAGTGACATCAACCTCAAGGGCCTGTTCGAAAAGGTCGACCTGCCGCTGCGCCGCACGGACCTGGCCGCCTCGCCGGTGTTCCAGGGCGGGCCGGTGCAGACCGAGCGCGGCTTCGTGCTGCACGAGGCCATCTTCGCCAGCGACAAGATGCCCGACGAGCCGGTCTATGCCGCCACCCTGACGATCCCCGGCGGCCTGGAGATGACGACCTCCAAGGATGTCCTGGAAGCGCTGTCCACCGGCGCCGGGCCGCGCAAGGTGCTGGTCTCGCTGGGCTATTCGGCCTGGGGCGAGGGCCAGCTCGAATCCGAACTGGCGGAAAACAGCTGGCTCACGGTGGGCGCCGACCTGGCGGTGATCTTCGACACGCCGGTGGAGCAGCGCTACGACAAGGCGCTGGCGCTGCTGGGGCTGCAGGCCTGGACGCTGTCGCCTGAGGCGGGGCATGCATGAGCCTTTTGGCCGTGCCAGATGTTCCCGCCCACTTCCAGACGTTCCTTTCCTTCGATTTCGGCAGCAAGCGCACCGGCGTGGCCGTGGGTACGCGTCTGCTGCGCAGCGCCACCCCGCAAGCGACCATCCGTGCCGAGGGCGAGGCCCGGCTGGTACAGGCGCAGGCCCGGGTGCGGCAGTGGCAGCCCGACGCGCTGGTGGTGGGTGTGCCCTTTCATCCCGATGGCGCCAGCCACGACAATACGGCCCGGGCACGCAAGTTCGCGCGCCAGTTGCGCGGGCGCACCGGGCTGGTGGTGTATGAAGTGGACGAGCGCTACAGCACGACCGAAGCCGCTGCCGCCGGCGCCGCCGATCTGGACGGCGCCGCCGCGGGCGTGGTTCTTGAGCAGTTTCTGAGGAGCATTCCATGAGTTCCACGGCCGGCGTCCTCTCGCTCGACGCCGAAGCGCTGTACCGCGACCTGCTGCGCGGTGTGGAAGGTCTGCGCGATGCGCAGACCTTCCTGGTCGGCATCACCTCCGGCGGCGCCTGGCTGGCCGAGCGCCTGCAGCGCGACCTGGGGCTGGCCGGCGAGGCCAACATCATTTCTTCGGCCATGCACCGAGACGACTTCGCCCAGCGCGGACTGTCGGGTGTCGGCCACCAGACGCAGCTCGGATTCGACGTGAACGGCGCGCGGATCGTGCTGCTCGATGACGTGCTCTACACCGGACGCACCATCCGCGCGGTGCTCAACGAGCTCTTCGACTATGGCCGGCCGGCTTGCGTGAAGCTGGCGGTGCTGGTGGACCGGGGCGGGCGCGAGCTGCCGGTGTTGGCCGACTATGAGGCAGCCCGGCTCAGCCTGCCCGCGAGCCAGTCGCTGGCGCTGGCCCGTGACGCGGCGGGCCGGTTCAGCTTCCAGGTGGAGGGCGAGTAGAAAGCATGCTCTACAAGCGCAATCCCCAGTTGAACAAGAACGGCGAACTGGTCCACCTGCTGTCCATCGAAGGCCTGCCGCGCGACATCGTCACGCACATCCTGGACACCGCCTCGCGCTTTGTCAGCGTCAGCGACCGCGAGGTCAAGAAGGTGCCGCTGCTGCGCGGCAAGAGCGTGTTCAACCTGTTCTTCGAGAACTCCACCCGCACCCGCACCACCTTCGAGATCGCGGCCACGCGCCTGTCGGCCGACGTGATCAACCTGGACATCGCGCGCTCTTCGGCCTCCAAGGGCGAGTCGCTGCTGGACACCATCGCCAACCTCAGCGCGATGGCCGCCGACCTGTTCGTGGTGCGGCATGGCGAGTCTGGCGCGCCCTATCTGATTGCCAAGCACGTGGCGCCTCACGTGCACGTGATCAACGCCGGCGACGGCCGCCACGCGCACCCCACGCAGGGGCTGCTGGACATGTACACCATCCGGCACTACAAGAAGGATTTTTCCAACCTCACGGTCGCCATCGTCGGCGACGTGCTGCATTCACGGGTGGCGCGCTCGGACATCCACGCGCTCACGACCCTGGGCTGCGCCGAGGTGCGGGTGGTCGGACCGAAGACCCTGGTGCCGGGCGACATGGCGCAGATGGGCGTGCGGGTGTGCCATACGCTGGAGGAGGGCATCCGCGGCTGCGATGTGATCATCATGCTGCGCCTGCAGAGCGAGCGCATGAGCGGTGCGCTGCTGCCCTCGTCGCAGGAGTTCTTCAAGAATTTCGGACTCACGCCCGAAAAGCTGACCCTGGCCAAGCCCGACGCGATCGTGATGCATCCGGGGCCGATCAACCGGGGCGTGGAGATCGCTTCAGCCGTGGTCGATGGCCGGCAGAGCGTGATCCTGCCGCAGGTGACCTTCGGCATCGCCGTGCGCATGGCGGTCATGAGCATCGTTTCAGGCAATGAAACCTAGCGGTCACAGACGCATGAAGATCCTCATCAAGAACGGTCGGGTGATCGATCCGGCAACCGAGCGCGACGAGCGCTGCGACATCGCGCTGGCGGCGGGGCGCATCCTGGCCATCGGCAACGTGGCGGCGGGCTTCGCGCCGAACCGGGTGATCGACGCCGCCGGCTGCATCGTCGCGCCCGGGCTCGTCGATCTCGCCGTGCGGCTGCGTGAGCCGGGCCACGAACACGAGGGCATGCTCGAGAGCGAGATGGCGGCGGCGGTGGCCGGTGGTGTCACCAGCCTGGTGTGCCCGCCCGACACCGACCCGGTGCTCGACGAGCCGGGGCTGGTGGAGATGCTGAAGATGCGCGCCGAAAAGCTGCACCAGGCGCGGGTGTTCCCGCTCGGTGCGCTGACCCGCGCCCTGGCCGGTGACACCCTGACCGAGATGGCGGAGCTGAGCGAGGCGGGCTGCGTCGGGTTCAGCCAGGCCGAGGTGCCGCTGGCCAGCACCCTGGTATTGCAGCGGGCGCTGCAGTACGCGTCCACCTTCGGCTACACGGTCTGGCTGCGCCCGCAGGAGCTGCACCTGGGCCGGGGCGTGGCCGCCAGCGGCCCGCTCGCCACGCGCCTGGGCCTCTCAGGCGTGCCGGTGGCGGCCGAGACCATTGCCCTGCACACCATCTTCGAACTGATGAAGAACACCGGCGCCCGGGTCCACCTGTGTCGCCTGAGCAGTGCCGCCGGTGTGGCCCTGCTGCGGCAGGCCAGGGCCGACGGGCTGGCCGTGAGCGCCGACGTCAGCATCAACTCGCTGCACCTGATCGACAACGACATCGGCTATTTCGACAGCCGGATGCGGCTCAATCCGCCGCTGCGCCAGCAGCGTGACCGCGACGCACTGCGTGGCGCGCTGGCCGACGGCACCATCGACGCGCTGGTGTCGGACCACACGCCGGTGGACGAGGACGCCAAGACCCTGCCCTTTGCCGAAGCCGAGCCCGGCGCCACCGGTGTAGAGCTGCTGCTGGCCCTGGCGTTGAAGTGGGGCCGCGAGAGCGGCACCGACCTGCCGCGGACGCTGGCGGTCCTCACCAGCGCTCCGGCACGAGTGCTGGGTTCTGCGCTCGGGACGCTGCAGGCGAGCGCTGGCAGGCTGGCCGAAGGCGGCGTTGCCGACCTGTGCATCTTCGATCCGCAGGCGCCGTGGACGGTCACGCCCGCCCACCTGCGCAGTCAGGGCAAGCACACGCCGTTTTCCGGCTACGAACTGGAGGGCAGGGTGCGCTGCACCGTGGCTGGCGGGCAGATCGCCTACGAAGACGGGCCCCGGGGCTGAGAGGCTAAGCCCGATGCGAGTGCTGAGTGTCGGCTGGCGCCTGGTTCACGCACTGCTGCATGCGCTGCGCGGCTGGGTCACCATCACCCTTGTTTTCCCGCGCCTGAACCCGGCCGAGCGCGACGCGCGGGTGCAGGTCTGGGCCCTGCAGATGCTAAGGGTGCTCGGTGTCGGCCTGGAGATCCGGGGCACGCCCCCGGTGCGGGGCCCGGTGCTGCTGGTGGCCAACCACATCTCCTGGCTTGACATCCTGGTGATGCATGCGGCCCGGCACTGTCGGTTTGTCGCCAAGTCCGATGTGCGACGCTGGCCCCTGATCGGCACCCTGGCCACTGGCGGCGGCACGCTGTACATCGAGCGCGAGTCGCGGCGCGATGCGATGCGGGTTGTCCATCGGATGGGCAGGGCGTTCAAGGCCGGCGACATCCTGGCGGTTTTTCCAGAGGGCACCACCAGCGATGGCCGCAACCTGCTGCCTTTTCATTCCAATCTGATCCAGGCGGCCGTGGCCACCGGGACCCCGGTGCAACCGGTCGCGCTGCAGTTCATCGATGCGGCCACTGGCGCCATGAGCCTCACGCCCTCTTACGTGGGCGATGACACCCTGGTCGGCTCGGTCTGGCGGACGGTCGCTGGGGCGCGCCTCACCGCGCGGGTGGTCTACGGCGAGCCCGAAGTGGCCGCCGGGCGTGATCGCCGCACCTGGGCCGCCGACCTGCGCAGCGGCGTGCAGCGGCTGCGCGCCTCTGCCACCGCGCCAGCCGCCGCGGACGTCAACCCGTAAAAGGTGCCCCTTCCCTTTTCAGGCCGGCTGCTGGCGTGGAAAGGTCACGATGTGGTCAACCTCGGGCCGGATGCCGATCCACTCGCCGATCTGGTGGTCGTGGTGGCTGGGCACGTGCGCCAGCACCGTCTCGCCGCTGGACAATCGCAGCGTGTAGAGGAACTCCGAGCCGCGAAAGGCCTTGCGCACGATCTGTGCCTTCACCGCCGCGTGGTCGTCGTGCACGATGTCGTCGGCGCGCAGAAGCACATCGCATTCGCCGTCCGGATAGGCGCCCGGCAGCGGGCATTCCTCCATGTTGGTCAGCGCGCCGAGGGGCGTGCGCGCCACTACCGCGCCATCCTCGCTGACGATCCGGGCCGGCGTGAATACGCCGTGCCCGATGAAGTCAGCCACGAAGCGCGTCGCCGGCCGGTGGTACAGGGTGTAGGCATCGTCCCACTGGTGCAGGCGGCCCTCGTGCATCACGCCGATGGCATCGCCGATCGCAAAGGCCTCGAGCTGGTCGTGGGTGACGAAGAGGGCCGTGGCGCCGGCGGCCTTGAGGATGGCGCGGACCTCGTGCGCCAGCCGCTCGCGCAGTTCGATGTCCAGATTGGAGAAGGGCTCGTCGAGCAGCAGCAGTTGCGGCCGCGGCGCCAGCGCCCGCGCCAGCGCGACGCGTTGCTGCTGGCCGCCGGAGAGTTCGTGCGGCAGGCGTTTTTCCAGGTCCGGCAGGCCCACCAGCGCCAGCACCTCCGCCACGCGCGCCGCGCGTTCGCCGCGCGGCAGGTGCTCGATGCCAAAGGCCACGTTGCGCCCCACGTCCAGGTGCGGAAAAAGCGCGTAGTCCTGGAAAACCATGCCGATGCGCCGCGACTCGGCCGCCACGTGCACCCGGCTGCTGCCCACCACCTGGCCGGACAGGCGGACCTCGCCGCCGTTCACCGGCTCCAGGCCGGCCACGGCGCGCAGCAGCGTGGTCTTGCCGCAACCCGAGGGGCCGATCAGCACGCCGATGTCGCCGGCCGGCAGGCCGAAGGACACATCGTCGACCGCGGGGCGCGCCGCACCGGGGTACCGGACGCACAGCTGGGAGACTTCAACGTGCATGAGCTGATTGTAGATGCTTACAATTCGCATTTGCATCTGGGCGGCTCATTCGCTCCCCGCGTTGCCTGCCGCCCTGTCCATGCGCCTGATCCGCTTCTCCGACCTCCTGCTGCTGACGCTGGGCGCCGTGCTGGTGCTTCCGGTGGCCATGGTGCTGCTCTCCTGGCTGGAGTGGAACGTCGCCAGCAACCAGATCCTGGCGGCGATGGCCGCCACCGTGCTGCCGCAGTACGCCGCCACCAGCGTGTTGCTGTGCCTCGTGGTCGGCCTGGGCGTGGCGCTGGTCGGCACGGCCACGGCGGCCTGCGTCACCCTGTTCGACTTTCCCGGGCGCCGCAGCTTCGAATGGCTGCTGCTGCTGCCGCTGGCCATGCCCGCCTACGTGGTGGCCTATGCCTACACCGACTTCCTGCAGTTCAGCGGCCCCTTCCAGGGCTGGATCCGGGCCGCGTTCGGGCTCGAGGGCCGGGTGTTTCCGGAGATCCGCAGCGTCGGCGGCGCCGCCTGGGTGTTTGTGTTCACGCTCTATCCCTATGTCTACCTGCTGACCCGCGCCGCCTTCAGCGAGCGCGCCGCCCATCTGATGGAGGCGGCCCGCCTGCTGGGCGCCCCGCTGGCACGGCGCATCCGCAGCGTGGCACTGCCGCTGGCCCGGCCGGCTGTGGCCGCCGGCGTGGCGCTGGCCCTGATGGAGACGCTGGCGGACTTCGGGGTCGCCAGCTACTTTGGCATCCAGACCTTCACCACCGGCATCTTCAATGCGTGGCTGGCGATGGACAACCGCATCGCCGCCGCGCAGCTGGCCACCAGTCTGCTGGTCATGGTGGCGCTGCTCCTCGGGCTGGAGCACCGGGCGCAGCGCCGGCTGCGCTTCGTGGCCGCGCGCGGCGGACGCGCCGCGTCCGCTGAAGCGCAGCCGGTGCCGCTGCGTGGCGGCCGTCTGCTGATCGCGTGGGTCATCTGCGCCGGCCCCGTGCTGATGGGGTTCGTGCTGCCGGTGCTCTTCATGCTGCGGCCGCTCGCCGCCGACTGGTCGGTGCTGCCCTGGGACCGCTTTGTCGCGTGGGCCTGGAACAGCGTGCGGCTGGGCGGCATCAGCGCGGCACTTGCGGTGGTCTTCGCCGTGCTGCTGGCCTTCAGCCTGCGCCGGCGCAGCAACCCGCTCACGCGGGCGGTGGCGCGTTTGGCCACACTGGGCTACGCCGTGCCCGGCGCCGTGATCGTGATCGGCCTGCTGTTGCCGCTGGCCTGGCTGCAGCAGGTGGCGCCACAGAGTTCAGCCGGCTTCTGGATCACCGGCACGGTGCTGGGCGTGGTCTGGGCTTATCTGGTGCGCTTCATGTCGGTCGCTTTGCAGTCGGTGCAAAGTGGCTATGCGCGCATCCCGGGCAGCTTCGACGACACGGCCCGCATGCTCGGCAGCGGTGGCCTGGCCCTGGTGCGGCGGGTGCACTGGCCGCTGTTGAAGCGTTCGGTGCTGGTGGCGGCGTTGCTGGTGTTCGTCGACGTGATGAAGGAGCTGCCGGCGACCATGCTGCTGCGGCCGTTCAACACCGACACACTGGCCGTGGTGGCCTACCAGCTGGCTCGGGACGAGCGGCTGGGCGAAGCCGCCCTGCCCTCGCTGGCCCTGGTGCTGGTGGGCCTGCTGCCGGTGCTTCTGATCAGCCGGACGCTGCGCAGTCGGCGCTGATCGGGCGCGTCACCGAAGTCGCCGCGGCAAGGGGCTCGTCGCGCAGGGTGCCCTCGGCGCTCTTGCGAAACACCACCTCGCCCGTGGCGACATGCACCACCCGGATCTCCTGCCCGGCCGGTTGGGTGTCGCTCTTGGCGGCCAGCACCACCGCCAGGGCACGGTCGCCGAAGACGAGGCTCTGCGCCCGGTTCATCGGCAGCAGCCGTCCCGCCAGTGGCTGGTTGCTCTCGATGCGGTATTGAGAATGTCCCATGAGCGTCTCCCTGATGTTGTTCTGGCCTGCACGCATCCGGAGCGTACCGCCGCGCAGTGACGTATCCATGACGTGCCTGGTTATGGCGCGTCATTGATGTAACACCTGGCAATGGTGCGTCGCAACACCAAGGGAAAGCGGCACGGTTTGATCCCCGGCGCGGCCTCGATGCTTTTTCTGCAGGCGCGTCAGGCCGCGCGTCACGCCGCGCCGAAAGCTGAATCCAGCACCAGCATCAGCACGAAACCCAACATCAGTCCTACCGTCGCATGGTGCTCGTGGCCTTTGCGGTGCGACTCGGGAATGATCTCGTGGCTGACCACGAAGAGCATCGCACCGGCTGCGAATGCCAGGCCCCAGGGCAGGAGCGCAGCCGAAGCCGTGACGACGGAAGCGCCGAGCACGGCACCGAGCGGCTCCACCAGGCCGGTGGCAATGCCGATCAGCGCCGGGCGCAGCCGGCCATAACCGGCAGCCCGCAGGGCCACTGCGACGATCAGGCCCTCGGGCACGTTTTGCATCGCGATCCCCAGCGTCAGCGTCGAGGCCGATACCGCATCGGCGGCGCCAAAGGCCACACCGATGGCGATGCCCTCGGGGACGTTATCAAGCGCAATCGCAAAGACAAAGAGCCAGGCACGTCGCATGCGGCTGGTTCGCGCACCCTCCACGCCCTTGATGAAGTGCTCATGGGGCAGGACGCGGTCCACCAGGAGCAGTAACCCGGCGCCGAGCAATATGCCGGCGCCGACGATCAGGCCCGCGTGCAGCCTTCCGGCGCCCAGTTCCGCTGCCGACGCCAGCGCCGGCCCGATCAGCGAAAACGCGCTGGCTGCCAGCATGACACCGGCTCCAAAACCGAGCAGGGTGTCCACCGTCCGTTCCGACAGTTCGCGCGATATCAGCACCGGCAGGGTGCCCAGCGCCGTTGCCGAAGCCGCCACGCACCCGGCCAGCAGTGCCTGGGTCACTGCGGGGTTCCACGAGGCCAGTTGTTGCCAAAGCTGCTGCGCACCAAGTACCAGGCCGGCCCCAACCAACAGAAGTGCCGGCAATAACCAGGATGGACGCGCAAGCGCCGCTGATGAGGAAGGGTTTGCCTGAGCCTTGGCCACGGTGCGCCTGGTTTGCCGATGGGAGTTCACCATGCCGGCGCCGCATGCGGGCCCGGCACAGCCTGCTTTCGAAGGATGCAGCGCAGGCTGTGCCCGTCGGGCAGGCCGCCGCGGCTTGTGGGCGTAGGAGCGCGACTCGCGCTGGGGCTAATGCCGTGCCCATAAGGTCTGCTTCTAGCAGCTCAAGGCTCCAGGAGTTGAATAAGATGCGGGTGGGCGCTTGGCCCGACACAGGAGCAACGCATGACACTGGATGAATACAACGAAGCGGTGAAGAAGATCCTCGCTGAGCAGCAAAGCATTGCCCAGTCGACGGCGCAGCTGGCGATGTCGGGACAGGCCAATCCGACCAATCCCCAGTTCACACAGATCATGACCCAGCAGTGGACGCTGGTTCAGCAGATGGCCAAGCTCAATACGGATCTGATGGTCGGCATCATGGCGCCCAAGAAATAGCCAGCGGCCTTTTTTGGACGGATCGAGCACCTCGCACGCGCGGGGGCCGATCCGACGCAGGCTTCGTGCAGTGGCGCCGGGCTCGCCGCCAGGAGTCCCCTCGACAGGAATCGAACCTGTATCTGGCGCTTAGGAGGCGCCCGTTCTATCCATTGAACTACGAGGAGGGAACCGGCAATTGTAGGGGAGGCTACTTGCCGAGGAGCCTCATCGCGTCCTCCAGCCCGCGCAGCGTCATGGGGTACATGCGCTGGTTCACCAACTGCTGGATCACGGCGATGCTCTGGCGGTACTGCCACACGCCTTGCGGTTCCGGATTGAGCCAGGCGAACTTGGGAAACGCGTTCGTCAGGCGCTGCATCCACTCGGCGCCGGCTTCCTCGTTGTTGTATTCCACGCTGCCACCGGGTTGCAGGATTTCGTAGGGGCTCATCGTCGCATCGCCGACGAAGATCAGCTTGTAGTCCTTG
>Ga0136611_10002562_pt1 | contig 12678 bp, 12 predicted proteins | sample AntDrymUQ2232306_2_FD_106645 | JGI IMG/M metagenome (GOLD analysis project Ga0136611, IMG submission 106645) | Polar desert sand microbial communities from Dry Valleys, Antarctica - metaG UQ223 (23.06) | ecosystem: Environmental > Terrestrial > Soil > Desert | place: Antarctica: Dry Valley... | reverse complement strand
CCAGCGCGCGCTGCGCCACAACGTATTGATCCGCCCGGGGAACGACAGTAACGCTCCTGGAGAAAGGCGTGGGGATGCGAGAACGTACTCGCGGTTAGATTAGGAGGCTGTTCCCGAATCGACGGGACAACCATTCCGGTCCGCGTCTTGAAGCTCGATCACATCCGCAACTTCTGCATTGTCGCCCATATCGATCATGGCAAGTCTACGCTTGCGGACCGTCTGATCGAAGCAACCGGCATGCTGCAGAAACGCGAGATGAAAGCTCAGGTTCTCGACACTCTCGACCTGGAACGGGAGCGCGGAATCACCATCAAGCTGAACGCTGTCCGCATGAGTTACGAGGCGGGGAACGGTGATCTATATGAGTTGAACCTCATCGATACGCCGGGCCACGTCGACTTCACATACGAAGTTTCGCGCTCCCTCGCTGCCTGCGAAGGGGCCGTTCTCGTCGTCGATGCATCACAGGGGATCCAGGCGCAAACGCTGTCCAATCTGTTTCTGGCTCTCGATGCCGGATTGGAGATCGTACCTGTCCTCAACAAAATCGACCTTCCCGGCGCTGAGCCGGAACGCCGCAAGCAGGAAGTTCATGATCTGCTGGGCGTGGATCCTGACGACATACTGCTCGTGAGCGCCAAGGAAGGGCTCGGTATTCCGGAGCTCCTCGAACAGATCATCAGAAAGGTACCGCCCCCCCAGGGCGATCCTGACGGTCCGCTTCGGGCACTTATCTATGACTCTTATTACGACCGGTATCGGGGCGCTGTGCCCAGCGTTCGTGTCGTCGACGGAATCCTTCGCCCCGGCACCAAAATCACCTTCGGTGCGAGCGACTCCGTCTACGAAGTGGCCGAAGTCGGCTACAACCAGCTTCGCCAGGTAAAGGCAGATCAGCTGGGCCCCGGTGAAGTCGGCTACGTCGTCGCGAATGTGCGCTCGGTAAAGGAGACCCGTGCCGGCGATACGATCTTCGACGCCCTGAACAAAGCTCCAACTGCCTTGCCCGGATATCAGGAAGTCAGGTCTTTCGTATTCGCGGGAATGTATCCAACCGATACCACGCAGTACGAGACGCTTCGCGATGCACTGGAGAAGCTGCAGCTCAACGATGCCTCCCTGCAGTATGAGCCCGAGACTTCCACCGCCCTTGGCTTCGGCTTTCGCTGCGGATTTCTCGGGCTGCTGCATATGGAGATCGTGCAGGAGCGACTCTCCCGTGAATATGAGCTCGAGCTGGTCACGACAGTGCCGAGCGTCGAATACAAGGTCTATCGAACGGATGCAACCATGCAGCTGATCGAGAATCCTTCACTCATGCCGCTTGCAGCGGTAATCGACTACGTCGAAGAGCCTTACGTCAAGGCGCGGATCATGGCTCCCGCAGAATACATCGGGCCAATCATGACGCTGGGTACCGAGCGGCGCGGCGTTTACCGGAACATGACTTATCTCGACCAGGCCCGCGTGGAATTCGACTTCGAGTTTCCCCTCGGTGAAATCATCCTCGATTTTTTCGACCGCCTGAAAACGATCAGCCGCGGATACGCATCCCTTGACTACGAGATGCTGGAATATCGCCGCAGCGATCTGGTGAAGCTGGACATGCTCATCAACGGCGATCCGGTCGATGCCTTCTCGGTGATCATTCACCGCGACAAGGCTTACGAATGGGGGCGGAAAATCGCCGACAAGCTGCGCGAGCTGATTCCGAGACAGCTCTTCGAGGTTGCCATTCAGGCGGCGATCGGGCAGAAGATCATCGCGCGCCAGACCGTGAAGCCACTCCGGAAGGACGTTCTCGCGAAATGTTACGGGGGCGACATCAGCCGCAAACGCAAGCTTCTCGAAAAACAAAAGGAAGGCAAAAAACGGATGAAGCAGGTTGGCGCCGTCGAGATCCCGCAGGAGGCGTTCCTGGCAGTTCTGCAGGTAGACTGACCGATGTCGTCGCTCGTTGTGCAGACGAGCTTCCTTGGTGATGTCATCCTCACTACGCCGCTGATCGCTGAGCTGGCGCGGCGAGGCCCTGTAGATGTCGTCACGACACCGGAGAGCACGGCTGTGCTTGCCAACAACCCGGGCATACGGAACGTCCTCGTGTACGACAAGCGCGGCGCGGACCGGGGTGTAAGCGGTTTCAGACGGACCGTCAATCGCATCCGGGCTGCCGGTCTCGATACGTTGCCGCGATCACCCGGAATTTCTGAGGCCGGCAGCATGTTCGAAGCCGCGTACATGGCGCAAGGCTCGATCCGCAGCGCGGCACTCGTTCGCGCTGCTGGCATCTCGAATCGTATTGGGTTCCATACATCGTCCGGCAGCGCTTTCTACACTTCGCGTGTCGCCTACCGCGCGGATCGTCATCATGCTGAGCGGCTCTGGTGGCTGTCGATGAGTGAATGCGCGGATGAGCCGCAGCCGTGGCAGATAATGCCGAGGCTTTACCCATCGGCGGCCGACATCGAATCGGCTGACGGACTGCTTCACACTTTCGGCAGAGCCACGCCGCGTCCTTTCGTCGCGCTCGCGCCTGGAAGTGCGTGGGGCACAAAACGCTGGCCCTGTTTTCAGGATCTCGCAGTTTTGCTCACCGCAACCCATGACATCGTGGTGCTCGGCGGCTCGGAAGACGCGGCGCTTGGCGAGACGATAATTGCCGGCCTCCCGAACGGTGCCGGCATCAACGCCGCTGGCAGGACTGGTCTTCTTGCATCGGCCGAGCTGATCCGCCGCGCCGCCGCGCTCGTCTCTAATGATTCGGCACCGCAACACATTGCATCTGCCATGGGCACGCCCACCGTAACGGTATTCGGCCCCACCGTGCCGGAATTCGGATTTGGCCCACTCGGTCCGGCATCGTCGACTGCCGGGCATGACGACCTTGCCTGCAGGCCTTGCGACAGCCACGGCCCCCATCGGTGTCCGCTTGGACATTGGCGATGCATGCGCGAACTTTCCCCCGGCAGCGTGTTCGCGCTTCTCGTTCAAACCCTCTCGCAAGCGAACGAACGGTGACGGTCAGAGAAAAATTCATCATCGGTGTCGATCTCGGAGGTACCAACATCGTTGCCGGCGCAATGCCGACCGACGGTACTCGCGAGCTGGCGATGAAGACAATACCGACTCTTGCTCAGAACGGCGCCAGCGACGTGATGGATCGTATCGCCGGGCTCGTAGAAGAGGTGATAACCCGGACGCGGGCGGAAACCGGAGCCGCACGTGGAGATTTTCTCGGCGTGGGAATTGGATCGCCCGGACCACTCGACCGCGCCCGTGGAGTGGTGATTGTCACGCCCAACCTGGGCTGGCGTGACTTCCCGCTCCGCGATGAGGTGTCGAATCGGGTCGGGCTGCCCGCGACACTCGATAATGACGCCAATTGCGCAACCCTCGGCGAATGGTGGTGCGGAGCCGCGAAGGGTGGCCGCAACGTCGTCGGTCTCACCATCGGTACCGGCATCGGAGGCGGGCTCATACTGGACGGCCGGTTGTATCACGGCGCATCCGACGCAGCCGGCGAAATCGGTCATACGACGATCGACTCGACGGGAAGGCGCTGCAAATGCGGCAACTACGGCTGCCTGGAGGCGTACACGTCAGGGCCCGCCATCGCTGAGCGTGCCAGGGAGGTTCTCGAAGGAGATGAGGACTCTGTGCTCCCTTCGATGGTTGACGGAGACCTTTCCCGCATCACCGCCCAGACCGTGTTCGACGCGGCGAAGCGCGGCGATGCGGTGGCGCAGGAGGTGGTCCGCGATACGGCCCATTTCCTCGGGGTTGGAATTTCCAACCTCATCAACATTTTCAATCCCGACATTTTCGTCGTTGCGGGTGGTGTAACTCAGGCGGGTGATCTCCTGTTTGACCCGCTCCGTGCCGAGGTCCGGCGGCGCGCGTTCAAGCCGGCGGTTAACGCCTGCCGCATCGTGCCGGGCGCGCTTCCGGGCTCTGCAGGTGTCGTGGGGGCAATCGCAACATTCAAGGCCCAGACCCTCGGCGATCTTTGATGGCGGGCCGGCGTGTAGGCGTTATCGGCAGCTTTGTCTGGGACATCATCCACGGTCGCGATCCCATGCAGCATCCGGTCGAGGAATGGGGGGGAATCACCTACGCACTTGGTGCCTTCGACGCTTCGCTGGGTGACGACTGGCAGGTGGTGCCGATGGTCAAAGTCGGATACGATCTCGCTCCGCAGGCGCGCAAATTCACTGCTGGACTGCGCCGGGTTGCCGCTGACGCGGGTCCCATCGAAGTGCCGCATCCGAATAACCGGGTTACCCTGCACTATCAGAGCGCGGAGCGGCGTTGCGAGCATCTGACTGGCGGGGTTCCAGGATGGAACTGGCTCGGACTCAAGCCGCTCCTCGCTGGAGTCGACGCTCTCTACATCAACCTTATCAGTGGTTTCGAGCTAGACCTGGAAACCGCGCAGTTGATCAGAGCCCACTTTCATGGTCCGATATACTGCGACTTGCATTCGCTTCTGCTGGCCGTACAGCCCGACGGCGCACGGACGCTGCAACCGTTGCCGAATCCCGCTGCGTGGTGCCGATGCTTCGACATCATTCAGGTGAACGAGGATGAGATGCAGATGATGGCCGCCGATCCGCTCGCGCTTGCGGCAATCGCAATGGGGGCGGGCGTGAGCGTGCTCAATGTCACGATGGGTGCGAGGGGAGTCGCCTATTTCGCCGCTCCCGGCTTCGACACTCTGGCAGACCTGAATCGAGATTCACTTGGCACATCGTCGGGCGCAGTTCGAACTGCATTACACCCGGCGGCACCCACTCGCGATCTCGGTGGCGGCGATCCAACGGGGTGCGGGGACGTGTGGGGCGCGACATATTTCTCGCGCATGCTGGCTGGCGACACTCTCGAAGCCGCAATGCGCGCTGCGTCGGCAGCCGCGGCGCGTAACGTCGATCATCGCGGGGCCACGGGTCTCGCGCAACACCTCCGGGGAGAACTGAGCATCAGGTGACGACCATCATCAACGTTCCCCCGTCACTCGACGACCAGTCATTCGAACAGATCTTCGCTCAGGTAGCACTGCTGCCTCCTGAAGAAAAAATCCTCCTCGACGCAAGGCGTACACGCTGGGCGTCGCCATTCGGCTTCACTGCACTGCTCTCGCTGGCCCAGACGCGTCTCGAACGGCCGGGGTTGACGGTTCCGGAAGCCGAGGACACGGCATCCTACTGGTCGAAAGCAAGCTTTTTCACTTACGCGGATTCCCTCTACGACATTTCAGGCAGGGTGCCGCGGCGGAGCAAATCTGAAAACAGTGTGCTGCTCGAGGTCACGCCGATCAACGGCACCGAGGACGTTCACACCGTAGTCGACAACATTCAGCATCGTGCCCAGGCAATCCTCCACGAAAAACTGAACCTCGAGGCGAGCGTCACCATGCGGTTTACGATGGTGCTGTCTGAAATCTGCCAGAACGTTATCGAGCATGCCGGTTACGGAGGGTGGGTTTCCGTACACGCATACAAGTTTCAGCAACGGCTGGGCAGATGGGTCGTAGTGATCGCCGTCTGCGATGCAGGCATGGGATTTCGGAAATCGCTGGAACAGTCTCAGGGTGCGCGTGCCAGCGACGTATGGGACGACGGCAAGGCTCTCGAGGAGACAGTGATCAAGGGAGCCACTCGGTTTCGGGATCCGGGCCGGGGACAGGGCTTGGCAGGCGTTCGCAAGTTCACCGGCAAATGGGACGGGATGATGAGCGTGCGAAGCGGCACGGCACGCATCGCGATTGTGCCCGAGTGGGGCCAGGGTGTGCCTCTTGGAGAAGGGTTGCCATTTTTTCCCGGCGCGCAGGTTCAGATTACGATTCCTGAAAGGATAGGATTGCCTTGATCAGCCACATCGATGTCAGCACGGTTCTTAGACGAAGCGTCTGCGATCTCTATTCGAACCTCGTTACACGCCCCACCGGGGCCGCCGTCAGAATCGGTATCGAGCACCATCTGGACGAAATCGGCGACAAGGCGCTGGCTGTGCTCGATTTTTCTCACGTGGGGCTTCTCGATTTCTCATGCGCAGATGAGATCGTAGCTAAACTGCTGCTTCAGTATGTAAGCCTGGATCTTCCGCGCCGCGAAGTGTATTTCGTGTTTTACGGGATGAGCGAGTCGCACATGGATGCAATCGAGGCAGTTCTCGAACGTCACGACCTGGCGCTGGTGACGCAGCTGGAAGGCGGCGTGGTGCAGCTCGTCGGTAACGTCGACGGTGACCAGCGGCGAGCGTGGGACACGATCGGAAGACTCGGCATCGCTCACGCATCCGACGTCGCGGATGCCACCGGCATGCCGCACGAGCTTGCCGCCCGGATGCTGGAGACGCTCTGGCAGCGCCGCCTGGTGATCCGGCAGGAGAGCGGGTACATCGCAATCCGAAGCGGATACGCCGGTCGTGTTCCTCCGGCAGCCATGTTCAATGCGACGGCTGCCGGCACCCCCGGTCGGGGGATGGAAGTTTCGTGAAGCATCTTCGGCTTCCGGATGTGCGGATCAGCATGGGCAGGAACTATCGGCCCAGCCTGAACGTCGTCGAATACATATCCACCCGTCGGGGCGATGCCGAGCGTGGTCCGATGATTCGCGTGCGAGCTTCGGAGGCGAGAGTTCGTCTCATCGACAACGGCGAGCTGGTGTGGGTGGTCGGCCCGCGACGACAGGACCTTGCGATCCTGATTATTGATGACACGATTGCAGAGGGCAGCGCCATTTTGCGCGATATCGCCGGGGTCGCGGTATCGGAGTGCGTAACTGTGGTCAAACCCGATCTCGATACCCCGAACAATCGCCAGGTAGGGTGATGGCGCCCAAGCCAAAGACTCCCGTGCGAGGACGCTCCACGATTGCAGTGCATGGTGGATCGGAACACCGGGCTGCGGGTGATCCTGTTGCACAGCCACTCATCCAGTCGGTCAACTATGTCCAGCCTTTTGGTACCGCTGACGGGCTGATTTACGCGCGATACGGTAACACGCCCAACGAAACAGTCGTTCAGAAGCGGATCGCAATGCTGGAAGGGGCAGAAGCGGCGCTGGTTTTGTCGAGCGGTATGGGAGCAACCGCCTGCGCGATGCTGGCGCTCCTGCGGCCCGGTGATCACCTGCTCTCGAGCGCGTGGATTTACGGCGGTACCAGGCGGCTGTTTACGGAAGAGTTTGCGTCGATGGGCATCGAGGTCAGTTTCGCGGATCCCGACGAGCGCCGGGTATGGCGAAACACCATCCGGCAGAACACGCGGGCGATTTTCGTGGAATCTCCGGTAAACCCGACAGGTCGTGTGCTGGATCTTACACAGCTCGCAATCCTTGCAAAGCTCAAGGGTGTCGCACTTGTTGTGGATTCCACCCTCGCGAGCCCGATCAACGCCCGGCCAATGGAGCACGGCGCCGACGTCGTCATTCATTCTGCTACCAAATATCTCAACGGGCACCACGACATTCTGTGTGGCGTCGTCGCCGGCACCGCGTCCTATATAGACGAAGTCCGGCGCAAGATGATCGTATGGGGCCAGGCGCCTGACCCATTCGCCTGCTGGCTGCTCGAGCGCGGCCTCAAGACGCTGGATGTCCGGGTCAGGCGCTCGAACGAGAATGCAATGCGCGTCGCGCAATGGTCTTCCGCGCGACCGGAGATCAGCAAGGTGCATTACGCGGGACTGCCCGCCCATCGGGACCACGGTGTCGCGAAAAAAATGCTGGACGGATTCGGGGGTCTGTTGGCAATTGAGCTAAGCGGCGGTGCCGTTGCGGCCGACAGGTTCGTTCGCAGCGTAAAAATGATCACCTACGCCGCAAGCCTTGGCGGCGTGGACACGCTCGTGAGTGAGCCGCGTTACAGCTCGCATGCCGACATGACGAGCGAGGAACGCGCCGCCATCGGCATCCCGGATGGATTTCTGAGGCTGAGCATCGGCATCGAGAATGCGGACGACATCATCGCCGATATCGAACAGGCGCTTACGGCGTAGCAGATAATGATAAGACTGGAAGACGTCGCCAAGGAGTACACGCGCACGCGTGTCGCGCTCAGCCACGTCAACTTCCAGGTACGGCGCGGAGAATTCGTATTCCTCATCGGGCCCAGCGGCTCGGGAAAGACAACCATCCTCAAGCTGCTGTACATGGAGGAAAAGCCAAGTCACGGCGATGTTTGGGTCAACGAGGTCCACGCCAACACCGCACGGCGGACCGAGATCTCGCAGCTGCGCCGGAAGCTTGGAATCATTTTCCAGGATTTTCGGCTGCTGGAAGACCGGACTGCCGAGCAGAACGTGGCGTTTGCGCTTGAAGTGACGGGTGCCTCAGCGTCGACTATCCCGGCGCGCGTGGGAAGGGTGCTGACGCAGGTTGGTCTGTCGTCCAAGGCAACGCAGCTTCCCCGGCAGCTTTCCGGCGGAGAGCAGCAGCGCGTGGCGATCGCCCGCGCGCTCGTCAACGATCCATATTTTCTCCTTGCTGACGAGCCAACGGGTAACCTCGACGAGCGTGCAACCCGAAGCGTTTTTCAGCTTCTGCGCGAGATCAACGCCACCGGCACCTCGGTAATCATGGCAACTCACGATCTCGAAATGGTGCGAAAAGCCGAAGGCGGCCGAACGATCGAGCTGAATCACGGAAGAGTGGTCTTCGATTCCGCGGAAACCCCGCCGCCGGAAACGCGATACACGCCGCTGCTTGGGCAGCCAGCCATTGGCGGTCCGAACGAAGGCAACTGGCCGCCACTTCCAGCGGCAAGACAGTAAGTGCTGGCGGTTCGCGAAGCCGTCAATGCATCGCGCCGGGCTCCATTGCTGAGCCTGCTCGGCGTCATAACGATCGCTTTCTCTCTGTTTGCGTTCGGACTTTTCGCGCTTGTCGCGCTCAATATCCGCCACGCCTTACGCGGAGTGGAGGAACGTGTAGAGGTTCGCGCATTTGTTTCTGATGGCACTCCGGCCGATGCCATCGCCACCGCCATGGGCGACATCCGTGCATTCCCCGAGGTGGCGAAAGTAGAGTATGTCACTCAGGAAGGTGCACTTGCACGCGCGCGAGAAGACCTCGGCGAATTCACCGACGTGTTCGAGGAAGCAATGCTTCCGGCACCTCTGGACGTGCATCTGCGCGCAGGTTTGCGCGACCCTGCCACAGTCAGGGAGGTAGCGGAACGCGTCAAATCGTATCAGTTCGTCGACGACGTGCGATACGGAGAAGAATGGGTGGAGAAGCTGCATCAGCTTCGCACTATCGCCGCTGGTACGGGGCTGGGTCTGGGCCTGGCGTTCGCGGCAGTCTCGATAATCATCATCGGCGCGACAATCCGTGTTTCAGTTCTGGCGCGCGAGCGCGAGATCTCCATTATGCGACTGGTGGGAGCCACGGACTCGTTCGTACGGGCACCCTTTCTGATCGACGGGTTCGCCAAGGGAATCGTGGGGGGTCTGCTCGCGCTCCTGCTTACCTGGCTCGCATATCGAACGATCGACGAGCGCTTCATGGAGCTTGTCTTCTTCGACATACGCCTTGTGCTGCTCGGAATCCTGAGTGGCGCGCTGATCGGTGTCGCGGGAAGTGCAACTTCTGTATGGAGTCACCTACGCCGAATCTGAAAGCCGGCGCGCTCGTTCTCGGAATGATGTTTTTCGCCGGAGCGGCGCTGGCGGCTCAAGAGTCGGGTGATGCCAAAATCCGCACTCAGCAACAGGAGCTTGCGCGCATCAAGCGGGAACGCGACGAGCTGCAGCGCCGGATGAAGGGTCTTCAGACGAGGGCCCACGATATCTCGGAAGAGGTGGATAACATCAATCGGCAGCACAATGCCACCGTGCGAGTGGTCCGTTCGCTCGATCAGCAGCTCACCACTCTGAATGGGGAAGTGGAGAATACGACGGCGAACCTTGTTCGCGCGCAGGACGAGGTTCAGCTCAAGCGTGCTGTTCTCCAGAGACGCCTCGTGGAGATCTACAAACGCGGACCGCTTTTTACATTCGAGGTTATGCTCTCGGCGAAAACGTTTGGCGATCTCGTAGGGCGGTACAAGTATCTGCACATCCTGGCACAACGCGATCGCGCGGTGGTGCGCCGAGTCGATCAGCTGAGATCGATGATCATCGGGCAGCGCCGGCAGCTCATTTCACTTCAGAATGGAGTCGAGCAGAACCGCGGCGAAAAATCCCGTGAGGCCGAGCGTCTCGAGATTCTGGAGACCTCACGCGAAAGAAGCCTCGTGCGCGTTCAGCAGGATGCGGAAAAAGCCAAGGGCCGACTTGCGCAACTCGCGCGCAGCGAGGCCCGGCTGAATAGCGTTATCGCCAGCTTCGAGACTGCGCGCCGACGGGCCGCCTCGCGGCCGAACGCCAGACCAACTGCTCCGAGCACCATCCGCACCAGTGATCTGGGTCGTCTCGACTGGCCGCTTGAAGGCTCGATCATTTATCGATTTGGGAGAGTCGTCAATGCGAACAACACGACAACGCGGTGGAATGGCATCGGCATCGCCGCAGGCACCGGCACGGAAGTAAAATCCGTGTCGAGTGGGGAGGTAGTGCTCGCCGATGTCATGGGAACATATGGGAACACGGTGATCCTCGAGCATGGCGGTGGCGATTATTCCGTTTACGGCTCGCTTAACCGGATGGCGGTCAGCAAAGGAGCACGCATTTCCAAGGGGCAGATTCTTGGAACGATAGGCGCCAATGATCCGGCTCTCCCGCCACATCTTCACTTCGAAATCCGGCGCGGGGGACCGGCGGTCGATCCGCTGACCTGGTTGCGTGGCTCGCGCTAGGAAAGCTGGTAGCAAAGCCGGGCGCACCTCAAAGAGAGACGATCCCACGGCCGCGCCGGCGGCACCACTTGGCGCTCACATATCCATCGCTGGAGGAACCCGCCTCGCACCACCGCGAGCGAGCGCCGTTGGCGCCACCGCGATGCAGGTTTTCACCAAGATGGCAAACCGCTGGGCCGAGCGGGACTGTGAGCCCGGTGAGTGCACGGACTTCGTCGCTGCGCTTGCCGAGACCCTGGTTGCCGAAACGTGCGCTCACGATAGTTATCTCATCAACCTCGCATCGCCGGACCGCCTCCTTCGCGCGAAATCGCTGGATTCCTTCGCCGCCGAGCTAAATCGATGTGAAGCGCTCAAGCTCAACTATCTCGTTTCTCATCCCGGCAATTTCATGGACGATCGTGCGAGCGGAATCGCGCGGAACGCCGAGGCAATTGGAATTGCCCTCGAGCGGATGCCCGGGCAGACGATCGTGCTACTTGAAACCACCGCTGGCAGCGGCACCGCTCTCGGCGCCAGTTTCGAGGAGATGGCGGAAATCATCGAAGCGGTCCCGGCCCCGTACCGGTCACGAGTGGGTGTCTGCGTGGACACCTGCCACATTTTTGCCGCCGGGTACGACATCAGCAACGACTACGACGCCGTATGGACCCGATTCGGCAATGTCGTGGGCTACGAGCGACTCCGCATGATGCATCTCAACGACTCGAAGACTCCACTGGGCTCGCGGCGCGATCGGCACGAATTGATTGCAGAGGGAGCCATTGGAGAGTCGGCTTTCCGTCGAATCATGAACGACGCGCATCTGGCGCGCATCGCCAAGGTCATCGAAACTCCAAAGCTCGAGCCCGATGTGACCGACCGTGCAATGCTCGAGCGATTGCGCGGGTATGTCGAAACCTGATCGACCTTCCTGTTTGAACGGTCGCTCGCGGCCAGATCGGAACGGGTGTAGACTTCGGCGGGTATGACCTTCGTGCCTTCATCTCGATCCCTCCCGCGCGTGTTCTGGCGTTCGGCGATGCTATTTTTCGCTGTCGCGCAGATGGTACTTGCGTTCGCGCCCATACTGGAAGGGCGACTTGGCGCGAGCGCTGACGCGCATGTGGAATCCACAGGCACAGGGCTGCACCACGCGCATGACGCGAACTGCACCGCGTGTCTTGCACGTCAGCTTCTTGCCTCGTCCGAGCCTGGACGACAACAGGGTGTATCACTTGACCGCGCCTCGCGTCTGCGCGTGCCTTCGCATGTATGGTTTGCCGGCCTCGAGCCGCAGACTGATTCCCGACCCCGCGCTCCTCCCGCTTCCGTCTAGCCACTCTCGCCGCTGGCCATCCGCGGCTACGCTGGCTTCGTCGCCTTCAATGCGCCATGCGTTCGACTCACCCGTCGTGCGCACAACGGAATAACAATTACATACGGAAGGACAAATGCGAGGACGTTATCTCCTCTGCGCGTTTGCCATTGTCGCACCCACGGTGGTTCTGGCGCAGACGCCTCGACCAAGACCGACTCCGGCGCGTGATTCTGTCGCACGGGCGGACAGCATCGCACGTGCCGATTCAATCGCCATCGTCCGCGAGCTCGAGGCTGGAGCAGCGAACCCCGGCTCTTCGTCTCCCGACTCACCAACAGTCCCGGCTCGCGGAGGCCCGTCGAATCCGCGATTGATGCCCGACATCAGCGCTATTGGCGAGGTAATCGGTGATTTCTCGCCCAGGGGCAGCACCCAGGAGAGTGGAAAGCGGGTCGACATCCGCGAGGTCGAGCTTGCGCTCAGCTCCGCCGTCGATCCGTATTTCCGCGCGGATTTCATCCTCGGGATCTCCGACCTCGAGGGGATCGCGGTCGAAGAAGCATACATCACCGCAACCGCGCT
>Ga0136611_10002561_pt1 | contig 12680 bp, 5 predicted proteins | sample AntDrymUQ2232306_2_FD_106645 | JGI IMG/M metagenome (GOLD analysis project Ga0136611, IMG submission 106645) | Polar desert sand microbial communities from Dry Valleys, Antarctica - metaG UQ223 (23.06) | ecosystem: Environmental > Terrestrial > Soil > Desert | place: Antarctica: Dry Valley... | reverse complement strand
CACCTGCTCGGCGACGCGGGCCGGCTCGAAATCTTCGAGCTTGCTGAATTTGAGTTCGACGTTCAGCAGTTCGTCCGGCTTGTCGCCGACTTTGTTGGGGACGCGGAAGGCGACGCGCGGGGCGGCGCGGTTCATCACGTCGCCGAAGTTGTCGCGGTCGATGGGGACGAACTTTCGCTGCTTGAGGGGGCGGTTCGCCTCGGCGGGCATCCCGGAGAGGTCGGCCAGCACGCCGACGACGAACGGCAGTTCGAGGAGCGGCTCGGCCCCTTCGGTTTCGACTTTGTAGTCGATGCGGACGCGGGGGGCCCGGACGCGTTTCAGAGTGTCCTGGTAGCTTTCGGCCATGGCTCGACTCGCCGAGGTGAAGGGGGACGACGCGCCCGAATCCGAATGCGTCGCCGACATCCTATAGACGGGAAGTCCGCCGCTCAACTGGCAATCGGCGATGTTTTGCGGGATTTTTGGGGGAGTTTCGGGCGGCATCGATGGCTGTGAAGCCGACGTTGTACTGGTGGTTCGTCGTACTGGCCAAAACGACCCCTCCGACCACTCCCCAGGTCGCGCCGGCTGGCAGGCCGCTACCGGGCATCACGGATTCCCGTCCTGCGAGTCCGTGAGCGAAGGTGGTCGGCACGACGCGGTCTTCGAGGGTGAGGAGCTTCAGTTTTGGAGAAGCGGGGGTGGTCGTGGTTGATCCGTCCTGCCAGCGGCGGAGATTGCGGATCATGCCGGCGACTTGGGGAGATGTGGATGGTAAACCATCGGATCTGTGGGTCAACAACCGATTCGCACGATTCTCCAAGTTGCCCAATCGCAAACCGTAAGTCGTTGCCCGGCTAGGCTCGTACCGAGATTCCGCCGATTCGGGGATGGTTTCGATGGAGGGCCGCATCGCGTCGGAATCGGAATCGAACCGAGTTGGGGAAGCGGCCGCAGCCACCTCCCCAACGCGGCACATCACTTCAATTGGGCCAGCGCCTTCGCGGCTTCCTGCTTCACCCAAGCGTCCGAGTCGGAGGTGAGCGCCTGGAGGTCGGCCAGCACCTGCGGGTGGGCGATGTTGTGGTGGGCCAAGTGGCGGATGCAATCGACGCGGATGGCGGCGGGCTGATCGGACGCGGCGCCGGCCAAGAGCGCCGAGGCGACGCGCGGATGCTGCATCCAGTCGAACTTCACCAAGGCCCGCACCGCGGCGTGCTTCTCGGCTTCGACCGTACCGAGAAGGAGTTTCTTGGAGCAGTTCAAGACCTCTTCGGCCGCCGCATCGCGCGGGGCGGGAGCGCTGTGGTTCACGGCCACCGCCTTCGCGTCGTCCTTCGGTTCCGCTTCGGCGGGCTTCGCCGCTTGCGGCATCACCTTCGGCACCGCCACTTCGGGGATCGGTTCCACTTTCAAGAACTGCGGGGCGGGTTCCGACGGGGAGGCCGGCTTACCCGGGTTCGCGGGCGTTTCGATCGGCCCCACGGGGATCGACTTCGCTTCGAATGCGGGAGCCGGTTCCGGTGTCGCAGCGGCCATCGCCGGGCGCGGCATCGGGTCGGCTGATTTCAGGATCGAATAGAGGCTCTGTTCGACGCCGGCTCCGTGAGTCGGGGCCGGGTGGAGCGTATTCGTGTAGAGCTCTTGGAACGCCACGAGCGTCTGGCGGGCGCGTGCGATCGCGGCCGGAGTCGGCGATTGAGCGGTGGCGGGCTTCGCGTCTTTGGTTTTGTCTTCCTGCGTTCTCGGCGGAAGTGGACCTTCGAGGGGCAGTTCTTTGCCCTTCTCCTGCTCGATGATCTCGGGCTCCGGCGCGGGGGCGACGTAACACGCCAAGCACTTCTCGAGCGCGATCGAAGCTGTGCAGCGCACACGCACCGAACGCTCGGCGGGGTTGCCGTCGAGTTCCGTGCCCGAAACGGACGCTTCGAGTGCGGCCAAAGTCAACCTGTTGCAGCAGCAGCCGCGGCTCAGCGCTTGGGCCGCTTCGAAGCGGACGCACTCGCTCGGATCCATGCGCAGCGCGTCCGAGAGTCCCTTCGCCGCATTCGGGTAGTACCGGCAATCGAGCGTACCGAGGTAGCGCACGTCCATCTGGCGCGCTTTCGCTTCGGCCGCATCCTTCTTGCCTTCCGCCGCGGCACCCGCCACGCCCGGCTTCGCCAAGTCGGCCGCCGAAGGGAAGATCGGACAGAAGGGCGGGATCACCCCGCCGGTGAGCACGACCAAAGGCTTCGTGATGTTGTTGAGCAATGCACCTGCGGGGGTCACGCAGAGCTTGCGGCGGAACTTCTCGCACCGCACGCAGATCTTTTCGAGACACCCCGGCTTCACCGCCCCTTCCGCCGCTCCCGCAGCCCCCGCCCCGGCAGCGCCGGCGGGCAGGACGGTCGGGGCCGGCGCGACGGCGGGAGCCGGCGGCACTTGGGCGAGCGCGAGCGGACTCGCCGCACACAGCGCGAGCGCCGCGAGGCCACCGAAGAGGAAGAATCGAGACATACCTGGCCCTCCTGTCACCCAGTCCGCGAAGGGGTTGGGTCGTTGTGTCGGGATGACTCCACCGCGCGACTGCAAGGCGCGGGAGAATGCATGTGGCTTCCTTTTCGGCTGAACGGATGGGGAGTCTTGACCGATTATTCAAGATGGGCCGGTTGGTGGGGCGGCGCGCGTCTGCGGGACTAGGGATGGTGTGCCGCTTCGGGCGGTTTCACCGTCTTTGCGGATTTTGGCTATTCTCGGGTGATGGGGGGAGACGAAAGAGAGGTTAGCTCGCTTTTGCGTCCGTGCCGGATCGAAAAGCGACCCCGTTAGCAATCACGTGTCTCGAAGGAGGTTGCCACCATGGAACGGATGAATGCTCGCTCGCGGCGGTTCTCGCTCTGCCGACTGTCGTCACTGGTGGCGATCCTCGGCCTCTTCGTCGCCGACCGCGCGGCGCCGGCCCAAACGCCCGCTCCGCCGATGGCACCCCTCGACCTGACGACCGCAGACGTCAACAGTCCCAAACTGATGCTCCCGGGTGTCACGCCGGCGAGCTGTACGAACTGCGCTCCGGTCGCCGCGCCTTTCGTCAGCGGTTCGGGCCTCTTCCAGCGCCACCACCTTCCTGCGGGTGCCGGATGTGCCTCGGGCGGTTGCACGGACACTCTCTGTGGGAGCGGTGGCTGCGGCGAAGGCGGCTGCGTCGCGGGTCGCCCCCCCTGCACCACGTGTGAAGGTGCGGGCCGGGTGAGCCGCCTCATGTGCGCATTCCACAACGCCATGTGCTGCCCCGACCCGTGCTACGAACCGCGCTGGAGCACCCTCGCGAATGCCGGTCTATTCCTCGATTTCGCGCGGCCGACGACCATCGCACGCTTCCGCTGGGATCGCGGAGTCGGCATGACGGCCCCCGACCGCGGGGAGTTCTTCTGGGCCAAGACGGGTCCCGGTGGCCGCGGGCCGGCACTCAACGAATCTCGCCTCGATTACGATGAACTGAGCTATTACCAGGAATTCGCCGCCGGCGAACGGGCCTCGTTCTTCATCCAGACTCCCTACCGCAGCATGAACGGCGAGCAGAACGGCGGCAGCGGCGGGTTCGGCGACCTCGTGCTCGGGACGAAGTCGCTGTTCCTCGATAGCGAACTGCTGGCGATGACCTTCCAGTTCAAGACGAGCATCCCGACGGCGAGCACGAACACGGGCCGCGGCACCGGGCACGTTTCGCTCGAACCGTCCATCCTCTCGACGGTGAAACTGCACTCCGATGCGTATATGCAATCGCAGATCGCGTTCACGATCCCCATCGCCGGCACGCCCGGAACCGCCGGTACGGTGCTGCATTACCACAACAGCTTCAACACCGTCCTCCTCCGGCCGGCCGCCGACACGGTGCTCGTTGGGATGATGGAATTCAACGGCTGGACCTTCACCTCGGGCGGATACACCGACTTCGCCACCGGCGCGACACGCAATGCGAATGGCATCACTTACTTGAGCGTCGGCCCCGGCGTGCGGCTCGGCATCTGCGACAAAGTGGACATCGGCTTCGGCGTGCAGTTCGCCGTCACCTCGGGCCGCTTCGCCGAAGAGCTCTACCGCACCGAACTCCGCTGGAGGTTCTGAGCCGAGGAATTCCCGCATCGTGAAGGACGCGCGGCATTGCCGATCGCGTCCTTCGGTCATTTCCAGGCGTGAAGTCTGTCCGGCGTCGCGACCCCCGCACTCCGGCGGACAGGTGGGGAATTGCTTGGCATCGGGGAATTGCAGTCGGCACGGTGCAGCCGTGAGGTTCGAATCCCTCCATCGCCGCCGATCGAGCCGCTCTCTTCATGGTTGCAGAAACGCCACAGCAGCCCCCGCCCCCGCCGGCTTCGGCTTGTTCAGCTTGAAGAGCAGGGGCATCAGCACCACCATCGTGACGAGACCGAAGACGAACGCCAGCCCGATGGCGTGGCCGGGCAGGTACTGGAGGATGGGCCAGTAGGCGACGAACCAAACGACGAACATCAGTACATTCAACGCGATGGCCAAGAAGAGCGCGGCGCCGCTCGGCGCGAACACGAGGTTGGGCGTTTCGCCTTCGAGGTAGCGCGAGCCACCTTTCTCTTTAAAAAGCTTGTTGTCCGTGCTGTAGACTTTTCCCACTACGCGCGGATCGGGATCCGCGCGCATCTCGGCGTCGAACCGAGTCTTCTTCCCATCGGGTTCGATGACATTCAGCGCCGTCGTGATATAACCCCCGCCCGAGTCGGCGAGTTTGAACTCTTTGCCTTCGGCATCCACGAACTTTGCGGCCTTCGACCCCGTTTGCACTTTGAAGGGCACGACCTTTTCGTCTTTCGTGGACACCCCGTAGCGCACTGCCTCGAACTGCGTGATCTCTTTTGCACCGGTCGGGTTGAACTCGAAGAACGTCCCGTACTTGTTTTCGGACTCGGCCCGCGTGTTGATGAAGACCCACACCGTCAGGAAGCACGCAACAGCCAGACCGCCCACGAGCGCCCGCAGCGGCAATCGGCTCGCGGGCATACTGTAAAGGTACCCCTGCAGAAAGAGGGAGAGGCCCCAGAAGATCGCCGCGATGGCCACGGTGAGCACGGCGAGCGTGACGGCGAGAACCACGGCGACTCTCCGGCGGAAAAAGGATTGCCAGCGTTTTTACGAGAAACGTCAGGAAAGTGGAAGCGCGCCGCCGGCCTGCGTCGTCGGATCATCGTGGGCCTTCCCGGCGCCGTTAGAATCCTGTTCCGATATTCGTCTCAGTTGGTTGTGGGGCCGCGCCGCTCCCCAGGCATCCCGTGCCACGAGTTTGTAACGGTCGGCTTTTGTCCTTGTAGCCCGCGCGCGGAATTGCCAAAATAGTTGGCGGAGGGATGCGCCCTTCCGGCCGTGCGAATCCACCGAAGAGAGCACCTATGCGAACGATGAGCTTCCGCGCCGCGATCCTCGCGGCCGTCGTCGTGGGATTGGGAGTCGCACTCCTCACCGCCCCCCGTTCGGCCGTCGGACAAGTTAAAGCCCTTCCGCCGATCGGTCCGGGCGGACAACCGGTCGAAGAGCCGAAGAACCTCATCGAGAAGTTCAGCTTCCCCGAAGATCGCGACACGAATCTCAAGTTCGAAGCCGTCCTCGACTACCTGAACGTCAAGAACGACAAGAAGATCGACTGGGCGACGGTCGTGAAGCTGGCGCAGGGGCTGCTCGACGCCAAGAGCGACTACTTCTACCAGTACCAGGATAAGGACAAGCGCCGCGTCAGCGTGAAGGACGAGATCGGCCGGCTCATCGGCACCTTCAACAAAGAAGGCCGGGATTTCTACCAGCTCACTTACGGCAACACCGCCGACAGCGAATTGAAAGCCGCCGTGCAGAACGGGTACGATGTCTCGAAGATCGCCGTCGTCTCGCAGAAGTACTTCCACACGAAGGCCGGTGGGCAAGCGACCCTACTCCTCGCGCGCATCAACCTCGAATTCGGCAACTTCCCCGAAGCGGCCCACGGCTTCCAGCGACTCCTCGCCCGCCCCGACGCCGACGACGTGCTCGATTCCAAGGCCCTGTTCCAAGTGACGGTCGCACTCCGCCGCGCCGGGGAAGATCGCCGACCGGAACTGCTCACGAACCTCTGGGATCGCATCGAGAAGAAGTTCCCGCGCGACGGCATCGCCTTCGGGAACAGGACATATTCGCTCGAAAACCTCAAGACCGAATACGACCGCGACATCGAGTTCATCCGCGGGAAGGTCAGCACCGAACACATCGCCATGAAGGGCGGCGACATGTCGCGCACGGCGATTCTCAACGCCGGCGCGCCCTTCCTCGATCCGCTGTTCAGCATGCCGGTGCTCTACCGCACCGAAGACGCGAACCAGAAGACCGGGGCCGAGTTCGTCCGCCAGAGCATCGAAGCCGCTTACAAGCGGGCCACCCAAGACAAGAAGAAGATCCTGCTGCCGTCGTTCTTCCCGATCACCGCTCCGAATATGATCATCTTCCGCGGCTACGACGGCACCTACTCCTTCTACACGAAGGACGGCGTCGGCCCGAACGGGAAGCCGTACCGCGTCGGCGAACTCGCCTGGTTCTCGCCGAGCAAGGGCGGAGCCCAAAGCCTCTGGACGCCGGACGAGACGAATGCGACCGACAAGCAGAGTGCGACCCAGTGGTGGGGCCAGTATTGGCAGGCCCAAATGCCGAGCGTCCTATTCGAGAATCCGCTGTTGGGCAGCCTCAGCCACGATGGCAAGTACGTCTACTCGATCGACGACCTTGCGGTGCTCCCCTTCCAGTACAACGCGATGAACGACCCGTGGGGCGGCGGCATGCCGCAGCCAGATGGCCCCAAAGGGATGAAGGACTACAGCCGGCTCGTGGCCGTCGACATCGAAAGCGGAGCGCTCACGTGGACGCTCGGCGGCATCGGCGCGATGCTCAAAACGGAAGAGGAAGAGAAGGTCACGAGCGCGGCGAAGCTCACGGAGAACAGCTTCTTCCTCGGCGCGCCGCTGCCGATCAACGGCAAGCTTTACGTCCTGTTCGAGCGCGAAGGCTACCTGAAAATGGCCTGCCTCGACCCGCACAAGACCACTGTGCCGGCCTCGGCCAACCCCAAGCTTTTCGGCACTCCGGTGCCCGAACTCCTCTGGGTGCAGAGCCTTGGACGGGCGAACAGCTCGATCAAGCAGGATTCCCTGCGCCGGATCCAGTCGTCGTTCATGGCCTCGGCCGACGGCATCATCGTCTGTCCGACGAACTCGGGCGCCCTGATCGCCGTCGATATCAACGCCCGCAGCCTCCTCTGGGCGCACACGTACAACGCCGGCGAAGTCCGCGGCGAGATCGGGCCGGGCAATCCTGGCGGCTTCCGCGGTCGGCCCTTCCCCGGCGGCGGCATGGGCGGCCAAGCGCTGCCGAACGAACGCTGGCGCGCCTCCAGCCCGATCATCATCAACGGCCGGGTGATCCTGAGCGCCTACGACTCCGATCAGGTGCAGTGCCTCGACCTCCGCACGGGCAAGCTGATCTGGACGGAGAATCGCCAAATCGAAGACATGTACGTCGGCGGCGTCGTCTCGAACAACGTCATCATCGTCGGCCGCAACACGGTCCGGGCGATCAAGCTCGTCGGCGACAAGGATGCTCAGACCGGCCGCGAAAAGGCCGTGGCCGCGTGGAAGGAACCGCTGAAGATCGGCAACCCTTCGGGCCACGGCGTCCCGAGCAAAGACGGCCTCTACTACCTGCCTGTGATCGGTGACCCGGACAAGCCCGATTCGACCGTGCCGGCCGTCTGGGCCATCAACGCCGACACCGGCGCCGCCAAGGCCAAGACGCCGTTCCGCCGCAAGGAGGGGAATGCCCCCGCGTCGCAGGACGCACGGCTTTCCCTCGGCAACCTGGTCTTCCACGACGGCATGATGTTCTCGCAGTCGGCCGCCGAAATCAGCGCCTTCCCGCTCATCGAAGTGAAGAAAAAGGAAATGGACGCGCTGCTTGCGAAGAACCCCGACGATCCCGAAGGGCTGACCTCGCGCGGCGAACTCCTGCTCGACGACGGCAAGCTGAACGAGGCCATCGCGGACTTCAAGAAGGCCGAGGCGAACAAGCCTGCGGAACCGACGCAGCGCAAGATCAATCAGAAGCTCTACGTGGCCTACACCGAAATCCTGCGGAGCGACTTCGCCGCCGCGAACAAGTTCCTCCCCGAATATAAGAAGCTGTGCGAATTCCCCATCGAAGGCGATGACGGCAGCCCCGAAAAAGCCCGCCAGATCGAAGAGCAGACTCGCCGCAAGGGGCTCTTCTACAGCCTCGTCGCCAAGGGTTGCGAAAAGGAAGGCCGGCTCGTCGAGGCGTTCGACAACTACCGCGCCTACGCCGCGCTCGGCGAGAAGGGCCGGCTTCTGCCGGTGCCCGAAGATGCCAACACGCTTGCGCAGTCGGCCGTTTGGGCCAGCGGCCGGATCGACGCCATGATGCGGGCCGCGAAGGACGACACGATTCGCAAGCCGCTCGAAGAGAAAGTCGCGAAGGAGTGGGAGGCCGTTCGGGGGGCGAACGACATCGTCCAGCTCGAAAGCTTCGTGAAGACCTTCGGGCCTTACTTCGCATCGGGTCGCGAAGCGCAGTTCCTGCTCGCCGAGCGGCTCATGCTCACGAACAACGACGACGACAAGCGCAAGGCGCAGTCGTATCTGCTCAACTTGGTCGGCGAAGCCGATGAGACGAAGGAAGGCAAGATCGCGGCCGCGCGGGCGACCGAAGCCCTCGCCCGGCTTCTCACGAGCCGCAACATGATGGAAGATGCTGTGGGCCTGTACTCGCGGCTCGGCTCCGAATTCCCCACCGTGGTCGTCCGCGACGGCAAGACGGGGGCGGACATCTACGGCGACATCATCACCGACAAGCGGTTGCTGCCGTCGCTCGAACCGGCCCGCGTCGTGAGCCTCAGCAAGTACAAGGTCGATCACAGCGTCGGCAACAGCGGCAACTACAAGGGGAACTCGCTGGCCATCGTGCCGGACGGCGACCTGCTGCCTTTCTTCAAGCGGTACCGCCTGAGCCTCGACATGAACCAGAACACCGGCCTGCAGGAATTCAAGGTGACCGACCGCGTCACCGGCGAAGAGCGGGCCAAGTTCCCCGGCCTCCCGCAGATGCAGCTCATCAACAACAACGGCCAGCAGCAGAACGCGTCGAGCATCCGCTTCGCCCAGGCGAGCGGGCACCTGCTCATGCTGCACATCGGGCAGTTCGTCTACTGCTACGACCTCTCGCAGGAGAAGGGCAAGGAACTCTGGAAGCAGAACCTGCTCGGCCAGGACATCGTGCCGAACGGCGCCCTGCAAATGGATCCGAACCCGAACGCGGAAGGGGACATCATCTTCCGCAGTCAGGATGGCTGGTCGTTCCGCCTCGGCAAATCGTCGGTGCTGCAATCGTCGTATGCTGCGGTGCTGACCCGCGACGGGCTGAACGTCGTCGATCCGCGCACCGGCACGAAGCTCTGGAGTCGTGCCAACGTCGCGGGACGTGCCTCGGTCTACGGCGATGCCCGCTACATCTACTTGGTCGAGGCCAGCTCGACCGGGACTTCCTCCCGCGTCCTGCGGGCTTCGGACGGGGCCACCGTCGAGGGCGTCAAGGATTTCGGCAGCCTCTTCACGGGGCCGAGCCGCCTCGCCACCTTCGGTCGCCACCTGCTGCTGAAGGAACCGGGGATCAAAGACGCAGGGGGCGCAATCCGCCTCTACGACATCATCGAAGGGAAGGATGTTTGGAACAAGAAGATGCCCGCCGATTCCGCCGTGCTGAAGACCTACGATCCGGAAATCACCGGTTTCGTCTCCCCGACCGGTGCGATCCAGGTGATCGCGTCCCGTACCGGCAAGGTGCTGCTGGACGGGAAGGTCGATGCCGACCGGGTCGAGGAGCATACTAAGATCGCGGGCAAACTCGCCTTGAAAGAACCGCTGCTCATGGCCGACGGCGAGCGATTCTACGTCTTCCTGAACAAGGACGATAAGGGCCAGAACAATCCGAACGTTTACTGGGGCTATTCCCCCGTGCGGATGGCCTCGGTCAACGGGGCGTGCTACGCGTTCGATCGGGTGACGGGCAAGCGGCTCTGGTACACCGAAACGCAATTCAACCGCCAGCAGGTCTGCGTCGAGCGTTTCGAAGATATGCCCTGCATCGTCGGCTCGAATCCCTCGCACACCGATCCGGACGCCGCCCCGGCCGTCCGCGGGCAAATGCAGCATCAGATCGTCGCCGTGGACAAGCGCACGGGCGTTCTGAAGTTCTACAAGACGAATCTCCAGCAGAGCGGGCCGTTCCAAGCGCTGAACTACGACCCGAAAGTCGGCAGCTTCGAATTCTGGAACTACAACCTCCGCGTAAAGATCACCGCCGAGTGAAGCGACCGTAGACGCGAGGAGTTTTCGACTCCTCGCGTCGCCTCCGCCCGTATTATGAACCCATCGACCGCGCTCCTCTCCCACCGGCGCGGTCATTTTTCGGCCGCGCGGTGACAGATTTCGCCGCGCCGCTCGTCTTACCCACGTTCCGCCCCTTCACGCCTCGGAGTCGGCCATGCCATTCGCCAGACTGCGGCACGCCTTCATCCCCGCACTCGCGGCGCTCGGCCTCCTCGCCGGCACGGCTCAGCCCCTCCGCGCCCAAGACAAGAAGAAGATCAATCCGGACGAGATGATCGATAAGGGTCTCGAATGGCTGAAGCGCAACCAGAATCCGGATGGCCACTGGGATGCCGGCGGCGGTTCGTATCCGACCGTGATGACGGCGCTCGCGGGCATGGCGCTCCTCATGGAAGGGAGCACGCTCCGCGAAGGGAAGTACAGCGACAACCTCGTGAAGGCGGTCGATTGGTTCCTCACCCGCTCGCAGAACAACGGTCTTCTCGGCAATCCGCAGAACCCGACCGAATCTTCGCGCTACATCTACGGCCACGGCTTCGCGCTCATGTTCCTCTCGTGCGTCTACGGCGAAGAGGAAGACGATAAGCGCCGCAAGAAGCTCGAAGCGATCATCAAGAAGGCGGTCGAGTTCAGCGGCAAGGCGCAGACGAAGCAGGGGGGCTGGGGCTACGTCTCGGCGGCCGACGGCGGCGGTTTCGACGAAGGCTCGACGACCATCACGCAACTCCAGGGTCTGCGGGCGGCCCGCAACGCGGGGATCGTCGTGCCGAAGTCGATCATCGACAGTTCGACGGAATACCTCCGGAAGTGTACGACGCCGCGCGGCGGGGTGATCTACAACCTCGGCCAGGGCCAAGTCGCCCAAGCCGGGGCCGAACGCCCGCCGATCACGGCGGCGGCCGTCGCCTGCGCGTTCAGCTCGGGCCAGTACGACGACAAGTACGCCAAGATGTGGATCAAGTTCTGCAAAGAGAACATCTACGGCACGGGCGGCCGCGGCGGTGGCCACGACGAGTACCAGAGCTACTACTTCGCGCAAGCCGTCTTCGTCCTCGGCGACGACCGGTACATGAAGCTCTTCCCGGACGAGAAGAAAGAGAACGCGATGCTCTGGAGCAAGTACCGCGAGGTGATCTTCGACCACTACCGCACGACGCAGACGGCCGATGGTAGCTGGAATGGCGGTTACACCGGTTCCGTCCTCTCGACCGCCTTCGCCCTGACCATTCTGCAACTGGAGAAGGGCATCCTCCCCATCTACCACCGCTAGAAGCGATACATTTTCCCGATCCGACCGACTTCACGAACCCCACCACGACCCAGCGAGCGACGAATGAGCGATCGAGACCTAGACGCGAAAGAAGTGAAAGTGGCCCGCGCCGTCCGCGTCGACGATGCCGAACTGACGAACTCCGACATGGACAGCGTCCAGAAGCTCAAGGGCGCGTTCAGCGACATCAAGAAACAACTCGGCCGCGTCATCGTCGGCCAGGATCAGGTGATCGAAGAGCTGCTGATCGCGATGTTCGGCCGTGGCCACTGCATGCTGGAAGGCGTGCCCGGCCTCGCGAAGACGCTCATGATCTCGACGCTGGCCAAGTGCCTCTCGCTCGATTTCAGCCGCATCCAGTTCACCCCCGACCTGATGCCGTCGGACATCACCGGCACCGATGTGATCGAAGAGAACCGGGGCACCGGCGCACGCGAGTTCCGCTTCCTCAACGGCCCGCTGTTCGCCAACGTCGTGCTCGCCGACGAAATCAACCGGACGCCGCCGAAGACGCAGGCCGCGCTGCTCGAAGCGATGCAGGAGCGCCAGGTGACGGTCGGCCGCGTCCGCCACAAGCTCGGCAACCCGTTCTTCGTGCTCGCCACGCAGAACCCGATCGAACAGGAAGGCACCTACCCGCTGCCGGAAGCGCAGCAGGACCGCTTCATGTTCAAGGTTTTCGTGAACTACCCGAGCTTCGACGAAGAATTCGAGATCGCCCGCCGGACGACCTCGACGCACATGGACGAACCGAAGACCGTGCTCAGCGGCGAGCAGATCCTCGAACTGCAGACGCTCGTGCGCAAAGTCCCGGTCACGGACCACATCATCAAGTATGCGCTGGCCCTCGTGCGCCAGACGCGCGTGAGCATGCCGGGTGCGCCGAAGTTCATCCGCGACTGGTTGAGCTGGGGCGCCGGCCCCCGCGCCGTGCAGAACCTCATCATCGGGGCGAAGTCGCGGGCGCTGCTCTTCGGCCGCTCGCACGTCACGGTCGAAGACGT
>Ga0136611_10002560_pt1 | contig 12680 bp, 8 predicted proteins | sample AntDrymUQ2232306_2_FD_106645 | JGI IMG/M metagenome (GOLD analysis project Ga0136611, IMG submission 106645) | Polar desert sand microbial communities from Dry Valleys, Antarctica - metaG UQ223 (23.06) | ecosystem: Environmental > Terrestrial > Soil > Desert | place: Antarctica: Dry Valley... | reverse complement strand
CCGGGCAGAGGACAAAGGCGGCCACTTCCTTGTCAACGGCCAGAAGACCTGGACCAGCGGGGGCCAATGGGCCGATTGGTGCTTTGCGCTGGTGCGTACCGACCCCACCCGCAAGCACGAGGGGATCAGTTTTCTCCTCATCGACATGAAGTCGCCCGGGGTGGATGTGCGGCCGATCCGGCTGATCTCCGGAAGTTCGCCTTTTTGCGAAACCTTCTTCACCGATGTCGAAGTGCCGAAGGAAAATCTGGTCGGGCCGCTCAACGGCGGCTGGACGATCGGCAAGCGGCTGCTCCAGCACGAGCGGACGAATCTCTCCGGCGGGGGACGTCTAGCTGCGGCCTTGGGACGCTCGCTGGTGGACATCGCCAAGCATTATGTCGGTACGGACGGCGAGGGCCGGATCGCCGATCCTGACCTGAGGCAGCGGATCATCCGCTACGAGATGGAGATGCGCGCCTTCATGCTCACCGCGCGCCGCGTCATGGAAGAAGCCAAGGGCGGAGGCGTCTCGACCGCGAGCTCGATCCTCAAGAATGTCGGCGCGAAGCTCACCCAGGAGCGCGCCGAACTCACGATCGAAATCATGGGAATGAACGGCCTGGGCTGGGAAGGCGACATGTTCAGCGAAGGCGAACTCAGCGCCACGCGCGGCTGGCTGTGGGGCAAGGCGGTAACGATCTACGGCGGTTCGACCGAGATCCAGAACAACGTCGTCGCCAAGCGCATCCTTGGCATGCTCGATCACCAATAAACGCGCTCGGACGAAGGAAGGCCAACAATGGCGGCACTCAACGACGAACAGATCATGCTCCGCGATATGGCCCGCGAATGGGTGCAGAATGAAGCCCCGGTCAGCGCATTCCGAAAGGTGCGGGATTCCGGCTTCGAGCTTGGCTACGACCCGGATGCCTTTGCTGCCATGGCGCAGATGGGCTGGGTCGGGATCGTCATTCCCGAAACTTATGGCGGCTCCGATTTCGGTTATCTGAGCTTGGGGCTCGTCCTCGAGGAAACCGGCCGCACGCTGGTTGCGAGCCCTCTCGCCTCGAGCGGGCTTGCCGCCGCCAGCGCACTTGTGCTCGGCGGAACCGAAAGCCAGAAGCAGGCGTGGCTGCCAGGAATTGCCTCTGGCGAGCTGGTAGCCTCCCTGGCCATCGACGAGGGACCGCGGCACGACCCCACGAAGATCGAGACCCGCGCCGAGCGACATGAGCGCGGCTGGCGGATCAGTGGCACCAAGGCCTTCGTTGCCGAGGGCGACAGCGCCGGCTTGTTCATCGTCGCAGCACGAACCGACGCGGGCATCGCCCTCTTCCTGGTTCCCGGCGAGGCGGAAGGCCTGACTCGTGCCACGCGCAGGATGGCCGACTCGCGAAGCCATGCCGAAATACGCCTGGCCGGGGTCCAGCTGGGCGAAGACGCACTGCTCGGGACCGAGCACGGGGCGGCGCTCGTCGACCAGGTGCTGGACCGAGCCCGGGTCGGTACCGCGGCCGAGATGCTGGGCATGGCAGAACAGGCGTTCCAGACCACGCTCGACTTTCTGAAGACGCGCGTCCAATTCGGGCAGACGCTCGCCTCGTTCCAGGCGCTGCAGCACCGGATGGCGAAGCTTTATACGGACATCGAGCTGATGCGCTCAGTCGTTGAAGCGGCTCTCGAGGCGGTGGATGCCGGCCGGCCGGACGTGCCGATGCTGGCCTCGCTCGCCAAGGCGACCGCCAACGAGACGCTCCACCTGATGAGCCGGGAAATGATCCAGCTCCATGGCGGCATCGGAATGACCGACGAGCATGAGGCGGGTTTCTACATCAAGCGCGCGCGAGTCCTTGAAAATATGTGGGGCAATGCAAGCTTCCACCGCGAGCGCTTTGCACGCCTCTCCGGCTTCTGAAGATTGTGGCGGACGGCCCCGCCGACGAAGCAACATTGCGGGCGGGCCGCGAGGCCGAGTTCGAGACTTTCGTCGAGGAGCATCTGAAGCGAAATTACCGGGCAAGCTTCGTCCACGGCATGCTGGGCCTGACCGGCTTCCGCCTGATCTACGCGCCGACAATCATCCCGGCCTACCTCCACCTTCTCACCGGCTCCGCAGCGATGGTGGGCATGGGCCAGGCGCTGCTCCAGCTCGGCGCAGTCCTTTCCCCGATCGTCGGCGCGGCCCGCATCGAGCATCGCCGGCGCATCCTTCCCTACGCGATGAGGGTCGGCACGTTGATGCGCGTCCAGATCCTCGGCCTGGCCCTGGCCGGCTGGTTTCTTGTCGGCCTGCCTCTCCTCGTCGCGACCATGACCTTCTTCTTCCTGCTCGGCATTTTCACGGGCACCCAGCGCGTTGCCTTCCAGATGCTGGTGGCGAAGGTCATTCCGATCACGCGGCGGGGGCGGCTTCAGGCCTGGCGCAACCTCACTGGCGGGTTGATTGCCGCTGCCCTCGCCTATTTCGCCGGCCGATACCTCATCGAAGGCGACGTGCTTGGGAATGGCTATGCCACCACGTTCTTCCTCGCCTTCGTCCTGACGAGCCTCGGCCTGCTCGTCCTCCAGTTGCTGCTTGTTGAGCCGGATCTGCCGGAGGTCCGCGCGCGAATGCCGTTTTCCGAGCGGATGCGGGAGTTCCCGCAGCTCCTTGCCGACCGCGACTTTCGCTGGTTCATGGTCGCCCAAGGCCTCGCGGTGGCGGGGCGCGGCGCCAGTCCCTTCTACATCCTTTATGCAGGCCAGCATATGAAGCTCGACGGCAGCACCATCGGGCTCCTCTCTTTCGCCTTCCTCGGCGCCGATACGCTCTCCAACCTTTTGTGGGGCTATTTGGGCGATCGCTTCGGCTTCAGGCTGAGCTTCCTCTTGGCGATCCTGGTCTGGATCGTTGCCGTCGTCACGCTCCTCTTCGCCGACAGCCAGACCAGCTTCCTGATCAGCTTCATTGGCCTGGGGGCGGCGGCATCGGGATATATGATGAGCGCCACGACGATGGTCCTCGAATTCGGCTCGCGCGAAGATATTCCGATGCGGCTGGCTCTGTCCGCCACCGTCGAAGGGGCCATTGCCGCTTTCGGCCCGTTGGCCGCGGGCGTTTTGGCTGTGACGCTCGGATACAGCGCGCTCATCGTCCTGACGCTTGTCTTTCTCGCTTGTGCCTTTTGCGTCCTCCTGTTTCGGGTACGTGAGCCAAGGACCCGCGCGCCCTAGCCCGAGCAGGCCGGTTTTTGCGGCATAACCGCCGCTGAACAAAGGGCACCTGGGCACCGCCGCGAAGCCACTCAGCTCTTGACCCCCAGTGCGAACTCCGGTTTATTCGAATGACTGGTATCGCCACGCGGACTTCAAAAGGAGCCGCTGCCGCCGTGGGAGGAGTCATGAAGAAGATTCGGTTTAAGACCCAAAGTGCGCTCGGTGTGCTGGCGGCTGGGTTGATGTTGGGACTCGCTGCGCCGGCCGTCGCCCAGGTTGCGCAGTCCACCAAGGTTGGCGCGGAAGGAGATCCGCAGACGGCCGAAGAGCCTACCGCCGTCCCGGAGATTGTGGTGACCGGCACCCTGATCCGCGGCATGTCCGAACAGGAAGCGCTGCCTGTGGATGTCGTGAGCGCGGAGGAGATCGCCAATCAGGGATCTCCGAGCGTGCTCGAACTCATGAAGCGCTTGCCGGTTGCCAGCGGCATCCTTGGCGAGCAGAACCAGTTCGACGCCCGCGCGCAAGGCGCCGAAGGCGTCGTTTCGGTGAATCTGCGCGGCCTTGGTCCTGGCCGAACCCTGGTCCTGCTCAACGGGCGCCGGCTTGCGCAAGCCCCGATCGGCATTCCATCGGTCGACGTCAGCCTGCTGCCGATCGCGGCTCTCGGGCGGCTTGAAGTGCTGAAGGACGGAGCGGCGGCGACCTATGGCTCCGATGCAATCGCCGGTGTCGTCAACTTCATCACCAACAGCCGCTTGGATGGTTTCGTCCTCGGTGGCGACTACAAATATTATGAAGGATCGGACGGCGAATACAGCGCCTCCCTGACGTTTGGCCACAACAACAGAAACGGCTTCCGGGTTCTGGCCTCGGTCGCTTATCAGCACCGCTCGCCACTGCCGGTCATCGAACGCGAGTTCACACAGCGGCCCTTTGCCGAGAATCCGGCAGGCGGGTTCACCCTCGGCGGAAGCCCCAGCGCGTTCCTTCCGTTCCGCCTCGGTCCGCCGGGCACCGGGGTAACCAGCGGCTTCCAGTTGGACCGCGGCTGCGCGCCCCTGGGGGGAACCGTCACCGCCAACGGCACGCGTTGCGCAAACCAGTACACCCCGTTCGATCTGCTGGTCGAAGATGAAGACAGGATCCAAGCTTATCTTGAATCGGGGATCGAGCTTGCCAACGGAATGGAGCTGACGCTGACCGGGCTTCTCGGCCACAGCCACGTGAAGTCGAATACATCCCCAACCTACATCTTGCTGAATGCGCCTTCGCGCGCTGCCAACCCGATTGGCGCGCAGTTCTTCGTCCCCGCGAACAATCCGGGCCTGATTGCTTATCGTGCGGCCAATCCGGACCAGTTCCCCGGCGGCGCGACCAATGCTCTGCTCGCCGCCGGCACATTCCGCACCGCCCTCCTCGGCGGCAATCCGTTGTTCAACGACGTCAACGGAATCGACGGCGCGGGTCCGGTCAATCGCTGGTCCGAATCGGCCCGCTTCTCGGCGGTGCTCGGTGGCGAGCTGACGGCAAACCTCAATTACGAGTTCGGGCTGACCTACCACGAATATACGCGCCGGAGCCGGCAATTCGACACGGTCGTGGACCGGCTGCAGCTCGCGCTGCGCGGATTAGGCGGTGAAAACTGCAACCGTGCCGCCAACACACCCGGACGGAATGGCTGTCTGTTCTTCAACCCTTTCTCCAACGCCATTCAGCGCAACCCGATCACGGGTCAGGCGAACCCTGGCTTCAACGGAGCCGTGGCGAACTCGAACGAGGTTTTCGAATTTTTCCTCAAGCCAAGCTTCTCCCGTCTCACCAACAAGATCCTGGTAGCCGACGCTGTGGTGAGTGGAACAACCGGACTGGAGCTTGGCGGCGGGCCCGTCGGGTTCGCGGTCGGCGCCCAGTATCGCAGGGAGAATGCGCAGGGGAGCTACGGCTTTTTCAACAATCGGGATATCAATCCCTGCCCCGGAACGCTCGACTTCGGCGACAGGAGCTGCGTTCAGCAAAATGGCCTCTTCGGATTCCTCGGCTCGAGCTCGAATTACAACACCGACGGCGACGTCGGTGCCCTGTTCGCCGAGTTGCAGGTTCCGCTTTTCGATACCGTCAACGTGCAACTTGCGGCCCGCTACGAAGATTTCGGAGGAGCGATCGGATCGACCTTCAATCCGCAGGCACGTGCCCGCTGGGAAGTGACGCCTTGGTTGGCCTTGCGCGGTGGTGTCGGCAGCACCTTCAGGGCTCCGCCTATCACAATCATCCAGCCGAATGATTTTGTAACGTCGCTGCAGTTCGTTGGTGGTTCCTTCCGTGCCGTGGCCGTGCAGGACAATCCCGCGCTTATACCGGAGACCGCGCTCACCTTCAGTGGGGGCGTGACGGTGGAGACAGGGGGCTTGCGGGCTGCGATTGATTATTTCCGCTATGAACTGGAAGATCAGATCGTTGTCGAGCCTGTCTCCGGCCTCCGCCGGGCAGTCTTCGGCAACGCGGAAACCCCCACTGCTCTCGCCAATTGCGCAAGTCCCTTCATCGGCAGATTCACTCTCAACCAGGCCTGTGTCCAAGGCACGACCGCTCTCGGGAATGTAACCAGGATCAGCACCAACTACATCAATGGTCCGAAACTGCAGACTTCCGGTATCGATGCGCTCCTCGATTATGAATTTGAACTTGGACAGGCAAAACTGATGGTGGGCGGCAGCGGCACTTACATACTCGACTATAAGAGCGGCGCGCTGCTTACCGATGGCGTTCTATTGCAGCCCGGCTTCAACGCGGTCGGCAAGCTCAACTTCCAGACCACGGCCTATCCGCTGCCGCGGATCAGGGGCCAAGTTTATGCGCAGGCCGAGATGGGGCCGCACAATCTGCGTGCGACGCTGAATTACATTCATCGCTACCGGGACGAGCGGTTCGAGGCCACTCCGGAAATCCCTGGTTACAGGATCGACTCCTTCAAAACCGTCGACCTGGTATACCGCCTCAATCTTTTCGAGAAGACGAACATCACGCTCGCAGCCTTCAACATCTTTGATGAGGAACCGCCGTTCGCGCGGCTCGACTTCAATTACGACCCGTTCACGGCGAGCCCGGTCGGCCGCCAGCTCAAGGTCGGCATCTCGACGCGCTTCTGATCGCGCGACCCTGTGCAAGGGCTCGCGCGAAAGCGCGGCCCGTTTGCCTACCGAGGCGGCTCGGAAAACAAGCCGTAGGCGATCGTAGAAGCATAATCTGTGACCGCCTGATCGGGCCCGGTTCGGTGCGCCCATTTTTGCAGATCCACCGCAGCGTTCAGCATCGCCATGATGGCCTGACTGGCGACCAGCGGATCTATCGCTCGCATCGAACCCTCGGTGATCCCATCGATCATCGTGCCCGCGAACCGCCGGGCCATGCGATTCGAACGGTCAACGACTTGATTGCGAAGATCGCCGGGTAGGGCTTGCAGCGCAGTCGTGCGAAGCAGCGGATGATCTCCGAAGAACTGGAAGTGAAGCAACGTCACGATTGCCGAGGTGAGGCGCTGCCAGTAGCTCCCCCCAGCCTCGTCCGCTGCCGCCTGCACCAGCGAGACGCGCTCGTAGCTTCGGCGGAAGCATTGAACAACGAGATCGTCCTTCGCCTCGAGATGGTGATAGAAGCTGCCCTTAGTCACGTTGAGTTCTGAGGCGATCCGCTCGACGGAAGCGCCACGGTAGCCGCGGACGTTGATCAGCCGGATTGCGGCCCTCAGAAACTTTTCCTGGGCCGGGTCCTCACCGCGTTGGCCGATGGTCAGCAGCAATGGCTCCCACGGCGCGCCCCTGGCACCGATGCCTCCATCGAAAATCTCGAACAGCCGGTGGCGGACGCGCTCAAAATCGGCCGTGGAATAGCGCGTCAGCCACGCTGGCAGCCACAACATGTTTTCGATGAGCACATTCGCGCGTGCAGTGTTGAGGCGTTTTTGGTCTTCCCCTTCGGCGGGTCCGAAAAAGTCCCGCACCTTGCGGAAGATCGCCAACCACTTCTCCGCCAGTTGACCCCGGAGCGGCTCTTCCAGCGCGCGCATGTCGGACAGCACCGTCACCGCCCGTTCCTCGCGGCGGCGAATCCGCGCCCGCATGTCGAAATGAAGCTTGAGATAGGCCGCGACGCGTGCCCGCGGATTGGCTTCCGACCCGGCCTGATCCACCTGTTCCTCCAAGCGGCCGAGCGAATGTTCGAGGGCGGCGGCGGCCAGCAGTTCCTTGCGTTTGAAATAGTATGTGACGCTCGTGGTGTTGAGGTTCACCATCTCCGCCACGTCCACGAAGGTCATGCCCCTGACCCCGTTCTGGTTGATCAGCGCGGACGCGGCGTCCAATATGGCTTCGCGCTTTTGCTGAAATCGGCTGGTCTGGTCCGGCTGGGTGCTCATAGTCTCTCATTTAGCCAGAATCGGGCAAATCGCACCCGCTGTCTCGTTAGCATAGTATGTTTTCCGAGCCGCTGTGGTTCAATGCTTTTCAGCGGCATTTCGCCCTATTTACCGAACATACGGTATGGCGTAGCTGCGGGGCGGAAAGGGTGCGCTGGCTTGTTGAGGATGAGAGGCTTGGGCGAGGAATGACTACCGCTTCGTCGGCTTTGAGCGGATCCGCAGACGATCTGGATCGCGCAAGCCTTGAACGCTGGCTGTCGGCGAATATCCCCGACGTCGCCGGACCGGTCGAGGTCAGCAAGTTTCCGGGAGGTCAGTCCAACCCGACCTACCGACTTGGTGCGAGCTCCGGGAACTATGTGCTGCGGCGAAAGCCGTTCGGCCCGATCCTTGCCTCCGCTCACGCCGTCGACCGCGAATTCCGGTTGATTTCCGCGCTTCACCCGGCCGGGTTTCCCGTTGCCAAGCCATACGCGCTTTGCGAGGATCCCCAGGTCATCGGCGTGCCATTTTACGTCATGTCGCTGGTCGAAGGCAGAACCTTTTGGGACGGCAAGCTGCCGGGGGAAACGCCGCAGACGCGTAGGGCGGTGTACGAAACGATGATCCGGACGCTTGCGGACCTTCACTCGCTGGATCCAGATCGGCTCGGCCTTGGCGACTACGGGCCGCCGGGCAATTATTTCGAGCGCCAGGTGCGGCGTTGGACGAAACAATATCGCGCGGCCCAAACGGAGGATATCGAGACGGTCGAAAACCTGATCGAGTTCCTGTCCCGCACCGTTCCCCAGCAAACGCGCACGTCGATCATCCACGGCGACTATCGCATCGACAACATGATCTTCGCGCCGGACCGGCCTGAGATCCTGGCCGTGCTGGACTGGGAGCTTTCGACTCTCGGCGATCCGCTCGCCGACTTCGCCTATCTGGCGATGCAGTGGGAGATGCCCTCCGAAGGTGAAGGCGCGGGCCTCAACGGTGTCGACTTCGCCGCCACCGGAATCCCGACGCTGGAGGAGGCGGTTACGCTCTACTGCGGGCTCACCGGGCGGGAGGGACTTCCCGACCTCAACTGGTATTTCTCGTACAATTTGTTCCGCCTGCTCGGCATCGTGCAGGGCATCCGCAAGCGTTTTCGGGACGGCAACGCTTCTAGCGACAATGCGGAGGCGGCAGGCTCGCGCGTTCCCATGCTTGCCGCAGCCGCTTGGGAATTCGCGCGGAAGGCAGGCGCACCAGCCTAAGGAGATTTGAATGTCAATGTTCGACCTCGGCGGGAAGGTCGCCGTCATCACCGGCTCGTCCCGCGGCATCGGCAAGGCGATTGCCGAACAACTGGCCGCGCAAGGCGCGAAGGTGGTCATTTCGAGCCGCAAGCAGGCGACCTGCCAGGAGGTCGCTGACGAGATCAACGCGCGCCACGGCGACGATACGGCCATGGCGTGCGCCGCGAGCATTTCGGAAAAGGCGGCGCTCCAGGCGCTGGTCGATCGCACTCGCCAGGCTTTTGGCCGGATCGACATCCTCGTCTGCAACGCCGCGAGCAACCCCTATTACGGGCCGATGGGCGGCATTTCCGACGAACAGTTCCGTAAGATCCTCGACAACAACGTCCTGTCGAACCACTGGCTGATCCAGATGGTGGTTCCCGAGATGATCGAGCGGAAGGACGGCGCGATCATCATCGTCTCCTCTATCGGAGGATTGCGGGGCTCGCCCGTAATCGGCGCTTACAACGTGTCGAAAGCCGCGGACTTCCAGCTCTCTCGCAACTATGCCGTGGAATATGGCCAGCACAACATCCGGGTGAACTGCATCGCTCCCGGTCTCATCCGCACCGATTTTGCCCGCGCGCTCTGGGAAAATCCCGAGGCCGAGCAGCGTTTCAACCGAACTCACCCGATGCGTCGCATGGGCGAGGCGGACGACATTGCCGGGGCGGCCGTGTTTCTTGCCTCCCCGGCGGCGGCTTACGTCAACGGCCAGACCGTGGTGGTGGACGGAGGATCGACGGCGTGAGCGCGGCCGAGGCCGAGAAGGCTGCGCCCAAGACCAGCCTTGCCGACATCATCGCCGGCGTCGACCGGGCGGACGGGCGATTTCGGGTGGTGGTTCCCGATACCTGGATGCAGGGGCGCACTGCCTATGGCGGGTTGACGGCGGCGCTGGCTCTTCAAGGTGCGATCGAGCGCATGCCCGATCTGCCGCCGCTCCGGTCAGCGCAGATCGCGTTTATCGGGCCCCTTGCCGGCACGCTCGAGGTGAAGACCGAAACGCTTCGGCGTGGACGGCTCGCCTCATACGTTCAGGCGGATGTGCAGTCCGAGGCCGGGCTGGGCCTCCGGGCTACATTCCTGTTCATGAATGAGTTCAAGTCGTCGGTCGACTACAATCAAGGTTCGGCGCCTCCGGTCCCTAGACCCGAGGACGCCGCGCCCGCCGGGCGGCGGAACGGCAATTTCTTCACCAGCAACTTCGAATATCGTCATGCGCTTCCTATCGGCGAGCGCCGGACGCCGGCATTCCTGCGCTGGACCCGGCTCGAGGAAAGGGATGCTTTCCACCCGATGGTGGAAATTCTGGCGGTCGGCGACGCCTTGCCGCCTGCCGCTATGCCGCTTTTCGAGACGCCGGGGCCGGTGAGTTCGCTGACTTGGCTGGTGAATCTTCTGACGGACAAGCCGGCCACGCGTGAGGGCTGGTGGCTGCTACGTTCCGGATCGGATTATGCGCGCCACGGCTGCAGCAGCCAGACCATGCTGATCTGGAATGCGGATGGCGAGCCGGTGGCAAGCGGAATGCAAAGCGTCGCCTTGTTCGGCTGAGTGCTAGCGGCGAAGCCCTCTTTTGGCTGCTTCAGCCTGGCTGCGGACAAGATTGATGAGATCGCCCTGCGCGATGCTGACGTCGATGAGGTGCAAACCCCATTCCTTGAGAACCGCACCGCCGGCGATGACGTCGCCGACGATCGCGTCCGTCCTGGAATCAGCCGGAGTCCCGTTTACCGTCACTTCCAGATAGCTGCCCGACCGGTTCGCGACACATCGTCCTGAGAGCAGCCCCGGCACCTTCACGAACGGCGTCTTGATTTTCGCTCCGCCCCTGATCCACGGCGGCGGCGCCACCGCCGAAAATCCCGCGCCTCCGGTTGCGAGATAAGCGTCGAGCGGAGCTTTCTCGCCGCCCGCAAGCGCGGCCGGGTTGGTGCAGGCGATCCGCTGCCCCGGATCCTCGCTGCGCCCGAAGCGGCTGTTCTCCGGCGGTGGCACATCCTGTCGGAAACTCACGTAGGAGACGACGCAACCGGTCTGCCGCGACAAGCGGCAGAGTGGGACCGATTTGAAGGCGCCGCCGATATCCCGACCGGGAGGAACCTGCAGGTTGAACCCGATCAGCATGGCGGAAAGCATCCGGCCCTGCAGTGGCTTCCCGTCGATCTCGGACTGCATCAGCTCCTGCAGCATGCGCGCGCCCTGGCTGTGGCCGATCAGGACGAACGGCCGGCCCCGATTGTCATTCCGAATATAATGGCGGAAGGCCGCCAGCACGTCGCGATAGCCTAGCGCTCGGTCGACCTCCATCGGCCTGCCGGCCATCGCGGACCGAAGTGCGGTCAGCGTCCCCTGGCGATAGAGGGGCGCGAAGGTGTTACACACCGATCCGAAACGCGCGAACTGACTCGCGACGACGCGCCTTTCATCCTCGCCGGCGACCAGGTCGCTATTCGCTCCAGGATCGGTCGACACGGTGGGATAGACGTAGAAGCAATCGACTAAGGGGGATCGCGCCCGCTTGAAACGCTCGATCCTGGTTTTTCCACTCGGCGCAATTATCGTGGCGTCGAGATCGGTCGCGCAGAAGTCATCGCGTCCAGGCCGGCAGAGCCAGTTCTGCGGGTCGTTATAATCCGCCGGGGCGGCTGCAGGTTGCGCGGTGGCAGCCGCGGCCAAGAGCAAGGACGTAAGCAGCATCGATTTCCTCCGGGTAAGCTTGCGATCCGATCCGTCAGGCTTCGGCGGGGAGGCGCGCCGGCTGCTGTTCGAACAGCGACCTCAGCTCCCTTTTCATGATCTTGCCGTTCGCGTTCCGCGGCAAGGTTTCCTCGGAAAAGATGATCCGAACCGGCACTTTGAACGATGCGAGCCGCGCGCGAACCCAGTCCTTCAGCTCGTCTTCGCTTGCCGTGGTGCCCGGTGCAAGGTGCACCACTGCAGCCGGCTCTTCGCCCAGCGTCCGATGCGGGACTCCGACCAGTGCGGCATCAGTGACTGCAGGGTGGTCGTAAAGAATGTTCTCCACTTCGGAGGAATAGATGTTTTCGCCGCCTCGGATGACGATGTCTTTCGCCCGATCGACGATGTAGCAGAAGCCTTCCTCGTCGAGGCGCGCGAGATCGCCCGTTCTGACCCACCCGTCCACGAAGGTCGCCGCGGTCGCTTCGGGATCGTTCCAATAGCCTCGGACGATCTGCGGCCCCCGCGCCCAAAGCTCCCCGACTTCTCCCACCGGAAGCTCGCGGCTGCCGTCCTCGCTCATGATCTTGAGGTCCGATACGGGAACGGGCGGCCCGCAGCTGTCGGGGCGGTTGAGATAGTCTTCAGCCCCGTGGCTGGTGACGGTGGCAGAGGTTTCGGTCATTCCCCAGCCGTTCCCGGGAAGCGCTCCCAATTCCTTTTTGATCCTGCGCACCAGATCGGGGGCCGAGGGTGCGCCGCCATATGAGATCGCTTCCAACGAGCTCAGATCGTATTTGTCCCGATCCGGATGCTCCAGCAGCTGCCATGCGATGGTCGGGACGCCGCCGGTCGAGTTCACCCGCTCCCGTTCAATGATCTCGAAAGCAGTCACCGTGTCCCATCTGCGCATGAAGATTGCGGTGTTACCAGCCGCAACAATTCCCATCAGCCCCGCGCAGCAGGCGGTTACGTGGAATAGCGGAATGACGGTGAGCGCCACCTTCGGCTGCGGCGCCGGCGGAGTCTCGCCGCGGCGGAGCACGGACCGGATCGCCGAATAACCGGTCGACAAGATGCCCGAAAGGATGTTCCGGTGCGTGCCGATCGCGCCTTTGGGCTTTCCGGTGGTT
>Ga0136611_10002559_pt1 | contig 12681 bp, 15 predicted proteins | sample AntDrymUQ2232306_2_FD_106645 | JGI IMG/M metagenome (GOLD analysis project Ga0136611, IMG submission 106645) | Polar desert sand microbial communities from Dry Valleys, Antarctica - metaG UQ223 (23.06) | ecosystem: Environmental > Terrestrial > Soil > Desert | place: Antarctica: Dry Valley... | reverse complement strand
GTCCAGATCGGCGTCCACGAGGGCCTCCAGGTTCGCGTTGGGTAAGCAACGCCGACTCTGGGCACTCTTCTCACCTCAAGACAGCCTCCACGCCGCGACGACCCCTTGGACTTACTCATCTAGCGCGGAGCCGGGTGGGTCGTCCTACGCTCGGTTGATCGAAAACGCTATCGGGCCGACTACGTGAGCTCGTCAAAAGTTTGTTGCTACCCCTGCGGATTCACCGCATGTGGAAAAAAGGGCCAGGGATAGATGGCGTCCTAGGCCGGAGTAGGACTGCGGCGAGGCGCGCGGGTCCCTCCCCAGGGTCCTCACCAGTCCCTCGACGTCGCGAAGGTCGGCGACGCCGGCCCCCGGCTCGGCTGGGTACGGATGTCGCTCTTGCGCCTGTTGCACGGGTGACACATCCACTCAACGTTCTGGATGACGTCGAGTCCTCCGGCCGCGGCCGGCACGATGTGGTCCAGCTCGGGGGCGGTCGGAGTGCATCGGCGTGCGGTCGGGTCGAGCGGCTTGCGACAGCCCGGGTTGGAGCAGACCAACGGCAGCTCTCGGAGCGCCCGCCTCCTCAGCAGTCGCCACTGGTGGGTCGAGCCGAGCCTCTGTTCGTAGCTCATGTCAGCACCTTCTCCCGTGGATGGGGCTCTGTGTGTGAAAGCGTCCTACGCCGAGGTAGGACGGCGGCAGGGCGGCGGGGCAGTCCCCCCTGGGTGCGCCTCGGCGGCGCTCATCGCGGACCACCGAGTGGTCCGCGGGTAGAAGGTCATGCGCCGTGCTCGGTTCTGCGGGAGCGCAGGCGGTAGACGCCTCGGGAGGTGCCGCGGCGTCATCGGTCGATGTCCTTCGGCTCGAGACGCGACCGGGCTCGGTCGAGGGCGGACGGGATGCCGTGCGCCCTCCATGAGGCCAGGAGCACCGGGTAGACAGCGGACCAGTCGCCGGGGTCGATGCCATGCTCTCGGAACCACCGCGACTGGGCGGGATGCTGTTCTCGATCCTCGGCGCTGCTCTCGGGATGCTTGGCCAACTCGAACGGCAGGACGGGCAGCCCATCGGTCGACGCGGGCAGGGCGCGAGCCTTGCGGCGTGCCACTAGCTCGACCGCTTCTCGTGGCCGGCCCAGCGGACCGCGGCCGCACGATGGGCACGCGCACGTTGCGGGGTCGGCATCGTGGCGCCCTCCTCGTCGGGGAGTTGTAGCTGGGCGAGCACCCGCCCCAACGCCAGGCGATGCTGTCGGACCTCGGCCACGGCCGGATGGATACGGGGCTGACCCGCGGCGCCAGCCACGGTCAGCCCGTCGGCCTCGATGGCATCGTGAAGGGCCTCGACCTCATCGAGCAGCCGACAGGCTTCTACGAGTAGCTCCAGCTCGGACCCCGAGAGCTCGTAGCCCGCAACGGCCTCGGACCAGAACGCGCCACCGCGGGCGCGCAATCCGTGCGGGTGTGCGGGTGATCGCGGTGGCTTCTTTTGGGGCGTGGTGGGCATCAGGTGTCCTCTCAGGTGGTCATCAGGGCTAGGCGGGATCGGCGTGGAAGCACGTTCCGAAATGCTTGAGTCCTCCTCCGCGGTTCCTAGACCGAACACGCGTTCGGTTTATCCCCCACCCCTCGGACCCCCTATCGCTGAGGTTGAGATCGTGAGAGCGCTTCTCCCCAGCGGTCCTGGGGTTGAGGGTCTCGCGGGGGACATGGGCCAGGGGGGCGGACGTTAATAGAAACCGCCTTTCCTGCGGCGGTGGGAGTTTCCCTCCCGCTGTCTGTTGCGTCTTTTTTCGGCTTCGGGGTCTTACCCCACCCCTAGGCGGGCTCCCTTGAGAAGCATGCGAGCCCGGAGCGCAGGCCGGTCTGCGGGGATAGGAGGTCACTCGACCCTCGCGGCCTTCGATCGCGGTCGTGTACGGCGCCGCGTGACGTTCACGCCTCGAGCCCGTGCGCATGCGTTCGCCACCACTCGGCTCCACGGCGCAGCCTTTGGCGCCGACTCCTCGAACTGTGCGAGCCATGCGGCATCCTGCTCGGCGATGGTGGGCAGCCACGGCTCAGCCGCCTGCGCCTCGGGGCTGACCACCCACAGCAGGCGCTCGATCCGGTCCTCGGGGAACGGGAGCATCGGGATGCGGGCAGGAAGGCGCCAGCCCGGGAAGAACGCGAGCGGCTTGCGGAACGAGGCGAACAGGTTGGCCTCGTCGTGCTGGGGGGTGTGGTGCCCGATGGAGTTGACCACGCGCCGGGCTTCGAGGATGGCGCCGCGGCTGTCTGCCAATGCGGGCAGTTGCAGGTAGGCGGTGCGGACCTTGGCTGGCGCCTTGATCACCTGGTGAGCGTCGAGGCCGTAGCCGTCGAGAGCGGAAGCGACCTCGCGCACCTTGTCATGCAACTCCGCGTAGGCCGGTCGTAGGTGGTCGGCGTAGATGCGTTCGGTCAGGTCAGCACACACGAGCGCGGCGGTGTTTGCGGCCTGGTCGACGGCCGCGCGCAGGATCTCCGCGGCCCTGTCGGCGGTGCGCCTGTCGCGGTCGCCATCCTCGAACAGGCGGCCGGCGTTGGGCAGTCGCGGCTCCTCGCCGGCAGCGACGGCCGACACCACGCGAGCAGCGATGGCCTCCAGGTCGGGCGGCGTCGGCTGGTCAATCGTGGTCTGCCGCAGTCGCTGGTACGTGTGGTGGGCGTCGAGCAGCTCGTCGGGCAGCGTGTAGCCCCCGAGTTCGCGGGTCTCGATCAGACTGGTCAGGGCGTTGATCTCCATACGGCTCATCGGTGATGGTTCCTTTCGGTTGGTGGTGCTTCGTGGTTTCCGGCGCAGTTCGTGCAGCAGCGCCGGCCCCCGAGCAGGTGCAAGGCATCGCATCCGCTGGGCGCGGCGCCGCAGTGGCGACAGAGCGCGCGGCTGGGGGTCGCGGTGTTGGTCATCGGTTCTCCCGTCCCTCGTCGGTATCGGATCGGGTGCCGGGTGACGGGTGGTGCTGGGTTTCCCCGGAGTCCATAGGGGAAACGTGAATAGAGACTGCTGGACAACCCGTCACCACCCGTCACCCCCTTGGTCGGGAACGAGGCTCAGATCACTCCATTGGGCGCCCTTCTTGGACCGCTTCTTGGTGTAGCCGCGGGCCTCGAGCGCCTCGGTAAACGCCTTGTTGGTGACCTCGGTCGGCTCGCCTTCACCCCTGCACCAGCCGACGAACGCCCGGTACAGGTCTGCCGATCCGACACTGCCGTGGCCGTCGCAGACCACGGCGTCGTCGGCGAGGAAACGGGCGATGGTGTCGGAGTCGAGTTGGTACTGCCGCGTGGCCGCCAGGACGGCCTCGGTCGGGTTGAGGCCGTGGCGCTGGTAGTCCTGCCACCCGGCCCATAGCCACGCCAGGACGGCCTCAGGGCAAGCCTTGAGGCGCTCGGCAGCTCGCCGTCTCGTTGGCCCTCAGGGACGACGTTGTCGAACGGTACGGCCAGGATTCGGCGCCAGGTCGCCGGGTCGTCGCCGCGCACCTTGGGCAGGTGGTTGGTCAGCATCACCAACGTGTGGGACGGGTCGAACTGCACCGGGTTGCGATACAGCAGCTTGGCGTTGACCGGGTCGCCGCCCGTGAGCTTCTTCATGGTCGCCTCGTCGAGCTTGGCGCCCTCGGCTATCTCGGAGCAGAACGAGACTCGTGCGCCCTTGAGTCGCATCCGTTCCGGCGCCAGATTGGCAGCGTGGCGCGACTGCAGCAGCAGGTCGGCGGGGATCTCGATGCCGTAGTCGCCCAGGGCGTGCGCCACGGCGTCGCGCAGCGTGCCCTTGCCGTTGGCGCCCCGGCCGTACCAGATGAGCAGCACGTGCTCACGCACGACACCGAGCAACGCTGAGCCAAGCGAGCGTGCCAGGAAGGCGCGCATCTCGGGATCGGGTTGTGTCTGGGCGAGGAAGCGGTCGAACTCCTCGGACCTGGCGTCCGGCTCGAAGCGTGCGTTGGTGACCTTCGAGAGGTGGTCGGAGGGGTTGGAGACCGACATGGTCCCGGCCTCGATGTCGACAGTCCCGGCCTTGGTGTTAAGCAGGTACGGACTGGCGTCGAGCCGTGTCGCGGCCAGGGTGCACGTATGGATGGTGCTGGCGAGCTCGAGCGTCCCGCCGATGCCGGCGGCCGACTCGACCTTGCCGACGTCCTGCAGCATCATCTTGCGGTCGTCCATGCTCAGCCTGGGCATCTCGGCGAGTGCGTACTTGACCAGGGCGATGACGGCGCGGTGCTCCTCGCCGTCGACGCACTCAGCCCAGCGGGCGCCATCCCAGGTGTGCCAGCCGATGCCGTGGACGAACAGCAGCTCGCCGCCGTAGGCGCGGGCGAACCGCTCGGCGAAGCGGAGCTGCCCGCGGTGATCCTCGGCCACGGCCAGGTGACGGGTGACGATCTCCTCGGCGGTCGTCACGCCGCCACCCGACCCTTGCGGAGACCCGACCCGATCGTGCCCTTGGTGGCGTGCCCGATCTCGGCGGTCGTGAGCCCAACAGACAACCCAGCATCGGTCAGGACGTCAACAACGACGTGCTCCTCGACCTCGCCCGCAGTGACCATCTCCCCGGCCTTCTTCGCCGCCCAGTGCAGCCGGTCGTTGCGCTCACCGGCCGGGGCGTCGAGCACCGTGCGCACCAGGCCCGCCAGGCGGGTGCTCGAAGCGCCAGGGCGTGTCCACGCGGTGACGCGCACGGGCGCTCTCACAAGCACTACGGGCGGTCTGACACGCGCCGCGAGCTCCTCGGGGAGCGGCGTCAGCGGGTGGTCGTGCCGCCCGTCGCCGGTCCACTGGTACGGGCCTGAACGACTGACCGAGGGAGCGACCACGATGTACCCGCCATCAGCCTTGGAGTCGACCTGGACGCCGTACTTGCCGGCCCCGGACAGCAGGTAGCCGCCAGGGTGGGCGTAGAGGAAGTGCAACCCTCCCGAACCGGTGGTCTGCATCAGCGTGCCGGGCAGCAGGCGCCGCTCGTCGAGGGCGCTCATCGTGAAATAGCCGGGGTCACTGGTCGAGGGCCAGCCGTCCTCGCGCCACGTCTTGATGTCCACGTCGACCACGGCCAGCCCAGACACTTCGCCCGTACGGACGGCGAGGCACAGCCCGCCCGGCCGGTCGACCATCGCGCGGAAGCGGTCGGGGTCGGTCGTGGCGGCGTAGAAGCCGTGGCAGTGCAGGCACTCGCACGCCTCCATCTGCGCGGGCGTGGTGTGCTCGGCCCGGCACGTGGCGCAGTTGGCGAACGGCGCCTTGGTCCCCATCAGCGCGAACACGTGCCAACCCCGGGCGGCGTAGGCCCACCCGGCGTCGAGCAGCTCGGCGTTCATCGTCCACCGCCGAGCCCGACGACGACGCCCACGGGGAGCATCTGGACGAGGCTCACGTGGGCGGTTCGGCCGCGGTCGGCAGCTCGCTTGACGCAGCGCTCGGCGGCGCCAGCGTTGCGGTAGAGGTAGGTCCGGCGGTGGCCGGCATCGTCGACGGCGACTTGCACGGCGAAGCGGGCGCGCAAGTGCTCGGCCATCGCGTCGAGGTCCGCGAGAGTGACGGTGGTGGCGGTAGAATGGATCTCAGACTTCTTCGCCGGGGTCTCGTGAGCCGCTCCTACGGGGCGGCTTTCGTCATGCAGCACTAGGGCCACCCCCGCGCAGTAGGGCGGCGAGGCGGCGAGTCTGATCCTCGGTCAGCTCGGGAGCGGTCGAGAGGGTGCGCTCGATGAAGTCCTCGAGCTTGGCAGCCGCGTAGTCGCGAGAGAGAGCTGCCTCGTTCGGGTGACCGTACTTGTGGGCCGCGGCCTTCTGGGCTTGCAGGCGGCGACGCGTAGAAGTAGTGCCTTGTGGGCGCATGGCGAACCTTTCGGTTCGGCGCCCTGCTCGATTCCGATGCCTAGATAGGCGGGCAAGTAGCTATTTGGTGCTCATCCTACGGGCAGGTGCTCGACATTTCATACCGCGCGCGGCGTGTGTCGCGCGGCCGGCCTAGATGATCGAGGGTTTACCGGGCTTGCCCGGGAGGACGTTGGCGCAGAGGTCGAGCACGTCGGCGGGCTTGATGGTTCGTAGTTTGTGCCAGCAATTGGCCTCGAAGCCGTTGCTGGGCGTCTCGGCGAGCGCATCAACGTCAAACGTGTAGCTCGGCCAGTGATGGTCGCCGTCGAGCGTGTTCTTGGCGCGTGCGGTCTCGACCGACCGTTGAGCGTTGAGGTCGCGGCCGTACTTGGTCGGGGTCGTGCGTGCCAGAGTGCGGACGCCGAGCCGGACGACGGTGACCAGCGTGCAGCCCTTGTGGCAGCGGTACTCGCCCACCTTAACCTTGTTCACGAGCTTCAAATTCACCAGGTGCTGGTAGGCATCGTCCAGCGCCGTCCGCGCGTCGTCGGCCGACGCTAAAGCCTGAGCCAGCCACTCGCCCATCTGCTCGTCGGTGCTCACTGGGCACCCCGCTTCCATACGACGTCGAGCCGGTCGAGGTCATACTTTCGAGCACCCGGGGCGGGCGGCTTGATGAGTACGGCGTCTAGGAGCTGCTGGAGGGCGCCCCGGCGTACGCCGGTCTCTGGGGAGTCGAACAGGGCTGCCAACTCCTCGAGCCGCGGTGCGTGCTGCCGAGCGTGCCAGGCGCCGTGCTCGGCGCGCATCAGGTCGAGGTCACATTCCAACGCTTTCACGGCGGGGAACACGACGCTGCCGGGCATCTGGTCGCTGTTGAACGCCTGCATCAACTCGCTGATCTTCCGTTCGAGGCGCTCCATCGTCGCGGCACCGGGGAACTCGCTCGGCCCGATGGGCACCGGGTCAGTTCGCTCGAGGCGTCGGCGCGCTAACTCGCTGATGGCGCCATCGGTGGCCGGGCCGGCGATGCTGAGCGTGTGCTTGCCGGCACCGTGCCGAACGTCGGTGCACCGGTACTGGTGCCCATCCCGCCGCGCGTCGCGGTTCCCGTACATCAGCGCGTTGCAGATGCCGCAGCGCAGCAATCCGGTCAGCAGGTAGTGGCGGGATGACCGGTGCGGCACCCGATGGCGCGAGCCGGGAGCGTAGCCGGTCCCGAGGGCGACCTGGAGTTGGTGCCAGGTGCCCACGTCGATGAGCGGCTGCCACTGGCCCATGACGGGGTTCCCGTCGTCGTCGCGCAGCACTTCGCGGCGGTACGTGCGGAAGCCAGCAAGTCGAGGGTTGCGCAGGTACTGGCGCACGGTGACCGACTGCCACGGCTTGCCGTAGTGAGCCGTCAACGCGCCGGCCTCGTTCCAATCGGTGGCGACGCGCCCCAACGGGCGACCACTCCGAATCACGTCGTCGATGGCTCGGCGAGCAAGGCTGCTCTCGGTCGGGTCGAGCGTCAACTTGTCCTCGGCCCATCCGAACGCGCGCTTCCCGGCGGCGGTGCCGAGCTCGGCGTTCTCTCGCGCGGCACGTGCGACTCTGCGCCCGGTGTCGGCAGATGACTTGTTGTTCATCGCCATGAGAACGCGGGCCATCGCGCACCCGCCGTCGCTGGTCAGGTCGATGTTGCCGGTCTCGCTCGCGATGGTTTTGCCGTGGTGCTCCACGACCTCGATAGCGTCCTCAAGGTCGCGCGGGTCACGAGAGAGACGGTCGAGGTCCCACACCATCAGGCCGTCGATCGCACCTGAGCGGAGGTCGCCGAGCGCCTCCTGCCAGACAGGGCGCGCCGTCCGGTAGACGTAGTACGGGTTCCCGAGGTCATCGGTCCGTTGGATGCGCTTCTTTCGGTAGGCGCTGGTGTCGTTCTCGAGGTAGACCTTGTGCACGGTGTGACCGAGCGACTCGACGGCGGCGCGGGTGTCGGCGTCCTGCCGCATAACGCCGCGCTGCTCGTCGTCGGGGTCGTCGCTGATTCGGTTGTACGTGCCCCAGCGCATGGTGCCGTCGGTTCGGTCTCCCCGCCGATACGATCCCGCCATGTCGTCCCCTTCACAAAGTGGCCTTAGCTGTGGTCGCCATATACAGATTACGCCGAGCATCCTCAACGCCGACTTCGCCTCCCTGGGCGCCGAAGTGGCGCGCATCGGCAGTGCGGACTGGGTCCACGTCGACGTGATGGACAACCACTTCGTGCCCAACCTGACGTTCGGACCTGCGATGGTCGAGGCGCTGGCCGGCGCGACGGAGGTGCCCCTGGACGTGCACCTGATGATCGAGGACGCCGATCGGCACGCCCTTGCGTACGTCGACGCGGGGGCCGGCAGCGTGACCTTCCACGTCGAAGCCGTTGCCGCACCGGTGCGGCTCGCCCGCGAGATTCGCGCGCAGGGCGCACGGGCCAGCATGGCCTTGAAGCCGGCGACCCCGATCGACCCCTACGAGGACCTGCTGGCCGAGCTCGACATGGTGCTCGTGATGACCGTCGAGCCCGGCTTCGGAGGTCAGAAGTTCCTGGATCTGTGCCTGCCCAAGATCCGACGTACCCGGGAGCTGGTCGCCAAGCACGGGCTGGAGACCTGGATCCAGGTCGACGGCGGGATCTCGCTGGAGACGATCGAGCGGTGCGTCGATGCCGGGGCCGACGTCTTCGTGGCAGGCTCGGCCGTCTTCTCCGCCGACGATCCCGATGCGATGGTCGCCGAGCTGCGTGCCGCGGCCGGGCCGGCCTGACGTTGACAGCGCCGCGTCGTTGAGACGAGGGCCACAGAGCGCGACGGCGGGACCTGTGGCACGCTTGACCTCGACGAGTGAACAGCTCGCGTGCTCTGGGGGCGGTGGAATTCCGCGCCGGCGGTGAAAGTCCGCGACCCGGCCACTGCCAGTGACCGGTTGACCAGGTGGAACTCCTGGACCGACGGTCAAAGTCCGGATGGGAAGCGCACGCAGGTGACCTACGCCGCACGTGGTGCGTCGGGCGTCACCTCGACGACGCGAACCGACTGACGCAGCCCCCGGAGCCCGTGACGGACCGGGAGGCACCCTGTGACAGCCAGCGAGGCCGAGCACGCCGCCATGCGTCGCGCGCTTGCGTTGGCGGGCACAACCGGCGTCCCTCGGGGTCCCAACCCCCGGGTCGGCTGCGTGCTGGTGGCCGACGACGGCACCGAGGTCGCGGAGGGCTTCCACCGCGGCGCCGGTACGGCGCATGCCGAGGTGGCCGCGTTGACCGAGGCCGGCCCGGCTGCTCGGGGAACCACCGCCGTGGTGACCCTGGAGCCGTGCAACCACACCGGCCGTACCGGACCCTGCTCCCGGGCCCTGCTCGAGGCCGGGGTGCGACGGGTCGTGTTCGCCCAGCGGGACGTCAACCCGGTGGCGAGCGGGGGAGCCGAGACGTTGCGCGCGGCCGGGGTCGAGGTCGAGGAAGGGGTGCTGGCGGTGGAGGCGCGTGAGCTGAACCGGGCCTGGACCTTCGCCGTCGAGCACCGCCGGCCCTTCGTCACCTGGAAGTTCGCCACCACGCTCGACGGCCGCAGCGCGGCCTCGGACGGCACCTCGCGCTGGGTGTCGTCCGTTGCCGCCCGCCGGGACGTCCACCGCCTGCGGTCGCTGAGCGACGCGATCCTGGTCGGCACGAACACCGTCGAGGTGGACGACCCCGCGCTGACCGTCCGCGACGAGTACGACGAGCCCCTCGTCCGTCAGCCGCTCCGCGCCGTGATGGGCCTGCGCGACCTGGCACCCGACCGGCGTGTCCTCGACGACACCGCGGAGACCGTGCTGCTGCGCACGCACGAGCCTCGTCGGGCGCTCGCCGACCTGTTCGCCCGCGATCGCCGACACGTCTTCCTCGAGGGTGGCCCGCGGCTGGCCGCGGCCTTCCTCGGCGCGCGGGTCGTCGACGAGGTCGTCACCTACGTCGCTCCGCTTCTTCTGGGCGCGGGTGCCCATGCCGTCGGGGACCTGGGCATCACCAGCATCGCCGACGCGTTGCACCTCCAGGTGCGCGACGTGAGCGTGCTCGGCACCGGCGCGGAGACCACTGTGCGACTGACCATGATCGCGAACGAAGGAGAGAGCTGATGTTCACCGGGATCGTCGAAGAGCTGGGCACGGTGTTCGCCGTCGAGGACCAGGGCGACGCGGTGCGGCTCAGCATCCGGGCCGAGACGGTGCTCTCCGATGTCGGTCTCGGCGACTCGATCGCTGTGAGCGGCTGCTGCCTGACGGTCGTCTCGACGGGCTCGACAGGTTCGGCGGGCGAGGACGCCGCGACCGACCTGTGGACCGCGGACGTGATGCAGGAGACCCTCGACAAGACCTCGCTCCGCGGCGTGCAGCCTGGCGACCGGGTGAACCTCGAGCGTGCGGTGACCGTCGACAAGCGGCTCGGCGGGCACCTCGTCCAGGGCCACGTGGACGCCGTCGGCACGGTGCGGGCCCGCACCCCCAGCGAGCACTGGGACGTCGTGGACATCCAGCTGCCCGGCCACCTCGCGAAGTACGTCGTGGACAAGGGCTCGATCACCGTCGACGGGGTCAGCCTGACCGTGGTCCGCACCGGCCCGGTCGACGCCGGGGGCACCGCGTGGTTCACCGTCAGCCTGATCCCCGAGACCCTCACCCGCACCACGCTCGGCACCAAGCAGCCGGGCGACCTCGTCAACCTCGAGGTCGACGTGATCGCCAAGCACGTCGAGAAGCTCGTCCACGCCTACGTCTCGACAAGCTCCACGACCGACACAGGAGTGACCCCGTGAGTGACCCCGTGAGTGACCCCGTCCGGCTCGACACCGTCGAGCGCGCGATCACCGACATCGCCGCCGGTAAGGCGGTCGTCGTGGTCGACGACGAGGACCGCGAGAACGAGGGCGACCTCGTCTTCGCCGCGTCGAAGGCGACACCGGCGCTGATGGCGTTCACCATCCGCTGGTCCAGCGGCGTGATCTGCGTGCCGATGCCGGCGCAGATGCTGGACCGGCTCGAGATCCCGCTGATGACCCCGCACAACAAGGACAAGCTGCGCACGGCGTACACGATCTCCGTCGATGCCCGCGACGGCGTCAGCACCGGGATCTCGGCCGGCGACCGGGCCCACACCGCGAAGGTCCTCGCCGACTCGGCGACTGAACCGTGGGACCTCACCCGTCCGGGCCATGTGTTCCCCCTGCGTTACCGCGAGGGTGGGGTGCTCGTGAGGCGCGGCCACACCGAGGCGGCGGTCGACCTGGCGCGGCTGGCCGGGCTGACCCCCGCGGGAGTGCTGGTCGAGGTGGTCAACGACGACGGCACCATGAAGCGGGGCCCCGCGCTCCGGGCCTTCGCTGACGAGCACGGCCTGGCGATGATCTCCATCGAGGACCTCGTGCGCTACCGGCGACGCCACGAGCGGCACGTCGATCGGGTGGCCCGGACCCGCCTGCCGACCAGGCACGGCGACTTCACGGCGTACGGCTATCGCATCACCATCGACGGCGGTGAGCATCTCGCGCTGGTGTACGGCGACCTGTCCGGCGACGAGCCGGTGCTGACCCGCGTGCACAGCGAGTGCCTGACCGGAGACGTGTTCGGCAGCCACCGCTGCGACTGCGGTCCGCAGCTGGACGAGGCCCTGGAGGCCATCGTGACGCAGGGACGAGGTGTGGTGGTCTACCTGCGCGGCCACGAGGGCCGTGGTATCGGCCTGGTCGCCAAGCTGCAGGCCTACCAGCTCCAGGACGGGGGGCGCGACACGGTCGACGCCAACCTCGACCTCGGGCTGCCGGCCGACGCGCGGCACTACGGCACCGCGACCCAGATCCTGCGTGACCTCGGGGTCGCCAGGGTGCGCCTGATGACCAACAACCCTGACAAGACCGCCTCGCTCGAGGACTTCGGGGTAGCGGTCACCGAGCGGGTCGCACTCACCCCGCACCACAACGACCACAACCTCGCCTACCTGCGCACCAAGCGCGACCGGATGGGGCACACCATCCTCGACCTACCCGATCTCGTCGAGACCGGAACCGACCGATGAGTGGCGCGGGCGCACCGAGCCGGGCGCCGGTGGACTGTAGCGACCTCCGGGTCGTGATCGTGGCCGCGAGCTGGCACACCGTCGTGATGGACGGTCTGCTCGCCGGGGCGCGCCGGGCCTGCGAGGACTACCGGGTCGGGGCGGCCGAGGTGGTCCGGGTGCCCGGGGCCTTCGAGCTGCCGGTGGTCGCCGGAGCGTTGGCCGCGCACGGGTACGACGCACTGGTGGCACTCGGGGTGGTGATCCGGGGTGGTACCCCGCACTTCGACTTCGTCTGCAATGCCGCGACTGCCGGGCTGACCCGCGTCGCGCTGGACCACGGGGTGCCGGTGGGCTTCGGGGTGCTCACCTGCGACACCGAGGAGCAGGCACTCGCCCGGGCCGGCCTGACGGGGTCGTCGGAGGACAAGGGCTACGAGGCCACGTCGGCCGCCCTCGTCACCGCCCGGACATTGGTTTCGTTGGTCGAGCCTGTCGAGACCCTCTCCCCGGGCACCGCCTAGGCTTGAGCCTCGTGAAGACGTTCGAGGAGCTCTGGGTCGAGCTGAGCGACAAGGCCCTGACCCGGCCCGAGGGATCCGGCACGGTGCGCGAGCTCGACGCCGGCGTCCATGCGATCGGCAAGAAGCTGGTCGAGGAGGCCGCCGAGACCTGGATGGCCGCGGAGCACGAGGGCCGCGACCGAACGGCGGAGGAGCTGAGCCAGCTGCTGTACCACGCGCAGGTGCTGATGCTGGCCACCGGCCTCACCCTCGACGACGTCTACGCCCATCTC
>Ga0136611_10002558_pt1 | contig 12681 bp, 11 predicted proteins | sample AntDrymUQ2232306_2_FD_106645 | JGI IMG/M metagenome (GOLD analysis project Ga0136611, IMG submission 106645) | Polar desert sand microbial communities from Dry Valleys, Antarctica - metaG UQ223 (23.06) | ecosystem: Environmental > Terrestrial > Soil > Desert | place: Antarctica: Dry Valley... | reverse complement strand
CGCCGCGATCGCGGCGCCGATTTCGTTGAGGTCGCGGAACGTTTCGAGGATGAAGAGATCGACCTTACCGTCGAGCAGGGCCTGCGCCTGTTCACGGAACATCTCCTCCGCCTCGTCCACTCCGGTCTTGCCCCACGGCTCGACGCGCACGCCAAGCGGACCGATCGCTCCGGCGACATACGCTTCACAGCGCGATTTCTCAATCGCGCGTCGCGCCGCGGCGGCGCCGGCGAAGTTGATCTCGCGAACCTGATCGCCGAGGCCGAAGCCGCGCAGCTTCATCCGGTTCGCGCCGAACGTGTTGGTCTCGATCACGTCCGCGCCGGCCTTCAGGTACTGGCCATGGACGTCGGCGACCAGATCCGGCTGCGTCTGGTTGAGCGACTCGAAACAGCGATTGATGAAGACGCCCTTGCCGTACAACATCGTGCCCATGGCGCCGTCACAGACAAGCACACGATCATCTAACGCAGTGAGGAAGGGTTTCAATTGAAGGTTGTAAAGTTACAGACGGCCACGGGGGCCGCGCGGTTCGCCTATCGAGGCGCCATCGGCGCCTTTTCGTTGGCCGCCGCCGGGACGAGCAGCTCCGTCTTGTCCCACACGAAGTCGTCCTTGCTGTAGACCGCAAGCTCGTAGTCCTTGCCCATGAAGATCGCCGACACCGGGCAGGCCTCTTCGCAATAGCCGCAGAAGATGCAGCGGGTCTTATGGATCTGATAGGTCGACGCGTAGCGGGGACCGGCCATCACCGTGCCGTCGTTCTCCGCGGCCTCGAGGTAGATCGCGTCTGCCGGGCACGCCACCGCACAGAGACCACAGGCCACGCACTTCTCCAACCCGTTCTCGTCGCGCATCAGCACCTGTTTGCCGCGATAGCGTGGAAACATCGGTACTTTCTGGGCCGGATAGTTCACCGTAATCGGTTTACGGAACAGGTGCTTGAACGTAAGGGAGAAGCCTTTGACGAGCGGACCGATCATAAGTCCTTGAATGATACCATCGCAGGCAGACAGGCGGTCGGGTTGTCAGGTCGTCATGCGTCTGACGGCCCGCCTGCCTGACGGCCCGACTGCCTTGTTGCAAGAACCTAAATTCCTCTCCGCCGGCCAGTTCCTGTTGACGACCCTGGTCGTCAAGCTGGCCGCAATGGCCGCGCTGGCGACGATGCTCGCCCGCTACCGCCGGTTCCGTCACATCCTGATCTTCGAGCAGCGCAACTGGCCGGACCGGCTGGTATTCGCACTGGGCCTCGCCGTGCCCTTCACCGCGGGGGTGGCCGCGCGCATTCTGCTCAATTACGACGCCGCCGACCTGACGCTCGAAGGCGCGTTCCTGGCCGGGTTAATCGCCGGTCCCTACACCGGCGCCATCGTCGGGTTGTCGATCGCTCTGCCGGCGCTGGCCGCCGGTGAATACGGCGCGCCGTTTTTCGCGGTCGGCTGCGGCTTCGCCGGCGGCGGCATCCGCGAGGCGTGCCCAAAGGAAGACATCTGGAGCTTCTCGCCGTTCGTAATCTTCAGCGTGCCGCGTTACCTGTGGCGCATGCTGCGCGAGATGACGATCAACTGGCAGCTGATGGTGCTGGTGGTGCCGGTCGGCCTGGAACTCATCCGGCAGATGGTCGGCGCTCGCTATCCGCTGCGGCTGTTCCATCTGTCGAGCCCTGATCACACGCTGACGCTTCTGGTCTACATCGCCACTATCGTCACGGTGTCCACGCCGATCAAGATCTGGAACAACGCACGCATCGAGCATCGCCTGCAGGAGCAGGAGAAGCTGTTGCTGGCGGCCAAGGTCGAAGCGCTGAAGAGCCAGATCAATCCGCACTTCCTCTTCAACACCCTGACCTCGGTGTCGTCCCTGATTCGCTCGCAGCCCGAAACCGCGCGCGCGGTGATCCAGAAGCTCTCCGGCCTGCTGCGCAAGCTGATGCACAGCCAGGAACAGTTCGTCTCGCTGCGCGATGAGCTCGCGGCGATCGATGAGTATCTCGACATCGAAGTGATTCGTTTCGGCCCGCGCCTGACGGTGAAGAAAGCGATCGCCCCCGATACACTGGACCTGATCGTGCCAAGCCTGTTGCTCCAGCCGCTGGTGGAAAACTGCATCAAACACGGCTTCGCCCGCAAGGTCGGCCCCGGCACCATCACCATCCGCAGCACCAGGCAGGGTGGCCTCGCGATCATCGAAGTCGAAGACGATGGCCTGGGGATCTCGGATGAGCGCCTGGCGCAAGCGTTGTCGAGCGGCATCGGCCTGAGCAACGTCAACGAGCGCCTGCGCGTGCTCTACGGCGCCTCGGGCCGTCTGGCGTTGAGCGGCTCGCCTGGCCGCGGCGCGTGCGCGCGCGTCGAGATCCCGCTGGCGGCCGCCGAAGAAAGAATCACCGCGTGACCAACGGCGCCCTCAGAGCGGTCGTCGCCGACGACGAACAGCTGGCGCGGGACGAGTTGTGTTTCCTCCTCGGTCAGCTCGACGGCGTGGAAGTGGTCGGGCAGGCGGCCAACGGCGTGGAAGCGCTCGACGAAATCGCGCGGCGCACGCCCGACGTGGCGTTCCTTGACGTGCAGATGCCCGGGCTCACTGGATTCGAAGTCGCGCGCCGGCTGATGGAATCGGGAACCGGCCCCAGCGTGATCTTCGTCACAGCCTTTGATGAACGCGCAATCGAGGGCTTCGAAGTGAACGCCGTCGACTATGTCTTGAAGCCGGTGGACCCGGCGCGGCTCGAAACCGCGCTGACGCGGGCGCGGCGCCGACGGGGAGAAAACGAGCCGCTGGCCGGTCAACTGGACCGGCTGGTCAAGATGATGGCGGGCCAGAAAGACCGCCGGGACCAGGTGGCCGTCAAGGTAAATGACCGTTTTGTTCTGGTCCAGGCCGACGACATCATCCATGCGTCGCTCGTCGAGGATTCGATTAGTATTGTGACTAATCAGGTATCGGGGACATCCAACGACCGAACGCTCGAAGAGCTGCATGCGCGGCTCAACCCCGAGGTGTTCTGGCGGGTCCACCGCTCGCACCTGGTGAATATCAACAAGGTGAAGGAGATCGTTCCTTGGTTCAGCCGGAATTACATCCTCAGGATGACAGACGCGAAGGCGACAGAGATCCCGGTCAGTCGATCGCAGACCCGACGCCTTCGGGACTACCTGAAGCTGTAGTCTTCGCTGATCCGGGCGACGAGAACCCGGCTTCATCAGACGGCGCCGCGTTCCAGGCGACCACCGACCCGTTCGCCCGGCCCGCCGCGTTCACTCCGGCGCCGCTGCCGCTCCAGGCTGATCAGGATTCGACGCAGATGATGCGCCGCCTCGAAGTGTGGCGCGACGAATTCTTCGCATGGGTCCGAACGCTCGCATCCGCCGCGGTCTACGCCACGCTGATCGTCACGTTCGGATTCCAGGTGGCGCGCGTCGAAGGCCAGAGCATGGCGCCGACACTCGCGGACCAGGATCGCCTGATCGTCAACAAGCTCCGCTATCGTCTCACCGCGCCGCAGCGCGGCGACATCGTGATGCTCTACTACCCGCTCAACCCCGACAAGTCGTTCGTCAAACGCGTGATCGCCGAAGAGGGTGACACGGTGCGGGTCGTCGACGGCCGCGTTTACGTCAATGACGTGCCGATGCGAGACGATTTCGTGCCGGCCGAATATCGCAGCCACGACGACTGGGGCCCGCAGGTGATTCCCGAGGGCTACTACTTCGTGATGGGCGATCACCGCAACAACAGCTCGGACAGCCGTCACTGGGGCTTTGTGCCGAAGAAATACATCATCGGCAAGGTGCAGGTGCGCTGGTGGCCGGTGCCGCACGCCCGCGTATTCTAGGGGTCTGACCCCCACGGGTGATGATCTCTGATAGCGGCGACAGGCGCCCAGGGGGGCACACCCCTTCTCGAGCGGCGCAAGTCTCGGCGGTCCTGTACCGCGTTCTTTTCCTCAATCTGATCGTCGCGACCGCGAAGATCGCGCTCGGCCTCACCACCGGCGCGGTATCGGTCCTGTCCGACGGCTTTCATTCCCTCACCGACACCGCCTCGAATATCGTCGGTATCATCGGCGTGCGCATCGCGGGGGCGCCGCCCGACGACGATCATCCCTACGGGCATCGCAAGTTCGAGACGATGGCGTCGCTCGGCATCATGGTGTTCCTGTTGCTGGTGCTTCGCGAAGTGCTGTCGGCCGCCTGGGAGCGGCTGCAGACCGGCGGCGAGCCGAACATCAACACGCTGACCTTCATCGTCATGGGCGCCACGTTCACGGTCAATCTCGGAGTGGTGTTCTACGAGCGTAGCGCCGGGCGCCGGCTGCAGAGCGAAGTGCTGCTGGCCGATGCCACCCACACGATGAGCGACCTGATGACATCGGGGACGGTGATCGTCGCGCTGATCGGCGTGAAGCTCGGCTACTTGTGGCTCGATCCGGTCGCGGCGTTAGTGGTCGCGGTGTTCATCGCCTATGCGTGCTGGGAGATCTTCAACTCGACCACCGGCATTCTCGCGGACCGGTTCGTGATTCCGGAGGACGCCATCCTCGAAGTGGTCAAGACCGTGCCGGAGGTGATCGGCAGCCATCACATTCGGACGCGCGGCTCGAACGACTTCGTGTTCCTCGACCTGCACATCTGGATGGATGCGGCCATGCCGCTCGATCGCGCGCACTCGATCTCGCACGTGGTGAAAGACCGGCTGATGACGCGCTTCCCTCAAATCAAGGACGCGATCATCCACATTGAACCGCCTCCTGAGGACAGTCGGCAATCAAGAGTCGACAGTTAAGAGTTTAGGTCGGCAATTTGCAGTGCATTTGGCAGTCATCACCTCAATGCCAACTGGACAATGCATTGCCGACTGCTCACCTAAAACTCTTAACTGTCGACTGTAGATTGCCGACTGAATCAGTAGCCCAGTTCAGGTTCGACGCGGAACTTCACCGGCTCGTTGCGAAGAAATCGATCGAGGTTGTCGCCGAAGAGATCAACGACTTCATCCCAGTGACCCTGGCGGAAGCCGGACGTGTGCGGCGTGAGGATCACATTCGGCGTCGTCCAGAGAGGATGCTCCGGCGGCAACGGCTCTTGAGGAAACACGTCGAGCGACGCGCCCGCGAGATGTTCTGAGTGGAGCGCGGCGATCAACGCGTCGGTATCGATGATTTTCGCGCGGCCGACGTTGATCACCACGGCGCCTTTCGGCAACTGCGCGAACTGCTTCTCCCCCATCAGCGACTGCGTCTCCGGCGTCAGCGGCGCGCAAACGACCAGAACATGGCACTGCCCGAGGAAATCATCGAGGTCCGCCTTGCCATAGACGCGGTCGACGTGGCCGATCGTGCCGTAGGCCGGCCGGCGGCGCAGCGCGATCACGCGCATGCCGAATGCCTCGGCCCGTTTCGCGATCTCGGCACCGATGGTGCCGACGCCGATCAGCCCGAGCGTGCGCCCTTTCAGCAGCCACGGCAGGCGCCTCCCGACGAATTCGTTTTGCGCCCAGCGGGACTGCTGCTGATTCTCAATCACGAACGGGACCTGTCTCGCGAGCGCCAGGGTCACCGCGATCACGTGCTCCGCGATTGGGACCGCCTGCACGCCTCGGGTATTGCTGACGGCGACGTTGCGCGCGAACAACTCGGGCAGGCATAAGGTCTCGACCGCAACCGCGGAGGTGTGCACCCAGCGCAGCTTCGGGGCCTGCGCGAGCTCGTGGTCCTTGAGGATCCACGTGTAGGCGGCATCACATAGCGGCCATGCGGCGGCGCGGTCCTCCGGGGAGATCGCGTGAATGAATTGAATGTGCGGGAATCGCTTGCGGAGCGTCTCGACGCCTTCAGCCGGGATCTGCCACTGCATCACCGGCTGTTGAATCGAGATCAGGATCTTCATTTGCGGTAATGGCCGGAGCGTCCGCCTTTTTTCTCAACCAGCTCGATGTTGCCAATCACCATCGTCTTGTCGACGGCCTTGACCATGTCGTACAGGGTCAGGGCCGCGACCGCGACGGCAGTGAGCGCTTCCATTTCGACACCGGTCTTGCCCGAGATCCTGACCCGCGCTTCGATCGCATAGCCGGTCTTGGTCGCGGTCAGCTCGACCGAGACGTGCGACAGGGTGAGCGGATGACATAGTGGGATGAGCTCGCTGGTCTTCTTCGCGGCCATGATGCCTGCAAGGCGGGCGGTCTCGATCGGATCGCCCTTCTTGTTGTTGCCACCCTTGATCAGCCGCCGCGCGGTGGCCGACATCGCGATCGCGCCGCGGGCGACGGCTTCTCGATCGGTCACGGCCTTGTCGCCGACATCCACCATGCGGATGCGGCCCTTCGAATCGACGTGCGACAGCTTGTTAGCTTTCGTCATCGATGCCCTGGGCGAGATAGAACGACAGGCTTTCCAGCGACACCGTCAAATCGACCCCCTTCATCTTGACGCCGGCCGGCACTTTCAGCGCGCCCGGCGAGAAGTTGAGGATCGCCTTGATGCCGGCGGCCACCACTTGGTCGAGGACATGCTGCGCCGATTCGGCGGGCACGGCAATCACCGCGATGTCGATGTGCTCTTTCCTGACGATCTTCTTGAGGTCCTTGAGATCGTGAATCGGTACGCCGCTGCGTGACTCGTCGCCAATCTTCGCGTCGGCGACGTCGAACATCGAGACGATCTCGAAGCCCTCGCGCTTGAAGCCGGGATAGTCGGCGAGCGCGAGCCCGAGGTTGCCGGCGCCCATGACCGCGACGCGCAGCTTGCGATCGAGGCCGAGAATCTGACGCAGGTGGCGCTTGAGATCCTTGACGTAGTAGCCGACGCCGCGCACGCCGAACTCGCCGAAGTAGGCAAGGTCCTTGCGAATCTGCGCCGCGTTGAGGTGGAACTGCTCGGCCAGCGCCTGCGACGAGATGGTCTCGACACCCGCGGCCTCGAGTTGATTGAGGGAGCGCAGGTAAACAGACAGCCGATTGGTGGTCAGCTCGGAGACTGGCTCGGAGGCCGTCTTCCGCTTGTTCGATGAATTCACAAGCAGATTTGAGAATACCGCAATTTCGCGCCGAAGTATCATCCGCGTCATGGCAGACACCGCGAAGAGTTTTCAACCCTACGTACCCGCCAGCGAAAACATGGCGGAGTTCACGGCCAAAGCAATCGTCCTCGGGGTGCTCTTCGGCCTCCTGTTCGGCGCATCCACGGTGTATCTCGGCCTGAGGGCAGGCCTGACCGTGAGCGCGTCCATTCCGATCGCGGTACTCGCCATCTCGGTCCTGAAGAAACTGGGCGGCTCGACCATCCTCGAAAACAACATCGTCCAGACGATCGGCTCGGCCGGTGAGTCGGTGGCCGGCGGCGTCGTCTTCACGATTCCGGCGCTGATTTTCCTGGTCCCTGAGGGCCCCAAGTATTTCAACTACACGCAGATCACCATGCTGGCGTTCGCGGGCGGCATCCTCGGCGTGTTGATGATGGTGCCGCTGCGCCGCGCGCTGATCGTCAAGGAACACGGCCTGCTGCCCTATCCCGAAGGCACCGCCTGCGCGGAGGTGCTCGTCGCCGGCGAACGCGGTGGCCAACTCGCCGCGCTGGTATTCAGCGGCCTTGGCATCGGCGCCTTGTTCAAGTCGTTCACGAACATCTTCAACATCTTCCTTGCCGAGGTCGGTTACACCGCACCGCGCACCAGCCAATTCCCCAATGCCACCGTCAACGTCGATCTGTCGCCCGAGTACATGGGTGTCGGCTACGTGATCGGCCCGCGCATCGCCGGCACCATGGTCGCCGGGGGCGTGCTGTCGTGGCTGGTGCTGCTGCCGTTGCTGTCGCTGCTTGGCGCGTACATCACCACGCCGTTCCCGCCGATCCATCCATCGTTCGCGGTCAACCCCGCGACCGGTCAGCCGTTCCTGATTTCCGAAATGGCGCCAGGGCAGATCTGGAGCGCCTACATTCGCTACATCGGCGCCGGCGCGGTGCTGGCGGCGGGCCTGATCACGCTGGGACGCACGCTGCCGACGATCGTGTCGTCGGCCCGTGAAGGGCTCAAGGGGTTCGGCACCGCGGCGAGCGGCGGCATGCTGCGCACCGAGCGCGATCTCTCGATGAAGATCGTCCTCGGCGGATCGCTCGCGCTTGCGATCTTCCTGGCGGCCATGCCAGGCCTCCCGACGCAGGGCAACATCCTGGTGTCGATCCTGATTGTGCTGTTCGGATTCTTCTTCGCGACGGTGTCGTCGCGCATCACCGGGCTGATCGGGTCATCGTCCAACCCGATCTCGGGCATGACGATCGCGACGCTGATCATCACGTGCGTGATCTTCGTGGCGCTCGGGTGGACCGGTGATGTCTACGGTCCTATCGCGTTGTCGGTCGGCGCCATCGTCTGCATCGCCGCGGCGAATGCCGGCAATACCTCGCAGGACTTGAAGACGGGATACATCGTCGGCGCGACGCCGATTTACCAGCAGATGGGCCTCGCGATTGGCGTCGTCACCTCGTCGTTCATCATCGGCATGACGGTGCTCTACATGCACCAGGTGTTCGGCATCGGATCGGAAGCGGTCGCGGCGCCGCAAGCCACGCTGATGGCAACGCTGATCAAGGGCCTGTTGTCGCAGAACCTGCCGTGGGGCCTGGTGCTGGTCGGCGTGTTCATCGCGGTGACGCTCGAGCTCTGCGGGATTCACTCGCTCTCGTTCGCCGTCGGTGCGTATCTGCCGATCGCGACCACGGCGCCGATTTTCATCGGCGGCCTGGTTCGATGGTGGGTCGAGCGCAAGACCGGAGAGACGAGCGAGTCGGATCTGAGCTCCGGCACGCTGTTCAGCTCGGGCCTGATTGCCGGGGGATCGCTGGCCGGCATCCTGTTCGCAATCCTGGTCGGCGTCGAACAGCGTGGCATCGGCATCCTGCCCACGCTGCAGTCGGTCGGCGGCGCCGTCCCGTTCATGCGCGAAGGCAACTTCGGGCAGATTGCCGGCGCGCTGATGTTCTTCGTGCTGGCCGTCATCCTGGTGCGGTTTGCGAAAAGAAGGGTATGAATTGACGAATGACCGGTTGACGATTGGGTGACTGTTGGGTGATTCTCGATTGAGCCATTGAGTGAATTGAAATCGGCATTGAGTATCGCCCAATTGTTGCATCGCCAATCGCCCAACAATCAGTCAATCGTCACTCGGTCAGTTGGCAATGTGTTGCTGGCCGCCGTGATGCTGGCGGCGACCGTCACCGCCCAGCCGCAAGCGCGCCGCGCCACGACCATCACCGCGATCCGCGCCTATCCCGGCTTTTACCATCAACAAACCGTGCTCGTGATCGGCGAAGTCAAGGGCACTGTCGAGCGCGCGACGATCGGCAATGAAGACGGTGCGATTTCGTTGATCGCACGGGAGCTGCCGCGCGACAGCACGATCGAGGCGCGCGGCGTGCTGTTCGATGTCGGCCGGATGTCGCAGGACGATCCGCGGCTGATTCCGTTCAACCTGCTCGAGCGAACCCGCGCCGCTTACCAGGATCGCTGGCCCAAGCCCGGCGAGGAGTTGATCCTGATCCTCGGCGGCAGCGCGCCGCCACCCCCCGCCGTCAACGCCACCGCGCCGCCACTTCGCGCGTTGGCGATGGAACCGGCGCGCTTCGACGGCCAGAAGGTCACGATCGTCGGGCAGTTTCGCGGCCGCAATCTGTACGGCGAGCTTCCGGAGGCGCCCGCAAAGGGCAAGTACGAGTTCGTGTTGCGCTCGGCGGATGCGGCGGTGTGGGTAATCGGCATCCAGCCGAAAGGCAAAGGCTTCAATTTCGATCCGGGCAAGCGCATCGACACCGGCCGCTGGGTCACGGTGCAGGGAACCGTGCGCGGCGCGCGCGGCCTGACCTGGCTCGAAGGCACCAGCATCGAACTCGCGCGGGCGCCGGAAGAAACAACCGAGGTCGCGATCGATCTGCCGCCGCCACCGCCCGTAGAGATCTTGTTCACGGCGCCGACTGACGGCGAGGCCGATGTGCGGCTGACCGATCGGATCCGGATGCAGCTGTCGCGCGATCTCGATCCCGCGACGCTCAAGGATCGCGTGCGCATCAGCTACTCGTCCGCGGAGTCGAAAGAGCGCGGCGAGGCGCAACCACCGTCGGTGGCGTTTACGCTCAACTACACGAAAGAAAACCGCGCGCTCGAAATCCGGCCGAACGAGCCGCTCGAGCGGTTCCGGGTGGTCAAGCTCGAAATCCTGGAAGGCGTGAAGGGAACGGACGGCGGGCCGATGAAGGCGTTCACGCTGACCTTCACGACCGGGGGATCGTAGCTACGGAATGATCCTGAACGCGTAGCTGACGGATTCGCGCCGGCGCGAAAGCGCGGCAACGGCCCCTGGGCCGTCACCGCCAGGGACAGTGACAGCGCCATCGATGCGAGCCAGGTCTTCACGGAATGATTCGAAAGCCATACGAGACGACCTCGGTCTTGCCGTTCTTCTCGATCGAGATCTCGAGCACGTACTCGCCCGCTGCGAGTGGCGCGAGCGTGACGTCGGCGATGCCGGACCGCTGTTGCGTGACTTCATCGGTGCGCGCCGTATACGTCACCACGAGCGGCATCGGGCTCCCCTCGCGTGTCAGCAGCCGCCCGGTGGCCGTAAACCCTTCGCCGGTCAGTGGTACTTCCAGCCGCAGCCGCTCGGTGCGGCGGAACCGAGGATCGGCAGTGCCGATGTAGGCGAGGCCGGTGCTCGGCCCACGCCTCGACGCAAGCGCGCCGGTTCCCACTTCCGCGGTCTCCAGCGGTACGGTCGCAAACGTGGTCACCTGGATCGGCACGCGGCCGTTGCGTGGCGTCAGCTCGGCTCGCACCGAGTATCGCCCCGGCTTTAGCGGCTGTTCGGGGCCGCTCACCGAAATGCTGCGCTGTCCTGGCTCGACGGCCATCGTGATCGTCTGCGAGCCCATGGCTGCGGCGCCGGTGGCTCGCTCGGGTTCGATCGTCACCCGCAAGGTTCCTCCGGAGAGCCATTCGGGCTGTTTCGCGGTGGCAACGTCGAGCTCGACGACCGCGCGAATGCTGCTGCGTGTGCCGGCCGCCTGCACGCGCACCGGCAGGTTGCCGCGCGCCGGCGCGATCGCATCGAGCGCGCGCGTCACGGTTGGTGGCGTCGAGCTCTTTGTGGCACCGGCGCGCTCGATCGCCGCGCCGGCGGCGCGGGCTTCCGCTTCGGTCGGTGCCAGATAGCCCGGCCGCGCACGAACCTCCGTGTCCGGACGCTTGACCTCGACGCGAATGCGGCGGAACCGTCCGTCGAGTTTCTGGTTGGTCGAGTAATAACTCAGCAAGTAGTACGAACCGACGTCGGCAAACACTTTCTGCATCGCGGTCGACACGTCGTTGGTATTCAGCACCACCTGACCGTCGGTCTGCGCCGCCATGGTCCGAAGGTTGTCGTAGCGACGGGTCAGCCACGCCGCATCCACCGCCGGCGGCACGCCCCATTCGATCGGGGTATCGAACACCACCAGGCCGCGCGCATCGATCGGATAGAAGCTGACATTGGCGCGATTGGCGCGCTGCAGCAGCTCGCGGAACTCGACCTCGTGATCGATGTAGGCCAGCATCGTCCGCTGGCGATCGCAGGCCTCGATGCTTTGATTGCCGGTTTTGGGATCCGGCGCGCCCGCGGGTCGCAGACCCCCGGTGCGCGGATCGACGCCGACCGGGTCACCGGTCGGCACGCGCCCGCCAAGCACGCGGGTCAGCGCCTGATTGGACCGGTACAACGGCCACCCCTCGGTGAACACCATCACGAACTTGCGTTCGGGACGCATCACCTCCAGGTGCATCACCAGCGCCTTGAGCGCATCGAGTGTCTGCTGTTCGCGCAGCCGCGCGATCAGCTCCTTGGCGACCTCCGGGTCGCTCGCATAACACATCTCGAGCGCCTGTTCCTCCGGCGACGACTTACCCACGCGCCCGCGCTCGCCCCAGTGCCACGTATCCGTCACGGCGCGCTCGATGCTGCCGGTGCGGCGACTGTAGGTGATCGACCCCGGCGACATCTCCGGCGTCATCACGCCGATCATGTCGTCGGGACCGATCACGCGGTCGAGCGTATCGATGATCGGCTTGCGCGCGCGATACGACCCCGAGACTTGCACGAACATTCGATCGAAGAACAGCGTGAAGACCCGCGCGGCATCTTCGGTCTGTTGATTCATCTCCCGAACATTGGTGGCATCCCTGCGTTCGGATTGCGGATTCGGCGTGCGCGCCTTCACCAGCTGAAAGTTTTCGATCTGCTGCGGCTTGTCGTCTTCGAACAGCGCGAAGTCTTCCGCCTTCAGGTCGGTGAGCGCGACGTTGTCTTTCGACACGTAGGCATCGACGCGCACGAGGTTCGAACCGGCGCGGAAGCGCGGCATCTGCTCCTGTCCAAAAGCAAACACGAAGGACACAAACGACACGACGGTAAGAGCCACAAAGATACAGACACTTTTATTTGGAGGAATCATTGAACGGCTTTCATGTTTGACTTCGTGTCCTTCGTGTTCTTCATGTTAAGGATTATCCGGAAGCCGGACGCCACCACGTCGGTCGTGCCGTTTTCCCCCAGCGACAGCTCGAGAACGTACTCGCCTTTGACAAGCGCCGATAGTGTCACGTCGGCGACGCCAAATCGCAGCATCGTCTGCGCACCCGCCTGATCGGCGGT
>Ga0136611_10002557_pt1 | contig 12692 bp, 12 predicted proteins | sample AntDrymUQ2232306_2_FD_106645 | JGI IMG/M metagenome (GOLD analysis project Ga0136611, IMG submission 106645) | Polar desert sand microbial communities from Dry Valleys, Antarctica - metaG UQ223 (23.06) | ecosystem: Environmental > Terrestrial > Soil > Desert | place: Antarctica: Dry Valley... | reverse complement strand
GGCGGGTGGGGCGGCGTCGCGGGCATCCTCGGCGGCGCGGCGGGCGTGCTGGAGGCGGCGGAGCTGGGCGAGGGTGTGGTCGAGCTGCGGGTGAGGTGGGTCTCGTAGCGGATGACCTTGTCGAGCATGGCGGGCGCGGGCAGGATGCGCTCGCGTCGGAGCTGGTCGGCGCGACGCTTGATGCGGCGAGCGGCGGAGCGCTCGCGGGAAGCGGCGGTGCGAGCGCTGGCGAGGGCGTCGGTGAGCAAGGTGGCGGGGTCGCGGCGCTCGTGCGCGGCGATGGCTCGATGATGGCGCGGAGGTCGAGGTGTTCGTGGAGCGGTACCTGGGCGGCGCGGGTCGGGAGCGGCTGGACCCGATCCTGGACGTGTGCGTGGCGCGGTACACGGACGAGCTGGACGAGGACGGGCAGGTCGATTTCAAGGGCAAGGCGAAGGCTTTCGTGCGGACGTACAGCTTCCTGGCGTCGATTCTGCCGTACCCGAACGCCGACTGGGAGAAGCTCTCGACGTTCCTGACGTTCCTCGTGCCGAAGCTGCCGGCGCCGAAGGAAGACGACCTGTCGCAGGGCATCTTCGAGTCGATCGACATGGACAGCTACCGCGTGGAGGTGCCGCTGGCGCTGGAGATCGCGCTGGCCGACGAGGACGCGGAGCTGGAGCCGACGAGCGGGGGCGGCGGGAAGCCGGAGGTGGAGCTCGACCGGCTGAGCAATATCCTGCAGCAGTTCAATGACCTGTACGGCAATCTGGAGTGGAATGACCGGGACAAGATCGAGAAGATGGTCTCCGAGGAGCTGCCGACGAAGGTGGCGGCCGATCCGGCGTTTCAGAATGCCAAGCGGAACTCGGACAAGCAGAACGCGCGCATCGAGCACGATAGGGTGCTGCAGCGGGTGATGATCGACGGGTTGGCGGACTTTACGGAGCTGTTCAAGCGGTACAGCGACGATCCGTCGTTCCGGAAGCTGCTCCAGAACATGATCTTCGCCGCGACGTACGAGTCATGATCGTGCCTTGTGCTGTGGTCGCGCGGGGCGGCGGCGTCAGGCGTCCAGGGCGCGGACGGCATCGACGACGGGGCCGAACTTCTCGATTGCGTCCAGGGTCCAGGGGTCGAGGATGAACGTCATGTGGGTGACGCCGGCCTCGGTCTTGAAGGCGTAGATCGCCTGCGCGACCTCCTCGACCGAGCCCTTGAGCGCGTTCGGCGGCCCGGACACGTCGCCGGTGCCCGGCACGACCACGTTCGAGCCGGCCGTCTTGCGGATCTCGGACGGGTCGCGGCCGACCTCGCGACAGGCGGCGTCGAGCCTGGCGAAGGGCGCCTCCAGCTCGGACGGCGTGGCGTGCCAGACGGTGTTGTAGGCGTCGGCGTGGCGGGCGACGAGGCGGAGCATGCGGGGCTGCTTGGCGCCGATCCAGATCGGCGGGGCGCGGGCCGCGCGGGCGCAGCACGCAGTCCTTGACGCTGTAGTACTCGCCCGAGAAGGTGATCTCCTCGCCCTTGAGCAGCGGCAGGATGATCTGGAGCGCCTCGTCGAAGCGGCTGGCGAGGTGGTCGAACGGGTAGCCGAAGGCGTCGTACTCGGGCTCGTGCCAGCCGGCGCCGAGGCCGAGCAGCAGGCGCCCGCCGCTCACGTCGTCGAGGGTGTCGGCGATCTTGGCGAGCAGGGCCGGGTTGCGGAAGCTGTTGCAGGTGACGAATGGCCCGATGGTGGCGGTGGTGGTGGTCTCGGCGATGGCGCTGAGCAGCGTGAAGGCCTCCCAGACGCCGCGCGACTCGCCCTCGTCCATGACGACCGAGCCGGCGTTGCGGAAGATCAGGTGGTCCGCAACCCAGAGCGTGTCGATGCCGACGCCCTCGGCCGCCTGCGCCATGTCGCGCAGCTCGCTCCAGCCGATCGCGCGGTTCGACCCGTCCCGCATCTCGCCCTGGCGCAGCAGCACGCCGAACTCGAGCCTGTCCGTCGGCGTATCCGTCGCGTTCGCCATCGTGTGCGTCCTCCACATCGTCCGACCGCCCACGGTCGGGCCGCGGGCGCGAGCGAAGTGTAGCGGGTCGGTCGAAGCCGCTCCGCTGAAGTCGCTCGGCTGCCGGACCGAGTCGGGCTCCGGCGCCGGTCAGGGGGCCGTACGAGCTCCGCCGACGGTCAAGCCCCGGAACTGATACGCCGCCGTCACGGCGGCGTCATCGTGAGGTCACGTTCGCCGCGTCTTCCCGTATAGGCGCCGTCGTCGCACCCCCGCCGGACCGACGTGGTGGCGGGGGTGCGACGACGGCGCGAATCAGGACACGGGAGGATCGACGAACATGGAACCATCGAGCACCTGCCTGAAACGAGCCGTCGCGCACGCGACACTGATCGCAGGCTGTGTCATCGCTACGCAGCTCTCACCTGCCGAGGCTGCGCCCAGCCGGACGGACGCGCCCGCGCCGGCGACCATACGCACTCTCGTTGCGAACCCGCGCGACTACTTGCTCACGGCGGCCGAGGCCGGTGAGACGGCCGAGCTCGTCGTGGAGACCGAGGGTGTCGTGGACGTGGGGCAGTGGGCACGGCAGCGCTGGGAGCGCGACCGCGACACCGTGGACGAGCGCATCGGACCTACCGTGCTCGACAACACGGTCTACGTGGCGCGCGACGTCGATGCCGCGCGAGAGCTGTTCGGGCGACAGGCCTCGCGTCAGGCTGAATTCCCGGAGGCGGTCGATCCGCACGCCGGCCCCTTCGAGTTCGCCATCGCCCCCGTCGGCGACGAGGTGGCCGCGCTCAGCGCCTGCGAGGACTGCCTCACCGACGGCACGGTCAATCTGCACCATCGCGTCGTCGTCCGGAAGGGCCCGGTGGTCGCCGTGGTGTACCTATACGGACCGGACGCGGTCTCGACCCAGGAGCTCGCCGCCTCGCTGGCGGCGCAATCAGCGGCCCGGGTTCCGGGCGGGCTCGTCGCGGGCGTGTCGCCCGCGTCGTTCGGGCCTGTGCTTGGGGCCCAGTCGACCGAGCCCGCCGGCGCAGCGCCGGCCACGGCGGCCATCCGGGGGAACCCGCGCGACCTCGCGGTCACCCTGGACGAGGCGGGCAAGGAGGCCGAGCTGGCCGACGAGGAGGACGGGGCAGACAACCGCGCGGCCTGGTACGCCGCGCGGTACGAGCGCCCGCGCGACTATGCCGGGTACCGCTCGGGGCCGGTGACGATCGAGAGCCGCGTGTTCGTCGCCAGGGACGAGCAGGCTGCCCGCCAGATCCTCGACGAGCAGGCCGCGCTGAACGAGCGCTTCCCGGAGGCGTCGGAGCGGATCGGCGACCCCTTCGAGTTCGAGGCGGCCGACGAGGTCGGCGCTGATGGGCGCGGGCTGTCCGCCTGCACGAGCTCGTGCAACAGCGAGAAGGAGATCTACGTCCACAAGCGGCTCGTCTCGCGAGTCGGCGCGGTCATCAGCGTCGTGTATATCTGGGGCCTGGACGACCCCGAGGATACGACGGACTGGCACGCTCGGTATTTCGCGTCGCTCGTGGCCGCGCGAGCCGGTAGCTAGTTCCGCGCCCCGCCGGAGCGCGGAACTAGCTACCGGCTCGCTCGCACGATCGTCAAGCAGCGTTCACCTCGGCGTCATCGCGGCTTCATCTTCGGGCGGCTCCGGGGCACCGTACGTGCGGGTACGATGTCGGGACGGGCCGCACGGCGAGGCTGCCGACCGTCCCGCGGCCGCACCCCGCCGAGAATCGGAGTGCATCACCCGAATCGGCCGAGATGTCCCTGGCGCCGCGGTAGATAGCGGTACAAAGAAGCATCCGTTCGTTGCGGCGAGAGAGGCCCGACACCGAGCATGGAACGATCGCGCATTCTGGTCATCGACGACGACCCGCACGTCCTAAGCCTGATGCGGCGCGGCCTGACGTTCGAGGGCTACGTCGTCGACGTGGCCGAGTGCGGCACGCAGGCGCTCGCGACCGCGCGTGACCTCCCGCCGCATCTGGTCGTCCTGGACGTCATGCTGCCTGGACTGGATGGCCTCGAGGTCTGTCGACGGTTGCGCGCGGCCGATCAGGAGCTCCCGATCCTGCTGCTCACCGGCAAGGCCCACGTACCCGATCGGGTCGCCGGGCTGGATGCCGGCGCCGACGACTACCTCGTCAAGCCGTTCGCGTTCGACGAGCTGGCGGCGCGCATCCGGGCCTTGCTCCGACGAGCGCGCCCCGCCGAAGAGGAGACGCTGCGATTCGCGGACCTCACGCTCGTGCCGTCCACGCGCGAGGTGCATCGCGATGGCGCCCCGATCGAGCTGACCGCGCGCGAGTACGAGTTGCTGGAGTTCTTCATGCGCCACCCTCGCCAGGTTCTCTCGCGCGACTTGATCTTCTTGCGCGTGTGGGGCTCGGACTTCCTGGGCGAGTCGAACGTCATCGACGTCCACGTCATGCGCCTGCGCGACAAGCTCGAGGCGGGCGGGCGGCGGCGGCTCGTCCACACCATCCGCGGGGCCGGGTACAGCCTGCGGCAGATCGACGGGTGATCCGCTCCCGCGCGCGCCGCTTGCCGGTCCGGCTCCGCGTGGCGCTGTGGTACGCGGCCCTGCTCGTCGTGACCGTCGTCGGAATCGGCATCTTCTTGGTTGCGGCGCTCGAGACGATCATGCAGGCTCAGATGGACGAAGCGCTCCGCTTGCGCGCCTCCCGCGTTGAGCGGGAGATCAGGACCGGCGACGACGGACGCCTGGATCCCGGCGATGTCGAGGCCGGCCTGCTCGAGCTGGAGCCGCTCGAAGAGTTCTCGACGCCGGGCATCTACGTCCAGGTACGGGACTCGGAGGGTGCGATCGTCGCCTCGTCGGCGAACGTCCAGCGCGGCGAGCTGCCGATCACGCCGTCCATGCTCGACGCGGTCTTCGCCGGACAGGTGGACTACGAGACCCTGCCGACCGGCAGCGAGAACCTCCGCGTCCTCGCCTGGCCGGTCGATTCGGGCGCCGGAACGGTCGGCATCGTCGTCGTCGGCCAGTCCGTCCGCTCGCTCGACGTCGTGCGTGACGGGGTGCAACGGCTGATCCTCGTCGCCGCGGCCGTCGCCTCCCTCGTCGCGCTCGCGGGCGGCTGGTGGGTGACGGCCCGCGCGCTCGGTCCGGTCGCCGACATGACGCGCGTCGCCCGCGAGATCGCGGCCACCGGGCATTTCGAGCGCCGGATCGGCATGCCGCCGGCCGACGACGAGCTGGGCCGCCTGGCCGCGACGTTCGACGAGATGCTCGGCCGGCTGGAGCAGACGCTGCGCATGCAGCGGGAATTCCTCGCCGACGCGTCCCACGAGCTGCGGGGGCCGCTGATGGTCCTGCGCGGCAACCTGGATCTGCTCCGTCTCGGGCTGCCGGAGGACGAGCGGCGGGCGAGCGTCCGCGAGGCGAGCGACGAGGTGCAGCGGATGGCCCGGCTCGCCTCCGACCTCCTCTTCCTGGCGTCCGCAGATGCCGAGGAGGTCGTCGAGCAGGAGGTCGTCGATCTCGATCGGCTCGTCCGAGAGGTCTGGGACCGCGCGTCGAGCGTGGACGGGGGGGCGCACGAGCTGGCCCTGGGGTGCCATGACGCGCTGGTCGCCCGTGGCGACCGCACTCGACTGGAGCAGATGACCTGGAACCTCGTGGAGAACGCCCTGCGCTACACGCCACCCGGCGGTCGTGTCGAGCTGGGGCTGCGGACCCAGGGCGGCCACGCCATCCTGCATGTCGCCGACACCGGCGTCGGGATCGAGCCCGATCACCTGACCCGCATCTTCGACCGCTTCTACCGCGTCGACCGGGCCCGCTCGCGTCGCCAGGGCGGCACGGGCCTCGGATTGGCGATCGTCAAGCGAGTCGCGGAGATGCACGGGGGCCGCGTGGACGTCGCGAGCACGCCGGGACACGGAACGCGCTTCGTCGTCACCCTGCCGCTGCTCGCCGTCGGTCGTTCGGCGCCGACCGGTGTGGCGTCCGGCGCCGGCGCGCCGGCGCTCCCGGCCGCGCAGACCGCCGCCCACTAGGGGCGAGAGGTCCTGGTCTCCCGCGGCCGAGCCGGCGGGCCATCGACCGTCGCCGCGGTGTGCAAACCCGGTTGGTCCCCACGAAAGAACGCTGTTCGGAGGCGCAAGGATTCATGCAACCGTCGTCGGGTATCCATGGCCTGTTCATGTAGCTCTGTCACGATATCCCTGTGATGATGCCGCAGATCTCGTGCGGAGTGTCGTCACAATAGTATCTTGAGGATATGGTGACACATGCGTATGTGTACGACGGGATCATGGTCCGGTCGCCGATTGGCCGTAGCCGCGGCAGCCGCGGCCATGCTGGGCGCCGGGGTCGCCGCTCCGGTCGCCGCGAAGGATTACAACGTGGCGGGGACGGTCGATTGCGGCGTCAGAAGCGGCGAGCCATGCTCGGACGCGGCCAGCGTCTTCCTCTGGACCTCGGACGTCAGCGGCCGTGACGAGAAGTGGGAGGTCGATGTCACCTGGGTCCGGGATGACCTGTACGGGCTCCACCAGGACGAGGCGATCAACTTCGAGGTGCGGGATCTCCCGACCGCGATCGGCGGCATCCAGGCGATCGGGATCAGCGGCGAAGGCAGCTTCGTGAACCGCCACAACTGGGGCGTCCGCGAGGAATACACCACGTGCAACGGCTCGATCCGGGCGGGCGTCGGGAAGGCGCGCGACGACGACGAGGCGATGTCCCGCAATGGGATCAAGCGCTGCGCGGACCTGCGTCGGTAGGGGCGCACCTCGGGGACCGGTGCCCCGAGCCCTGTCGGCGCGGGATCCGGAGGGGCGGGGCGACGACGCCTCGCCCCTCCGAGCCCCACTACCATCGACCGTCGTTCATGTCGGCGCGTCACGCGGCGCTCGTCGGCACTGAGCGCCGCATGACCGGTGCGGGCAGGGGCATCGACGTAGACGCGCTCAGTACTCCTTGAGGTAGCGCGTCGTCTCGGCGGCCAGGTCGTCGAGCAGCTTCTTCGGGTCCGCGTTCGCGTCCGACGCGAGCTGCTCCTGGACCTTCTGCAGCCCGAGCCACACGACCGCGTCGGCCGGGCCGACGCCCTCGGCGCGGATGTCGTCGCGGATCTGCTGGATGGCGGTCGCCCGGCGCGGGTTCTTTGCCAGGAAGTCCTGCATCTCCGGCAGCGCGAGGGTACCGTTGCGAATCGCGACGTACCCGGTCTCCTGGGCGATGCGGGCGTTCGTCGTCGGCGACGTCAGCCACTTCACGAACTCCCAGGCCGTCCGCTCGTGCTCCGGATCCGACTTGAACACGCCGAGCGCGGCGCCGCCGACCGGCACGGCGCGCTGTGACTTGCCGGGGAAGCGCGCCAGTCCGTACTCGAAGCGGGTGCCGATGTCGCGCTCGTACTCGCCGCCGGAGGCCGACGACGAGAGCATCATGCCGAGCTTGCCGGCCGGGAAGTCCTTGCGGGCCTCCTGGTGCTGGAGCGGCGGCATGACCTTGTGGTCGTGGACGAGATCGCGCCAGAGCTTCAGCGCGGCGACGCCCGGCTCCTGGTTGAAGGCCGGCTGCCCGTCCGGTCCGAGGATGTTGCCGCCGTTCTGCATGATGAAGGCGTAGGCGTACCAGGGCGTGTCGTCGGCGGTGTTCAGCCCCCACTGGGAGACGGCGCTGCCGTCGCGCCGGGTGAGCTTCTTGGCCGCGTCGATCATCTCGTCCCAGGTGGCCGGCGGCTTCTCCGGATCGAGGCCGGCCTCCGCGAACGCCGTCTTGTTGTAGTGGAGGACCGGCGACGAGTTGATGAACGGGGTCGTCTGGATGCGGTCCTTGTAGGTGAACTTCGTCCAGAAGGCCGGTAAGAAGTCCTCGGCGCCGAACGAGGGATCCTGCGCGATCAGGTCGGCGAGCGGGATGAGGCGGCCCGAGTCGGCGATCTGCGGGATGCCGTGACGCTGGCCGAGCACCGCCATGTGCGGGAGCGAGTTGGCCGCGATGCCGGCCTGGACCTTCTGAACCATCTGGTCGTAGTTGCCCTGGGCCTGGGCGTTGACCGCGACGCCGTTCTCCTTGCCCCACTCCTCGGCGAGGGTGGTCAGGATGCCGGTGCCGGTGACCCACCACGTCAGCTCCCTGGCGAGGGCGGGCTTGGCGGCCTGGGCCGGGGCCGTCTGGGCGGGCGTGGCGCCGGCGGCGGGCTTGGGGTCGGCGGGCTTGGTCGCGGCCGGCTGGGCGGCGGGCGCGGCCGGGGCCGTGGTGGGCTTGGCGTCCGGCTTGGCATCGGCCTTGGCCGGGGCGGTCGGCTGCACCTGGGCGGCCTGCTGGCCGCAGGCCACCATGAGCGCCGCCGGCGCGCTCGCCAGCAGCGTCAGCATGGTCCGTCGAGTCATCGTCCGTACCGTCGATCTCCGCATCCTTGCCTCCATGCGGGCGAGCCGGCGGCTCGCCCCTACGCGGGCAGGCACGAGGGCCTGCACCGTCGAGTCGATGTGTCGTCGTCACGGTTCGCGACGGGCGAATCAGCGGTTCGCCCCTACACGCTTCCTCGCTGCTCGCCTCTCGCGGCTACCCCTTCATGCTGCCGGCCAGCAGCCCCTGGATGAACTGGCGCTGCGTGGCCAGGAACAGCACCACGATCGGGATCACCACCAGCGTCGAGGCCGCCATCAGTGCGCCCCAGTTCGTCCCGAGCTCCGGGTCGCGCACGAAGTAGCGCAGCCCGATCGGGGCCGTCCGCATCGACGTGCTCTGGGTCACGATCAGCGGCCAGAAGTAGGCGTTCCAGCTCTGGAGGAAGGCGAACAGCCCGGCCGTCGCCACGGCCGGCCGCGCGATCGGCAGGAACACCGACCAGAGCGTCCGCCACGGCCCGCAGCCATCGATCCGCGCGGCGTCTTCGAGCTCCTTCGGCGCGGTCATGAACGCCTGGCGCAGCAGGAAGATGCCGAACGGCGTCACCAGCGACGGCAGGATCAGGCCGGGATACGTGTCCACGAGGTCCATGAACCGCACGACCATGAACAGCGGGACGTAGGTCACGAGGTCGGGGATCATCAGCGTCCCGAGGAAGACCACGAAGAGCGCATCACGGCCGGGGAAGCTGAGGCGGGCGAACGCGTACGCGGCCAGGATCGACGAGAAGAGCTGGCCGGCCGTCACGGCGATGGCGACGACGACCGAGTTGAAGAAGAAGCGCGGGAACGGCGTGCGCTCGAGGATGTAGCGGTAGTGCTCGAAGGTGATTGGGTTGGGGAGCCAGGTCGGCGGGTAGGTGAAGATCTGGTCGGGCGGCTTGAACGAGGTGGTGATCATCCAGGCGAACGGCCCGAGCGCGAGCAGCGACCAGGCGACCACGAGCCAGAAGCTCGGAGCCAGGAGCCAGGAGCCAGGAGCGGACGAGGGCGAGATCCGTTCGGCAGGCTCCGCCTGCCTCAGGATGACAGGTCTGTTGGCGGCGCTCCCGAGGATTTCCTGGCTCGTATCTCCTGGCTGCTTGATTCTGGCTCCTGGCTCCTTATGCGTAGTGGACACGGCGCTTCCCGATGCGGAGCTGGAGGACCGTCAGCGCCATCACCAGCGCGAACAGCACGTAGGCGATGGCGGCGGCGCGGCCCATCTCGAATCGCACAAACGCCACCTCGTACAGGTGGTACACCAGCACCGTCGTGGCGCCGGCGGGGCCGCCGTTGGTGAGGGTGTCCACGATGCTGAAGACCTGGAACGACTCGATGACCGAGATCACCAGCACGAACAGCGTGGTCGGGGCGAGCAGCGGCAGCGTGACGTGGCGGAAGCGCGCCCAGCGGCCGGCGCCGTCCACGGTGGCCGCTTCGAGCAGCTCGCGCGGGATCGCCTGGAGGCCCGCCAGGAACAGCACCATGTCGTAGCCGACGTGGCGCCAGATCGCGACGACCATCAGGACCGGGAGCGCCTCCTGGGGCGAGCTGAGCCAGCGGTGCGGCTCGAGGCCCAGCCCGCGCAGGCCGGCGTTCAGCAGCCCGAAGCTCGGGTGGAACACCCACGCCCACACGACGGCCACCGCCACGATCGACGTGATCGACGGCAGGAAGCCGATCGCCCGGAAGGCCCCGCGCAGCGGGATGGCGCGGTCCAGCAGGAGCGCCAGCCCGAGGCCGACGACCATTGCCGGCGGCACGGTCCCGAGCGTGTAGATGCCGGTGACGCGGAGGGCGTGCCAGAAGTCGGCCGATTGGACGACGGCGACGTAGTTGTCGAGGCCGACGAAGCGCGGGTTCGGGCGGATCAGATCCCAACGGACGAAGCTGAGGCCGAAGGCGTAGAGCATCGGCAGCAGCACGAAGACGCTCATGCCGAGCAGGGCCGGCCCGACGAAGAGGTAGCCGGTGACGGCGTCCGCGAGGCGTCGACGCCGGCCGGCCGGACGGAACATGGGCGTCGGCCGGGGAGCGAGCGTCGGACGGGCGGCGGGCGCACTCTCGGGTCGAGCGACCGCGCCGGGCGCCGTCATGGGCGCTCCCGCGCGCCCACCGCCGCGAGGCGTCCCACTTAGATGGCCCCGTCGCCGAACGCGGCGGCCCAGTCGGGCCAGTTGAGGGTGGTGCCGTCGGCGCCGGACGCGTAGACGCGGCGGAGATCGTCGCGCGTGGCGACGCCCCAGGCGCGGATCTGGAGGCCGCGCGCCCTCGCTTGCTCGACCAGCGCCGGCGTCAGCGTGTCCGCGCGCGGGCAGATCTGGACCAGCCCCGCCTCGGCCACGCGCGCGATCTCGGCGGCGTCAAAGCGCGGCGTCAGGAAACCGACCGTCAGATCGGGCAGGGCCGCGCGCACCGCGAGGGTGGCGTCCCAGTTGAAGGAGCTGAGCTGGATGTCGGGGCGGGCGGTGAGGCCGCGCTCGCGCAAGAGCGCGACGAGCGGCTCGGCGGCGGCGGGCGCCTTCACTTCGAGGCAGAGCGTGAGCGCCACCGGCGTGCCGGCGGCCGACGGGGTCGTCACATACCCTCGGGCGGCGGGCAAGGCCATGGCGCCGCCTTGCGTGGCATGCGGGGTCGATGCGTCCCCTCGCGCAGCCGGCAGAAGCGGCGCGCCGAGGTAGCGGTCGAGGAACGGCCCGACCTGCATGATCCGCTGGCCGGCGAACTCGGGGGCGAACCACGCGCCGGCGTCGAGCCGCGACAGCTCGTCCCAGGTGAGGTCGGCGACGCGGCCGGTCCCGTCTGTGGTGCGATCGACGCGCTCGTCGTGGACGAGGACCATGACGCCATCGCGGCTGACCTGGACGTCCGTCTCGATGCCGGACGCGCCCATCCGCTGCCCGAGGTCAAAGGCGGCGACGGTGTTCTCGGGCGCGTAGCCTGACGCCCCGCGGTGTGCCAGGATCAGCATGGCAGGCGCCCTCAGCAGCGAGATTAGGGGCGACGCGCGTCGCCGCCCGAGAGGCGCGCGCTGCGTCGGCATCGGCCGGCCCACGCCCGTGCGCTCCTGAAGGCTACCGACGCCACGTCAGCGGACGGTTAACCCCCGTTCAACGGGGCGTAAACGTTCGCGGCGCACGGGTTAACGGCGTCCGGTCGCCCGTGGGTTCGAAGCGCTCGAGACACGGCAGCGAGCGGGGGAATAGAGCGAGATTAGGACGTCGACGCCGCCGCGCCGCACAGCTCGCGCAGCGGCAGCGACCAGCCCGGCACGACGTCCTCGCCGTCCAGCGTGTCATCGATGGCGAGGACGCGGAGGGGCCGATCCGGACGGTGGACGGCCACGGTGCGGCGGCGCGGGTTGACGACGATCACCATGCGCGCGCCGAACTCCAGCCACTCGGCGACCTTGTCCTCGACCTCGGTGTACAGGTCGTTCGGCGAGATCACCTCGACGGCGAGATCGGGGGCACCGCGCCAGAAGGCATCGACCCGCCCGGCCGCCAGCACGCGCTCGCGGCGCACGAACGCCACGTCCGGCGCGCGCACGGTGTCCGGATCCGTCGCGAGGACGAAACCGACGTCGCCGGTCACCACGTCGCCGAGCTCGTGGGCCGCGACGAAGTTACCGAGAGCCGTGCCTACTCTGCTCCTGAGGCTGCCGTGCTCGGACCCCGCCAGGGGCATCGTGCGCAGCCCCCCGCGAACCAGCTCGTGCCGCTCTCGGCCGCGCGGCAGTCGGATGAGCTCGTCGGCCGTCATCGCGCAACAATCCGTAGCTTCACTCATCGTCTCCGCCGAAGAATGTCGCGCAAGCTGGACTCTACGACGACGTAACGCTACAATAGCGCCGCCAGTCGCGCCAACGCGCACTTCGAGGCTTTCGCGCGCCTGAGTTGCAAAACTTTGGGTGAAGAGTGTGTACGCCAGAATTCTCCTGCGCTCGCTGGCCGTGGCTGTCATCGTGTGGATTGGTCTCGCTGGGTATTCTTCGGCGCACGCCGCAGCGGGGGTGGTCGCCTACAACGCCTCCGGCTGCGACTACTTCATCGTAGAGAGCGCAAGCGGCGACTACGCACTTCTCGAATGGTATGGCGGGCATGACCCAAGTTCGGGTGATCAGATCGTTGGCGACTTCGAATCCTATGGTTTCACCAGCATCGTGAATGCGACGGCGGGGGCTTCGACTCGGGTATGGGTAGAGGACTATTGGTTGTCCCGAGCGAATGTGGTACGCCTCTACACGCAGAAGTGCGGCCGTCCACCTGTGTCGCGCTCAGGAACGCAGCCTACGTCTGCGGGGAGCTCGTCTTCAGGGATCACGTC
>Ga0136611_10002556_pt1 | contig 12697 bp, 13 predicted proteins | sample AntDrymUQ2232306_2_FD_106645 | JGI IMG/M metagenome (GOLD analysis project Ga0136611, IMG submission 106645) | Polar desert sand microbial communities from Dry Valleys, Antarctica - metaG UQ223 (23.06) | ecosystem: Environmental > Terrestrial > Soil > Desert | place: Antarctica: Dry Valley... | reverse complement strand
GTCGTCGGCGCCGCCGTCGTCCGCGACCGCCGGGTGCTGGCCGACCTCAACCGGCGCGGCCGCCGAACCTGGCCGTGGGGGCGCGCGGTCACGAAGGCCTTCACGTGGGACCGGGAGGACCGGCGCTCGCCGCGCTGGCTCCCCCAAGGCATCACGACCTCGGCCGACGCCGATGACTCCGACCGGGTCGAAGGTCGCCCGCTGCTCGCGGTCGCGTGGTACTTCCAGGACGATCATGGCAGCAACCAGGGCAGCCGGATCACGTTCGTCGACCTCGCGACACTGCGCTACCGACACGTGCTGCTGGTGGTCCCGCGCCTGTCGAAGGGGCGGCTCACCCTGTCACCGCTGAAGGTGCACGCCGGCGGGATCGTCTGGCGCGGTCCCTACCTGCACGTCGCGGCCACGAGTCGCGGTCTGATGACCTGCCGCCTTGACGACCTGATGCGGGTCCCCGACGGTGAGGCCGACGGTGGGGATCTGCGGCGGCTCGGCATCGAGGGCGACGAGGTCGCGTCGTACGGCTTCCGCTATGTGCTGCCGGTGCGCTTCGCCTACCGGGCCGAGACCGCCAAGGGCCACGAGCGGATGAAGTACTCCTTCCTCTCCCTCGACCGCACCAGCACGCCGCCGACCATCGTGGCCGGGGAGTACTCCCGCGGCGAGAGCGCGGACCGGCTGGCGCGCTACCCGCTCGATCCCGACACCTCGCTGCTGCGCACCGGCGAAGACGGGCTTGCGCGGCCGATCCACCTCGCCCACGGCGGGGTGAAGTCGATGCAGGGGGCGGCGTACGCCGACGGCCGCTACTACGTGACCGTCTCGCACGGCCCGCTGATGCCGGGATCGCTGTACGTCGGGGAGCCGGGCGCGCTGCGCCGCCACCGGTTCGCGATGCCCATGGGTCCCGAGGACATCGCCTACTGGCCGTCCACCGACCTGCTCTGGTCGCTCAGCGAGCACCCGGGCCGCCGGTGGGTCTTCGCGATGCGTCGCTCCTGGTTCGACCGTTAGGCCGCGTTGCTCCCGGGTTTCAGGCCGAGCGGGGGACGCGCGCGAGCTGGCGGCCCTGCGCGACCAGCCGGTCGGCGGAGTCCCACACCTCGCAGTCCTCCTCGAACATCCCGCCCGCGAGGTTGCGGGTCGCGTGCCGCACCCTCAGCCAGCCGGGGGCCGGCTCCGCGCGCACGTGGGTGGTCAGCTCCAGGGTCGGGGCCCAGCCGAAGAGCCCGAGGTCGAAGGTCACCGGCGGCAGGGCGTCGACGACCATCAGCAGCGAGATCGGGTCCGGCTCACGGCCGTCGGCCAGCCGGAACCATGCCTGGATGATGCCGCTGCCGCTGGGCTTCCCCATCGCCCACCCGACGTAGCGCGGGTCGAAGCGGAGGTCGAACCGCTCCATCAAGGGCGCGATCCTCCGCACCTCCTCGGGTGCCATCGACCCGGGCACGCACTCCTCCAGGGGCGGCAGGTTGGGCTGGGCGGCGGTGGTGCGGACGTCGTCTGGCAGCGCGCCGAGAGTGCCGTAGGTCGACAGGGTGGTTAACCGCGCGGTGCCGTCCTGGACCAGGTCGGCGGCGACCGTCGCGGCGCTGCCGCCCTCGCGGAGCACGCGCGTGCTGACCGTCGCCGGTCCTGGTGTGGAGGCGGAGAGGTAGTGCGCGCTGACCGCGATCGGGTCGGGCTTGTCGGGCACCTCGTGCCGGATCGCGTGCCCGAGGACGGCCAGCAGGTAGCCGCCGTTGACGCCGCCGCCGACGACCCAGCCGGCCGAGAGCTCGGCGTCGTAGCGCCCGTCCCCGTGAGCCACCACGGCGATCTGGCTGTCGAACTCGAAGGTCATGAGAGGACTCTAGGCAGCCGAACGGGCCTCGCCTCAGGTGGCCAACGATTGCGCCGCGCGGGCCAGGTCGTCGACGCCGCGGGCGAGCTCGTCGGGCCGGTCGGTGGCCAGGTCGAGGTGGAAGCCGTAGAGGGCGGAGTCGACCAGGGTGACGATGCGGGCGACCCGCCGGGGCGGGGCGCCGCAGCGGATCAGGTAGTCGCGGAGGGCAGCGGCCCAGCGCTCGTTGCTCTCCCGGGCATCGCTCAGGTAGGGCTCCTGGCCGATCAGCCCGGTCGCCGCCGCCTGCACGTAGACGTCGAGACAGCCCTGCAGTGGGGCGCATCGGTAGGCCCGCCACAGCCGGTTGACGCCGGCCCGGACCGACGGGGCACCCGGCAGCGCGTCGACGGCGGTGATCGCCCGCTGGGTGGCCCGGGCCACGACCGCCGAGACCAGGGCATCGCGGCTCTCGAAGTGATAGAGCAGCATCCGGTCGCTGGTGTCGAGCGCCGCCGCCAACGGACGCAGCGTGAGACCGATCAGGCCCTCCGCGAGGACATGGTCGGTCGCCGCGTCCAGGAGCTCCTCGTGCCGACTCACCACCCAAACGTAGCAGGTGCTACAGTTGCTCTATGTAGCGACCGCTACAGATGATCTCGGCAAGCTCGATCGACGAGCGGACGGCTCGCTGAGCGAGCAGGCAGGACAGGCAGACGATGTTCGCCGCAGTGGTGCTGTTGTTGGTGGCGATCGTGGTCGAGGTGATCTCGACGGCGTTGCTCTCCAAGGCCGAGGGGTTCACCAACCCCTTCTGGAGCGCGGTCGTCCTCGGCGGCTACGGCATCTCGATCTGGCTGCTCGCCGTGGTCGTCCGCACCCTCCCGGTCTCGGTGGCGTACGCCGTGTGGTCCGGCGTCGGCACGGCGATCGTGGCCGTGATCGCCTACTTCTTCCTGGGTGAGTCGATGACCGTCCTGAAGGCAGCCAGTCTCGGCCTCATCGTGGCGGGCGTGATCGGGCTCAACCTCGCGGGCGCGCACTAAACCCTGACTACGGTCTGCATGGACGCGGCGGCCGTCCTCCAACTCGACGACCGCCACGGTGCCCGACTCCCCCCGGCTTCGGACTCTTCGACATCCGGTCTACTCCCATCGCCGGAGCAGGACAAGCGTGAGCGGCCGGTGGACTAGTCGACCGCGACCCAGTCGTCGCCGTCGCGCACGACCAGCCCCAGCCTCTCGAACTCCTCGAGCCAGCCGGTCATCGGCCACCGACCCCAACGACGCCGGAAGAGGCGACCGTTGCGCAGGATGTCGTCGAGGTGGTCGACGGGTGGCGACTGCGTGGGGTGGTGCTGGTGGTAGGCCCGGGCCGACCCGGTCCAGGCGAGGTCGAGGCCGGCGGCGACCGCCTGACTCCCGAAGTCGGTGTCTTCGGCGCCGTAGCCGACGTACTCCTCGCAGAAGCCGCCGCTGCGCAGCCACGCGTCCCGGTGCAGGGCGAACGACAGGGACCAGAACAGGTTCGGGTCACCGCCCATTTGCTCCTCGCCGCGAGCCGGGCGCGGGCGGGCCTGGTGCGGGTCGTCAAGGGCGTCGAGTTGCCCGAGGTCGTAGCCCGTCGGTCCGGCCGCTGGCAGGTAGGTCACCGGCCCCGACCAGACCACCCCCGGCGAGCGGCGCACGACGTCGGCATAGCCGGCCACCAGGTCCGGTGCGGCCAGACAGTCCACGTCCAGACACATCACGACGTCCGCTCCCAGTCCGATCGCCGCCGCGACACCGGCGTTTCGAGCGGCAGCGAGCGGCAGTCCCAGTGGGGTCATGCCGACGCGGACGACGTGCGGCACCAGGTCGCCCGTCGGCCTCCAGGACCCGATCCCCGGGTCGTCCATCGCCACCACGACGTGATGATCTGGCCGTTGGTCGCTCGCCAGCAGCGACTGGCGTTGGGCAGCCAGGTGCTCGTGCCGCCCGTGCGCGATGGTGACGACAGCCGACGTCACGCCGGGAGCGCCAGAGAGACGTCGTGAGCACGGCGCAGCACCTCGGCCGCCCGCCCCGCTGCATCGCCGTCGCACCAGTCGACCCAGCGCCGACCGTCGAGGCCGCGCAGCCGCTCCAGGCGAGTCGGCCAGCCCGCGGCCGGGAGGGTCTGCGCCACCTCCACCGGCCAGCCACCGGCAGCCAGAGCGGCCGCAGTGGTGGCCTGCTCGTCGTGCGGCCGTGCGGCGGGAAGCACCAGGGCGGGTCGCTGCGCGGCAGCGACCTCGGCGATCGAGTTCTGGCCGGCCTGGCAGATCACCACATCGGCATCGCGGATCACCGAGAACGGGTCGTCGGACCAGGCCGAGCGTTCGCCGCCCAGCACCGTCCACCCCCATCCCGGCGTCTGGGCCTCCACCCGCTCGAGTGCGGAGCGCGAGGGCGCGCCACCACCACGGCCGAGCAGGACCGCGACCCGCCAAGGACCGGGACGACGTACGGCGTGCGGTGGCGTCGCCGGGAAGCGCGAGAGCCCGCCGACGTGTCGTACGCGCGAGGCGAGGGACTCCGGCAGCCCCGGCAACATGCCGGACACCGAGCTCGGCCAAGCGGCGAGCAGGACGCTCGAGACACCGAAGCCGAGGAGGTGCGCCGCGTCGTCGCGCCGCCCGGGGAGCACGAACGACGCAACCCGGACCCCATGCAACCGGGCGAGCAGGGCGACCTCCACGGAGACGTCGCAGACGAGGAGTCGCGGCTGCGCGCCGGCGATCCACGACGACAGCGCCGCCGTCCGGGCGCGCAGCCCGGGGTCGTCGACCGGCACCCAGTGCAGGTGTCCAGCCGCGGTGACCTCCCTGCCGGGGCCGCCCTCGTCGTCTCGTGGCAAGGTCACCCACTCCCCCGTCCACTCGGCCGGCCGGGACAGTGACGAGAGGCCCACCACGGGGACCGTGCTCTCGGCGGCGATGGCGATGGCCCGATGCAGGTGACCCCGACCGACGTGATGCACGTAGTAGCCGATCACGCGGCCATTCCCGTGCTGCTCAGCGACCAGTAGAGCGACTCGTACTCGTCGACCATCCGGGACATCGAGAACCGGCGACAGGCCACCGACCGGACCGTGCCGCGGTCCAGGTCGCCGGCCCGGAGCAAGGCCGAGGCCAACGCCGCCACGTCATCCGCCGGGGCCAGCCGTCCCGTGGATTCATCGACGATCTCGGACAGGGCACCCCGGTCGAACGCCGCCACCGGAGTGCCGCACGACATGGCCTCCGCCGCCACCAACCCGTAGGGCTCGTCCCAGGCGGGGGTCACCAGGGCGACTCTGGAGCCGCTCACAACCTCGCGGAGCTCACTGCGGTCGAGGTGACCGAGATAGGTGGCGTGGGGTCCGAGGCGACGCGCAACCTCACGGTCGAAGTAGGCGCGATCGAGGAGCGGCCCGGCCAACTTCAGGTGCACCCCTGCGCGACGGGCTGCGTCGATCGCCAGGTGGGGCGCCTTCTCGGACACGATGCGGCCCGACCAGACCGCGGCCGTCCCACCCGGTCCCGGACGCCACCAGGCGGTGTCCACCCCGTTGAGGATCGTCGCGGCCGGCGTCACCGACGACCACGACGTCGCGGTGAAGTCACTGACAGCCACGAAGGTGCACGACACCGGGGCGATCGCGACCGCGGACTCCAACCAGGGCAGGGGTGGGGTGTGCAGGGTGGTCACCATCGGCACTGGTACGGCGCTGGCCATCGCGATCGGCAGGTGGTGGAGGGTGTTGTTGTGGACGACGTCGAAGCGGCGACCCCCGCCGCGCCCCAGCTCGAGGAGAAGTCCGAGGTAGGCGTGGTGCTCCCGCATCCACTCATCGGGATCTGCCCCCAGGATGCCGTGGTCCGGCGCGCTGCGACGGAAGGTGCTGACCGGCAGCTCGGTCACCGGCAGCGTCGGGTCCGACCCCGGTCCGGCGAACAGCGACACCTGGTGCCCGCGTCGCACCAGCTCGGTGGCGAGCATGTGGGTGTGCGCCTCCAGACCGCCGGCGAACGGCTCGCGGACCGGGAAGCGGGCGGAAGCGATCAGGCAGATCCGGAGCCGGCCGCTCACCGCAGCAACGACCGGTACAGGTCCTCGTGGGCTACGGCGAGCTCCGCACGCTGGTGGCGCCGCTCGGCGATCCCGGTGGCGCCGAGGCGCGGCTGGTCCCACGCCGCGGCGACGGCTGCCTGGAGCGACCCTCCGTCGTACGTCTCCTCGTCGTGCACGTAGGAAAGCACGGGTCCCTGGTCGGCGAAGTAGCCACAGCTCGGGGCGATGACCGTCGTGCCGAGGTCGCGGCACGCCTCCAGCCAGCCCGAGTGGGTCCCGAACCGGTAGGGCAGGACGGACACGTCGAGGCCGGCGAGATAGCTCCAGAGCTCGGTGTCGGAGAAGAAGTCGTGGACGTGGAGCTCGAGGTCTCCGCGCTCCGCCCCACGGCGGAGGAACGCCGAGAGGTCATCGGCGTAGCGTCGACCGCCGGGCTCGAGGACGTCGCGGTGGCCGTTGACCTGGAGCACGGCACCCGGCCGGTCGCGCACGGCCTGGACCAGGTCGGGCAGCAGCCGCAGGGGGTCCATGCTCGCCCGCAGGCTCTTCACGTGGAGGCCGACCCGCAGCTCCGTCCGGGGACCGGGGATCTCACGTCGCGAGAGCCCGGCCATGGTGGCGAGGTCGACGACGTGCGGGTGCGGCAGGACGTGCGCCTCACGTCCCCAGCGGGTCCGGATCTCCTCGGCAGCGCCGTTGGTCAACGTGACCAGGGCGTCGGCTCCGGGCACCAGCACATCAAGCTGCTCGTCGTGCAGGGAGCGGTCCAGGTGATGGGGGTTCCGCAGGTCGTGGACGGTGTAGACGAAGGGACGACCCCGCTCGCGCAGGGACACAAGGACTTCTTCGAGCCGCTCGGGCATCCAGGCGTCGAACCCGAACTGCAGGTGGAACAGGTCGAAGTCGTGGCGGGCGATCCAGTCCGGCTCCAGCATCACCGGCGGCCACCAGGTCGACACCGTCGACCGCCCGGGAGCGGCGGGGTCGGGGTCCGGCAAGCGGCGCACCGGTCCGGGTGGCTCGGTCGCGAGGTGGCGGACGTAGACGTGGGAGGCGGGCACGGACGCGACGGTCAGATCTCGCAGGTCCGTGCGCGACTCGGTTTGGGCGGTGGTCACTGCTGTCATGGAGTGGTCCCTCCCTGGACCCGTGGTGCCGGCGGACTGGTCGCCCACCGTGGTGCTGCCCGGCGCGGTGCTCGTCCTCCCTGACGTGCACCGCGCCGAGGTCAGGTCAGAACTGCCGGGTGTTCTGGTCGAGCGGGTCACCCTGGTAGTCCGTGCCACTGCCGTAGCCGGTCGGCTCGGTCGTTGACCCGGCGTACTGGTCGCGGGCCTGCTCGGCCTGCTCGCGCGCGCTCGGGGCGGTGGCGGCCTGCTGCTTGATCCGCGGGGCCTCGTCCTCGGCCTTGGTCAGGTAGCCCTCCCAGCGGTGCTGCATGGGCTTGATCAGCCCGCCGCCGACGCCGACGATGATCACGCCGCCGACGGTGGCCAGGATCGCGATCAGGACCGGCGTGGTCACCGTGGTGGCGACACCGACCTGGTTGAGCGCGGCAACGATCCCGAGGAACAGGATGAAGATCGAGGCACCGTTGGCCAGGGCCTTGCCGTAGGACAGGCCGCCCAGCGTGCCCTCGACCAGCGTCTTGACCGCCGCGGCGATGGATGCCGCGACCACCAGGATGATGATGGCCACGATCAGGCTCGGCAGGAAGGTGATCACCTGGGTGAGCAGTTCGCTGATCGGGTTGGGGCCGAAGACGCCGAACGCGAGCTGCAGGACGAACAACATGAGCGTGTAGTAGATGAGCTTGGCGACGATGTCGCTGGCGTCGAACTTGGACTTGGCGAGGGCCTGCTTGACGCCCCCCCGTTCGACCGCCTTGTCGAAACCGACCCGCTCCAGGATCGAGTTGAGCGCCTTCGCGATCACCTTCGCGACGATGATGCCGACGACCAGGATGATCAGGAACAGGACCAGCTTGGGCACGAACTCGGCGATCGTGGCCAGCCCGTCTCTCAGTGCGTCTTCCATGTGCTTCTCCTCTGCTCTTGCTGAGACCGGGGCGTGATCGAGTCGTCCGTGCGCGCGGGTCCTCGCGCCTGGTGGGCGAGAGCGCACGTCGGTGCCGCCGGGGAGTCACGCGAGACGGCGTGCCTTACAACGTAAGGCAACCATGGATCTCAGTACGCGGCAACTAGGAAGTACCCAGGGACACGCCCCTTATACGCGTCCGCACTAGCCGAAGACGCTGTCACCGCCGTGCCCGACCAGCAGGCCCCGCCACGATGAAGACGGCTGGAACGCGTCCAATCACTCGTCGATGCCACCGCTGACCAGGAACCGTTCGAGCTGCTCATCGGCGCAGAGCCCCGCGTCCAACCAGGCGCGGAAGCCGTCGCCGTTGCGCCGTTCCATCTCGTCGAGGTAGTCCTGCCTCCGACCGGCCAGGGTGAGTCGCTGGTGCGTGGCGACCCGCCTGAGCGCGATCGTGCTGGCCCGCCACGCACAGCACAGCTCGTAGTCGCTCAAGAGCTCCGGAGTCGCGCCCAGGACCCGGCGCAGCATCCATCTGACGGCTGGCGGTGAGGTGATCGCGATGACCGCGACAATGGGCCAGACGAACAGGCCCAAGAAGCTCAGGGAGGCGAAGGTCGCCGCCGCCGTGCCGGTGGTCAGGGAGCGCCTGACAACGCTGCGCACCAGCACCCCTCGTCTCGGGGTGGCCGTCTCCGCGGGCATCACGAGGACGGTCAGGGCTCCCACCCCGGCGGCCAGCAGGAAGAGGACGACGAGCGCGGCCAGGTCGGCGACGAGGAGCCCGGCCAGGAAGCCGATGGCGCACAGGGGGATGACCGCCAGCCACCACCCGGTGCGGTAGCGGGTCATCAGGTCTCCTGCCTGGGATGGTCCCTCGGTCCGTGAGGGGGAGCGGGCGGCGGACAGGTCATGGGGTACCTGCCCGTCGCCGTGCCCCCCGGCACTCGTCACCCAGCTGACGAGCTTGGTGGCCTCGGTCAGTGACCGAGGCCGGTCTTGTCGACCTTGCGGTGGAATCGCATCCCGGCCAGTCCGCCCAGCAGCGCACCGCCCAGGCTGGCCACCACGACGGCGACCAGCGCGATGATGCCGGCCGTGGTCAGGGTGCCTTCGTCGATCGGGATCCTGGGGAAGCTGTTGAGCTGGGCGAGCACGTTGAACTCCGCGCCCGCGAGCACTCCCACCACGGCGACCACGATGGCCACCACGATCGCCCACAACCAGACCGCGAGTCCCTGCTTGAGGCCGTCGAACCGGGCCATCCGCCCCGCCACGTAGCCCCCGCAGTAGTAGGCGATGAACAAGATGACCAGCAAGACGATGCCGCCGATCAGACCGATGGTGTCGGCCTGCTGGGTCGCGGAGTCCGCGGCCTCGCCAGTCTCGGTGCCGGTGGCGACACCCACCGCGGTGCCGGCAGCCGCGACCAGCGCGGTCAGCAGCACCGCCATCCCGGTGGCAGTCAACCAGCCGAAGAACGCGGACCCGATCTTGATGCCTCCGTGCTCCTCCTTCTCCCGGCCGACCACCGTACGACGGTCCTCGGTGACCGCGTCGTCACGGTCGGTGACCCGGGAGTCCTGCCCCCCGAGGACTGCAGGCGGCTGGCGCCGTTCTGTTCGGTGTTGCGGTGCTCAGCCACGGCGCTCACTGTCAGGGACATCCTGACCGGTGGTGCCGGACTGGTCCTCGAGCTCGACCTGCTCCTTGCGGACCGTCTCGTCGACCTGCTGCTCGCCGGTCACGGTCTCCTTGTCCATCCGCACCCGCTCGACCGGGACCGTCTCCTTGTCGACCACGACCTTCTCCTCATGAAGCACGACGTCGTGCTCCTCGGTGGTCAGGTCTCCGCCGCTCATGGCATCGCCGCGGTTGGCGTCGGTGATCGGCTCACGCTCGACACGGACCTCCTCACGGCTGACCGGCACCGTCGTGGTGACGTTCTCGGTCACGATGTACTTCCGCAGCCTGGCGCGCCCGGTCTCCCGGGTCTCGGTGCCGACGTTGAGCTGCTCCTCCGAGCGCGTCCCGGCCGAGTCGGTGTTGGGGCTGGAGGTGTCGTGACCCACGTCGCCGGAGGCGTCGGAGTCTGAGGAGGTGTCGTACGACGAGTCGTAGTCGACACCGTTCTCGCCGTAGTAGGAGTACAGCGTGCCCTCCTCCTCCTCGCTGAGGTGACCCTCGGAGTCAGAGATCCGCGGCGCGTCCTTGACCTTGTCCTTGTCATAGGGGACCCGGAGGTCGTCACCGGTCAGCTCCGCGTGGCGGAGAGGGACGAATGACTCGCCCCCGCCGAACATGCCGGTCTTGGTGGTGACCCACTCGGGCTGACCCGTCTGGTCGTCGAGGAACACCTGGCCGATGCTGCCGATCTTGTTGCCGTCGTTGTCGACAACGTTGCCGCCGTTGCTGAGCAGCTGCTGGGATTGGTCCGTGGTGATCATGATTTCTCCTGTGAGAGTGGTTCGGATGGTCAGTAGCGAGGGGACGGGTCGTAGCTGGTCGCCCCCGTGGTCATGCCGGTGTCCTGGGAGGACCCCTGCGCCTTGGCCTTGGCCTGCTCGGCCTGCTCCTTGACGCTCGGGGCGTTGGCCGCCTCCTCCTTGATGCGAGGGGCTTCCTCCTCGGCCTTAGTGAGGTAGCCCTCCCAGCGGTTCTGCATGGGCTTGATCAGCCCGCCGCCGACGCCGATCACGATGACCCCGCCGATGGTGGCCAGGATGGTGATGAGGATCGGGGTCGTGATCGCGGTGGCGACCCCGACCTGCTCGAGCGCGGCCACGATGCCGAGGAACAGGATGAAGACCGACGCACCGTTAGCGAGGGCCTTGCCGTAGGAGAGCCCACCAAGGGTGCCCTCGACCAGCGTCTTGACGGCGGCCGCGATGGCGGCGGCGACGACCAGGATGATGATCGCGACGATGAGGCTCGGCAGGAAGGTGATCACCTGGGTGATCAGGTCGCTGATCGGGTTGGGTCCGAAGACACCGAAGGCCAGCTGGAGAACGAACAGCATCAGCGTGTAGTAGATGAGCTTGGCGACGACGTCACTCGCATCCATCTTCGAGTTCTGCAGCGCCTTCTTCACCCCGCCACGCTCCACCGCGCGGTCGAAACCGACCTTCTCCAGGACGGCGCTAATCGCCTTCCCGATGACCTTGGCGATGATCATCCCGACGATCAAGATGACCAGAAACAAGACCAGCTTGGGCACGAACTCCGCGATGGTGGTCAAGCCATCTCTCAGTGCGTCTTCCATGGGTGTTTCTCCTCCGACTGCGGGGATCCGGGGCTCGAACGACCGCGCACTTGAGGAGGAAAAGCACATGCCTCGGATGGCGGTCTGTGTCCGCGCCACCGGGGTCCGGGGTAGCGCCACGCCTGTGACTTACGTTGTAAGCCAAACACAGCCGTGGATGCTTTGACAACCTCCCCGTACCCGCCGCCCCCGTCGGCATGCAGGGCCGCGCGCGGGGGTCGTGGATCCCTCGTCAGTTTTGGAGGTGCTCGCTGCGGATCAGCGTCAACCGGTCCAGGAGCTCCTCGAGCGCCATCTCGAACTCGGTGGCCGCGTGATCCTCCGACAGCGAGGGCCGGAGCCGACGGACCGTGGGGTGCTCTCGCAGGGAGCCCTCGTCCCCGCTGCCGTCATCAAGGACGTCGAGCGGCCCGACGTCCGCACCATGGGCGGAGACCTCGAGCAACAGATGACCCAGCAAGAAGCTGGTGAAGGCGCGGTAGGCCGCGACGGCCGCCTCGTCGGTGAAGTCCTCATCGATCAGGCCGGACAGGAACGCCTCGACCCAGGCCAGGCTGCGCAGTGGTGGCCTGAGCCATGGCGCCTCGGGAGGGCGGGACGCGACCAGCGGGAACGCCTTGGGATGGCCCAACGCAACCCGCCGCACGCCGTGGGCAAGTCTTTGCAGGAAGTCCTGCCAACCGTCGCGGGGCGTGTCGAGAACCTCCTCGTCGCGGCGCATCCCGTCGACCAACGACTCCACGACCGCGTCCAGCAGGTCCTCCTTGCCGGGGACGTAGCGGTAGAGCGACATCGCCTCCACCCCGAGCTCCGCGCCGAGCCGTCGCATGGTGAGGCCAGGCAGGCCGTGCTCGTCGATGAACGCGAGGGCCGCCTCGACGATCTGGTCCCGACTCAGTGGGATCCGCGCCGACGGAGGCGGCACACCGGCGACCAGGTCCGCGTCGGCGTCCGAGACCGTCAGGGTGGTGTCGTCGGGTGTAGGCATGCGCGTCTCCTCTCCGTCGACAGGCGACTCTAGTCGTCGGCCGGAGTGCCAGGACGGCCCGGGACGTGCGCTACCCGACCTGACCGAGGGGCTGGCTCCTCGTCGGTCAGCCAGTCGCGCAGCCTGTCCAGGATCCGCTGCACGGTGCGGGAGACCTGGGACTGCGTCAGGCCCACACGGTCGGCGATCTCGGCCTGGGTGAGCTCCTCGACGAACCGCAGGTGAACGACGACGAGGACACCGGGACGCCCGAGGAGATCGACGGCACCCCCCCCCGCGCACCCAAGCCAGGCACAACGGTCACCACGACGATCCTCCGGTGACATCCGGCGCGCTTCACCGAGGCCTCCGGGGGTGTAGCGTGGATATCTCGGGCTTCGCTGACGATCGAGCGCACTACTAGGCGGAAGGTCGCGCGCCATGCCGGCGACGAGCACACTTCTCGTCGACACGAGCAACGAGCGTGGGCCCTGTCGATGACGGCCGACCAACCATCTCGCGACGGTCGCGGC
>Ga0136611_10002555_pt1 | contig 12697 bp, 15 predicted proteins | sample AntDrymUQ2232306_2_FD_106645 | JGI IMG/M metagenome (GOLD analysis project Ga0136611, IMG submission 106645) | Polar desert sand microbial communities from Dry Valleys, Antarctica - metaG UQ223 (23.06) | ecosystem: Environmental > Terrestrial > Soil > Desert | place: Antarctica: Dry Valley... | reverse complement strand
GCGCTCTGGCTCGAATATGAAGCGAAGTTGCTGCAATCAGTCGAAGAATCCGCAACGCCGTTGAGCGAAGCGCAAGTTCGCGCGATTTTGGCGGCGATTGCAAACTTCGCCGAGCCAGTGCCGATATTTTTTCGCTTGCGCCCGAATCTGCGCGATGAAGGCGACAACATGGTTTTCGAGTGCGCGGCGCATTTCGGCGCAAGTCACATCATCACGCACAACGTCCGCGATTTTCGCGCGATGCAGATACGCGGCTACAACGTCAAAGCCGTAAAGCCCGGCGACTTTCTGCAATTGCTGAATAAGAAGAACCCATGAAATCTTTACAAGTGCGCTTGCCTGATTCGGTGCATGGCCGCCTTAAAAATTTGGCGAAACAAGAAGGCGTTTCGCTCAATCAGATGCTCGTTACAGCAGCGTCCAACGAAGTCGTGCGCCAGGAAACGCGCGATTTCTTCGCGCAAGCCGCAGCGCAATACGACCCGCAAGCCTTCGCTTCCGCTCTCGCCGCCGTGCCGGATGTCGCGCCGATGAAGGGCGATGAGAAGTAAGCGCCGCCGCGCGACAAACGACAAAGTACGCCGCTTTTCAGGCGTACTTTTCTTTGAAGCACTTCACTCCATTGTATAATTTTCATCAGAGGTGAAATCTCATGGCAAAAACAACAAGCACGAAAAGTTCTTCAACGAAAACCGCGACGGGTTCTCAGGTTCTGCGCAACGGTAGCAACGGCAAAAGCGCAGCCGCTAGCGCCTTGAGCCAAGCCGATAAGAAAACCAAAGCCGAACACGCAGCCAAAGGCCGCGCACATCTTGAACGCGCGTGGGCCAAACTCACGCAGGCGAAATAATGGCGAAAGTCACCTTTGACACCAACATTTTTATTTCGCGTCCCGACCTTCAACTTCCCAACAACTTTTATCTTTCGGTTGTCGTTTTACAGGAACTCGTCGCCGGAGCCGATGACGAATCGGCGCTCAAAGACCTCGACGCCGCGCGCCTCGAACACGAAAAAGCCGGCAGACTTTTGGTGCCAAACGCCGAAGACTGGTGGCTCGTCGGCAAAATCATCAACGCTTTACAGCGCGGCCTCAAATCGAACAATCGCGGCCTGACGCCCAAAATGGCGGCGGACGAAGAAGAATAATGTTGAGGCCATTCGACACTATGTTACTTTTATGCAAAAATGTAGCATAGGCGCAAAACGAAGAGTACAAAAGTAGCATAAGCATGGAGCGCGAATCGTTTTCCGCCGGCGCGCCCGGCGAATTGGTGAAGACAATCGACGGCGCGTGGGCTTTTGTGCCTGCGCCATTGCCGCCTGTTATCGAGCTTTCGTGGTCGTTGCTCGCCGCCGTTTCGCAGGCCGAAGGCGCGTTGCGCCAGCTTGCGGGTGTCGCGCACACGTTGCCCAATGAGAATTTGTTGATTCGCCCGTTTTTGCAGCGCGAGGCCGTGATGTCTTCGCGCATCGAAGGCACCGTTGCCAGCTTGCCGCGCTTGTTCGTGTTGGACGCTGCCGAAAGCGCGGAAGAAATCACGCCCAATTTCGAGGAAGTCGTGAACTACGTGCAGGCGTTGCGTCACGGCTTGGAGCGATTGCCCAACTTTCCCGTTAGTCTGCCGCTGTTGCAGGAAATGCACGTTTTGCTGATGCGCGGCGTGCGTGGTCAAAACAAAGCGCCCGGCGAGTTTCGCAAAAACCAAGTCTGGATCGGCGGCAGGGCGGCGCAGTCAGCGCGTTTTGTTCCGCCGCCTATTCCGGAAATGCAAAGCGCGTTGCGCGATTTTGAAAAATATCTGCACGCGCCGTCGGAAATTCACTTTCTGGTGCGCCTGCCGCTTGTTCATTACCAGTTTGAAGCGATTCACCCTTTTCTCGACGGCAACGGGCGCATCGGTCGCTTGCTCTTATCGTTGTTGCTGTGCGCAGAAGGCGTGCTGCCGCGCCCGCTGCTTTATCTCAGCGGCTACTTCGAGCGCAATCGCCAGCAGTATTACGACGGTTTGCTCCACGTCAGCCAGCGCGGCGAATGGATGAAATGGATTCTTTTCTTTTTGCGCGGCATCACCGAGCAAGCCGACGACGCCGTGCGCCGCTCGCAACAACTGATGGACTTATGGATGGACAATCGCCATACACTCAATGAAGCGGGCGCGACGCCCAGCGCGCAACGCCTGCTCGATGAATTGTTCGTTTATCCGGCGGTCACGATTGCGGGCGTTGCGCGCACTTTGGAAGTGTCCAAGCGCACCGCGACGCAAGCCGTCGAAAAACTGGTGCTTTGCGGCATTTTGCAGGAAGCGACTGGTCAACGGCGCAACCGCGTTTTCGTCGCCGGAGAAATTTCGCGCATTCTCGACGCGCCCGAACAAGCCGCCGAACTCGGCTGAGTTATGCTTCGATTTCCAAAAGTCGAGATCGAGATGAGCGTCGCTAAGGCGTTGCGCGACAAAGCGCGTCAGCACGGCGTTTCAACCGGCGACCTCGCCACAGAATTGATTCGCCGCCAACTCGCCGCCGCGTGAGAACGGTTCGCGCTCCTCAACACCGCCGCGCGACAAACGAAAAAGTACGCCTGAAACCAAGTGTATTTTTGGCTGCGGATTCATTATCGCTTACTGCACAGGCCGCTTCAATGTCCAGAAAAGCCAATTTGAAACGCCTACTTTTAGATACTCCCTCATCCTAAAGAAATCTCTGGCATGGTCGGATGGCAGTCGATGACTTTTTCGCGCGTGCTTTTGGGTGCGCGGCATCGCAACGAAAAAACCAGCTATAATATTTATCAGCGCCTGCGGGCGCGGGCGAAATCAACAAATCACAAATAACGGCGAGCAATCGCACTTCGCCCGAAGGAGTTTCTTATGCTGGGACTTGGGAGTACCGAACTCATCGTCGTGCTGGTCATTGTTCTCGTGCTTTTCGGCGGTGCCAAGCTGCCGCAAATGATGAAAGGCATGGGCGAAGGCATGCGCGAATTCAAAAAAGCCACGCGCGAAGACGAGCCGAATTCGACAACCACAACCACAACGCCGCTCACAACGCACACCAACGACGATTCGCGCCGCACGCCGCTGTAAATCGTTTGTCTACGCAAAGCAAAAAGTACGCCTGGATTCGGGCGTACTTTTTCTTGTATCTGTAATCTCATCCTATGAACATTCCCGATTTGGCACGCGACGAAAGCGCCTTTGAACAATGGCGGCGCGATGAATTTCCGTTTTTCGCCGGCAAGATTTTCCTGACGCACGCTTCGGTTTCGCCCTTGCCGCGCCGCGCCGCCGATGCGATTTCGGCTTACGCGCAAAACATCGCGCGCGAAGGGCAATTCGATGCGGTTCACTCCGAAATTTATCGGCGCTGCAAAGAACGCGTCGCGCGCATTGTCGGGCACGGCGCAAGAGAAAGCGAAGTCGCATTTGCCGGCTCGACTTCGGCGGCGCTTGGCATTATCGCGACCGGAATCGACTGGCAAAAGGACGATAATTGTGTTGTCGCCGACGGCGATTTTCCGGCGAACGTGATTCCCTGGAAAAACCTCGCGCGGCGAGGCGTCGAAGTGCGCCTGATTCCGCATCGCGAGGCGATGGACATTTGCGTCGATGACATCGCGCCTTTGGTCGATGAAAAAACACGCATCGTGAGTCTGGCATCGGCCAACTTTTTGTCGGGTTTTCCGCTCGATTTAAATTCCATTGGCGCGTATTTGCACGCGCGCAAGGTTTTATTTTGCGTGGACGCAATTCAAACGCTGGGCGCGATTCGGCTGGACGCGGCGCACGTCGATTTCGTTTGCGCCGACGCGCACAAATGGCTGCTGGGGCCAAACGGCATCGCGGTTTTGTGGGCAAGACAAAGCGCATTGGAGCAAATCCATCCGGCGATTCTGGGCTGGCTGTCGCCGCAAAATCGCGACGATTGGTTCGCCTACGACACGACGCCGATCAGCAACGCCGAACGATTCGAGCCGGGCGCGCGCAATTATCTCGGCGCCGTCGGCCTGGAAGCGGCGCTGGCGCAACACGAAGAAGTCGGCAGCGAATGGATCGAAAACCGCGTCGTCGCGCTGCGCGATCTGGCCGCAAATCAGTTGCGCGAAATCGGCTGCACGCTGTTGTGGACTCCCGATTCGCATTTGAAATCGGGCATCGTTTCGTTTCAGCCACGAACAGGCAGCGCCGCCGAATTGTATGAATTTCTCGACGCGCGCTTTGCATCTTCATTGCGCGCCGACAAAGCGGGCGCCCAGTGGATTCGCGTTTCGCCGCACTGGATGAACACGCGCGGCGACATCGAAAAACTGGTCACAGAAATCAAAAAGTACGCCTGAATAAAGAATCCCCCCGGCAAGCAGCGGGGTATTTCAATTGAGGAGTGTAACTTTTTCTGTCAAGGGCAAACCCTCCGTCAGCGAGAGTTGCGCTTCGCGCCCGAAGCACTTTGTGCTTCCCGATACGCAGCAAGCTGCGGGGTATTTACCCGAAATAGAATAAAGGCGTACTTTTCGCGAGCGCGAAACATTTTCTGTAGGCGCAGCTTGTTGCGCCCGCCTGTGACAAAGGCGCAGCAAGCTGCGCCTCTACATCACTTTCATTGCGCGCTTCATTTTCCAATGCATCGCGCGTAAACCGCCGTCGTGCTTTCCACCATTTGTTCCAACGTGAAACTTTCTTCGACACGTTGGCGCGCGGCAGATTCTGTGTTTTGGCGCCAACGCGTGTCTTTCGCTGCTTCACAAATCCAATACGCGAGTTCATCGTTTTGCGGCGGATAAGCGGCGCCGTAAGCATCTTCACCGTAAAGATTTTCGACGATTTCCCCGACGCCGCCCACGCGCCGCGCGATGACAACTTTGCGCGCCGCCATCGCTTCGAGAACCACATAAGGGCAGCCTTCCCAGCGCGAAGGCTGCGCCACAACATCGCACAGCGCATATAAATCGCGCGCCTCGCTTTGCGCGCCGGCCCAAGCAATACGAGAAAGTACGCCCGAATTTCGAGCGACATTTCGTAACATACTTTCGTCTTCGCCGTCGCCGACGAAAAACAGCTTCGCATTCGGCACGAGCTGCAAAACATCGGGCAGCGCGCGCACAAGTGCGATTTGGTTTTTCTGCTTTGTCAGCCTGCCGAAACAGCCGATGACGAAATCGTTTCCGTCCAACTGAAATTCGTCGCGCGCGCGATTTGGCAGCGCATCGAACGCGGATAAATCGACGCCATTGTGAATCGTGGAAACGCGATTTTCGGCACACAATTTACGTGACAGAATCGCGCGTTTTTCGTGCTGCGAAACCGCGATGAAATGCGAAGTCAGCGGCGCCAGAAATTGTTCCAACAGGCGCGCGGCGCGGCGCTGTCGCGGCGGCAATCCGGTCTCGAAAGCGATGCAATGCGGCGTATAAACGACGGGAGCTTTGGCCACTGCGCGCGCCATTCGCGCCAGCGCACCGGCGACACTTGAATGCGCGTGAACCACGTCGAAACCTTCGCTTTGCAACTGAATAAGCGCGCGCAGCGATTTGCCGCTACGCAGCGAACGCGGCATGGGCAGAGTTTCAACGCGCACGCCGAATCCGCGCAAGGCGCGAACATCGCGCGCGAACGTTTCGCTTCCCGGCCAGTTGCGATGCGGCGAAACCGCCAGCGTGCAAGCGACGCCGCGCTTTTGCAGCGCCGGCAACAGGTCGAGAACGTGGCGCCGCGTGCCGCCGCCCATCGCTTCGAGAACATGAAGAACGCGCATTGAGGAGACAGTAGACAGCCGACGGGAAACGGGAGTAGCACGCTGATCGCAAAAAGAAAAGTACGCCCGAACTCGGGCGTACTTTTCTTTGACAGTTCATTGGCGGTTCATTCAAAACTTCGCCATGATCGCGCGCCGCGTTTTTTGCTGCGCGTACATTTCCTGAAAAATCGCGAATTTCGCGGCGTGGAATTGCTGCGTTTCGCTTCGCGGCTCGATGCGCGCCCCGCTGCGGCTCATCGCTTTCATTGCGCTATAAATATCTTCGTGCAAACCGGCGGCGGTCGCGGCCAGAATCGCGCTGCCCAACAGCACGGCTTCGCTTTCGTGCGGCAGAATCAAAGTGCAGCCAGTCGCGTCGGCGTGTTCCTGAAGCCACAGAGGATTCTTGGTGCCGCCGCCTGTCACGAACAGCGTGTCGATGAGATAACCTTTTTCGTTCAGCGCGCTCACGATGTCGCGCGTGCCGTAAGCGACCGCCTGAATCGTCGCGTAGTAAAGCAGAGCCTGCGAAGCCAGACTTTCGTCAAGCGAAATTCCATCGAATACCGCGCGTGCGTATGGGTCGGCGTGGGGCGAGCGATTGCCCAGAAAATACGGCAGGACGTGAATATCGCGCGTGATGGTTTCGGCGTCGCTTTTCAGGCGCGCGATTTCTTCATTCAAGATCTGGTAGACCGTGCGCCCGCTTTTCGCCGCTGCTTCGCGCAACGACGGCGCGTTCGCGTGATTATCAATGACCCAGTCAATCGCGCTGCCGGCGGTGCTTTGTCCGCCTTCGGTCAGCCATAAGCCGGGAATCATCGCGCCGAAATACGGCCCCCAGACGCCGGGAACAAATTTCGCTTCGCGCGAAGCCGCCATATGGCAATTCGACGTGCCGCCGATCAAAGCTAACGCGCTTTCGAGTTTTTTAAGTGATGCAGTTTCGTCGTTTTCCCAAACGCCGCCCAGAACGCCCAGGCCGCCGGCGTGAGCGTCAATGATGCCGACGCCGACTTTGCAGCTTTGCGTCAAGCCCAGTTCGCGCGCGGCCCCGGGCAAAAGTACGCCCAGATTTTCGCCCATCGGGCGCACATCGCTGCCGATACGCGGCAGGGCGTCCGTTAAATCGTTTTGCGCGAAATAACTTTCGTCCCAACGATTCTCGTGACCAAGGTATGTCCATTTGCAAACCAGCGTGCACAGGCTTCGCGCCGCATTTCCCGTACAACGATAAGTCAGATAATCGGCGAGATCGAAAAACTGCGCCGCGCGCTTCCAAGTTCGTGGTAAGTTTCGTTTAAGCCACAACAGCTTGGGCGTTTGCATTTCCGGCGACAGTTTTCCGCCGACGTATTGAAGAACCTCGTGCCCGCGCGCGTTGATTTCCTCGGTTTCCTGTAGCGCGCGATGATCCATCCACACGATGATGTTGCGGGCATCGTCGCCTTCATCGTTGACGGCGAGAGGCAACCCGTTTTCGTCGAGGACGACCAAGCTGCATGTTGCATCAAACGAAATTCCGGCAATGTTTTCGGGCGCGACTTGCGCTTGCTGCAAGCTCTGCCGCACGACAAGACAAATCGCGCGCCAGATGTCGTCACTGCTTTGCTCAGCGAAGTCGGGGCCTGGCTTCCACATCGCAATCGGCTCGCTCGCCGACGCCAGCATTTCGCCGCACGCGTTAAAAATTCCCGCCCGAGCGCTTCCGGTTCCGACATCTACGCCGATAACAAATGCGCTCATGCTTTCCTTTGGAAGAAAAGTACGCCTTTATTCAGGCGTACTTTCGGTTTTCGATAATTGTCGATTCAATTTTTCAAGCTGGCGCGCGCGGTTTCGAGAGGAATGTCGTGGCGGCGGCGTTCGAGAAAATAACTGACGCGCTCGTAGCCGGCGGTTTTTATTAAATCGAGCGCGGTTTCCCAATCGGCGGCGATGCGCGCGGGCGAATGCGCGTCGCTGCCGATTACGACCGGAATGTTACGCGCGCGCATCGCCGTCAAAATCGAGAGGCTCGGATTCATTTCGGGAATCGCTTTTTGCAAGCCTGAAGTGTTGAGCTCCATGGCGACGCCGGTCTCCGCGATGCGGTCAAGCGCGCTTTCCACATCGGGCCAGATGCGCTCCAAATTCCATTCGCGCGGCGCCTCGTTTTTGACCAGATCGGGATGCGAAAGCGTATCGAACAGTTTGCTTTCCGCCGCGCGCGCGAGGTTTTGAAAATATGTTTTCTGATATTCGACAACATCGCCCGTCCAGAACAATTCGCGATAAGTTTTGACTTGCGGATGAACCGAACCAAGAACGTGATGCAATTCCAAATCGGCCAAAAACGGGCGCAGCCAATTTTCCAAATCGGGCAGATAATCGCATTCGAGGCCGGCGCGCACATCGACTGTGCCGCGATATTCGTCTCGCGCGGTTTGGATCAGGCGGAAATATTCAGGCAATTCGCTTTGCTCCATGCAATGCCACCACGCATGCGGCGTCGGGCTGTGACACGTCACGATGATGCCTTTTAAGCCGCGCTTTTGCGCTTGTGCGGCATAATCTCGCGGCTCACCTTCGGCATGGCGGCATAGCGGCGTGTGCATGTGCGACTCGTATAAAATCGGTTCGGCCAACGTGATTCCTCCGTTTCGGGACACGCAGTATAGCGCAACAAAAAAGTACGCCGGAATTCGGGCGTACTTTTCTGTTTCATGCCGCGTTGCCAAACGGCACGCGCTCGAAGATTTCAGCCAATTTTAGGACGCAGCCAATCGACTCGATTTCAATTTGCGAATCCAGGCCTTTGGCGATGCGAAGCAGCCACGAATCGCTTTGCGAATCGTCGTTTTGCCGCGCGAAATGTTCGACGCGTGGCTCGTCTTGCGCGACCAGAATATAATCGGTTATCGACGGCAAATTCTGGTAGCTTTTGAATTTTTTATCGCGGTCGTAACTCGCCGTCGAAGGCGACAGAACTTCGATAATCACGCGGGGGTTGAGCAGCGTGTCGAACTTTTCGTCTTCCCATTCGCCGTTGCACGCAACGGCGATGTCGGGATAAAAATAATCGCCCAGCGCGTTAATTTTCACGCGCATGTCCTGCGAAAACGGCTCGCACGTTTTGCCGCGTAGTTGCGTGTCGAGCAAACTCGCGGCGCGCGTCACGATGCGCGTGTGTTCTTTCGAGGCGCCGACCATCGCGTAAATCTGGCCGTCGAAAAGCTCGCTCTTGCGCTCGGCGGCGCGTTCGCGTTCGAGATATTCTTCTGATGAAAAACGCAATTCGGGCGAATAAGATTCTGCGGCCATGATGTCTCCTCCAATCCATTCAAGTATAGCGCAACAAAAAGTACGCCTTTATTCAGGCGTACTTTTCATTTTTCACCGAGATTCACCAGTGGACCAGACCGTGATCGGCGCAGATAATTTGGCCTGTTATGCAGTCGGATTCGGACGAGCACAAAAAAGCGAAAACCGGCTCGATGCCATCGGGCGTCAGGCGATGTGGCAAACATTGCCGCTCGCACAAGGTGCGCGCGAGGCTTTCCTGATCGGGAAAAAATTGCGCTTCGCCTTCGGTTTGCACGGCGCCGGGCAAGACGCAATTGACGCGCACGCCGTCTTTGCCCAGAGCGCGCGCCAGACTGCGCGTCAGGCCGACCAGCGCCGCTTTGCCCGCGTCGTAATGGCAATGATCGGCGACGCCCATGACGATTTCGACACTGGAAACAAAAACGATTTTGCCGCCGCCCTGTTTCATGGCACGCGCCGCCGCCTGCGCGCCGTGCCACGCGCCGTCGAGATTGAGTTGCAACAAATCGCGCCAATCGCCGGGCGAAATCGCGTCCCAGCTTTGGCGCGTCATAACGCCGGCGTTGGCGACAAAGGCATCGAGCCGCCCGCAGCGCCGCACAGTTTCTTCGACGACTTCGCCCGCGCGCGTTGCATCTCGCACATCGTAAGCCAGATTTAATTCGGCTTCGGCGTGTTGCGGCGCTTCAACATCGGTCGCGACAACGCGCGCGCCACGATGCGCAAAACCACGCGCCAGGCCCGCGCCAATGCCTTGCGCGGCGCCGGTGATGAGACAAACACGTCCGTTTAAATCAATGGCCATAATGGAAAAACACGAGCCGTTTTAACAGCTCGCGACGCCTGTTGAAAGTACGCCTTTATTTGGGCGTACTTTTATTTGTCGCTTTCTATCGCGTGCATCAAGCCGCGCAGATAACCGACGGCGAAAAGTCGTCCGAGCATCGTGTAGCCATCGGCGCGGCCTGGTTCGCCTTCGAGTTTGGGAACATGATCGGGACGCATTGTTCCGCGAAAACCGATGTCGCGCAGCGCGCGCATTGTTGCGGCCATGTCGCTTTTGCCGTCGTCGTGAAACGTTTCGACAAAGTGCGGAACAGCGCCGCGCACGTCGCGAAAATGCGCGTAATGGACGCGCGAACTGAACCGACGAATCAGAGCCGGAACATCTTCGCCCAGCGATGCAAAAGTTCCGGCGCAAACGCACATTCCGTTGGCGCGGCTGGGGTTTAGCGCGAACAGTTTCTCAAACGAATCGGGCGCGTGCATGATTTGGTCGGCGCCCAAAAGCTGCGGCAGCGGCGGATCGTCGGGATGCATCGCCAGTTTCACATTCGCCGATTCCGCGACTGGAACGATCTTCTCCAAAAAGTACGCCAGATTGTCCCACAACTTTTCGGCGCTGATGCGTTTTTCGATTGGCGCGAGTTGGTCGCCCAAATCGGCGAGATCGAATTCATTTGTAAGGGCGCCGCCGCGCGTTTCGACGTTCCAATTGGTGCGCGTCCAGTCGTCGTTCGGCATCCAGTTGTAGCACAAAACTTCGACGTGGTTACGTCCCATCGCGTCAATTAAAACCTGCACGTTTTCGATTTGCGCGTCGCGCCCATCGGTGCCGTGAATAATTTCCTGAATCGGAAGGTAACCTTCGACAACCGACAATCGGAGGCCGAAGCTTGCGGCGCGCGCGCATTCGGCGGCGAGCTTTTGCGGCGCGTCGGCGAGGTTGTAGCGCGCGACATAATCGGTCGCGCCGATTTGCGCCGCAAGGCGAAAATGAAGGTCGTTTGGCGGTGTTAAAACAAGAGCGATTCGCATGATGGGGGAGAAAAGTACGCCTTTATTCGGGCGTACTTTAAAAAGCTATGAAGCGGCTAAAAGTTGTGAAGCAGTTGAAGATTGCGTCATTCCGAGCGCAGTGTTGGAGCGGTGCGAGAACACGAAGTCGAGGAATCTTGCCGTAAATGTAAGCCCTACAAAGATTCCTGCACTGCGTTCGTGCCTTCCTGCCCGCAAGCGGGCACCCGCGGTCGGAATGACACTTCTATCGCCGCATTTCAGACATTCTCGAATTTCGGCGTACTTTTACTTACTTCAAAACAGTAACTGGTTCACCGCGTTTTCGGCAGCGACGCGCGACAGAAAATTGCCGTCGCACAGGTTTTCGATTGTCGCGCGGCGAGTTTCCTCGCGGTCGCCGGAAAAATTCGCGCACCAATTTTGTAACGGCGAAAGCAAAATCCAATGTGTATAATCAAGGCGAAAATCGGTGCCCTGTTCGCCCGAAAAAACGTAGCGATGCACTTTCCACCAGTTGGCCAGAGCGCGCAACCCGCGAATCAAAGCCGTGCTGTCGTGCGGCATCTCGCAGGCGCGCAAAACTTCGAGTCGCGCTTCGACCCAATCGGCCAAAATTGCGGCGTACTTTTGCGCGCCGCCGGGCAAATTTTGCGCGGACGGGGAACCCAAATTCAACGCGCGCAATTGCTGAGGCAAATCGGCGGGGATTTCTCCGAGCGGCAAAACTCCGCAGCGCCACGCCGGAATTAAAACCTTCGCGTCGCCGCCCAGAAAATCGGCTAGATCGGTCAAGATTTCTTCGTCGCCTTTATTTAAATATTCGGCGTTTTGCGCCGCGCGCGCGAAGAAATAGAAATTCGGCAGCGCCATAATCGGCTGCTGCGCGTTGCCCATGATGCCGCGCGCTTTTTGAAGGAGCGGCGCTTCTTGTTGAAAAACGCGGCGAATGTCGTTGAATTGCAAGCACACGGCGGGCGGCGTCGGCTCGTACTCAATGATTTCGTAAAGCAGCAAAACCGAGTTTTCGATCAATCCGGCGTTTTCGGCCAGCGTGAAGTTGCTACGGCCATTGGCCCAGTCGTCGCGAATGCTGCGGCCCGGCAAAAGTGTCCACGGCTGCGGCAATTCGCTTTTCAACGCATCGAGAACCGGTGCGGTTAAAGGCTCGAGCGGCTCGTTCCACACGCCATTCTTTTCCCAATCGTGTCCCCAGCCAGCCCAAATCCACGGCACAAGCTGCGCGTCGGCGCGACCCAGAGAATCAAGCGTTTTTTTATCGCGTTTGAAAACTTCGACAAAATCGCGCGGCTGCGCGTTCGGGTAACTGCCGGGATCGCCGTCAATTGTGACGTACGCGTCGGCGTTATTCAAAATTTTCAGCACGGCGGCGCGGTGCGTGAAATAATCTTCGCGCGCTTCTTCGTCTTCCAAATTTACGTCGATGCGAAAAGGATAAAAGTGTCGCGCCTTGAACGGCTTGGCAGCGATTTCCGGACGCGAAGTCGAATTGGCCGTGAAAGTCAGCCACAATTTTAGGCCGCGCGCGTGCGCTTCATCGGCCAGGCCGCGCATTGTTTCCAATTCTTTCACGTCTTCGGGCGAAAGCGGCGCAGGCATCACTTCGGTCAGCGGCCAGAACATCACCAGGTTGAAGCCAAGCTGCTGCATCAAACTGAACATTCCCGCGAAATCCGCCTGCGTCCAACTGCGAACAGCAAACGGATATTCGTATTCCCAGCTTGTGTGAAGATAAAAGCCGATTTTGCGAGTGTTCATTGCTGTTCTTCAAAAACAAAAAGTACGCCTGAATTCAGGCGTACTTTTTGTTTTTGAAGAACAGCAATGAACACTCGCAAAATCG
>Ga0136611_10002554_pt1 | contig 12698 bp, 10 predicted proteins | sample AntDrymUQ2232306_2_FD_106645 | JGI IMG/M metagenome (GOLD analysis project Ga0136611, IMG submission 106645) | Polar desert sand microbial communities from Dry Valleys, Antarctica - metaG UQ223 (23.06) | ecosystem: Environmental > Terrestrial > Soil > Desert | place: Antarctica: Dry Valley... | reverse complement strand
CGCCCACCACGTCGTGTTCCTGGCGCGTCCCGAGAACGCGACGATGGTGCCAACCCTCACTGCTGTCAAGTACGTCGCCAGCCTGCGCCGGCCGGACGACAAGGTACGCGCCCTGCGCGAGACGACGCTGGTCATCAATGACGCGACGGGTAAGGACCCCGTAGACATCGCCAAGGTGCGCGCCGCCATCCCGGAAGTGAACGTCCAGGTGCTACCGCACTCAGGATACCTGCGCAGGCTCCTCGACGACGGCACGCTCGATATACACAACATGCCGACCGACTACCGCCGGGGAGTCAAGGCGCTGCTCGCCAGCGTGATGGAGCGCCTGATCGAAGGGCGGGACCTCGGGTGTGGATCCAACGGGGATACGGCTGTCACGAACCCGAGGACGAGTCGATGAACATCGTCCAGCCTAAGCTAACTGCGAGCATTGGTGTCTCCTTGCACTCTCTGGCCGCAGAGGCCGAGAGAGCGATTCAGGAGAAGGTGCGCGAAGAGATCAGCCGCCTTCTCGGGGAGCGTCAACTCCTCACATTGGGGTCCGAGGACGAAGAACGGCTCCACTCGCTGATACGACGGCAGGTGGCCGAGTACCAGCGTGAGGCCGCACACACCAATACGCTCGTCCTTCCCGATGCAGACGCCACGCAGCGACGCATCTTCCATAACCTCTTCGGCTGGGGCGTACTCCAGCCACTAATGGACGATCCAGAGATCGAGGAAGTCGCCTGCAACGGACCCGGACGGATACACGTATTCCGGCGTACCGAGTGGGAGTTCGTGGAGAACCTGCGCTTTGAGGACGACGATGACCTCATCGCACTCGTCAAGCGTCGGATCGCTCCCTCGGGGCGGCGCCTGGACGAGGCCCAGCCGATGGCGGATGTCTGCCTATCGGACGGTTCGCGCCTGAATGTCGTGCTCCCACCCGCAGCGGTCGGCGGCTCGCTCGTGACGATTCGCAAGTTCGTCCTCCGCACCCAAACGCTCGCAGGATTGCTGAGACTCGGCGCATTCCCAGACGAGGTCGCCTACTTCTTGGAGTGCGCCGTAAGAGCGCGGCTCAACGTCCTGATCAGCGGCTCCACGGGCGCGGGCAAGACCACGCTGCTGAACGCCCTCGGGTCCGTCGTGCCGCCTTCCGAGCGCGTCGTGACGATCGAGGAGACCGCGGAGCTCGCGCTCGCGGACCACCTGCCGAACTGCGCCGCCCTGCAGGGCAGGGGTGCCAACCAGGAGGGCGTCGGCGACATCTCGATACGGGAACTCGTCAGGAATGCTCTGCGGATGCGACCGGACCGCATCGTCGTCGGCGAGGTGCGCGGCGAGGAGGCGCTCGACATGCTCCAGGCGATGAACACGGGGCATGAGGGTTCGCTCACCACCCTCCACGCCGCCGGTGCGCGGGATGCTCTCGACCGGCTGGTCACGCTCGCGAGCTGGGCACCCGAGCGACCGAACGAGGCCACCCTCCGAAAGACCGTGGCCAACACGATCCACCTGGTGCTCCAGCTGCGCCGCGATCCCATCACCCATAGGAGGCGGGTGACTCAGGTGTTCGAGGTGACGGGATTCGAGCGGGACAACGGGACGATCACCGGGCACGACCTGTGGGCGCTGGACCCAGCCGGGGAGAAGCTGCGGTGGACCGGTGCGACCCCGAAGAGCCTGGAGCGTATGAAAGCAAATGGGGTGCCCTACGCTCCGCCGCTCCTGTCGAACGCCTCGGGACAGGAGCGATAGTCGTATGCAGTACCTGCTCTCGCTCGCCGTCGGTATCGGCTTCTGGCTCACGTACGAGGGGTTGGCCCGGCCCCGCCTGTCCGAGACGGAGCGGCCCGGCATCCGACGTATGGGACTCCTCTGGCGCTCCGTATCGCCCGATATGCGGCTGAGCCATTTCCTGCCTCTGGCTATCCTCTTAGGGGCGGTTACCGGCTTCGTAAGCGAGATCCTCTTGGGTCGGCCGCTGGTCTCCGCCCTCGGGGGGATACTCGGTGCCTACGCGCTAATCCCGATCCTCGCGGGACGCCGCGAGAGGCAGCGCCTCGTCAGACGGCTCGCGCTCGCCGATGCCATCGCCCAACTGCGGGACCTGATACGGGCTGGACTCTCGCCCCAGGACGCGCTGGCGACACTGGGTCGTATCGGTCCTGAGGAGTTGCGCGGCGAGTTCGCGCGCCTCGCGGCGGAGAGGAAGTTCGACGGTTTTCCACGTGCTCTGGCGGCTATGCGCGATCGACTGACCGATCCGTTGTTTGATCAGGCGGCGAAAGCGCTCCTGATCGGATACGAGCTCGGCGGTACGAGACTGACCCCCGTATTGCATCGGCTCGAACGAGCGACGCGCGCCGAACTGCGGGTACAGGCCGAGCTGCGTGCGTACCAGAAGCGCAACGTATACGAGGCTCGGGTAATAGCGGCCCTCCCCCTCGGACTGGTGCTCGCCATCTCCAAGCTCAATCCCGATTACCTGGCACCACTTGGAGGGCTCGGCGGCGACCTGGCCCTCGCGTACTGCACGCTCTCCACCCTCATCGGCTACCGTCTGCTGCTCTGGGTCACCCGGCTGCCGAATGAGAGGAGGGTGCTAACGTGAGCGCCTTCAACGCCGGTGGGTTGGACGCTCAGGTAGTCGGCCTGTCCGTGCTCTTCGGCTGGAGTGTCTATCTGTTCGTCGTGGGCCAGCCGATTGGTAGACCTCGTCCCGACCTGGGCGAGCGGCTCAAGCGGCTGGATGTGCGCGAGCGGGTGCGGATGCGCGAGCTCGGGCGGTTCAACCGGCAGCCGGTCTTCCGCAACCCCCTGCTCGAAGCCCTCCTGCGCCCGCTCATCGACGGTACCGGTCGATCCGTCGCGGCTCTGCTATCGCGGCTGGGGCCGGGCGGGACGAGGGAGATCGAGCGTAAGCTGGCGGTCGCTCAGCCGGGGATCGATGTCGCCGGCTACTACGGCCAGCAGGTGCTCACCGGTCTCGTATACGTCCTGCTCGTCGGCGCGGTAAACCTGATGTTGCTGAGACTCGCTGGCGATGCGATCGGTTCATTCCCGGTCTGGGTCTATCTCCTCCTCTTCGCGCTCGGCTTCATCATGCCGAAGGTCACGATGGACAGCCGGCTCAGGAAGCGACGACGGATGATCCTGCTGGAACTACCCGGCGTCCTGGAGATGCTCACGATAGCGATGAGCGCGGGCCGGACGCCAGAGGAGTCTCTCTCGTTCGTCGCGGGCGACAGCCAGGGAGAGGTCGCCCGCGAGTTCAGAGTGATGGGTCGCGAGATGGCGATGACGCGCGCGACGCTCCCGCAGTCCCTGGACGCGATGGCGAAGCGGCTGGGTGTAGCAGAGCTGGCGCAGCTGGCGGCGCAGGTCAGGGCAGCCGATGAGCTAGGCGTATCAATCATTGACACACTCTCCGTGCAGGCGGAGGCACTTCGCGAGAAGAAGCGGCTGGACATAGTCGATGCGGGGAACAGGGCGAGCATCAAGATGGTCTCGATCATCGCGCTCTTCATCTTCCCGTCACTGTTCGTAGTGCTGCTGTTACCCGCGGCACTGCGCATCCTGGGCCTCGGGCGCTAACGGTCGTAACAAGGGGGAGGTGATGCCAGCGAAGCAGAACGGCGGGAGGGGAGAGGACTTCTGTTCCATCATCGGAGAGTAGTGATACCGCACGAAGGAGGAGACGACGCATGACAGTCAATAATAGGATCGGGGTGTTCTTTCTGCTGATGAGGAGATACGTGCTACATCTAGCAAGACGCCTGCTCGCGCCGCAGAAAGGGCAGGGTCTGGCCGAGTACGCCATCGTACTCGCGCTCATCGCCGTGGTCGTCATCGGTGCCGTTACGCTGCTCGGGAAGGCGGTCGTAGGTGTCTTCGAAGACATCACAAGCGAGCTGAACGGCATCGGGGCGGGCGGAACTCCGTGACGAGGAGCACCTGGCGCAAGTTTTGGGCGCCGGTCCGCGGTCAGTCGCTCGTCGAGGCGGCGGTGTCGCTGAGTCTGCTGCTGTTCGTGCTCTTCGGGTTACTCCAGTTCGCGCTGTGGATGCACGCCTCGAACGTCGTGCGGGGAGCGGTGCAGGACGGCGCGCGGATATGGGCTGCGGAGGATGGCGACGAAGCCGCCGGTCGCGACCGTACGAGCACCCTGTTGGCCGTCGGCCTGGGCGGAGGGGCCGACGACATCGAAGTGTACGCCAGCCAGTCGGATGTCGATACTGTTAGCGTTACCGCCACGGGCGACCTTCGTCCCATCCTGCCGCTCTTCGAGGGTTGGACCTTGCCGCTCAATGCAAGCGCCAGCATGAGCAAGGAGCGCTTCCGCCCGAGCGTAGAAGGAGAGTGACGATGCTGAGGAGGTGTCGCGGGCAGGGCTTGGTCGAAGCGGCGGTGGCGCTGCCGATTGTGCTCCTGCTCGCGTTCGGGGTCATCGCGCTCGCGCAGCTCGCGCAAGCCCGGATGGGTGTCAGCGCGGTGGCTCGGGAATCGGCGCGCGCCGGGGTCCTAGCCGACGACGGAAGCGACGCGGTCGCGCGCGGGCAGGAACGAGGTCGGGAGGTTGCCGCGGGGTACGACATGAACGATGGCGGTCTCCAACTCGTCGTTTCGGTGCCTCGGTGGGACCGCGGGGAGGAGGTGGTGGCCGAAGCTCGCTACACGGTCTCCTTCGACTACTTACCACTCCTCGACCGGACGACTATCGCTGTTGGCGCCTCGCATCGCGAGCGCGTGGACCTGTATCGTAGTATACCCGGTGAGGAAAACGACTGATGAGGCCGATCCGAGGGCAGGCCCTACTCGTGCTGGTGCTGGCGCTACCGGTGCTGTTGTCCGTGCTGGGACTCGTCATCGACGGTGGTATCGTCTTCGACTCCCGACGCGAGCTGCAGAACACGGCCGACGGAGCCGCCCGAGTCGGCGCGATGCAGGTGGACGTCGATGAGTACCGTCGGAGCGACAGCCAGACGGTGGTTCTATCGAAGGCGGCGGCCGAGGACGCGGCCCGCGAGTATCTGGCTCGTGAGTCCGGCCAGATTAGCATACTCGTGGAAGCAGAGCCAGAGCTCGTGAGTGTACGGGTAGATAGAGACGTAGCGCTGACGTTCCTGAGTCTCGTGGGGTTCGACACGGTGGGGATAGAAGCGGTGGCGGTAGCCAACGTCCGCTACGGAGTCGATGGAGATCGATCCCGAGGGGAACGACGATAAGGTGATGCGGTTGGCAGTTAAGGAGGGTGTATGGACCAGAGACAGAATAGTCGACGCGCACTCACCGTAGCCCTCGGGCTCGGTGCGCTCGTTGTAACCCTTCTCGTCGGTCTCTATACACTCAATGTTTTCAACGGGTCCGACCCGAGTACTGAGGAGCCGATCCAGATTGCAGCATCCCGGACACGGACGCCTATAGCGCGGTTATCTGCGGAGCCCGACTCCACGACTGTAGACACAAGCGCACCAACGAGCGGTCCCACTCAAGAGGTAACGGCACCGACCGTAAGCGGTCCTACCGCTAGCGCTGCCGGAGCTATTCCGACCACCTTCGTACCGCAATCCGAGTACACGACTGCTCCGGATCGCAGGCCGACTCGCAGCGGCAAACCCGACGAGGAGGTGCGCGCGAGGGTTGCGGCCGTGGTTGAAGCGGCCTACCTGCGGTACTGGGATGTTATCGCCCGAGCCAACCGTGATCTCGATACGTCGCACCTCGCATCGGTGCTCAGTGAGCCGGAACTCTCGGTCGTCTCCGACACGGTAAACGAGCGCAGACGCGAGAACGCGCCTGTGGGCATCGAAGTCCGGCACGGCGACATCGAAGTCATCGTCGATTCCGAACAGGAGGCGACCGTCATCGAGAGCTACACCAATAGCAGCGTGCGACTCGATCCGCGGACGAAGCAGCCGCTGCCCGGCGAAGGAGAGTACCAGCAGTTGATCGATGCGACGTTCCAACTACGCCAGATCGACGGCGTTTGGAAGGTCGAGGGATCGACCCAGATCGCTGCCTTCATCGTGTGCCTCAGGAACAGTCATTGCCCGTCTTTACGAACTCGAGATGTCGGGTAAGCCACTTTCATCCAGATCGAACGCATCCTTTACGCGACTTTGCCTCGATCCGACGCGGTCGCACAGTGCTGCGTTCGGAGATGAGACCGACGAATTGTCAGAACCGACTCCTAAATCCATGGCCACCAGTAGCAACCGGAGCACAAGAGTATCACCATGGTTACGATTCAACGCCTTTCTCAGATTCTCGCTGCTAATCGTCTAGCCGCCCCAGAGTGGAACGCGCCTCGTCGACTGTCCACATCAGCGGGCAAACTGCTCGGTCTCGCCGCCGTTGTTATGGCGCTCTGCTGCGCGTCCGGCAGTGCCTCTGCCGAAGATGATCAGGGAGATCCTCCTCCCGAACCCTCCAAGGCAATCACCGTCACAGATGTGCGCGTAGATACCGCGCCGCTGGCTGGAGGGGGTTATCAAGTCATAGCGACCGCAGGATGGTCCAGCCCTTCCGGAGAAGGCGAACCGGTACATCATCCGAAACTGACTCCGGAACCGGAGCCCGATCCCAATCCCGAGCCAGAGCCCACGCCGGACCCCGAAAACAGCCCTCCTCCGCCCGGAAAATGCGCTGATTACGCCCGCACCTTCATCGAGACAGAGAACGAACCCTATCCGCTCGCGGGAAGCATCCACACTATCAACCCGGACTGTATGCACGGTATCCTTTTCAATCCGCCGGCGGACTCATCGGATGCACCTCAGTTCCTTCGGCAGTACTACCCGGAGATGTGGCGCGAGGCACCCTCCAATCCGCGTCACCGGCCGTACTTCGTGAGTGTGAACGAGTTCCACGCCGGGGAGGTCTACGATCCCGCCTTCGAGCCCGGCGGCGTCATCTGGATTCCCAACGCTGTGCCTGGCACCAAGATCGTTTTCGACGTGATGACTCTGCACGACGGTGTGGCGTCCGATGCGTTCTCGGCGGCGCTCCTCGTGAAAGCGCGACTGCCACTGCCAGAGATCGAACTCGAGATGAGTCCGGCCACCGGTCTGGTGAATGTGCCGTCGTGGTTCTGGGTCGATGGATATCGAGGCCAAACCTTGAGCAGATCGGAGACGGTGAGTCTGATGAGCAGGGTCACTGTGCGGGCTACGAGTGATTGTCCACCGCTTCTGCCGATACGTGACATGAGGCAGAACCGGATGAAGCCGGGAGGTTCGGCCGGCATCCTCACGGCGGTCGTAGGCCGAGACCTGCCCGTGCTCTGGGGTTGGGGTTTGTCATACGAGGGATCCGGCCACGGCTCCGCCACTATCGGGGCTACGCGCTACGAGTACTTCCACACAGGCGTCGATCTAACCGTGCCCCAGGGCACCGCCCTGAAGGCACCGCTCGATGGGATCGCCAGATCCTATTGGAGCGAGTACGGCGGCGGCAACATGGTCGAGGTGCGGCTCCGTAGCGGCCACACCTATGTCTTCATGCATATGATGCGGCGCGGTAGCAGCGGCCCTATCCGGGCAGGGGAAGTCATCGGCTACAGCGGCGATACGGGGAACAGCGGGCTACCTCACGTCCATGTCGAGATGAGGGCACCGAACGGCTCGGGGTACGTGGCGCCGGAGCACTGGGAGTGCCTCGGTGGCCCGGCTGGCAAGTCGATCAACGTCGCCATCAAGGTGAGCGGCCGCGGGTACGAGTGGGACTTCGGGGACGGCGCGCAAGAGTCCGGCACGCTCGGTCGTGCTTACCCGAGAGAGAGCGACGTGCGCCACAACTACTCCAAGTCGAGCCACGGAGAGGGCGACGACGCATACGAGGCGGAGCTCACCGTAACCTACGTCGGCAGCTACTCGGTGGACGGAGATGCGTTCCGGCAGCTGCCCCCGCAGGCGGAGACCTACCGGCGGCCGTATGTGGTACAGGAAGCCCAGAGCGTGCTAACCAGCCCGTGACACGTCAGGAGGTCGCGCATGCGTAGTGGAGGTCACTCGTCTACTTATTCTCACAGTCAGGCGCGGGGGCGTCTGGATGCGGTCTGGTTAATGGTAGGGCTCGGTACGCTCGCGGCTCTGCTGTACCGCTTCTACGGTCCCCCGGGGCTTCCAGCCAACGTACCTGATTTCACGCAGGTCCGGACTATACTGCTCGGCCCTGAACTGCCGGTCGAGGCGGTGATCTACCTCATCGCCACCCTCCTGTGGATCATCTGGGCCTGGTTCGCGCTATCTCTCGTGCTGCAGATGATCGTGGCCGCCGTGGAGACGGTCGCGCGAGGCGCGCGGTGGGTGCGCGGGCTGCGGAGATTCATCGACATCGTCAGCCCCGCTCTGGTCCAGCGAGTAGCGAAGCCGGTTGCGGTCGGTATGGTGGCGCTGACTCTCGCGAGGAGTGCCGCGCCGCCGACCTCAGCGTTAGCGTCGGGAGAGGCTCATTTCGTAGTCGTTCAGCAGCCCGAGCGTGATCCCGAATCGTCAGCTTCTCGAACGCATCCGCGGAGGCACGAGCGCCGGGACGCGGAGCATACGGTGAGGTCGGGAGACAATCTGTGGGACCTGGCGGAGCGCTACTACGGCGATGGTGATGAGTTTCCTCGGATCATCGCGGAGAATAGCGGCCACGTGATGCGCGATGCCGAGGGCAATCGCACCCGCTTCTCGAGCGTGCTCCGACCCGGGTGGGTGCTCTCCATTCCCGGAGTGGAGAAATCGGTAGAGGAGCGACGCCACGGTAGAACGTACACCGTCGAGGAAAGAGACACGCTCAGGAGGATCGCCGCACGACAACTCGGCGGCGAGGAACGTTGGCCGGAGATCTTCGCGCTGAACGAGGGGACGGCTAGGGATCTGCAGGGCAGAGTCCTCGCGCATCCCGACCTCATCTACACCGGTATGAAGCTAATACTGCCGCCTGAGTCTGATGCACCTTCGACAGAGAAAGAGAAGGAAGGCCAGACAGACAGCCGCGTCATTCGACCGTCACGACCGCAGCTACCGCGACCGCGGCAAGCCCACCCAGACCAGAGAGAAGATGAACGGCCACGACACGCCAAGCCCCAGGGATCGAACAGCGACCGTCGAGTGCATAGGCAGGCGGGGGTCGGTGCGGGCGCTGCCGTACCGGCGAGCGCAACAGCGCCTGCACCGACGGAAACGGACGAGAGACCGACAGATAATCGGAAGACGCAGCCCACGGCGACGCCTACTCCGGTGCTACCCGAGTCGGGCGAGTCCGCAACATCTCACGCCCTGCGCCCCACGCCAGCTCCATCCGCGGCATCCGCCGTTACGCCAACCGGTACTCAGGGGCGAGCGACACCTCAACGCATGGGAACCGCGATTTCTGTAAAGGCTTCGCCTACCGCGATAGCTCCTCCCGAGGGACGTTCCGAGCAGCAACCGCCACAACAGTCCAGCAGCCCGGACTCACGCGCCCTGGCTGCTGGTGCCGCCGGGGCCGCGGCGACCGTCGCGGTCGCGGGAGGGGGCGCGTTCCTCCTTCGCCGGCTTAGGACGCGCCGAGACGGGAGCGCCAGAACAGGCGAACTGCGCGACGACGGCTTTATGCAGCCGGAGAGTCTTCGTCGGCTCGCCCAGCGACTGCACGAGGGGGACTTCGAGCCCGTCGTTGCGGTGGCGGACAGGGTAGCGGCTTTTCTCGCCGAGCAGGGGCTGGCGCGCCTCTTGGTGCTGACGGCTCGGCAGGGACCCGAGGACCTGCACCTGATCCTCTCCGGTGGGCTCACCGAGGAGGCGCGCATCCTCAACCTCTCGGACGCGCTCGCGACGGCGCTGGACGCCGACGTGCAGGTGCATCCGACCCGCGACCGGGACGTGGCGCTCTCCGTACGTCTCCATCAAGCCTTCGGTACCGGGGTGAGCCCTCAGTCTGCCGGCCGCAGCCCGCTCCTCGTCGCGGTCGGCGCGCCCGCGTCCCGCCACGCGCTCTACGCCAACTGGAAAGCGCTCGGCAACGTGCTGGTCGTCGGTAGCACGGCCGGTGGGGTGGACACGCTCCTGGCCAGCCTCCTCGCGGCCCTGATCTCGCGCCGGAGCCCGAACGAACTCCAGGTGCGCCTGATCGCCGACCGATGCAGGCTTCCTCAGGGCCGGGTGGACTTGCCGCACCAGATCGCGGACATCGTGGACCCCGATGATCGCGAAGCGGTAGCCGCGCAGCTCGAAGCCGTAAGCCGGGAAGTCGCGAAGCGAGCGGAGAGTGCGGCCAGCGCGGGGGCCGACGAAGGGCCGCCCGAACTGGTGCTGGTGGTCGGCGAACTCGCGGATCTGGATATCGACCCCGCGATACTGGAGACGATCTCGCTATCCGGCCCGGAGCACGGGGTGCGGTTGCTCGCCGGTACGACGAGGGCGCTGGAGATCGGGAGGAGGACGCTCGCGCTCTTCAACACCCGCCTGGTGCTGCGCGTGGAGACGGAGGACGAGAGCGTCGAGCTCGTGGGTTGGGACGAAGCCGCCGGACTGGCTGGCGGCGGCGACATGCTGCTGTGGCTCGCCGGCAGGGCGACGGTTCGGCTGCGCGCCTTCCGCAACGAACCGGAACGCCTTGATCAGCTTGGTGGTCTTATGCGTGAGACGTATGGGTCCGTGCATGAGGGGTGTGATCCTCCTATAACAGACGACGACCAGGCTGACGATAAAGACAAAATGGGCGGTCCAGAGATAGAGCAAGGCTCGGTGATTCCCTTTAATGATGGTCCAACGTGGAAAGGGGAGTTTGTCGTCGTGGACCCCGTACCGTCGCCCACATCCTCTCACATGGATCAATCACCGAAGGAATGGCTGGACGTTGCTACAACGCCAGTAGCGACATTGGAGCGGCCCATTCAAGTAAACGAGGGGCAATCACGGCTCGAAGTTGAAGCGCCCACCGAAGAGCCTGCCAGTGATCTCCCAATACGTATAAGCTGCTTCGGGCCGTTTACCGTTACCGCATCTGGTCGCCCCCTTTCGTGGGAATGCTCCATAAACGGCGAAAACTCCGCATTTCACAAGGAGTGGGAGCTGCTCGCCTTCGTGGCCTTGCACGGCTCGCAAGGTGTGAGTGCGGACAGAGTGGCGGCGTCCGTATGGCCAAAGAGTGCACCGCATAGCGTCTTGCAGCATTCGCTGCGCCCAGTCGCGAGTCGCTTGCGGACGCTGCTGCAACACCAGGCCGAGGGGATTGAGGGTAATGTGGTGCTCAGCATTAAGCGGGGTGTCTGCAAGTTGAACGCGGAGCTGATCTGGTCAGACGCACAGGAGTTTCTCGCACTGACGCAGACAGCGGGGAAAGATCGGCAAGCAGCGCTCGAACGGGCGGTCGCCTTGTATCGGGGTGATCCGCTCGTCGACGCTACCTGGGCCTGGGTTTACGAGCGTCCGACCAACGAAACTCTCACGCCACACGACCGCTTCCGCCAAGCATTCTGTGGCACGGCCGTGGAACTCGCTGAGCTGTACCTCGCTCACGGGAGACCCGGCGATGCAATACCCCTGTACAGGCGCGTGTTGGAGTTTGATCCGACTTTAGAGGAGCCGTTCCTCAAGCTCGTGGAGTGCCGCAAGCGGACGGGCCAGCGTTCGGAGCTTGAGCGCGATGGCTTGTGGGTGAGGGAGAGAATCAGAGATTGGTCGTACGACCCCGACGACTCCGAGGACAGCCGTGACGATTACGATCTTGAGCCAAACTCGCTCGCTGCCTGGCATTCGGTGCTTGCCCAGTTGAGCTAAGCGTCTGCAACGTCACCCCTATGCACCGTTCGGCAGGCAATGACCGTCAGAGAGCCTACCAGCGGCCAGCGTCGCAGATTGCGCGCGATCTCGGAATGTCGATCGAGTGCCTGCACATTTGGGTCAAACGGTCGCCGATAGCTGAGTAGTAGCGCGAGGGACCGGACAGGCTCTGGCTCGCCGACATCACGATTGTAAAGACGCAGGAGGGATGGGAGTGATGCAAACGGCTCCTACGGGGTCCGGGTGAATTACCGAGTATGTCATCCCGAATCCTTCTCATCTATCTGTGGCACCGCTGATCCCTTCGGCTACTACCATCTGCTGTCTGATCTCGTGTGCCGCATCACCGCATAACCGGGACCACTTACCTGCACCGCGCTCGCCCATCCAGCCCGGCGCGATCACCACCGAGGCTATCCCCGCGGGCCCAGGGCTGTCGGTGCTTGGTGCGGGTGCGGTACTGCGTCGCCCCGTACATTGGCAGGGTTTCCTGCTTCTCGCGTAGCCGTGAGGCGGGGGACCCGCGCAGGCGGACCCTGGGAAGATGTGTGAATCGTTATGGAAATGCGCCTCACTGTCACCGGATTGTCAGCGTCCGCAACCTATACTTCCGAGGTATCGGGGATATCCCCGGTGGGAAAGAAGTAGGAGAAGACATGCGCAAGTTCAAGCTACCGGTGATACTGGCGATGGCACTCGCGCTCACGATACACGCGCCCGCCTCCGCCGCTGCGCCCGGCACAACCATCACTGGCGGTCCCAGCGGCACCCGATACACGAGCGCCGCGAGGTTCTCCTTCAGCAGCTCCCAGTCCGGCTCCAGCTTTCAGTGTAAGCTCGACGCAGGCTTCTGGACGGCGTGCAGCTCGCCCAAGTCGTACACGGTGGCGTACAAGGCGCACACATTCTATGTCCGCGCCAGGAACTCCTCCGGTCAGCTCGATGCCACGCCGG
>Ga0136611_10002553_pt1 | contig 12703 bp, 9 predicted proteins | sample AntDrymUQ2232306_2_FD_106645 | JGI IMG/M metagenome (GOLD analysis project Ga0136611, IMG submission 106645) | Polar desert sand microbial communities from Dry Valleys, Antarctica - metaG UQ223 (23.06) | ecosystem: Environmental > Terrestrial > Soil > Desert | place: Antarctica: Dry Valley... | reverse complement strand
GGGTTGGTGCACCCCAACGCGGTGGTACGCAACGATGGCGCCCGGCCCGGCGACGTGCTGGTCCTCACCAAAGCGTTGGGTACGGGCGTTTTGACCACCGCCGTCAAACGCGGCCGCTTGGAACCAGACCGTTTGCGCCTGGCGGTCGAGTCGATGACCACGCTCAACCGCGCGGCATGCGAGGCGATGTGCGCAGTCGGGGTGCAGGCGGCCACCGACGTGACAGGTTTTGGCCTGCTCGGGCACCTGGGCAACCTCCTGCGCGCGTCCAGCGTGGCGGCGGGCAGGGCCATCGGTGCGCGCATCGACGTGCAGCATGTGCCGTGGCTCGAATACGCGATCGATTTGGCGAGCGAGGGCATGTGTCCGGGCGGGTCCCAGCGCAATCTCGCCTACGCAGCGCCCAACACCTTGTTTTCCGACGACATTGCCGAGCACTTCCACCTGCTGCTGGCCGATGCGCAGACCTCGGGTGGCCTGTTGATTGCGGTCAGCCCCGAGCGGTTGGATGCCTTGTTGGGCGAGCTGTTCCATCGGGGCGTGGCAGTGCGCGCGGTGGTCGGCGAGGTGCTGGCGGTCGACGAGCCGGGGCAGATTGCCGTAGTGTGAACAATTTCGGGTGCATCCGCGCTGGTTCTTGACACAGTGCGTCATTTTCGCCACCTTGCCGGGCCCATTCGCAAAGTACTGCGAGCGCCCACCGCGCCAAGCCAGGAGTCCGCCATGGTCACCAAGAAATCCGCAAGCGCCGACACCGCCGACACCGCCCGGGAGGCCGATGCGCCCAAGCCGGCCGGCACGCCTGCGGTCCACATCGCCCGCGACCGCATTGCCATTGTCGGGGGCCTGCGCACGCCGTTTTCGCGCTCCTGGTCGGACTTGAACGAGGTCGATCCCGTCGAGCTGTCGACCCAAGTTGCGCGCGAGCTGCTGTTTCGCCTCGACCTCAAGCCCGATGCCGTCGACCAGGTGGTGTGGGGCACCGTGGTGTGCGTCGTGCGCAGCCCCAACGTCGCCCGCGAGGTGGCGCTCAACCTGGGCATGTACAAGGCGTCGGGTTTCTCGATCTCGCGCGCCTGCGCCTCGGGTTTCCAAGCAATTGCCAATGCTTCGGAGATGATCTGGGCCGGCCAGGCCGAGATCGTGCTCGCGGGCGGCGTCGATGTGCTCAGCCACGCGCCGGTGGTCTACAAAAAGCGCGTCATCGACACCCTGCAGCGCCTGCAAAAGGCCAAGGGCGTCGGTCTGCTCAAGGAGCTCGCCAAGATCAACCCTATGGATTTATTGCCGACTCCGCCTGCACTGACCGAGCGCTACACGGGCCTGACCATGGGCGAGCATGCCGAGGAGATGGCGCAGAACTTCGGCATCCGCCGCGAGGACCAGGACGCCTTTGCCATGGAGAGCCACGCCAAGGCCCACAAGGCGGTCAGCTCGGGCCTCTTGGCCAACGAAATCATGACGGTGCAGACGCCCAAGGGTCCGGTCAGCGCCGACAACCTGATCCGTGGCGACATGGACGCGGCCAAGCTGGCCAAGCTCAAGCCCGTGTTCGACAAGAAGAACGGCACGATCACCGCCGCCTCGTCGAGCGCGCTGACCGACGGCGCCGCTTGCGTGGTGCTGATGCGCGAAGCCAAGGCCAAGGAGCTCGGCCTCGAGCCGCTGGGTTTCATCAAGAGCTACGCATTTGCTGGCCAGGATCCGCGCGAGAACATGCTGCTTGGCAACGTGTATGCCTCGCCGCTGGCCCTGGATCGCGCGGGCCTGGGATTGCAGGAGCTCGACTTCCTCGAGATCCACGAGGCGTTTGCGGCGCAGGTGCTCTCGGCGCTCAAGATGTTCAAGGACAAAGAGTTTTTCAAGACCAAGCTCGGTCGCGATCAGCCCCTGGGCGAGGTGGACCGCAGCAAGCTCAACGTGACTGGCGGCTCGCTGGCGTTCGGCCACCCGTTTGCCGCCACGGGCATCCGCATTGCGACCTCGATGCTCCACACGCTGCGCCGCGAGGACAAGCAGTTCGGCCTGGGCACGGCCTGCGCCGCTGGTGGCATGGGCGCAGCGATGGTCTTTGAGCGCAACTAGTCGAAAGCACAGCATCTAATCTTTTCGTCCCACGCTTGCCGATGAGGGTTCCCATGGCCGCAGACCAGATGTTCCTCGACAGCCACCACGGCGCTGACCCCATCGTCAGCGCGCGCATCCCGACGGCCAGCGCCTTGCGCCTGGAGGGGCCCGATGGCGACGGCGTGGCGGTGCTGTGGATCGACGTCCCCGGCAAGAAGGTCAACACCCTGAGCATGGCACTACTGCCCGAATTTGCGGCGGTTTTTGAGCGGGTACGGGCCAATCCGGCGATCCGCGCGGTGGTGCTGGCGAGTGGCAAGGAGACGGGCTTCATCGCCGGCGCTGATCTCGACGACCTGGGCGAGGTGAAGACGGCCGCAGACGGCACGCGCCTGTCCAAGCAAGGCCAAGCGGCCATGGACAAGCTGCAAACGCTGGGCATTCCCACGGTGGCGGCGATCCACGGCGAGTGCCTGGGTGGCGGTCTCGAGCTGGCGCTGGCTTGTACCGCGCGGGTGCTGTCCGAGCACAAGAAGACCAAGCTCGCGCTACCCGAAGTGATGCTGGGGCTGTTGCCGGGTGCGGGTGGCACGGTGCGCTTGCCCAAGCTGATCGGCCTGACCGCTTCGCTCGACATGATGCTGACCGGCAAGAACATCCGCGCCGCCAAGGCGGTCAAGATGGGCCTCGCCAATGCGTCCGTGCCCAAGGGCCAGCTGCTCGACGCCGCCAAGCGCCTGGCCCGCGATCTGGCCCACGGCAAGGTCGAAAAGCCCAAGAAAGTTCCGGTCCAACAGCAGGCGACCGAGCTTTTGCTCGAGGGCAATGCGCTCGGGCGGCGGGTGGTGCTGCACGAGGCCCGCAAAAAGGTGATGAAGCAGTCCAAAGGCGTGTACCCCGCGCCGCTGCGCATCCTCGACGTCATCCAGAAGGGCACGGCCGAAGCCGAGGCGCAGGCGTTCGGTGAGTTGCTGGTGTCACCCGAGTCCGCAGGCTTGCGCCACCTGTTCACGGCCATCACCGCGCTCAAGAAAGACAACGGTCCCGGTACCGAACACGTCAGCGCGCGTGAGGTCAGCCGGGTGGGCATGTTGGGCGCGGGGCTGATGGGCGCGGGCGTGGCCACGGTGCTCGCCGACCAGGGCGTGACGGTTCGCTTGAAAGATCGCGAGCATGCGGCGGTCGGCAAGGGCATCGACTACGCGCGCAAGGTCTTTGCCAAGGCGCGCAAGCGCAAGGTCTACGGCGAAGCGGGCATGAGCGAACGCATGGCGCGCCTGTCGGGTGGCATCGACTACACGGGTTTCAGCTTGTGTGAGGTCGTCATCGAGGCGGTGCCCGAAGAGCTGGGCCTCAAGCAGCAGATGGTCGCCGACATCGAAACGGTGACCAAGGCCGACGGCATCTTTGCGAGCAACACTTCCAGCTTGCCGATCAGCGAGATCGCGGCCAAGGCCAAGCACCCCGAGCGCGTCATCGGCATGCACTTTTTCTCGCCCGTCGAGAAGATGCCGTTGGTCGAAATCATCGTGACCCCACAAACCGACCCCGTGGTCACCGCCACCACCGTCGCCGTGGCCCGCAAGATGGGCAAGCACGTGATCGTCGTGAACGATTGCGCGGGCTTCTACACGACGCGGGCGCTGGTGCCGTACATGACCGAGGCGATCTTCCTGGCGAGCGAAGGCCACAAGCTCGAGGACATCGACGACGCCGCTATCAAAAAGGGCTTTCCGGTCGGGCCGATCACGCTCATGGACGAGGTCGGCATCGATGTCGGCGCCAAGGTCATGTCGGTGATGAAGAAGTACTACGGCGAGCGCATGCAGTTCCCGCCCGACGTGTCGAGCAAGCTGATCGCCGAGGGGCGCCTGGGTCGCAAGAACAACAAGGGCTTCTACGTCTACGAGGACGGCAAGTCCAAGCTGGTCAAGGGCGAGAAGGTCGTCGACGAGAGTGTGTACCAACACCTGCCTGCTGGAAAGCCAAACAAAACGGCGGACTTGCGCGAGATGGGCGACCGCATGGTGCTCGGTCTGGTCAACGAAGCGGTGCTGTGCCTGCAAGAGGGCATCTTGCGCGATGCCTATGCGGGCGACGTGGGCGCCGTGATGGGCATCGGCTTTCCGCCGTTCGAGGGTGGACCGTTTCGTTACGTCGACCGCTTGGGCGCGCGCGCGGTGGTCGACAAGCTGCGCGGTCTCGAGCAACGCTTCGGCAAGCGCTTTACGCCATGCGACAGGCTGGTCGAAATGGCCAAGACCGGGGCGCGCTTCTACTAGGAGCCCTTCCGGACCTTAGTCCGACAGGCTCCTAGAGCCCGTGCAACGTCCGCGCTCTGTAATCACCTGACATTGCTTGGTTTGCCGCCGCCGTCGTCGATGGGCCGGCTTCCTTTGTGGGCAAGCGCACTTATCGCATGGTGTCCATCTGGCCAAGCCACGGATTCGGCAGCCTCAGGGTGGCGAGGCGCTTGTTTTGTCCGACAGGCTGCTCGTTGAAAACCCGCGATAACTAGAGCGCAATGCAGCGTCGTTGACCCGATCTGCGTTGCGCCCTGAGGAGCATGCTCATGTTTACCTTGCCACCGCGGTCAGCTGTGATGATGGCGACAGCTGCACCACGGACACATGCAGCGCTGGCGTGTGCGGTCATGCCGTCACGCCGCCGGCACACGACAAATGTACCACCGGCGATCCGCTCAACAGCTGCAGTGGGGACGCTTGTGTGAACGACATCTGCACCGCCGACCCATTCTGCTGCCAGACCGCATGGGATTCGATCTGCGTAACAGAAGTGCGCACGGTTTGCAACTCACTGAAATGCGATACCTTTTCCTGTGCCCACCCCTTGCGCTCGACCGGCGCTGCCTTGACCGCAGGCTGCGACAACCCGCCGATCGACCCGAGCTGCGTCAACGCTGTCTGCGCATCCGACTCGTTCTGCTGCAACAACTCGTGGGATGACGTCTGTGTGCAGGAGGTGCCGCTGTACTGCAGCGGGTACAACTGCAACTGAGCCGCTGATTGCGCGAGTCAAGTGTGGCCGCCGTCGCACCCCATCGGGCGACGGCGGCTACGCGCTTGTTTGCGGGCGTCGAAAAAAACGCAAGGGCCCCTGAATACCGCGCCGGCCCGCAGATCGCCCGGCCTGCCTGCGCGTCCATGCTGCCTCTCCGCTTGCCCGAGGTAGCCATGCGCACCGTTGCCCCGCCCCCTGCGCCCCGCCTGATCCCGCGGTGGTGGCTGCTCGCTCTCCCGCTTGTGGTCACCCTCGCGAGTGCGCTGTGGCCGGACCCGCCAGCCGCGCACGACCCATCGCCAGAGACGGAGGGCCCGGCCCTTGCGACCGAGGAGCCCGCGCAAGCCGGCTTGGTCACACCGCTTTCCACTGCACACCCGGTTACCTTGGCGCTGCGTGTCGAACCCCCTGACGCCCTGGTTCGCATCAACGGCGTGGCCTACGCAGCAGTGGCGGGCGTGGTGCAGGTGCGCGGGTTGCGGTCGGGCGCGCGGGTCCAGGTGCAGGTGAGCGCGCCCGGTCACCTCCCCATCGAGCGCAACGTGCTGGCGGAAAACGGGTTCTTGCCCATGGTCGTGACGCTGATCGTCGATCCCCAGCAGCCGACGCAATTGGCGCAACTGGAGGCAGAGGCCTACCGCCTGGCCGATGCCGAGCTGGCCCGGTTTGCCCAATTCGCGCGCGATCTCAAAGACCTGACCGACCCGGAGATCATGGAGCGGGTGATGCTGGCGTTCCAGGCCGACAACGAGCGGCTCGAGGATTTGCGCACGGCCGTGGGCCTGCAACTCCCCGACGACCAACGCACTGCGCTTGAGGAGTATGTCGAGGAGCGTGCCGAAGTCGTGCGCCTGGCGATGCTCGACGACAGCCTCGCGCTGGCTGCCCGGCAAATGGCCGAGGTTGCGCACCGCTCTCCGCAGCGCAACTGCTTTGGCGGGTTATCAGAGGCACCCCCGGAGTCCGCCTTGTCCGGCCTGACGACCACGGAATCGGACATCGTCCATTGGTTGGGCGACGACGAAGGCGACGAAGCGGGCGACCCGGCACCGCAGCCCGACTTTGCCGACATGGAGCGCCAGCGCGACGTGGCCCATTGACGGCTCGCTGCCGCCCGGTCCGGCAAGGTTTCGCCGCCGCTTGCGCACCCCCGGGGCCTAGGGCAAGGTTGCTGCACGCATAGGAACGCGGGAGGCAGCCTTGACCCAGGAAACGCCAGCTTATCTGCTCATCGATGGCGAAAACATCGACATGACGCTGGGTAGCATCCTGGCCAACCGGCCGCGTCCCGAGCAACGGCCGCGCTGGGAGCGGGTGATCCGTTTCGTCGAAAGCCATTGGCAAAAGCCAGCGCGTGGTCTGTTCTTCCTGAATGCTTCCCGAGGCTTGCCGTGGCCGTTCATCGCTGCGCTCAAGTCGATTGGCATCGTACCCATTCCGCTCGAGGGCAGCTCCGACCAGAAAATCGTCGACATCGCCATCTTGCGCACCCTGGAAGCGCTGGCCACCCGTCCCGGCGACGTGATGCTGGTGAGCCACGATCACGACTTTGCCCAGGCCATGTCCGCCCTGGTCGGCGGCGGTCGCAAGCTTGGCGTCTTGGCGTTCGCTGAGTTCATGGCCGCCGAATTGCGCGACCTGCCGGGCTTGGAAGTGCTCGATCTGGAGTACAACGCGGGCGCCTTTGACGGAGCGCCCTTGCCCCGGGTGCGCGCCATCCCGATCGAAGAATTCGACCCGCTGCGCTACCTGTAGGCGGCCGCCGCCTGGCTTTTCAGTGGATCAGCTCGGCCGCGCGCCGTTGGCTCCGGCTGCCGCGAATGGACCGGCGCGCGATCACCTTCTTCTCATCCTCGATGGCTAGCAGCGCCTGCCAGCGCACGACGGGCACCACGGCCTCGCCAAACGGCCGCCAGGACATCGTCAGCGCCACCTGATCCCAACTCAGCGGCGGCGCCAGGACCACGTGCACATCCGCGTCCAGGCGATCGCGCCGGCTGAACGAGAGCGCCACCACATCGTTGGGCACCGGGCTGGCCCCCGGGTCCGGCCGCGCGATGCGATAGCCCTGATCTGAAAGGACTTGCGCCAGGGCCATCATGTTGTCGGGACCGATGTCGACCGTAAGCGCGAGATCCAGCGTGTGCTGCAGCGTACCCTCCAGCGTCTGGTCATCGGAGGCGAGCACGCCGAACAGCACGCCGCGCAGGGTGAGGGCGTCCAGGATCTCGACATAGGGCATGCAGTTGGCGCAAGACAAGGGACACCTCCGCCGAGGTCCCCGGCGGGGACGCGGCATGGCTGGTCGAGTTCGAAATCCGAGAGCGCAAGGGGTGTAACGAGTGTAGCGGGCCCGCCTGCGCCGATCCAAGGTCGCGTCGCGCTTTTTCCTGCCAAATGCGATCCGGTACCTGCCTAGGAGCCTGTCGGACTTTCGTCCGGAAAGGCTCCTAGCTTGTTGTTTTTTTCTTTCGCGCAAAAACTGCCTGAAATGAATTCAGGCAGTTTCACGCGAAAGGCAGTCCGCATCCACGGCCTGCCCTAGGATCTTGTGGTGCAAAATGGGCAAAAATGCCCTTCCTCCGACAGGCTCCTAGCTCAGACCTTTGCCCGACCGCTTGGGGCACCGGAACGCCCGGGTCGAAGTGGAAGTGAGCAAGTTGTCTGGCTCTTTCAAGCGAGTGGCCGGAAGGTTGCCAAACGCGCCTGTGGCCATGCGACGGCTGGCCGATCGGTCAACTTTGGCCGATCGGCTCCGGTTGCGGTTCGGCGGCGAGCAGACCCACCGCGTGCGCCCGGTGTAGCATTGCGCTCACCCACGCCGCAGCTTCCGGCAGAGCCTGTCCGGTACTTTCACAAGCTCTCAGTATGCCGAGCGCAAGCCACCGAACGGCAAGCGAATCGACAGGGACACCAGGTCCATCGCCGCTTCGTAGCGGCCGTTGCCGACCACCGAGGCCTCCGACGCGGGCAAGCCGCTGCCCTTGAGCTCGGGCGACACCTGCTGCACGACCTGGCTGTCGGTCACGTTCTGGCTCGCGACGAAGTGGTGCGCGTAGGCGAGATCGAGCGCTGCCCCGTACAGGTGCCAGGTCAACCCTGCGGCCAGCGCATGCCGGCCCCAATTGGGAAAGTCGACGCTGGCGAACCGCTCCGGAATCGCAGAAGTTTCCATGGTATAGCCGCCGCGCACGGTCAAGCGGTCGGGCAGCAGGGTGTAGTCCGCTCCGGCGCGCAGACTCACCGCGTCCTCAAAGTGCTTTTGGAACACGATGTCCGCTACCGGCACCTTCTGTGGCCCATTGCTCTGGTACGTCACGCTGAGGCCCTGGACCCGGATCTCGATTTGTTGCAGGACCGACCACCGCTCCCAGGTGGCATCCACCTCCCAACTCAGGCGCGGCGTGGTCTGGTGGCGCACACCGAGGCGCACCAAATCGGCAAAGTTGAGCAGGAGGCGGGCGTTCTCGGCGTACACCCGCGAGCCATCGGCCCTGGTCTCGTTGGCCACGCCAATTCCCTGGTCCAGGGCGAACTTGGGCGGGGTGACCGTCAACTCGCCGGGCGCGTCAAAGGTCAGGCCCGGGCGGTACGATGCGCCCACCGCGAAACCGCCGCCTGGCAACCACGTGACGCCGAGGATACCGGTGGGCAGCAAGCCGCTCTCGCCGTCAAACTCTGCGGTCGAGTCAAATGACGTGTCTTTGAGCTCGGTTTGCTTGCCAAAGCCACTCCACACGGCTTGGGTGAAACGCGCCTTGCCATGCGCCAACTGGCCGGTCACGCCAAAGCGCAGCCAATCGCCGATACCACCTGCCACCGCGGCGGAGTAAAAGGCGATCAGATAGTCCGTCTGGTCCAAGGCATAGCGCTCGGCGCCAGTTTTGGGATAGCTCAGGCGGCCAATCGAACTCGGCCCCGTGGCGGCGATGGCCAGCGTCAGGCTCGACAAGGGCCCGACCGGTCCCGTTCCCCAACTCAAGGCGAAGCTGGGCGCCAAGAAAGGTGGCGCGTCGTTTTCGATGGCGTCCGCCTGGCTACAGGCCTTTTTGCCGTCCTTCACCTCGCAGGCAAAGGGCGCAGGCTCGAAGCGCACGGCTTGCATCGCCAAGCGCGAGTCGACCAGCAAGTGCCAACCACGCTGCTGTGCCAGACCTGCCGGGTTGTACTGGAACGCCATGCCGTCGTCGGGGTAGGCGGCGTGGGCCCCTCCGCGACCGATGGCGACCGTGCCGTTGTCCGGATACTCGATGCCCGCCGCGTAGACTTCGCCCGGCATCGACGCCAGTGCCGAGGCCATCATCGGGATCAAGGCGCACGATACGGTCAGGGCGCGAGGCAGCATGCGGGGCTCCGGAGACAGCGTGGGAGGGGCGATTTCAGGAATTGGGCGAGGCGGCTGCCAAGTTGGCGCCACTCTCCACAAGCATCCCAGAGATGTCAATGCCGCGGAGGTCAACGGCTTTTCGCGACTTGCGCCGAGGGCCATGGCTCTGTATCCGGGCCTGAGGCGTGCCCGGTTGCACAACGCCCGACCGCCGTTTACCCTCAGCGCGGCGGATTTCCCAGCAAGGCCCAGCGCCACCAGCAAGGCCCAGCGCCACGAGCACGGCCCAGCGTCACAGCACGGTAACCACGGAGCGGCAGGATGTCCGGCTTTCCCGAAGACGATCGCAGCCGGCACACCGAGGAGACCGAGATCCCGTTGGTCCCGGTGCAGGCCTATTCGCGCCCCCACGTGCTCCAGCAGATCCGTGGGCCTTTGTCGCCTCAGATCATCGAGTTGCATGGCGATCACCTGGTGGTGGGCCGCAGCCCCGAGGTCGACATCCGCATACCTTCGTCGGCCCTTTCGCGCATGCACATGAAACTCGAGCGTTACCAAGGCGGCTACCGCGCCGTCGACCTCGAGAGTTCCAACGGCATCTACCTGAACGAAGTCCGCATCCACACGGCAACTTTGCGCGACGGCGACACGCTGCAGCTCGGCAACGCGGTCTTCATCTACCACGAGGGCAAGTAGATGGCGTTTTTGGTCCGCTTCTGGGGTACGCGCGGCTCGATTCCCACGCCGGGCCGCACCACCCACAAATACGGCGGCAACACCTCGTGCGTGGAAATCCGCATTGACGACACGTTGTTCATCTGCGACGGCGGCACGGGCTTACGCGAGTTGGGCCTCGATCTCGCGCGTCGCCCCCAGCAACCCGTGGTCGCCCACTTTCTGTTCAGCCATATGCACTGGGACCACATCCAAGGCTTCCCGTTTTTCGTGCCGGCCTATGGGCCGCAAAACACGTGCTTTATTTATGGTACCTCGCATGGCGACACGCGCTTTCACAAGCTGTTGTCCGGCCAGATGCGCTCGGACTACTTTCCCGTCGACTTCTCGGACCTCAATGCCAACATCCTGGCGGTGGACCTGGGCACCGGCACCTGCGACATCGACGGCGTCACCGTGCGTTGCTTCGATCAGCAGCATCCGGGCGGCAGCTATGCGTATTCATTCGAGAAAGGCGGTTACAAGGTCGTCTACTCCACGGACAACGAAATCGACCTGACGCTGGCGGATCCCGAAGGCGTGCAGCAGAATCTCGAGGCGGTGCGGCCGATTCCGCGCGCCCTGGTCGATTTCGTGCGCGGCGCGGACCTGCTGATTGCCGACGGCCAGTACACCGACGAAGAGTACTTTCCCAAGCGCATCGGCTGGGGCCACCCCCGGGCGACGACGGCGGTGGACTTGGCGGTGCAAGCGGGCGTGAAGCAGCTCGCCGTGTACCACCACGATCCGATGCAAAGCGATGGCGATGTCGAGGCCAAAATCGCGGCCTGCCGGCACCGGGCCCACCGGATGCACAGCCAGACTTTTGTCTTTGCGGCGCGGGAAGGCTTGGAGCTGAAGCTGGATTACTGAGGATCGGGCGCTGCCGGGCTTAGGACCTGTGACAAAATAACTCGATCGAGTTTTTTGCAAGGCGTTGCCCCAAGTCCGCATCGGCTTGCTTGGCAACCCCAGCCTGCCGTGCGCCAAATCGTGCGATTATCATGGCACGATTCCTCAGCCGCCGCCCGGTCGGATGGTGCTCGGGCCACCGGCCTTGGCCTTGAGCAACCAGCGGAAATTGTCAATCAAGACCACGGAATCCAGGATGTGGTCGCCCTCGTCGAAGATGATGAAGCGCAGCGTGATGGTCTCGCCCGGGGTCACCGGTGAGGTCGTCGTCAACCAGCCCGTGCCACCGCCCACGCCGTTCTCGTAGCCGGTGCCGACCAGACCAGCGGCGCCCTCGCTGCAGCCGTTGCACACGTTGAACAGGGCGCTGTTGATGCTGATGCAGTTGCCCTTGGAATCAAACGAGATGTTGCCCTTGAAGCCCTGAGAGTCGAGCACCGCCACGAACTTGTCGTTGAACTTGCTGCCGACATACTCCGGGTACTCCGACGACATGAAGTTGAAATGAAACGAGAAGGCCAACGCGTTGGACGGCACCTTCAACGTCAGTTTCCACTCGGTATAGTCGTAGACGGCGCCGGAGTTGATGCACTTGACCGGTGGGAACGGCGCCGAGTTGGAGTAGCTCGTGCCCGATTGCGGCGATACATAGCCAGGGTCACCGACCGCGGCCGCCTTGCCGGTCGACATCACCGCGAAATTCGGCCCTTTGATCGGGATGTTGGGCGCGCCGTACTTCTGCTTGATGGCGCGCGCGTCCTGGCTGGCGAAGATGGGGAACGACGAGGCCTGGACGCCCGCACACAAGTCGATGGCATTGGCAAAGTGGGTGGCGTTGCTCGCGCTCAAGCCGGCCTTATCACAGGGGTCCGGTGACTCATCGGTCTTGCCGTCGCAATCGTTGTCCAACAGGTCGGCGCTGAACTCGACCGCATTGGGATTGACCATGTTGTTGCTATCGTTGCAGTCGGCGCACCCCACAAATCCGTCGGCATCGCCATCTTCTGTTGCGTCAATCTTGCCGTTGCAGTTGTTGTCCTTGCCGTTTTTGCAGTTGCTCGCCGCGCCGGGATTGATGGTCAGGTCGTTGTCGTTGCAGTCTGCACCGCAGCCGCTGTAGCCGTCGCCGTCCAGGTCTTTGTCGTCCGTTTCGCCGTTGCAGTCGTTGTCGACCTTGTCGCAGACCTCGGCCTTGCCCGGAAACACGTTCTTGTTCATGTCGTTGCAGTCCAAGCACGCGGGCACGCCGTCGCCGTCGGCATCAAACGCCACGTCGATCGTGCCGTCGCAATCGTTGTCCTTTTTGTTGGTGCAATTGGCGACCGCGCCCGGGAACACCTCGGCATCCTTGTCGTCGCAATCGTCGCACACGAGGCTGCTGTCGCCGTCCTTGTCCTGCTCGGCGTCGGGTGTGCCGTCGCAGTCGCGGTCGCCGGTACCCGTACAGTTCGGCTTGGCGCCCGGGTAGCTCTTGGGGTCGATGTCGTTGCAATCCGCCTGCGGGCCGGGGCAGGGCGAAAAGCCGTCCTTGTCGTTGTCGAAGTCGTCGACCTTGCCGTTGCAGTCGTCATCCATTCCGTTGCAGGTGTCCTTGGCGCCTGGAAACACCTTGGCGTTGGTGTCGTCACAATCGCCTTTGGCGGGCGAAAAACCGTCTTTGTC
>Ga0136611_10002552_pt1 | contig 12703 bp, 11 predicted proteins | sample AntDrymUQ2232306_2_FD_106645 | JGI IMG/M metagenome (GOLD analysis project Ga0136611, IMG submission 106645) | Polar desert sand microbial communities from Dry Valleys, Antarctica - metaG UQ223 (23.06) | ecosystem: Environmental > Terrestrial > Soil > Desert | place: Antarctica: Dry Valley... | reverse complement strand
GTTTCACCGTGATCTGCGAATGCGCCCGCGCCGCTACGAGGCACGGTCGTGAGGACTTCAGTCCGCTCGTCAGGTGGGAATGACGATCAGCCCTCACGAGCCTGCGCCCTCAAAATCCTCTGGCACACCAGACCGCGCTTGCCTTTCCGCTACCAAACGCGCTACAACTGCCACACTGAGGTAGCGCGATGCCCGTTCCCTCCTCCCTCCCCGCGTTCACGCTCACGGATCAATCCGCCACCGCGCGTGCCTTCCCCACCGGTCGCGATGCCCTGCTCTGCTTCGTCAAAGAAGACTGCCCTACCTGTGTCCTCTCGATGCCGCTGATCGAGGCCGTACATCGCGCGTTCAGTAGGACGGTAGATGTCTGGGCCGTCGGGCAAGACGCGCCCGGGAACGCGCTCCTGGTTGAGCGACACGCGCTTACCCTGCCGATGCTCGATGACTCCGCCCTCAGCGTCTCCTTCGCCTATGACCTGGACACCGTCCCCACGATCATCCTCGCGGATCGCGCTGGCGCGGAAGTGAGTCGCTTCGTTGGCTTCGGTCGCGCCGATTGGCAGGCGCTCACCGCCACGCTGGCGGAGCGCGGCGGCCTGCCCGCGCCGGCCGTGGACTGGGACGCCTATCCGGAGCAGCGCCCCGGCTGCGGCTCAAAGTCCGTCGAACCAGGGATCGCGGAACGGCTGGCGGCCACGGCGGAAGGCAATCCGCTCCACGCCCGCAGGATCGAGATCGCACCCGCCGACGACCCCTTTGAGTTCCTCTTTGACCAGGGACTCACCGACGGGCTGCCGGTGATCCCGCCCACGCCGGAGCGCGTGCTGCGGATGCTGACGGGCACCCGCCGCGACGCCCAGGAAGTCGTCGCCGTCGTGCCGCCCAACATGGCCCCGGCGACGGTCGAGAAGATCGCGATCAATGCCGTGATGGCGGGCTGCCGGCCGGAGTATTTACCGGTCGTGATCGCGGCGCTGGAGGCCGTCTGCACGGACGCCTTCAACATGCATGGCGTGCTCGCGACGACCCACTTCGCCGGACCCGTGCTGATCGTCAACGGCCCCGTGCGCGACCGGATCGGCATGAACTACCGCATCAACGCGCTTGGTCAGGGCACACGCGCGAACGCGACGATCGGCCGCGCCGTCCAACTGATCGTGCGCAACCTCGGCGGCGGCCGCCCCGGCGAAATAGACCGCGCCGTGCTCGGCCAGCCGGGCAAGTATACGCTCTGCTTCGCCGAGCACGAGGCGCGCTCTAATTGGGCGCCGCTCCACGTCGAGCGCGGCTTCCGCCCGGAGCAGTCCACCGTCACGGTCTTTGCGGGCGGCTCCCCAACCGCAATCGTCGATCAGCTCGCGCGCGATGCGCGCACGCTCGCTACCAGCTACGGTCTCGCCCTCGCTGCCGCGCATCACCCCAAGCATTACAATTATGGCGAGATCATTGTCGTCGTCCCGCCGGAGCATGTGGACACGTTTGCCCGCGACGGCTGGTCCAAGGCACAGGTGCGTGCGGCGATCCAACTGGCCTCCCTCCGCCCCGCGCGCGAGTTGATGCAGGACGAAACCTGCGCCGAGGGCCTCTCGCCCGCCACTGTCGCCCGCATCGGCCCGGAGACGCTCGTGCCGAAGTTCCGCACGCCGGAGCAGATCACGCTCGTCGTCGCCGGCGGCGAGGCGGGCAAGTTCGGCGCTTACCTGCACGGCTGGGTGAGCGGTCCCACCGGCTCGATTATGACCACGGTCCCAATAGAGGAGTAAGCGATGACCACGATCCTTGACCCCACCGACGAGCGCACCCCCGTCCGCCGCCGGCTCGCCTCCCGCCCGGAGTCAATCACGGGCACGGTCGCGCTGCTGGACATCTCCAAGGCGCGCGGCAATGTCTTGATTGACCGGCTTGAAGCGCGCCTCAGCGAGCGCCTGCCCGCCGTCAGCCTGCGCCGCTACGCCAAGCCCACCTTCACCAAGCCCGCGCCGGAGCCGCTCCGCCGCCAGATCCTCGCGGAGGCGGACTTCATCATCGAAGCGCTCGCCGATTGAGGCTCCTGTACAACGTGCAGTGTGCACGACACCGTCTGGTTTGAAGTCCAGGGCAAGCCCGCCGTCTTCATCGCCTCGAACGTCTTTGAGGAAGCCGCGCGCGTCCAGGCCGAAGCGCTCGGTCTGCCGGAGGTACGCCGCATCTTCGTCCCCCACCCGATCCAGGACGCGACCGACGCCGAGATGCAGGCCAAGGCGGACGCGATCGTGGACGCGGTGATCGAGGCGCTGGTGGACTGAGGCGCGCCACGCGAAAGGTCAGGTGACAGCACCCCCACCGTCGTAGTCGCTCAGCCAGACGACGAATGGCAGGTGGCGGATCAGGTCGTAGAAGCGCCGGTCGGCAAGGACAAAGCGCACGCCCAACCGCTCGGCCAGCGCAAGGTAGAGGCCATCGTAGTAGGCGCAGCCGTACGTCTGGGCAGCATTGTATGCGGCCAGCACGAGTGCATCGTCCTCGACCACCGGCAAGCGCAAGCTCAGGAAGTCGGCAATTGCCTGCCTTGCTCGGACGTGCGGCGTGGCTGCCTCTGTCCTCTCAGTGTCGCGCGTGTTGCGATCGTAATCGCCGAGGGGACCTCCGAGCGGATATGCTGAGGAGCGGTCAGAAGTATCTCGCCACGCCCGAAGCTGTTGAACAGGTGAAGCGCGAGGTCCGCGTCAGGCTCGTCAATCAGATACCACTTGACCGCGACCGAGGCATCCACCACCAGGAGTTCAGCAGGGGCGACCATAGGACTCGTATTCCTCCTCGCGGGCCTGGTGGATAAGGTCCGCTGTCGTCAGTGGCGTGACTACGAAGTCCTTGCGATGTTCAAGTGTGCGTCTGATCGCCTCCTGGCGTCGCGCAAGCTCCGCCGCTGTCGGGGGCTGCGCGAGCATCGCTTTGATCTGCTCGATTGTCATGCCCACCGTCTGCCTGATTGTCGACGCGGGGGCGAGCAACCTATCAAGATCATCCTGAGCGACGCGGACCGTCTTTGGTCCGAGCCGTCGTGCTTTCAAGCGGCCCGCGGCGATCCAGCGCCAGACCGTGGAGGGGCTAACCTGCAAGAGCTGGGCGACATCAGCAACGGTGTAGTAGCGGTTATCGGTCGCACGCATCGCTCACCTCCAAGCGGGCATCAGTCAACTCGTAACGTCTCTCATATTGTCGCATGGAAACGCATGCCGTCCATGTGTTGTCAATGAAGCATCCTCGTGCATCACGACACCTAAAGCGAGAGGGCGGCACTGCCGGTCGCCTTCACGGCGGCGTGCGCCACCCTCCTCCAATCGCTACGAGCGCGTCCGTCGCTGCCAGTCCCTCACTGCCGGGCGGAGCAGGTGGTTCTGGATCACGTCGCGGATGATGCCGGTCTCCGCGAGGAAGCGGCACGCGGTCGCCTGGAGCGCCGGGACGATCTTTTTGAAGGCGCGATCTCCGGTCCTGCCGAAGAAGACCGTCGCATCGGATTGGGGTGTATCTGTGCAGCGGGAGATGATCGAGCCGTATGTCTCCTGCTGGCAGGTTAGGCGGGAATAGCAAATGCGCGGTCAATCAGTTCTCTGCCGGCCGCGATTGAGCGAAGGCCGCCACGCGCCTGTTTGCTGCCAAGCGCCCACGAGAGCGCCGCCTGCTCACCAAACTCCTGCACAGCGAGGCGAACCTCTTCCAGTGCTGCATCCTCGCTCGGAAAGGTGTCGCTCATGTTCGCGGAGGCCGTGTCCCAGAGAGCGTATACCATTCGCATTTCTCCCCGTGTGGCGGAGGTATGGCATTGGTCTATGCCTTGCTCTGTTCTGCCACCGAAACAGGGATTATGCCAGCGGCTCATACACGCGCCCATCCTTCACTACCCGGCTCACCCGCAGCGTGTTACGAATCTCCGCCAGCGGGTCCGCGTCCAGCAGCACCAGATCCGCGCGCTGGCCGGGGCGCACCGTGCCCTGGTCATCGGCGCGGCGCAGCGCCTCCGCCGCCACGCGCGTCGCACGCTCGAGCGCCAGCTTGGGCGTCATACCGCAGCGCACGAGATAGCGTAGCTCGCGGTGGAGCGTAAAGCCGGGGATGCCTTCCAGCGCGCCCGTATCCGTGCCCGCCATCACGAGCACGCCCGCCTCAATCAGGCGCGAAACGAACTCCAACTGCTTCTCCGCCGAGGCGCGCAGCGAGTCCGCCGTCGCCCCTAGCGCCGCCGCGCGCCGTCCCGCCAGCAGTTCGCGGCGGCGCTGCATCGTTGGCGTCAGGTGGCGCTCGCCCTGCTCCGCCTCCGTCTCCTCAAGCGCCAGCGCACTCGTGCCCCAGGTGAGCGTGGGGTCGTAATAGACACCGCTCTCCGCGAGCAGCGCGATGAACTCCCGCACATGCGGCGCATTCAGGTCCGCATTCGCCCAGCCGCGATGCACCCGCGTGATGAAACCGGGCGTGTGCCAGCCCGCCCCCTCGGCCGTGCGGTCCTCCGGGCGGCAAACATCGTTATAGGGCGTGACAAAGTTGTGCTCCAGGCAGTTGATCCCCGCCCGCACCGCGTCCGAGGCGCGCGTGCGCGTCAGATGCCCCGTCACCGGCACGCGTCCGCCAACGTGTGCAAGCAGGGCGCGCACCGATTCAAGCGGCAGGCCCTGATAGAGCTTGAGACCATCCACGCCCGCCGCCAGCAGTCGGTCTGCCTCCGCGCGCGCCGCCTCCGGCCGATCGACCTCACTCCAGAGCCGCTCGAAACTCCCGCCTGGCAGCGCGCCAAACCCGGAAGGTGAACCGTCAATCATCGGGCCGTGCGTGAAGAGGCGCGGCCCTTCCCGCGTGCCCGCCGCCAGCTCGGCGCGCGCGGGGATCAGCGATTCAATGCTGCCGCCGATATCGCGCACGCTCGTCACACCCGTCCGCAGCCAGAGCGGCAGCGCCTCGAGGCCGCAGAGATTGACATGCACATGCAGGTCCACCAGGCCGGGGATCAGCCACTTGCCCGCGCCCTCCAGCAGAGGCGTCCCCTCCGGTACGGGTGTCTGCGCCGCCGGCCCCGCCGCGACAATCCGCTCCCCGGAAACGAGCACGTTGGCGTGGTCGAGCGGCGGCCCGCCGATCCCATCAATCAGCGTCACATCGCGCACGGCAAGCGTAATCGGCGGCAACGGCATCGTGGCATTCCTCCGCGTGGTACCGGATGCGAGCATAGCGCAGCCGTGCCCCGCGCACTATGCCGAATCACCGGCGCGGCGTATCATCCCTCACGAGCACGAAGCAACGGAGGCGCATCTGATGCGTTCCACGAGCGCGCGCCGCGCGATTCAGATCGGCATGATCCTTGCCCTCAATGCGCTCGCAATCGCGCTGCTGTTACTCACGATCAACCGCAGCCAGGAAGCAGGCGAGCACGGTGAAGCCGCGGCCGGCCAATCGGGAGCGCCCGCCGCCCCCGGGCCACCGCTTGCCGTCACGATTCAGGACTTTCTCTTTAAGCCGCCCGCCGCCTCCGTCGCGGTCGGTGGGCAGGTGACCTGGACCCAGCAGGACATCGTCGCGCACACCGTCACCTCCGGCGCTCCGGGTCAAGCCGACGCCGGTTCCGTCTTTAACAAGACCCTCAGCAACGTGGGCGATACCTACAGCTTCGCCTTCCCCACCGCCGGTACATACGCCTACTTCTGCACCTTCCACCCGCAGATGATCGGCTCTGTCGCCGTTGGTCAGCCGCTCGTCCAGGCGCAGCCCACCCCCGCCGGCTCGCCCACACCGCGGCCGTTCACCTCTGTGCCCGCGGGCGTGGTCCAGCCGCCGCCCGCAAACGCCACGCTCGTCGCGGACAAGCTCCTCAACCCACGCGGCTTCACCTGGGGACCAGACGGCGCACTCTACGTCGCCCAGGCCGGCACGCCCCAAGCGCTCAACCTCCCCGGCACACAGAGCGTCGCCGACCGCACCAACCTCCTCTTCTGCAACGGGTGGAACCAGCAAACTGATGCAGCGCCGCCCGCTGAATGCCCACAGCAGCCAGCCCAGCGCGTCCGCACCGGCCTGATCTCGCGCGTCGCCAGCGATGGCCGCGTCTCGACGGTCGTCGAGGGTCTGCCCGTGATCGCCGGCATGTTCGGCTTCACTGAAGGTCCGGCCTCCGTCGCTTTCATTGGCAACGACCTCTACGTGCTGATCGTTGCGGAGGACATCAACACCGCCCCCGCCGTCGCGGATGACAAGTTCCCGAGCGGTGTCTACAGAGTCGAAAAGAACGGCACCGGCACGCTGATCGCCAACCTCTACGCCTTCAACGTCGCCACCCCGCCCGCCGTGATCCCGCCGGACTGGGGCCGCGGCGAACTGTACGACATGATCGCGCTCGGCGGCAAGCTCTACGCCAGCGACGCAAACGCGAGCGTGATCTTCGAGATTGATCCCGCCGCCCCCGCCGCCAGCCGCGTGCGGCGGATCGCCGACCTCTCCCCGCTCGATGGCACCCACCCGGTGCTCACCGGCCTCTCTGCCGGTCCAGACGGCGCGCTCTATGTCACCAACCTCACCAAAGCGCCCTACCCGCAAGGGGGCGCCAAAGTCTGGCGCATCACCACCGCCGGTCAGATCACCGAGGTCGCCAGCGGCTTCACGCTCGGCGTCGGCCTCGCTGTCGCGCCGGACGGCACCTTCTACGTCGCCGAGTTTGCCCAGATCGCCGCCTCCCAGACCCCGCCAATCGTCCCCGGCGGCCGTCTCCTGCGCGCCCGCCCCGGTGCATCCCCGACCGTGGTTCAGGAAAACGTCTTCTACCCCACCACGATCCGCTGGGGACCGGACAACCAGCTTTATGTCACCTATTTCAGCATCGGTGCCGACAATGGCTCTGCCCCCGGCGCGATCTACAAGTTCAATCCAGCAGGGCGATAGGCGATTGCGGATTTCGGATTGAGGATTAGGGAACGTACCCGCATTTGGCGTGCTTCCGAATCCGCAATCCGCTACGTCGGGTCATACGGACAGCCGCTGTTCCGCGCATACCCACCCAAGTAGCGCAGCACGCAGAGCGCGTCCACGGAATCCACCGCCCCACTGAAATTAACATCTCCCAGCGGCAGCGGTGCCGGGCAACTTGTGGTTGTGACGAAGCTGCCTAGCTGACGTAGGATGCAGAGCGCGTCCGTGGCGTTGACCACACCATCGCCGTTCGCGTCGGGCTTGCTCGGTCGCGGCGTCGCGGTTGGCGTCGGGCTGGAACTTGGGGTCGGCGCGGGTGTCGGCGTCGGTGCGGGCGTTGATCCCTGCGGCACGTCCCTGGACCACATCGCGCCGCTGGTGAGCGTGGCGTTTTGGGCGACTCCCGCACGGTCCATGGCGGTCACGCCCTCAGCCTCGTCGAAGGTCCAGTTGGCGACGAGTCCGGCGGGCGTGGTGGTCAACTCGCGCCGGAAGTTTGCCGCGATCTCCGCACCGCCGCGCGCAACGTTCCAGAGGCGCACATCGTCGAGCAGGCCGGTCCAGGGATTGCTACGATCCATGCTGTCGCCGAAGGTGAGCGGCGCAACGCTCGTTCCGGCAGGCGCGAGAAACTTGGCCTGCGCGACCTGGCCCCCGTCAATAAAGAGCGTTAGCTGGCGCGGAGACGCTTCCATCACCACCGCCGCATGATGCCAGACACCCGCGGGCACGCCATAACTGCCGAGGTCGTAGCGCACCTCCTGATTGACGCCGGAAGCGCGCACGCCGGCGACGATCTCGCCCCACTCCAGCGCCAGGTAATAGGGCGCGTTCCCCGTGCCGCCGGCGTCGGCCTTCCCAACCAGGTAGGCAAGCGGCCGCTCGAAACTCGGTGCGCTCTCCTTGAACCACGCCTCCAACGTCCAGTCGCCCGTTGGATTCAGCTCCGCGTGGTCAGGCACCTGCGCCCAGGCGGCGGGCGCATCCAGAGAGAGGCTCGTGCTGGTCGGTTTCGGCGTCGGGGTTGGCGTCGGTATGGGTGTCGGCGTTGGTCTCGGCGTTGGCGTCGGGGTTGGGACGGGCCCGGTGTCCTGGGGTATTTGCGTGGACCACATGGTCTCGCTACTGAGCGTCGCGTGCTGCGGTGCAGCCGTTCGGTCCATGGCGGTCACGCCCTCAGCCTCGTCGAAGGTCCAGTTGGCGACGAGTCCGGCGGGCGTGGTGGTTAACTCGCGCCGGAAGTTTGCCGCGATCTCCGCACCGCCGCGTGCAACGTTCCAGAGGCGCACATCGTCGAGCAGGCCGGTCCAGGGATGGGTGCCGTGGAGCGGCCTTCCGAACGAGAACGGTGCGCTGCTGGCACCGCCGCGTGAGGCAATCGTCCCCTGGGCGACCTGCACGCCGTTCAGGTAGAGCGTGAGCCGCCGCGCACCCGCTTCCAATGTGACGGCGACGTGATGCCACGCCTCGCTGGGCACATTGGCGAGACCGAGGTCATAGCGCACCTGATCACTGACGCCGCCGTTGCGCACGCCAGCAACCAGCTCGCCCCACTCAATCGCCAGATAGTAAGGCGCGTTACCAGCCGCGCGATCGTCTGCCTTTGCAAGCAGGTAGGCGAAGGAATGCTCGAAGCCCGCCGTACTGTCCTTGAACCAGCTTTCCAGGGTCCAATCGCCCGTCGGATTCAGCTTCGCGCCGTTTGGGGCCTGTGCGGTCGCGTCAGGGGCGTTGATCGCGAGGCTGGTGCCGTCCGTACGGTAGATGGCCGTGAACGTGCGTGGCGTTGTTCCCACCGTCACCGCGTGCTGCCGCGCGCCGCCATCCGACCAGGCGCTGAAGGTCGCGCTCCCCTGCGGCGTGGGCGCCTCGAGCGTGTGTGTCGAACCAACCACCGAGCGGCGCGTGAAGGGCGTGCGCCGGGCCGTGCCGTCGTAGACCAGCAGGAGACCGGAAGGGCGGCTCTGGAACGTGAGGTCCACGGTCTGCGGCTGGATCGTGACCGTCGTGCGCGCCGCCAGCCCACCGCTGTCGGTTGCGGTGAGCACGATCTCAAAATAAATCTCGTCGCCGTGGTCCGGCACGGTGAAGCTGCCGTCTTCCCCGGTTGCGGTCAGAAACGAATGCGTGTGACACGAGCCCGCTGAACAGTGATAGAGGATCACCTGCCAGGTGAGCGCCGACGGCGGTAGCGCCCCCTCGTCCGGGTCCGTCGCCGTGCCAGCGAACGCGACCACGTCCCCGACTTTGAACGTGATTCCCGCCGCGGGCGCGGTGATGCGCGGCTCCGGCTGCCGGTTGCCGGCCGTGATTGTGAGCGACGCGGTCGCGCTCCCGCCGCGTGCATCCGTCACCGTCAGTATCGCGCGATAGACGCCGTTCGCCGCGTAGGTATGTGACGCCGTCTCGCCCACCGCCGGGGCGGAACCGTCGCCAAACTCCCAGCGGTAGGTCAGCAATTCGCTGTCCGGGTCGGTCGAGCCTGCCGCGGAGAACGCCACCATCAGCGGTGCGAGTCCGTTGCTGGGTGTCGCCGTCGCGCGCGCTTCCGGGGGATGATTGGTCGTGGCGATATAGCGCAGCCGCCGCAGCTCCCCCACGGCGATCGCAATGTAATAGAGGTCCGTATCCGGCCCAGACTGGAGATCCACGATCCCACCGGCCTCGCTCGCAAAGCCAGCCACACTCCCCGACACGAGCACATCCGCGGCATCCACGCGCAAATAGCGTAACCATTTCTGCCCGTAGTCGGCGTAGAAGTATGCGCCGCGGAACTGCGAAGGATAGCTCGTGCCGCTGTAGAATGCGCCGCCCGTCACCGCCGCCGTGCCCGTGGCGTGGTCATAGGCGAGCAGCGGACTTCGCACCGCGTTGGCACCGAGCGCGTAAAGCGCCTGACATGCGGAGGCCGATTCAAAGCCCGCCTGCCGCACAGCGCCCTCATAGCAGGGCCAGCCGTAGTTCCCGCCCGCGGCGACAACGTTCACTTCCTCCCACTCCCCCCAGCCCACATCGCCCAGATAGAGCGTGCCGCTGCCTGGGCGAAAGTTGAAGCGATAAGGATTGCGGAAGCCGTACGCCCAGACCTTCGAGCGCACGGCGGCGGCGTTGCCGTCCCAATATGGGTTATCCGGCAGCCCCGCGCCCGTCGCCGACATACGGAGAACCTTGCCCGCGGGCGAATCCAGTCGCTGCGCGCGGAACGAAAGCGCGCTCGGCACGTTGTCCGGCGATGCGTCACCCACCACCGCGAAAAGCGAGCCATCCGGCGCGAAACGCAGCGCGCCCACGGCATGTGAGGCGCCCTCGGAAGGGATACAATCCTGGTGCGGCGGATCGTTCGGGCAGCCTGCGCCGTTCTGCCCACCGAGCAGGATCAACTCGCTTGCCAGTGATGCCGTCTCGCCGCTCGCCGTGAAGCGGGAAATGCGCGCCGTCTTCGGTCCGTTGAAGTCGGCGGCGTTGTTCTCAAACGTATAGCTCAGGTAGACAAAGCCGTTCGTTACAAAGCCAGGATCGACGGCAAGGCCGATCAGTCCGTGGTCCCAGTAGTTATTCACGCGCGCGCGCAGGTCCAGGAACGGCTGCGGCAACAGCGCGCCGTCCACGACGAGATGCACGACGCCCCACTGCTCCGCGATCAGGATGCGCCCCCCTGGCAGGAAGGCGAACGCCGTCGGATAGACCAGCCCCGAAGCGACCCGCTCCTCCGCGAAGCCACCCGGCAGTTGCGTCGCGGGCGGTGCCGCCTGAGCCGCGGCGGGCGGCCGCGCGAATGTCACCGCTGGCCCGCCCCAGAGGCAGCCGCGTGGCGCAGCCCGTGCCTCCGCCTCCGCGCTGGCGAGCACCGCCGCCTCCGCGCCGCGGCCATCCGCGCGCACCAGCCCCGCCGCCGCCAGCTCGCGCGCCACGGAACGGCCATCCGGGGTCAACACGCGGTACATCCGCCGCTCACGCGCATCGAGCGTCAGTGCCGGATCATCCTCCAGCCGCACACCGCCCGCCACCAGCGTCTGCAGTGCCGCCGTCGCCTGCCGCCCGCAGTCCGTGTTCCCCTGCAGCGCGCTGATCCCCAGCACGCCGATCCCCGCGCGCCGCCCGTTCAGCCAGGCATCGAGCGTTTCACCGTCCACCGCGCGCACGAAGCCGCGCACGGTCACGGCGGCGCCCGCGGCGGGCGCGCTCCCCGGCGGCGCAGAGCCACGCTGCGCCGTCACCCCGCCCAAGCCGATCAGCAGGGCGAGCGCCACACCGAGCACTATCAACCGAAGGCGCGGTGTCCGTCGCAGCGTTCATTCCCCTCTCACGCCTGGAGCCACAGCCGTGCGTGTGTCACGGAGAACTCATCTCGCTCAATGATCGTGTCCTCATTGTCCGGCAAGGAACAGCGCACGGCAACCTGACCGGAGCCGCCTTCCACGATCGTTCTCCAGGGAGGGCCGCGCAAGGGGAGTCCGGACCGGCGTCGCCCTTTCATGCCGCGGCGCGGGCCGGGACCTGCTGATACCAGGCGAGCGTGCGGCTGATTGCCTCACCCAGCGGCGTGGCCTGGTCCCCGAAGGCTCGGGTGTACCTGCTGTGGTCAACGACGAAGGGTGCCTCGAACTCGTACAGCATCTCCACCAGCTCTCGCACGGTCGGGTTGAACAGTCCGACACCGCGCAGGGCGAGGGCAGGCACGCGCTGCAGCCGTGCTCGGGTGCCGGCCGCTGCCGCAATCCGTTCGACGAACTGCCGCGTGCTGATCGTCTCCGGGCTGGGGATGTGCCACACCTGACCGAGAGCCTCGTCATGCTCGCCGAGGGTGACGAGGGCACGGCCGATGTCCTCGATGTACGTATAGGTGTGCAGCAAGTTCGGGTCGCCAGCGACCTGGACGCGCTTGCCGGCGAGCACCGCCGCAAAGACGCGTTCGCCGAGCGCCGATTCGCGCACGCCGGGGCCGAAGAAGCCGCTCGCGCGACCGATTGCCACCTCTACCATACCGCGTTGATGGGCGGTGAGCAGGTCACGCGTCATCGCCGCGCGGGTGATGCCCTTGCGCGTGGTGGCGACGAGCGGGTGGTCTTCGGTGAAGGGCTGCCCGCCGGCCGGACCATAGCCATAAAGATTCTCGATCACGACGAGCCTGGCACCGGCGGCGGCCACACCCTGGAGCACGCCAGCCTGCAGCGCAGGAAACAGCTTCGGCCACTGGTGGTAGGGCGGGTTGAGGGCGTTGTAGACGACACTCGCGCCCGCGCAGGCGTGCGTCGTGAAGGCGGCGTCGGCGGCGTCACCGGCGACGCGCTCGACCCGCGGCGGGAGTTCAGCGTGCCCGCGCCGGTTCACCGCACGCACCCGGTGGCCACGACTGAGGAGCGTGGTGACGATCGCCTGCCCGACGGGGCCGGTGCCGAAGACGACGTGTAGCTGCCCGCTTGACGCCGGGCTGGGCTGATCGGTGGTCATGATATTGTCCCTGTTGTAGCTCTGGGTAGGCGCGTCGGGATTTCGCGGGCGATCGTGACAGCCAACAAACCGGTCAGGATCGTGACGACCAGCGCGCCGCTCAGGCCAAACACGTACCAGTGCCGCTCGACGTCAATGCCGGCCGCGCGGGTCACCGTCCAGCCCAGTGTCCAGGCAACCGCGGTGAGCGGCACCCACCGCCAGGCACCCGGCAGCCGGCCGCGCAGCACGAGCAACTGGGCGGAACCGAGCACGGCACCGGTGATCGCGCCCTGCAACGCGAGGTCAAGCGCGCCGGTGCCGTAACCGACCATAGCTGCAC
>Ga0136611_10002551_pt1 | contig 12708 bp, 21 predicted proteins | sample AntDrymUQ2232306_2_FD_106645 | JGI IMG/M metagenome (GOLD analysis project Ga0136611, IMG submission 106645) | Polar desert sand microbial communities from Dry Valleys, Antarctica - metaG UQ223 (23.06) | ecosystem: Environmental > Terrestrial > Soil > Desert | place: Antarctica: Dry Valley... | reverse complement strand
CTCTAATGCATTATATAGCATATGGCCCCACTCGTATATTCTATCTAGCCAAACGTTATTCTACAAAACAAGGTAACGATGAAGGTAACAGTAAAAGTAACGGTAGGAAAGCATATGCGGTCGTCAAGCGGTGTGTTCGGCAGCAGCACCGACCAACTGAAACACTAGGAACTAACAAAATGAATACATTAAGATGGGACGAATTAGATAAGGATGCCAAGACTACAGCACTACAGGAGTTCTGCACTAAAGGTCTCCTCTATAGGGAACAAGAGGGAGCCCTGATTAAAGCCATACCAGAGAATCTTAGTAACCCATACACAGTGGGAAGTATCATTGAGACTATTAAGTATCTGGAGATGGATTTCTACCCTAGTGGGAAACTGTACTGTAGGTTCTGCTGACATATGCGGTCGTCAAGCGGAGTGTTCGACAGCGGAACGTCAACAAACAGTGGGGAATTTATGATACAAGATATGGTCGAAGAATTAAAAATACTTAGCCTTCAACTTCAAGCTCTTAAGCCAATACCTGATGATAGTGAGAAAAGGATGCCGATAATGCATGCCTTCTACGACCTATTATCCACATTGCCTAACCAAGATGCGGTGAATGCAGTTCTAGATTTAGTAAATGATAACGATAATTAAACAGAGGGAAAAACTATGGTACATGTAATGCAAAATGAGTCCGAGATACTTGACCTGTCAAGCATCAGAGCAGTTCAACGTAATGTTGACACTACCTCTGAGAACTACAGGTTCAGTGATGTTCGTAAGCGTTTGGAGATGTTCAACGATTATGGATACCACGCAGTTGCTGCTAATCAAGCAAAGGTAAGGGATGTAACCAGAGAGGGATTTCAGAAGTTCAATATAAAGCTGGAGAATCCAGAATTGAACATGCTCCTCCCAACTATTGGTAAACCACAGTTGCTCTATCAGGGTAGTCATGATGGGACAACGGCAGAAAAGTTCCTTGCAGCCTTACACATCTTTGTATGTAGTAATGGAGCCGTCTCATCCTCTGGAGAGATTGGAGATATTAGATTGACACATGTCAACAATGATGAAGATGCCTTCCGTGAGGCACTAAGACAATTCATCTCAAGGATACCAAAGATGGTTACATCAGTTGAGGCTTGGCAAAATGTAAAGCTTGACCAACACGAACAATTGCTTCTTGCACAACAAGCAATTGAACTTCGATTTGATGCATTGACTGATAGTTACGGATTGCCTACCAAGAACTTCCCAGTAGCAGCACATGAAGTGCTGAGACCAAGAAGATACGGAGAGAATCCAACCAACCTCTGGAATGCATATAACAACCTCCAGGAGAATCTGATTGAGAAAGGTGGAGTTCGTGGTAATCGAAATGCCAAGGGACGTAGGATTGGTATCCGCAAGGTAGGTGGAATAGATGCCAACACCAAGCTAAACCAAGGACTATGGGCACTGACTGAGAAGATGGCAGAGCTCAAAGGCGTAACAATTCAATAAAGAATTATTAAATTAATTCCTGCCCAGTGGATTTCCTCACTGTTAGACGCTGGGCAGTCTTAATTTTATAAGGAGATGAATTATGGTTACAGCATTAGGAATATTGACAGCATTTGCACTAGTTCCCTACAGCAAATTAGGGATTGAGGTAATCGTACTGTCTGCGGAGGAGGCATACAAGATTGCGAAAGAAAAACTAGCTAAGGCCACCGCCAAGAAGGAGGAAGCATGCGATTTATAATACTGGCACTGGCATTATGCAGTGCAGCAAATGCACATGCATATTGCTCCGAGACATACCCACCGTACTGTCCCTATGGAACAGTTGCCATATGCAGTGATAGCAGCGAGTTCCCAATGATTGGGAAGTATGTGTGTGTACCAGTGGTAAGATAACGAAGGCTGCACACCACGGTGTGCAGCATTGGTAATCTAAACAATTAAACAGTGAGGAACATATGGCTACATTTATAAGATACGCTGATCCAGGACACAGCTGGATTAAGACCACCCACCAGAAGCTAAGGCAGCTGGGAATACACCTGAAGATAAGCCCCTGTAGTTACCAGAGAGGGAACTCTGTATACCTCGAAGAAGACGACGACTACGGCATACTCATCGATGCCCTAGGGAGTTGTAAGACCAAGACATACCACACCAACAGACAATCAAAGATACGCAACTACGACTGCTACCGACCAAGGATTACGGCCAATGAAATGCAGAAGGAGCAAACACCATGAGCAACAGCAGACTAGTAACATTATGGAGACCAGTACGTGTGTGGAGAGATGGGGCAAAAACACCATCTGACTACATCTACACAAACAGCTACGCAGAAGCCAAGTCTGGAGCAGAGCGTGACCAGATAGCTCACACCAATCTAGGCTACACCATTGATGAAGTTGAGTGCAAAGTGGAAGCCATCACCGTCAAACTATACAATGAGTAAAGAGAGGTACTTATGACAAAGCTACTGACACTAAGAACAGCTAAGATGGACAAGAGCTCGAAGATGGATCATCTAAGTGCAGTCCTCCATCTAGAGCCTCGATACAAGTACAAGGGCACCAGTACTTGCCCTATGGCTGGTAAGTGTTTCGCCACCTGCCTAGCCCACAGTGGGAGAATGCGATTTGAGATGAACAAGGTATCAAGGCTCTGGAAGACACGTATGTTTCTTGAACAACGTGAGGAGTTTTTTAAACTACTATGCGACGACATCGATGCGTTGCTACGAAAAGCACAGCGTGAAGGACTTACCCCTACTGTTAGGCTAAATGGAACGTCTGACATTGCTTGGGAAGATATCCCAGTAGCAGATGGTCTTAACATCTTCGAGCTATACAAGGAATTACAGTTCATAGACTACACAAAGATTGCAGAGCGTATGCTGAGGAAGCAGCCCAGTAATTACCATCTTACGTACTCTATCAATGAGAAGACCAAGGCTGGATTCATTGAGAATCTCTACGCTAATACTCGCTTCAATGCAGCAGCAGTATTCGCTAACGATATGCCGAAATACCACAACGTAGACGGTACAATATACAGTGTAATCAGTGGGGATGTGAGTGACCTTCGACATCTGGACAAGAGGAAACGGATTGTTGGACTTACGTACAAATTGGCCTACGTCAACAGGGATGGATCAGCGTTCAGACCAGTGAAGGACAACGGATTCTTAAACATGATTGGAGGACGACTATGAGAAGTGATGTGACCAGAAAATTAGTACTGAGATTGGATCATACTACCAAACGCATAAATGATTTTAAGGAAAGAATAGACAAATCCTTTACTGATGATGTTAGGGAGTACGATCTGGAGTGGAAAGCTTACTACGATGGTCAATTAGCAGGGCTACTCACTGCCTTGAACATTGTAGATACAGAAGCATATTGGAAATACATAAAGGGATAATTATGGATGAGCAACAAGAACAAGACGTAAGATCAAGATTAGAAGCTGATTATACAGAAGTGCTGGACACCAAGCAGATGCAAGAGAAGTACGAGGTATCCAGATTCATCGCACCACTCGTGATTGTAATCCGTAAGGAAGATAACAAGAGAGGCAGCCTTGAGTTCACTCACATGCCTAGGTTTTATTTTAACTTTATGCCCTATGATGAGTAAGACAATAGCAAAATTAGTTCGAGAGTGCATATGGAAGGATGGACAATGACAAGGGAACGGAAAGATTACTTGTCTAAAGCAATGACTCGTCATGGTATGTATAACACGCAATACTACAAGTACTGGCAGAGAATTAAGAAAGTTCAGGCTCAGTGGTGGAGTACTCGTTGGAAACTTTTTGATAACTTCTTTGCTGATATGGGATTCCCTCCTAACAAAGAGGTTCGAAGTCTCCGCAGAAAAGATGTTACGCTAACGTACTGTAAAGATAATTGTTATTGGGCATAAAAATTAGTTCGCCCTAAAGTAATTTCGTCCAGCATACGAATAGTGTGTTGGGCGAAGGGACTTTCCCCTTCGGTTTTTAATTTATAGGAGACCATGACTATGAGTATTAATGTTGAAAGGTTAATTCGCGGAGCTGCTCTTGGCTCATTGATTGTAATTGGAATAACTCAGATAGGTTGTTCAGGAATGGCAACAGCCAATCAGGACTTTGTCCTTGCTGGTAATGCCCAAGGGATACACGCCTTTGCAGATACTCTCAATGGAGTTATCCGCACAGGGAAGGAGACTAACACTGACGAGAGTCGTTACTTCAATACAAGAGAGGTCCAAGAGAAGGAGAAGACCAAGCGTGAGACATCACCAGGATGGTTGGGAAAGCTATTCGCTGCACCTACAACATCTACGACAGGTTCAGCACAGCAGGGCAACTAAGACGTTTTATACGACAGTAGGTCGAGAGACCTACTGTCTTGACATTTAACTAGCAGGAGTCTATATGAGCTTTGGACAATACATATTAGCAGGAACATCTTTTCTAGGTGTTTGTTTCATCATTCAACAGGCAGTACTGCCATATTTTCATTAGGGAGACACGTGCATCCGTATAAAGAGTTATTAGTAGTGAGAGGAGAATTAAAATGTTTAGGGAGACAACGTCAATGGAGAAAGAACAACCGCAACTTCCGTTACCTGTTCGTAATACTGCTGGTGATTATTGTGATGGTCCAGTACCAGACACTGTAGATGCACCAGAAATGTGTAAGGCATGTAGCCTGTGGACAGCTTCGGATAATGCCTACTACTGGCCACAGCAGCCAGAGCTAGGTTTTTTCTGCGGAGAATGTCTATCAGAGTGGGTAGATCCAGAAACAAAAACAAAGGGGGATGAACTATGACAGATTTTTTTGACGAACTAGAGGAGCAAGCATATGCGGAGGCAGACCTGATGAGGGTGCCAGCAGTTACACTACGGAATACCGTACCTGCAACTGACGAGACCATAATGACCTTCGGCAAATACCGTGGGATGAAGGTGAAAGATGTTCCAGCACAGTATCTAATCTGGTGGTTCAAGCGGAACCCTACTCACTTTCCTGAGCTGGTTGCCTACATTGCCAAGAACAAGAAAGTGCTGGAGGAGGAAGCAGAAGTATTGGGTGACCAACATCATTCTGGTGTGGACAACCGATGGGATCTTGATGATGATTATTGGAGGGATTAATGGAAACAGAAAAACAGAAAGTAACAGTAAAACAGAAACGAAAACAAATACCTATATGGGGCAAGTGCATACTAGTCCTAGTAGCAGCAATAATAGTAGCAGCGATCTGGGTCTTTGCTGCGTTCCTTACAGTACGTGGAGCACTACATCTTAAGGAGTATGGTCAAGCCAAGGCAGAGCAAGTGCGAAGCCTGATACTGGTCAAGCTTGATGCATCACCGAGTGTGGTAATAAGTGAACCACAAAGCCAGCAAAGCATTGACCAGATAGTAGAGGCTGTAGCAGTCAGTAAGAAGATAAACCCTGCGCTTATTCGAGCACTGATAACTGTTGAGAGCAATTGGAGACAAGACGCTATAGGATTTAATAGTGCGCTTGAACCTAAGTACGGTAAGATGGTTGCAGCTGACCACGGTCTTTGCCAAGTCTCTGGTCGTTGGGCCAACAGTGAGCTTTGTCCAGACGTAAAAGTCTGGTCAGATCTTTACGATGCGAAGAAGAATATAGAATGTGGTGCTGCGATACTGAAGGATGCTCTCGCTAATTCCAAGACAGTTACAGGTGGTTTATCTGTCTACAATACAGGGCGTGTCGGTACTGAGAGAGGGATACAATATGCCAGCAAGATTTCGATGGAGCTAGTTAACAGTATGAGACTACAATAATTTATAGGAGGTAAGGATGATAGAATTAATTGAGATGTTAGATGAGAGAGTCGAGAGGGCATGTATAATTTTCTCGAATGAGTTCGAGTTAGAGGCAAGTCAACACGATGATGAGGTACGCTATACTGTGCTTAAACACATGGCGTTAGAGTTTGAAGAAGAACTGGGTGTTCCGCACTACGTGCTTGGAATGTTCGCTTTACAGGTGCATTAATATGAATGAAGAATACAAAACAAAGCTACCTGGGGAACCAATTCCGATTGCATTGTCATTCGGGGACGATGGTCGGGTAACAAGTATTACTACACCAAGTGTTGGCAGCAAGGTTGTAGATTTTCAAGAAGGCTGCGTACTTGGGATGTGGGTAGAGATTAACAGGTATGAAAGTCTTGTGGAGCAATCTAGGAACTACTTGCTAGACCACAGTGACGAAGTAGATTAATTATGGCTAAGAGAAAAACCAAGACCAAGGAAATTACGGAGGTAGTTGCATCTGCACTACCTCCGATGAGACCATATCAAGAGGAGACAGTAGAGTTCATAAAGGCACATAATAAATGTGCGGTAACAAGCGCAGCAGGTACAGGAAAGACCAGATGCTGCATTGAGAGTTGGGACAATGACGATAATATACTTATCATCTGTCCAGCGCACCTAAGAGAGACATGGACCAGGGAAATAAATAAGTGGAGGCCCTCGTTCCTAAAGCGAACCACAATAAAAAGTTACGACTACTTCGCAAGACTAAAGGGGAAGGTAGCACTTCCAAAATACACTCGGGCAGTTGTTGACGAGAGCACATACATCAAGGCGTGGACGGCCAAGAGGACACAAGTAATTTGTGGACTAGTACTTCCGGCAATAGACAAGGTAACTTTCCTGACAGCAAGTCCGATTCAAAAATCTGCTGCCGACCTGCATCCGGCCCTAACGATTAAGGACAGGACAACAATAACATTGCAGCAATTTCAAGAGCGTTACTGCAACAGAACTTACGACCCATTTAACGGTGTAGTCTTTACTGGTGTAAATCCAGAGACAGCTAGGGAGTTACGAGAACTGTGGGCAAAGACGACCATTAAGTTCACCAAGCAAATGGTAGCAAGTGACCTGCCACCAATTGTTGAAGACCTTGTCTGGATAAAAGGCAACAACAAGCCTGACTACGACCCAGCAACTCTTGATTATGAGCATGCTACTGCTGAGATGAAGACTGAGTATCAGGTTATAGGGATGGAGAAAGTTCCGTATGTGATGGAGTTTATAGACAGTAGCCCAACGGAGCCGACATTGATATTCTGTCACCATAGAAGGGTAAACGAGGAAATCACAGCAGCTCTCAAGAAATCTAGATTTAACGTAGGGCAAATTCTTGGGGGTGATAGTAAGAAAGATGAGAAGGTAGTCGCATTCCAAGAAGGATTGCTACAGTATCTGGTAATCTCAATGGAGGCAGGTGGTACAGGGCTGAACCTGCCAAGGGCAAGCAGGGTAATTTACGCTGAACTACCCTGGACATACGTTACCTACTACCAGACAATGAACCGTGCTCACAGGTTGAATACGGAGCATACAGTATACGTTCACGCACTGATTCTAATGGGTACTTTGGATGAGGGCCTTATCCGAACTATCTGGGAGAAGAAAGGTATGAGCGACCTAGTCGCAGGAGAAATTGATAAAACTATAAAGGCAAAAGACCATGGCAAAGAAAACACACATACCAAACATAAAACCATCGCAGATTCACATACCGGGAATATCCCCGAACCCAGCGGAGCAAGCAGCATTAAACAAGCTCCTGTCAAAAGCCCACCCAGGGAGGGAGCCGGACATAGTGGAGCAGGAGGAGACAGTGATAATACCTCCACCAGTGATGCAATCTCAGACTTCATCACCGGTTGGGGAAGTGGGAATGGACGACCTATTGAGCCAGCTAATGAGCGACACCCAGCCACCGCAGCACGAAAAATTGCACGAGCAATCCTCGACGACCTCGGCCTCAGTCTCGACGACCTTGGACTCGGGATCTCAGCAGCAAGAAGTACTACCGAAAAACCCACCAGAAGGGAAAGTATCAGCAGGGGGGCTCAAGAAAAATCATTCGGACAGGGGGCATGCAATCCTAGCCCCCAGTGCAGCGAATTTCTGGATGAATTGTGCAGGTCAGCCGTTCTTGGCGAAGGATTGTCCCAGAAGTTCTAACGCAAGAGCTGAGTGGGGAACTGCTTGTCATGAGCTGGCAGAAGAACAGCTTCGAAATTACTTGGCTGGTAAGCCGATGACGTTTGACCACATCATCGACCACGAGAAGCGTGATGTTGTGGAAGGCTACTGCCTCTTTGTAATCGAGAAAGTCTACCTTAACTTTGTAAGGGGAGCTGATAAGAGTGAAGCGTACGTTGAGTCACATGTAGTTGTAGTTGAAGGTGCAGTCTATGGGACAGCAGATTTTCTAATCATACGTGAGTTTCAGGGAGTGAGAGACGGTTGCCTGATAGATTTAAAAACTGGCTTCCACGATGTTAAAGTTCCTGGTAATAAGCAGTTCGGTAACTACGGTGTTGGCGCAATGCTAAAGTACAATATCAACGGCAAGCTCATCGCAATCGGATACTTACCAAGAGTTGAGGGAAGAGAGCTCCCCTACGAGAAGTGGGAAATGACCCAGGAAGATTTACAGTTCTGGAGACAGGACATCAGCAGCAAGGCTACCAGATGCCTTAACATTCTAAATGGGACTACACCTGCAGAATACAATGCCGGAGACCATTGCACATGGTGTCCAGCGGAAGGTAAATGTCCAGCAAGATTGGCAATGCTAAATGTAGGTACTGGCGATAACCTTCTGACGGACATTGTCGAGAGCAGGGCACCAGTAGAGAGCATGATTCCTGCTCCACAAAGTCTGACACCAGAACAACGTGGCAGACTTCTAGATGTAGAAGACGCAGTCGTTGCATACTTTGCGAGTGTTCGTTCACTTGCAGTTGCAGATGCACAAGCAGGAGTAAAGATACCAAATTATAAACTTGTGTTGTCCACTACTCGTCGTGGTTGGATTAAGGGGAATGAAGACGACATAGCTGAGCAGCTTGTTACCAGAGGTATGAAAGACCCTTGGCAAAAGAAGATCATTACTATTGGTGAAGTGGAGAAGAAGTTAGGTAAGGGAAAAATCGATGACCTTACTGAGATGTCTACTCCTACTGTCATGATTGTTAAGGAAAGTGACAAGAGACCAGCCCTAGCAGCTGATGCAACTATTAATAATATGTTGACGGATATATGAGAAGAATAGTTGCAGCAGCTCTGATGCACGAGTACAGACTACATACCTTACCACCTCCGGCAAGACACAAAGATATAATTGCATCGGAGCCAAAAGGATCATTGTCGGGAGCACAGCAAGGGTTTCTTACAGACAGTCACGAATTCGTAAGTAGGAGCGAAGGGTATAAAATTGCAGAGGAAGCTGGGCAACTTTTAGAACCTGGACGCAAGGGAAATCTTAGAACAGAAGACCTTTGGTAATGTATTGACAGACAGCTAACAGATATCGTAACCTTACGAGACTCACAGCAGCGCAATTTTGTGCTACAGCGAGACAGTAAACAGAAGAAGGAAATTATATGAGTGATACAACCACACCAGAAAACGTAGTACTAACCCCATTGGGATTCATCAGCTACCCTTATCTAGCTAGACCAGATACAGGTAGACCGAACAGCTCCGGCAAATACACAGCACAACTTTTCATCACCAAAGAGGACATGAGGTCTCAAGGTATGAAGTTACTTGCTGCAGTACTTGCCAAGGGCAAGGAACTCAAAGGGCCTAACGCTACTTTGAAAGATTTCAAACACACCATCTACGATGTTGACCAACTCCCTGCCGAGAAGAGAGCGAAGTTACCAGAGTCAGTACGAACTGGATACATCCAAATTAATTGTGCGAGTGCTAAGGCTCCTGTTGTTAAGGACGCGAAGCAAAATATACTTGCTGCAGCTGACATCGAAAGAATCAGCGGTGGTGACGTATGCCGTTTTGTCGTAGCAGCTTACACATATAAGCAACAAGGTGGTGGCGTAGCACTTGGGCTGAACATTGTTCAGTACAAAGAGAAAGGACCAGTCTCTTTTGGTGGTGGGTCAAGTGGTGTAGAGCTACTTGGCGACCTCGAAGTAAAGATGGAGGATCCTACTCCTACACAAGCTGCACAACCAGCGTCTGACCTAAATGGGTTGGGACTATAGCATAAAACGCTTGACAGGGAGGAAAGACTCCCAACTTAACTTCCCAGGACCAAGACCAATGAAAACCCACGCGAAAGAATTCCAGATAATGGATGCGAAATTCGCATACACTTACATCAACGATAACGAGACTGCCCAGCAGCTTAGAACTAAATTAAATCTCATCAAGTCTGAGTGGAAAGATCCCAAAGGCTATCGCATGGGGCTTGACATCGAGACCGACCATAAGAATGAGTTCCGAGGACACGTTCCAGTTCGTAAAGGGAGGGGACGCAGTGCCGGATTATGTCCACACCTATCCAAGATTCGACTCGTACAGATTTACGACCTTCGGGGAATGACCTGGATACTTGATATGTTCCACGTAGACCCTGGGATTGTTGTTATGATTCTGGCTGAGCACAGATGGGTAGCACACAATGCAGTATTTGAGCAGAACCACATCCGTAAACTCGCCCCTGTTCTTGAGACACTCGACATTGAATGCACCATGATTCAGGCAATGTTAATAGACCGAGCCGAACGTAGTCCATTCGAGCCAGACGAAGAAGATGAAGACGAGCTCGAGGAAGGAGAGCTCCGTGTGAAGACACAGGGCTTCGGACTACATGCGCTGTCGGTTAAGTATCTTAAATTCCCACTGAAGAAAGAGTACCAAGCAGATGGATGGGATGCTGCAGAATTAGCCCCAGAGAGACTAGCCTATGCTGCAACTGATGCGATCATCTGTCACAGACTGTATAAAATAATGGATCAGTTAATTACCAAGTACGAGATGGATAAGATATTCAAACTATCCAATCTAATGATCCCAGTGGTCGCTGAGATGGAGAGTACTGGTATGAGCATCGATCATGAGAAGCATGCGGAACTGATCGCCAAGTGGGAGAAACAAACGCTCGAGCGCAAAGTGCTGACGGACAAGTACTTCCCTGGTGTGAATCTAAATAGTCCCAAGCAATTGGGAGAATGGGTAGAGAAGAACGCTCCGCACCGAGTAGCTGACTGGCCAAGAAGTAAGAAAGGGAACCTGTCTTTCGGTCGTCCAGCAATAAGTCACATGCGTGGTTCACCTGCCATCGCAGCACTTCTCGACTATAAGAAAGTTGCTAAGCTAGTATCTACATATGGCACATCGTTGCGTGACTTTATCCACCCCTTTAGTGGGCGTATCCACCCAAACTACAGTTTGGCTGAGACAAGAACAGGTAGACTATCCAGTAGCCAACCTAACGGACAGAACTTCCCGAATGATAAGGACTTCCGCAGTATGTTCGTTGCCCCCAAGGGTACGAGCCTTGTAATCTACGACTTGAACCAGATTGAGATACGAGTAGCTGCAGAGCTATCAGGAGACAAAGTTATGAAGTCTGCATTTACAGACGGAGTGGACTTGCATGCACTGATTGTGCACAAGATTACTGGCATCCCAATGTCGAGAATTGGTAAGGACAGCAAAGAACGTAAGCTTGGCAAGTGTGTTAACTTCGGGCTTCAGTTTGGTATGGGTGGAGAAAAGCTGGCAAAGCAAGTCGCCTATCAGATTGAGCATGTAATGAGTGTGGAAGAAGGCTGGCATGCCAAAAATACCTACGACGAACTCTACATCGGATACACAAACTGGGCAGAGGGACGTAGGCTCAGGGCCACTGAGTGTGGCTACGCAACAACTCCTATGGGTAAGCGCAGAAAACTCATGGAGGAGGAGACATATACCAAGTCGGTTAATTGTCCAGTACAAGGTGGCGCAGCGGAGGTTCTTATGTGCAGCCTCGTGTCTCTGTTCCACAGTATCAGGAAAGCTGGGCTCCAGAACAAGATTCGGATTTGTGCTACCATACACGATGAAGTATGGCTCTTGGTTCAGGAGGGCTTGGAGCAAGTTGGGGCAGACCTTCTGCAGACCGCGATGGTGAAAGGAATGCTGCACGTATTTCCTAACGCCTGTATAAAGAAGTTATCGGAAGGTGGCTTCGGGAAACGCTGGAGCGAATGTAAATGACGTATCGTAATCTGATTTTTTTGTGTACTGTAGGTTAGAACAGCCAGCTTTAAACTTCATCCTATGAACAACTGTTGCCCTGACAAACGTACGTCTCTACGTCCAAAGGGGCGTCGAGGCCCTCCTGGACCGACCGGAGCAATAGGACCACCAGGACCGCGAGGACCAGTTGGACCAGCTGGAGTAGATGGAATACAGGGAATAGACGGTGACGGTGGTGTTCAAGGCCTCGCAGGGGAACAAGGGATTCAGGGACCGATAGGATTAACAGGCCCAGCCGGACCTGTAGGTCCAGCTGGAGAAAATGGATCTCAGGGTATTCAAGGTCCTCCTGGTGAAAGTAGCGCAGCAGCTTCGATAGTAGATAATGAAATTCCTAGTGGCTCGATTGATGGGAATAATGTAACATTCAATACAAGCTTTGCTTACGTAGCAAATTCCACTAAACTGTACTTAAACGGGCTTAGGCAGAGGATTGGATCTGACTACAATGAAAGCGGAGGTACGACTGTGACCATGCTGTACGTACCTCAAACAAACGACTCTCTTCTAATTGATTACAGGAAATAAGTTTATGGCAAATACAAAAATTGTTTTAGACAGACAGGCGGCAGCACAGACATTTGAATTCGGT
>Ga0136611_10002550_pt1 | contig 12712 bp, 12 predicted proteins | sample AntDrymUQ2232306_2_FD_106645 | JGI IMG/M metagenome (GOLD analysis project Ga0136611, IMG submission 106645) | Polar desert sand microbial communities from Dry Valleys, Antarctica - metaG UQ223 (23.06) | ecosystem: Environmental > Terrestrial > Soil > Desert | place: Antarctica: Dry Valley... | reverse complement strand
CTGGCGCATGAGGAAGCCGTCGCCGGGATTCACATCTGCGGTTGGCTCGGGTGGCGCGGGGGTGAGGCAGAACGGCATGAGTTGGCGTCCGCGGTTGACCACCTCCAAGAGCAGGCGCCGGTTAGCGCGCGCCGGGTCAGCCGGTCGGAAGAGACGGAAGTCTGCTTTGAAGCGAACGCGGCCATCGGCGTCCCGGCTCGCGTTGGCCAGGTCCACGATCCGGCGGTTGGCGGTGTGGAGCGGATCGACGGCGAAGTGGATCGTGCCGCGCACGTCCTCATAGGGGCCGGCGGAGCCAAATGACTGGCCCCCCGCAAAGGGTGTGCGCGACGTGATATCAAGGCGCGTGACGGTCATTGGTGCGTCACGGTAGCAGGCGACAGCGCGCGGGGCTACTACCGGGCTTCAGTCAGGCGTCTTGCAGCGTGCCGTACGCGTCTACCCAGCGGGCGACACGTGCGCAGGCCTCGGCGGTAAGTGGCTGAAGTGGGAGGGAGGGACGGCCGTTGCCGATGCCGATATGAGCGCAGGCGGCTTTGAGGCAGGGCAACCAGTGGTCTTCGGCGTGGAGCTGTCCCAGTTGGTCGATCTGCTCCTGGAGTGCCTTCACACGATCAAGTTCCGTTTGGCGCACGGCTTGGATCAGCTCGACGAAGAGCGCCGGGGCGACGTTGGCCAGACCGGGCACGAGGCCATCGCCACCCATCAGGAGACTGGCGCCCATGGCGCCTTCGTGCCCTTGCAGGACGCGGAAGTCAGGGCGAGCATGCTTGATGCGGATGAAGGCGTCAAACGCCTTGATGTCGCCGGCCGAGTCTTTGATGCCCAGCACGCGCGGCTCGGTGGCGAGCGCCGACACCACGTCCTGGGAGAGGATGTGGTGGGTGGAAGGTGGGATGTTGTAGAGCAGCACGGGGAGATCGACCGCGTGAAGCACAGCCTCAACGTGCCGGCGTTGGGCCGCGCCATCGACCGCGAAGTAGTAGGGTGAGCCGATGACGAGGGCGTCCGCGCCGGCATCAGCGGCGGCGCGTGCGGCTTCGATAGTAGGTCCAGTGGCGGGAAACATGCAGCCGGCAAGCACCGGCGCGCGTCCCGCGGCTGCCTCGCGTGCCGCCTTCACAACCTGTGTCCGCTGGTGGATGGTGAGCCAGGGTCCTTCGCCACAGCCGCCCAGAACGAAGAGGCCAGTGCAGCCACCGCTTAGGGCGTGCTCTGAGAGCTTGTGAGTCGCCGCTGGATCAGGGTCTCCCACGTCATCCAGCGGTGTGATGCAGGGTGGCACAACGCCTGAGAGCGCGCTGGTCCAGGACCAACTCACACGCGCCATACTCGTCACACGCGCACCTTGACCACAATGCGGCGCGAGGGAGCGGGCGTCCCGTCCGGCGCCTGGAGGGGTGCGTGGCCGTCCGCCGGGAAGAGCACGGCGGCCAGGCCCGGGCGCAGAATGAGCCGGGAGCCTTCAGCGGGCATCTCGTACAGGCGCACGTCGCGCGCCGGATCGTGTTCCATGGTGGCTTCCAGGCCGTCGAGGGGCATGACTTCCAAGATCTCGTCGCCGTCGATCACGGCTTGTACGTCGGCGTACTCGCGGTGGGATTCGGCCTGCTGCTCGGCGCGTGCCTTGGTGGTGGCGTACTGGAGGAGCGCGTAGACATCACTACCTTCCGGCCCCGCGAGGTTCACTCGCTCAACCTTCCCCGGTTGCAGCTCCCTGATAGTGCGGGCGGCTTCGTGCGAGCCGTCGAGCACGGCTTTCAGGAAGTCAAGCGCGGTGGCGAAGTGAGGGCGGTCGCCGAGTTGCTCGGCGCAAGTGTCAAGGGTGCCGTAGATAGCCATGATGTTCCTCTTAGCGAATTTGCGAATCCAGTGTTCAGTGGGGGACGGTAGCAGGCGGCTCGGCATTGAAGCGGGCGGCCCGGATGGGCTGGACGGGACTGGGACGCCGTGCCTCGCGGGCTTTGGGCAGCCGGCCGGCTTCTTCGATGGCTTGCCAGTTGGGCTCGCCGAGTGATTGGCGCAGCTCGGCACCCTGCGCGATGAGCGCCGCCCGCGCCAGTTGTGACAGCGGTGGGCGTCCAGGGGTGGGTGCGACAGTGAGAGTGGATCGCTCATTCCCAAACCGGCTGGAATTGCGCTGGTGCCGTAGCCTTGGGCTGATACCAGGCCAGCATGAGGGTTGGTCCGCCTTGCCAGCGCCACCGAAACCAGCTGGTGGCTGTGTCTCTTTCCGCGATACGCTGCGTAAGCCCGAGTTGCCGTTCCAGCGGCGCAAGGATGAGGTCGGCGCGACGAGTGACATCCTGCGGGTCCGCCCGGCCGCGGTGCTCCACGATCAACCAGGAGATCCTGAAAGCGGAGAGGGGCAGGAGTGGGTCGAGGAGTTTCTGGAAGTTGGCCGCAAGCCCGTCGGACAACTGCTGGTCGAGGGAGCCGGCGCCGGCCTTCAGTTTGGCGACGCCTGCGATACCGGCAGGATCGACGGGATGACCGAACCCGAGGTCGTAGCGAGCCCGCATGGGGCGGGTGCCTGTGCGCTGACACGTTTTGCTTGGTGTGGGCATCTCAGCATGCACGGACGAACGAAAGGTACCAATCACACTTGCCAGATCGAGTGCCCGTCACGGTTTTGCACGCATCTTGGAGGGTGGGCGTCTCACGTTGCCCTTTCCGGCGGCAGGCAGAGGAGGCGTCGGTGCGCCGCGGCGGGAGCAGTGGCGCGGGTCTTGTGCGGTGGGTTGTTCTGTAATTCGCCTTTCCGGGCCAGGAGTTGGTGACAGGATGGCACCATGCACAACGCGCAGTCCTGTGCATTTTGATGCATTTTGATGCATCTGGGCGGGGAAGCTGGCGATTTGCGTAGCCCGATGTAGCCCTTTGTAGCCGGTGAAGTAGGGCTGGTGGTGCCTGGCTGGCAACATAGCGGAATGGAGGCACGGCGAGCTATCGACTTGCCGTGAGGGCAGAAACGATGATTCGATTGTTTAGGTGCATGCGATGGTCCCTGCATAGTAGTACAACAAGAAAGCGGCGAGATTCTTCGGGTGAGCCTGGGATTGGTGTGGAAATGGGGCTGCGTGTGGGATTGTTCCTCTCTATACATAACGATGGTGGAGGGCTGGACCGGAAAATCTGGATGATGCCCGGCCTCTGCCGCTGGACCTCACCCTGGCCTTCGGCCCCAGGGGTGGGTGAATTGGCGGGGCCAAGTGTCCCCAGTGGGGAAGCCCCTGGGCCGGTCCCTGGGCCACCGGGGACGACCGCGACGTGGCGCTGATCTGGCCGCCGTGTCACCAGCGCTTGGAGCCGGCGACATGGCGGCTGAAGTGGCGCAGCGGGGTGCCCGTCGCGGTTTTGCACGCATCTTAGAGGGTGGGCGTCTCACATTACCCCATCCGGCGGCAGGCAGAGGAGGCGTCGGTGCGCCGCGGCGGGAGCAGCAGCGCATGCAGCGGCGCGGGCATTGTGCGGCGGTTGTGTTTGTGCTGGAGGAACGCCTTTCGGACGTTCCGGTCCACGTCCAGGTGAGCAGTCAGTCGGTGAGCCGGTGTACAGCGCCAGAGGAGTCCCAAAAGCGAGGGGACCCGTGGGTACGGAGTGCCCGCTATGTCCGTGCCCAGGACGGACGAGGCAGAGCCGCAGGGTTCGGACGCCGTGCTCGCCTTTCCCGGGTGGGCACCACCGGGTACGGGCGAACGTCCTAACGCGAGACGGACGGCCCCAGTCTAGCTGGGGCAAGGTCGCTCGCCCGCGCAGACCGGCAGAGCGAGGGGCAGCCACGCGGCACGGAGCGGGTGCCCCGTACCTTGTGCCTGCTGGCCTTGCGCCGCCGGGGAGTGGGTCTTTGTATCGCTGTTGGGACTCCTCTGGCTCTGTAGGTGAGTGGTGGGCACGGCGCGCTGCACATGGGGCACAGGGCGCCGTGCGGGTTGGAGACGGACCGGCGCTCGCGAGACGCCGGGTGAGGCGCACACGGCGGGAGGATGGCTGCGCGGGCCGCGCTCCATCGTGTGTGTACTTCACATGAAGCAAAACGGCAAATGTGCCGAAATGTGCGGGTGGAAGGAGACTCCACTGAAACGGGTCAACTTGGCGTGTAGAGCGGTCCCGGGGCGGCTCTACCGCCACTGGAGCGGGCCGAGGGAGCCGGGCACGGCGGGCCTTCCGCAGATGCATGCAAAACCGTGACGGGCACTCGTTCAATCTCGCCCAGGCGGTAGATGACCCGATACGGAAACTGCCGGATGCGTGTGTCCTGGCTGAAGGCTTGTCCGATCTCCGAATGCTCCGCCAGCATCGCCAGCCCCCGGCTGATGGCGTCCAGCAACTCAGCGCCCAGCCCGTGGCGCTGCGCTTCATACCAGCGGACGGCCTGCGCTAATTTGGCAGCAGCCTGTTCGCTGATCCGAACCGGCCGCGTCAACGTCCCCGTAGCTCGCCTTCGATTCTTTGTTTTACGACATCCCAGGCTTCCACCTTCATGGTGGCTGAATCAAGCGCCGCGATCCTCCGCGTCACTTCGGCCTCCCAGGCGGCATCTGCGTCGGGATCAGCCGGTCCATCGGGACTCGCAATCAGCTCCGCAGCGATCTCGGCACGAGCGTCCGCATCCAGGTGCAGCGCATCTGCAAGCACGGCCTCGGCAGTCCTCACCATGCGGCCAATTCTACGCCTGGTCCCACGCCGCGGCAATTGGTCGTCTTGTCTTCACACACTCGTTGTGGACAAGGATCAGCAGCATCCCCTGACCGCGCTATCTGTACTCACCGTATCCAGCGCTCTGCTGGGACGGTAGCAGCCGGGGCTGTCGCCGGGGGCTCGGCGTTGACGAGACCATCGCTCGGAGAGTAGGGCGTGGTGTGGGGGGGCTTGGGCAACTGGCCGACTTCTTCGATGGCTTGCCAGTTGGGCTCGCCGAGTGATTGGCGCAGCTCGGCGCCCTGCACGATGAGGGTGGCTTGCAGCTCACGGATAGGGATATCACGCGGCGTGACGCCGGCCTTCACCGCCAGTGCGGCGGCGGTACCCACCGCCTGCCCTTGCGCCATGCAGATGGGAATGACGCGCGTGGAGGCGACGGCCTCGTGGGTGGCGGAGAGGCACTTACCGGCCATGAGCAGGTTCTGCACGCCTCTGGCGACGAGTGAGCGGAAGGGGATGTCGTACGCCTGGGTGTCCGTGGAGTTGACCCATGTGCCGTCCGGGCGGTGGATGTCTACGTGGTAGCCGCCCATAGCAACCACATCGTCGAACGCGCGTCCGGTGACGCAGTCTTCGCCGGTGAGGACGTAGTCACCCATGATGCGGCGGCTCTCACGTACGCCTAAGAGTGGGGCAATCTCACGTAGAGTGGCGTTGGCGAAGCCGGGGATGTACTTGCGGAAGAGGTTGAGGTGCTCGGGGATCTGCTTGTAAATGTCCGTGTACGCGCCGGTGAGGCTGTCCACGTCGGTGGGGTCCAGGCCGAGGATGCGGGTGGTGACCGCCAGGAATTCGTCAGGGACGTGGGTCTTGACGCCGATGATGCGCGTCTGGGGTGAGTGGAACTCGCCGGCGTCCACCGCCTTCTGAATCAGCCCGGCGAAGCCGCCGAAGATGAAGGTGTCCTGGGTGGGCAGGCGCTTGAGCCATTTGGCCCGTAGGTCGGGATAGGGGTCCAGCCACTCACGATAGACGTTGGACCAATCCTGACAGCCGCGGATCAGCGCGCCCCGGTCCACGCCGCCAATGCGGAAGACGAGCGTGGGCGACTGCACCAGGCCATCCGCGGTGCGTCCCTTCTCCCACGCAACGCCGCCCCGCGCTGCCACGTCGCCATCGCCGGAGCAGTCGATTACCACGTCTGCCAGGATGTGCTGACGCCCAGACTTGTGCTCCACCACCACGCCGGCGATGCGATCCCCCTCGCGCAGTGTGTCCACCACATGGGTGTGGAGCATCAGCTTGACGTTCGCTTCTTCCAGCAGCTCCACCGCCAGGCACTTGTAGTAGTGGGTATCTAATGAGAGCGCAGACGAGCACTTGGGATCAAGCGCGAATTGGCCGGCTGCGCCCGCCGCCTGGAGACGCTCCACGATCTCCAGCGGCGTGCCTTTGACGACCAACCGGTACTCCTGGTCATGGAAGCCAAGCCAGGTGAGTGTGGCCGAGATACCGCCCACGAAGCCCTGGTATTCCACCAGCGTCACGTCCGCGCCGTTGCGTCCAGCGGCGATGGCGGCGAGGAGACCAGCAGCGCCGGAGCCAACGACGAGCACTTGTGTTTTGAGCGGCGGCAGCAGGCCGCGGTTTGTGGTGTTGAACTCGATCACGAAGTGCCTTTCATGAATAGAACCAGGAGAGAGGGATGCGGGCCGCCTTGCTGCCGATCCAGCCCGCGGGATCTTCGGGATCGTGGCGGCGAGTGATGTGGCCGCCCCAGCGGTAGGTGATGAACGCTTCTGCGTCCGCACCTGATCCCAGGAAGGTGCAGGTGGGGTAGGAGGCGGAAAGTTCTGGATCGTTTTCTAAGATCTTGCGCCGGGAGAGGGGCCACGAGTTACCGCCGTCGGTGCTGATGGCGCAGGCGAGCTTGTGACGGACGCCGGCCAGCCGCTCGCGCCAGTCGTAGTGCCAGTTCCAGATCAGGAGCAAGTCATCGTTGCCGTTGCTGCGGGGATTCTGAGGGATTCGGCGCAGGAGCGCGGGGGCGACGGGGTTGACCACTTCCATCGAGCGCAGGCCGGTCCAGGTCTCGCCGCCGTCGCGGGACTCCGCCCGGAAGACGGTGCCCATGGCGGTGCGGATCGCCATCAGGAGTGAGCCATCGGCGCGCTGGGCCACATCCGGCTCAATGCAGCCGGACTCGCCACTGTCCGACACCTTTGGAAGCTCGATGGCGTGGGAGAGCTTCCAGGAGGCGCCATTGTCGTCTGACCAGGCGCATCTGACCGAGAGATGGTGCAGGTTCCAATCCTGGGTGCAGTGCAAGGGGGCCACGAGACGACCACCGTCGAGCACCGTCAGCCGGTCGTGGCAGCCGGTGGTGTAGGACTCTTCCTGGGGCAGGCGCACCGGCGGCGCCCATGTACGGCCTTCGTCGTCGGAGCGAACGAACAGCCGGGTGGCGTCGGAGGTCGACTCACGGTGGCTGTAAACCATGCCGAGGCCGCCATCCCCCAGGCGGCGGACGGCGGGAGACATGACGTTCAGACCGGCGGTGTTCTCCACGGCAGTCCAGGTCTTCTGGTCTCCCTGCCCCACTTCCCCACTCCCGCCCCACGTTTCACCCTTGTCGGTTGAGGCCATGGCCATGATGGTGGCGCGGGCGTTGTCCGACCGGCCGTCGAACTCGCTCCACAACAGGAGCAGGCCGCCGCTGGCTAGCTCAACGGCGCTTGCCTCCTGGCGGCGAGGCTTCTCCCGCGTGGGCGAGAGGATGTCCTTGGTCCAGTAGCCGATTTTTGGTACGGCAACGATCACTGCGAGTCTCCTGTGCTCGTGCTGCCCGGCCATCCGGGCCATCTCGGACGCTGCGTGCTGGTTTCGCCCCAGTCCGGTTGGCGCTGCTTGTTGTTCCACTGGTTGTAGGAACCGCCGGCGCCCAGCTCCGGCCAGGAAAGCTCCACGCCTAGCTGCGTGAGTAGCTGTTGGAAGTCCGTGAGGTGCTCGGGCGTGGCGCGTACCTGCTTTGGCATCACGCCGCGGTCCAGGCAGAAGGCGGCGAGCGCACCGGCGGCTTCCCCGACGTTCCACTCGACGGGATGCAGGCGGTAACAGCCGTTGGTGATATGGGTGACGCCCAGGTTCTTGCACGCCGGAATGAGATTCTCCACGCGGACGGGAAGCAGCGCGCCGAGAGGGATCTGGAAGGGCCACGCGCGAGGACGTGATTCACCGCCGGGGCGGCTCGTCACACGCGTGCGTGACGGTTCGGGCCGGCCGCCCTTCTCAGCGGGGGTGCTGCCGTGGATGTCCACGCCGTAACGGCCGATACCCACGCTGTCCACGAAGCGGGTGGGACCGTCCGGGCTGACCTCAGCGCTCACATGCTGCTCAAGCACCGCGAAATCCGGTCTGATACGCCGGCTTTCGCGGATGTAGGGTGCCTTGGCCAGGCCGTCTGAGGTGCCGGTTACGTCAGGACGAAGGCGAAGGCCCGGGTAGCCGGCGCCATCGCCCTGCCAATGGGGTGCCTCCGTCTGGAGCCAGTAGAAGACCGAAAGGCTGCGCTGCCGCGCGCGGTACAGATGCTCCTTCACTTCTTCGTCAGGTACCTCGATGATTGGGCCGCCGGCGTAGTCGTTCATCGCGTTGAAGAGCGTTATGTCGCTCTGCATGAAGCCGGGCTGGAAATGGCCGGCGTAGAGCACGCGGCGGAACATCCACTGGCTGAAAGCCGCGGTGCTTGGCTCAGGGAAGAGGTGGGCCTCAAAGCGGCCGCCGGCATCGCGAGGGTAGCGGAAGGACGGCTGAAACTCGTCGTACAGCGCTGGCTTCTCGATGGTGTGATCCTCGCCCGGCAGGTGGTCCATGGCGAAGATGTGGGTGATGGCCTGCATGGAGCGCGGCTGAGCTGGACCGTCCAGCGCGTTTGGCTCGCCGGTCTCGGCGCGGCTTTCACGACCGATGACGTATTCCACGCCGCCCAGCGGCAGCAGGTCTCCCAGCTCGGTTGCGTCCAGGACGTACGGCGCGCTGAACGTACGCTCCTCGCCGCTATCCAGATCACGCAGCGTCACTGCGCGGACGCGGTCGCCGGCAGTATGGACCGCCACGGGTTTGTGCCGGCGCCAGATCATGACCCGGCCGGCGGAGCAGTACGGTGCGAGCTGTGCTTCCAGGACGGCGAGCCAGACGCGCGGCTCGGCGCTGACGCGCGTGACGAGCGAGGCGCCGAGCTTGAGGTCGGGGTCGGAGCGCGCGTCTGGGGTGAGCGGATAGTGATTCCTATAGTAGTCGCGCGCGGCGTCGCGCAGCTGGCGGTAGGAGCGCGTCCCGCCGAACTGGTCCATCCACTGATGCTCGTCCAGCGGCACCGCCTGCACGGTGAGTTGTCCACCCAGCCAATCGGTCTCTTCAGTCAGGATGACGCGCCGCCCCAGGCGAGCGGCGGCGAGCGCAGCGGCGCAGCCGCCCAGGCCGGCGCCGATGATCAGAATCTCTGTGCGGACTTCTTTCATCTGGCTTATGGTGAGGGGGTGTACGACGGCGCGATGGTGTACCCGTAAAGATCTGCCTCATTGAGGACGAAGCGGATGGCAATTTCCTCGCCGGCGGGGATTGCGTCCAAACCCGCGTTCCGCCAGCGGATTTCGGCGTCCACCGCATCGCCGGTGAACGGGACGCATTCGTCCAGGCCGAGACCCGGGATCTCGCGGCCACTTGCATCCAGCACCTGGGCCATGACCGCGCCGTAGGGCGCGCGGGCGTTCACGCGCAAGATTGGAGTCCGGCCCCCGGTTGTTTCAAGAGGGCCGTGATAGGCGACGATGCTGCCGCCGGTGGTGGCGCTGAAGGAGGCGTAGCGGTCACGCTTCATGCGCGCCAAACCGACGGACGTGAAGACGCCCAACTCGGGGCGGAACCGGACTTTTTCACCGAAGGCGCCGTGGTAAACGGGACCGCCCCCGTAGTAGTGGAGCATGTCATCCCCCACGCACACCGGGAGCGCCGCGGTAGCGACGTTGCCGCCGTCCCAGGTGCGGTCCCCGGCGGCAATGAAGGCAGGCCGCCCGGGCGGGCGGATCCAGTAATCGCCGTCAAACGAGAAGACGGTCTGGACCTCGGCCATGCGGCCGTGGCGGCTCCAGCCGAAGAGCGACCGGCGGTTGGCGGGCCAGCTACTCTCGGGAGCCGCTGGCGTCATATAGAAGAGCCAGAGGAAGCCGATGATGAAGTCCGGGTAAGGGTGGAAGGTTAGGCCGTAGAAGTCGGCGTGGTGGGCGCCAAGGGCGCGGGCGCGCTGGTCGTCCATCTCGTCAGGTGCGAGGATGGGTCGTGCCGGGGACCAAGTGCGGAGGTCGGTGCTGGTGCGGATGGCAAAGGAGCGGCGGTGGAAGCCACCGACGGGGACGTGCAGCTTGCTAGAGGCCAGGTAACGGTTCCGCGCGGGGTCCGGCACAATGACGTTGACATCGCTGCCGCCGCCGTAGGGCGAGGAGTCGTCGCGCCCGGTTTCCCACAGGGGCGTCTCGCCGTCTCGCTGCCATGTGTAGCCATCTGGAGACAGCCAGGCATACATGCCTGACTTGGCGTACCCGGCACTCGCGGCGTTCGCTGCCTGGGCATGGACGTGGCCGGCGGCCCAATACTGCTTGCCGTCTGTCAGGGCAGGTGGGATGACGCTGGCGAGGTGCAAGGCGGCGTTGGTGAGGTTATTGGCGCGCGAGCCGTCGTACTCGACGACGCCGAGGTCGGGCTTCTCCCAATGCAATCCATCGATCGACTCGGCGTAGGCGATGGCGTGACTGTTGCCGCCGCCCATGGCGTGGCGGGCCTGATACCACATGCGGAAGCGGTTTTCCTCGTGAAGGACGGTGCCGTACAGGAAGGCGCCGGCGCTGTCCCAGGGCCGGTCCGGCAGGAGAACCGGATCGACCAGCTTCGAGGCGGAGCACCAGCGGTGAACGGTGTCGCCATCGAGCGCGGCGATGCGGCGGGTGTCCGCGAAGATGCGCCGCTGGTCGCCTCCTGTCGCAGCTGACGCCGGCAGGGCGTAGGCCGGCCTCAGCTGCGCCACTGCTTCCAGGCCTCGTCCAACTCGTTCTGCGCTTCCCGAACCGCGGTGACGATGGCAACGTCCACGCCGGTCTGGCCGAGCGCGGCGCTGGTGGCGTGCTTCTCGAGCGCGGCCACGGCTTTGTCGTCTCCTGGGCTGAATGGTTGCGAGACGACGCCGTCCAGCATCTTGCTGAACACCTGAAACTCTGACCGCTTCTGCATGTCGGGAGCGGTGTTGCAGCGCTTCAGGGTTGAGACACGGCCCTGCACTTTGGTCATGAAGTCGCACTGCGCGTCGGACAGCGTCAGGAACTTAGCAAGCGCCCAGGCGCCCTCCGGGTTCTTGGCCTGGGACGACACACCATAGCCGTGGCCGCCGCGGCTGGCCGTCTGGAACTTCGCGCGGCTATTGGCCTGGTTGTGCGGCAGCAGCCCGACGCCCCACTCTACCTCCTTGCCCGCCGGATCGTTCGCTGCCAGGCTCGGCAACAGGTCGGGGTGGAGCAGCATGCTGTGCTGACCCTGGAAGAACTTGTTGCGGCTATCGGCACCCAGTGTTTGCAGCACCTCGGTGCCACCTTGACGCTGGACGAGGCCGGTCACGTAGCGCAGGGCGTCTCTCCCTTCGGGGGAGTCAAAGCCCACCGTCTTCCCATCAGCGTCTGCGTAGAGCTTGCCATTGTTGGTGAAGAGCCAGGAGAGGAAAACACCGGTGGGGTTGACGCCCAGCCGCTCTCCCGTTCGATTCAGCTTGCTGACGTACTCCTCCAGATCTGACCATGTGCGCGGTCCCAGGTCTGGATTGATCCCCACTTGCTTGAAGTGCGCCTTGTTCCAGTAGAGCAGCGTGCCCGAGCCGCTCCCGCCGCTGGCTGAAGGCAGCGCAACGAGCTCCCCGCTGAACGTGCGCTCTTTGACATCGCCGTCCGCGAACTGTTTGAGGTCAATCTTGTCCCGTGAGACGTACTTGTTGAGGCCCATGACGGCTTTGGCCGGTACGACAAGTGGGTACATGTCTTTGAAGACCATGAGGCTGTCCGGCATGGTGCCGGCGATGATGCCGGCGGTCATCTTAGCCCGGCCGCCAAACTGGGTGGCGTCCTGGTCCAGCACCTTCGTGCCGGGGTGCTGCTGCTCAAACTGGTCCAGGTAGACGCGTAACTGGGGTGCGCGCGTGCTCCAGTTGTGCCAGAACTCGATGTTCCCGGTTGGCTTGGTTGCGGCGGGGGCACCGGTGTTCTGTGTCGTCTGGCCCGTGGAAGTGCCGCACGCGGCCAGCGCGCCCGCGGAGAGAGCGGCGCCGGAGGCGAGGACGGTACGACGGGTCACGCTCTTGCGGTTCATGCGCGGGATTCTTTCTTCTCGGCCCGGGTGGGACTGACGGTAGGGAGTGGTGGAGCATGAGAAGCTGCGGAAACAACTTCAGGAATGCCAGGTGGGATGACGGCAAAGTGATGGTCCAGGGCGTCTACGGCGGCGGCGCGGTCGCCGGAGCGGAGCGCGTGGACGACGTTGGCGTGGATGCGATGGACACGAGTGGGGTCTGAGGGCGCGGGATGGACTTCTTTACGCAGACGGTGGTACGCGTCCCAAAATAGCTCGATTAACCGCAGGACGAGATGATTGTCCAGTGGTCGGAAGAGGGCAAGGTGGAACGCACGGTCTGGCTCCACGATCGGCTGGCCGCGCCGCGCGTGGGCGGCCATCTCTTCCACCAGCGTGTCCAGCGCGTCCAGATCGGCAGAAGTGATGCGGTCCGCCACTGCGCCAATCAGGCCGGCTTCGAGTCCCTGACGGAGCTGGAAGAGATCTTGAAGGGACTTGCCGTAGACAAAGAGGCCATACGGCAGGTTGTCCAGGATAGGTTCGAAGGTGAAGGGCTTGACGAAGATTCCTTCGCCATGGCGCGCTTCGAGGACGCCAAGCGACGCGAGGCTCTTAGTCGCCTCACGGAGCGAGAGACGGCTCATGCCCAACTCGTCCGCGAGCGTTGACTCAGGCGGCAGCG
>Ga0136611_10002549_pt1 | contig 12715 bp, 9 predicted proteins | sample AntDrymUQ2232306_2_FD_106645 | JGI IMG/M metagenome (GOLD analysis project Ga0136611, IMG submission 106645) | Polar desert sand microbial communities from Dry Valleys, Antarctica - metaG UQ223 (23.06) | ecosystem: Environmental > Terrestrial > Soil > Desert | place: Antarctica: Dry Valley... | reverse complement strand
GGTCGCGCTCGTCGGCGACGTCGGCGTACTCTACGCGACCGCCATCATGTCGGTGCTGGTGATCATCTTCTCGGAGGTGCTGCCGAAGACTTATGCGGTCATGTTCCCGGATCGCACGGCGCTCGTCGCGGCCCCGCTGCTGCGCGTCTTCGTGCGGGTGCTCGGCCCAGGCATCATCGCCGTCGAGGCGATCGTGGGCCTCATCCTGCGCCTGTTCGGGGTTCGCCGGGAGGACGGCTCCATCTCGTCGCGCCAGGAGCTGCGCGGGCAGGTCGACCTGATGCACCATGAGGGCGAGGTGGTGAAGAGCGACCGCGACATGCTCGGCGGCCTGCTCGACCTGCAGGAGCTGGAGGTGTCGGACGTGATGGTCCACCGCACCCGCATGCGCACCATCTCGGCCGACCAGGGCGCTGAGGCGATCGTGCGCGAGGTGCTGGCCTCCCCCTACACCCGCATGCCGCTGTGGCGGGGGAGCCCCGAGAACATCGTCGGCGTGCTGCACGCCAAGGACCTGCTGCGCGCCCTCGACGCGGTCGGCGGCGAGGCCTCCAAGCTCGACATGCAGCAGATCGCGCTGGAGGCCTGGTTCGTGCCCGACACGACCTCGGTGCCCGAGCAGCTGAAAGCCTTCCTGCACAAGAAGACCCACTTCGCCCTTGTCGTCGACGAGTACGGCGTCGTGATGGGGCTCGTCACGCTGGAGGACATCCTCGAGGAGATCGTCGGCGACATCAAGGACGAGCACGACGTCGCGGTGCAGGGCGTGCGCACCCAGCCCGACGGCTCGGTCATCGTGGAGGGGAGCGTGCCGATCCGCGACCTCAACCGCGCCCGCGACTGGAGTCTGCCCGACGAGGAGGCGACCACCATCGCCGGGCTCGTCATCCACGAGGCGCGCACCATCCCGGACGCCGGCCAAGTCTTCACCTTCCACGGCTTCCGCTTCCAGGTGCTGCGGAAAAGCCGCAACCGCGTGACCGCGCTCAAGATCACGCCGCTGGCGAAGCGTCCGGCGAGCCAGGCGGCGTGAGGGTCCTCACGCCGCCGCGCGAACCCGTCCGTCGACGGCGGCAATCACCCGTCCGATCTCGCTCGCCGGCACCGGCCGGCTGAACAGGTACCCTTGCGCCTCGCCGCAGCCCTCGCGCCTCAACTGTTCGAGCTGGCCCGCCGTCTCGACGCCCTCGGCCGTCGTGACGATGCCGAGACTGCGGCCGAGCCCGGTGATGGCGCGCACGATCGCGAGCGAATCGGAGCCGGGCAGGTCACCGACGAAGGACCGGTCGATCTTGATCTTGTCGAAGGGGAAGCGGCTCAGGTAGCTGAGCGCCGAGTAGCCGGTGCCGAAATCGTCCATCGAGATGCGCACGCCGAGCGCCCGCAGCCGGTGCAGCGTCTGGAGGGTCGCCTCGTCCTCCTGCATGAGCACTGATTCGGTGATCTCGAGCTCGAGCCGGCTCGGCGCCAAGCCGGAGGCGGCCAGCGCGGAGACAACGGTCGCGGTGAGGTCGCGGCCCTTGAACTGGACCGGGGAGAGGTTGACCGCGACCTTGATCCGGCCCGGCCAGCCCGCCGCCTCGGCGCAGGCCTGCCTCAGCACCCACTCGCCGATGGGGCCGATGAGGCCGACCTCCTCGGCGAGCGGGATGAAGTCGGCCGGGCTCACCATGCCGCGCTCCGGATGGCGCCAGCGCACGAGAGCCTCGAAGCCGGCGACAGCGTCAAGGTCGAGGGCGACGAGGGGCTGGTAATGCACCTCGAACTCGCCCCTGGACAGCGCCCCGCGCAGGTCGCTCTCCAACGCGCGGCGCGCCTTTACGTGAGCGTCCATCTCGGGCTCGAAGAAACGCCAGCCGCCGCGCGCGTCGGCCTTGGCGCGGTACAGGGCGAGGTCGGCGTTCCTGAGAAGCCCGTCCGGGTCGAGCCCGTCGCGGGGCCCGAGCGCGATGCCGATGCTCGCGCCGACGCTGAGCTGATGACCCTCGACCTCGAAGGGTTGGGCCAGCAGCGCCGCGACGCGCGAGGCGAGCTCGGCCGCGCCCTGCTGTCCGTCGGCGAGGCCGTCCTGCACGATGGCGAACTCGTCGCCGCCGAGACGCGCGACCGTGCCGCCCGGCCCGGCGCAGCCCGCAAGCCGGCCCGCCGCGGCGCGCAGCAGCGCATCGCCGACGGCGTGACCGAGCGTGTCGTTGACGCCCTTGAAGCGGTCGAGGTCGAGGTAGAGGAGCGCAAGACCGCCCTGCCCGAGACTCCCCCGCTCGCCGCCGGCCTCCTCCGCGCCCGGCGCGCGCGCCTTTGCGAGCGATGCCTCCATGCGCTCGCGCAGGAGCGTGCGGTTGGCGAGGCCCGTGAGCGCGTCGTGCTTGGCCATGTGGGCGATGCGCGCCTCGGCCCGGCGTCGCTCGGTGATGTCCTCGCAGGTCACGACCCATCCGCCGGTGGCCAGGGGGCGATGGTTCATCGCAATGGTGCGCTCGCCGGCGACGAGCTCCTGGACGTAATCCTCCGATCGGCCCTGCGCGACGCGGACCGCGTTGACGGCGATGAGCTGCTCGATGTCGGTGCGGCTCGCGTAGTTGCCGAGCGAGGCGCTGTGCTCGACGACCTCCCGGTAGCTTGCGCCAGGCCGCACCACATCCGGCGACATGCCGTAGATCGCGAGGTAGCGCTCGTTGCGCACCATCAGCCGATGATCGGCATCGTACATGCACAGGCCCTGGCTCATGTTGCGCAGGGCGGCGTCGAGATGCTCGTGGCTGCGCTCAAGCTCCTCCTCGCGCAGGCGCAACGTCTCGTTCTGCTGGCGGATGCGCCATTCCGCATCGACGCGTTCCGTGATGTCCTCGTGGGCCGCGATCCAGCCGCCCTCGCCCATCGAGCGGTGCGCGACGGCGATGGACCGCCCGTTCGCCAGCACGCGCACGAACGCGCCCGGCTGCTTGTCGAGGAAGCGGGCGCTGGCGAGCTCCTGGACCCTCTCTCCGGCGACGCCCAGATGGTTACCGAGCGCGATGCTGTGCTCGACGACCTGCTCCAGCGCGACCCCCGGTTTCACGACCTCGGGCGAGAAGCCGTACAATTCGAGGAAGCGTGCGTTGGACACGATGAGGCGGCGGTCGGCGTCGTACAGGCACACGCCGTAAGGCATGTTGGTCAGCGCGGCGTCGAAGCGCTGATGCTGGATTTCAAGCTCGTTGTTGGCGCTCTCAAGCGCGCCGACCGTGCGGTCGAGCACGCGCAGCGGCAGCACGCGGGTGGCGAAGTAGGCGCCGAAGCCGAGCGCGAAGCTGAACAGGGCGAGGAGGCCGGTGCGGCGCAGCAGCGGGCGCAGGCTCGTCGCGATCTCGAGTTGGCCCACCGTCCGCCCGGCGACCGCGATCGGGGCGCGGCGCGTCAGGACGGGCGCGTCGAGCCGCTCGTCCTCGGCGAGGAGGATCTCCCCCCCGGCGCCGATCACGCGCTGGGACGTTCGCTTGTCGTTGACCTCGTGCAGCCCGATGAGCTCGACGAGGCGGGCATGCTGGTACTGCCACACGGGCCCGTTGACGTAAGCGTATCTCGAGATGCGGCTCGCGTTGAGGCGCGCCTTGAAGTCGAGCTCCTCGGCTTCGGCGATGGAATCGATCAGGGCGTAGCCGGCCGGCAGCGCGAGCGCCGTCGTGATCGCGACGAGGAGCCCGATCGCCCCGACGAGCTTGCGAAGCGTGGCCGACATCATGGCGTGACCAACATCATGGCGCCGGGATCCCGCTTCAGGTCGCGGCGGGCAGGACGCCCATGCCACGCAGGGCCGCGATGCCGTCAGGCGAGCGCAGGAAGGCGATGAACCGCTCGGCCGCGGGGCTCCCGGTCGCGGGCAGGACGAAGCGGAGCAGCTTGCGCTGCTTGTAGTCCCCGCGCTCGAAGCTCTCGATGCTGGGCTCGACGCCGTCGATCGGGACGAAACGCAGGTTGCGCTTCTCGAGCAGGATCTGGACGTAGGTCGCCCCGGTGAGCGAGCCCGGCGTGCGCTCGGCCGTGTCGGCGTTGTCGCCGTCAGTCGCGGCCGTCGGCACGTCGGCGCGCGCGCGCGCCACCGTGATCGCCGCGGCCGCGCCGGGAAACAGTTCGCCCATCGTCCCGGTGTCGCTGTCGGTCTTCGGACGCAGGATGACGCGCACGCCCTGACCATCGGCCCAGGTCGCCCCTGCGTCGGAGAACAGCCCGGCGACGTCGGCCGCCTTCACGCCAGTGGGCCTGCGATGCGAGGTGACGATGACGTAGGGCGTGCTCAGGGCGAGGACCTCGTGGAGGCCGCGCGCCGTCTCGTCGGCGGTGAGCGGACGGCCCGCCACGGAGAGGTCCAGCGCCCCGGCGGCGATCGCCCGGAGGCCCCCGTTGCTGCCGAGGTTGGGAACGATCTCGAAGCTCACGCCGGTGTCGGCCGAGAAGCGCGCGCCGAGCTGGCGCATGGCCTCGGTCATCGCGCCGGTGCCGCCGACGCGCAGCGCCTCGGCCCCGGCGTCCGAGGCGAGGCCGGCCAGCAGCACGGCCAGCGCCAGCGAACGCATCCTCGCCCCTATCCTTGCCCCTACCATGCACGTGTCTCCGGGGATCGTGCGATCGAACCGAAGGGCAGGATGCCTCAAGAGTCTGAACGGACCGGAAACTCCTGCACGCTTCAGGATACTCCTGCACCCTCCAGTTGCGCCCGTCCCGAGCCCGCCATCGTCCGCGGCTCCCGGTCGGTCCGGGACAGGGTTAACCGCATCTTCAGCCCCGCGTCGGCACATAGGCCGGCGGGGCGAGGCCCCCCAAAGCGCCCGAGGGACACGCATGGACATCGCCACCGGGCTCGGCTTCCTTGCCGGCCTCATCACCGTGGCCTCGCTCATCTTCATGGGCGGCGACCCTCGCACCTTCTACGACGTCCACGCAGTGATCGTGATCGGCGGCGGGTGCCTCGCCGGAACGCTGATCCGCTTTCCTCTGTCGTCCCTGCTGCAGGGCTTCCCAATGGGCCTGCGCTACGCCTTCGTGATGCGCAAGTTCCACCCCCACGAGCTCGTCGACGAGATCACCCGCATCGCCGAGGTGGTGCGCAAGTCAGGCCCGATCGCGCTGGAGAAGGTCGAGGTCGAGGACCCGTTCCTGGCCTGCGGCGTGCGCTTCATCGCCGACGGCTACGACCGCGACTTCATCCGCCAGACGCTGGAGACCGACCGCGACAACTATCTCGAGCGCCTGCACGAGGGCGAGAAGGTCTACCGCTCGATCGGCGACGCGGCCCCTGCCTGGGGCATGATCGGCACGCTGATCGGCATGGTGCAGATGTTCGCGAACATGGAAGACCCCTCCAAGCTCGGGCCGTTCATGGCGATCTCGCTGCTCGCGACCCTCTACGGCGCGCTCGTCGGCAACCTTCTGTGCCTGCCGCTCGCCGACAAGCTCGCCCTCAAGCTCGGCGAGGAGGAGATCTCGCGCTCGCTCATCATCGACGGCGTGCTCCAGATCCGCGACGCCAAGAGCCCGGCGCTCGTGAAGGAGATGCTGCTGGCCTACCTGCCAGATCATCGTAGGGCCGAGATGGCGGAGGCGGCCTGATGCTGGTCGATCTGCGCGGAGGGTGGGACCATGGCGCGTAAGAAGCGCGGGCACGCTGGCGGGCACGGCTGGTTCGTGACCTTCGCAGACCTGATGGCGCTGCTGATGAGCTTCTTCGTGATGCTCACGGCCATGTCGAGTCAGGACAACAAGAAGCTGCAGGCGGTGGCGGGCTCGATGCGCGACGCCTTCGGCTCGCAGAAGCAGTCGCGCCTGTCCGGCATCGTGGAAGCCGACGGCATCGCGACACGGCCCTACCTGAAGAATGTGCGCCAGGCCCCACCGGAGGAGGCCTCCGACTTCACCATGCCATCGAAGTTCGACAAGAAGGAGGAGGGTCTTGCGAGCGCCGCCTTCGACCGCCGCTTCGCGCTCGCGGCGGCCAGCCTGCGCCAGTCGCTCGCCGAGATGCCGGAGATCGCCGAGCTGTCGAAGAACGTCGTGGTCGAGGAGACCAAGGAAGGCCTCGACATCTCGCTCGTCGACCAGGACGGGCGCGCGATGTTCCCGGATGGCGGCGTGCAGCCGTTCGAGCGCACCCGCAAGGCCATCGAGGCGCTAACGCCGGCGCTGCGCCGCCTGCCCAACCGCATCGCCATCTCGGGCCACGCCTCAGCCGCGCGCCCCGGCCAGCCGCGCGGGGCGGGGGTGTGGGACCTGACCGCCGGCCGCGCCGGTGCGCTGCGCGACCTCCTCGCCGCAGGCGGCGTGCCGGAGGAGCGCTTCCACTCCGTCGCCGGTCGCGGCGACACCGACCCGGTCTTTCCCGACAACCCCTACCTCGCCGCCAACCGCCGCGTGACCATCACCCTCCTGCGCGAGGCCTCGCCGCTCCCGCGCGGACGGTTGTGACATGGCACTCCCTCTGCCCTCGGGGGAGCGGAACGCGTCTGATACTCACGCCCTGGCCTGCGACCGTGGCGCATCGCTCACCAATCCGGCCCCCTCCCCTGCCCGGCCGGCCAGCGCATCCAGCGCCTCCCCGATCCGCCGCATCCCCTCCGCCTGAACTTCGTGCGGCGGCGGGGCGTGGGCGATGCCGGCCTCCTTCAGAGCGCGGTGCACGGCGAAATTCAGGTCGCTCGACACGCGCGCGCCGGCCTCGACCTCGGCCACGAAGCAGATCAGCTCGAAATCGAGGCTCGTCTCGCCGATCCGCTTGAACAGCACGGCGGGCTTCGGCTCGGCCATCACCTCGGCATGCGCGGCAGCGACTCGCCGCAGCAGGCCCGCCGCGGCCTCCGGGTCAGCCTCGCGCGGCACGCCTATGGCGAGAAGCACGCGACCCGTCCGGTCGGTGTGGACGCGGTTCTTGACGATCCCAGAGACGAGGTTCGAGTTCGGAACGATGACGGTCGAGCGGTCGAAGGTCTCAATCTCGGTCGAGCGCACGTTTATGCGCCTGACATGGCCCTGCTCCTCGCCGACGAGGATCCAGTCGCCGACGCGGATCGGCCGCTCCCAGAGCAGGATCAGGCCCGAGACGAAGTTGTTGACCACCGATTGCAGGCCAAAGCCGATCCCGACCGAGAGGGCGCCGGCGACGAGGGCGAGGCGCTCCAGCGACAGGCCGAGCGAGGAGATTGCTAACCCGGCGCCGAGCGCCGTGCCGATGTAGCCCGTGCCCGTCTTGATCGAATTGCGGATGCCGGCGTCCAGCTCGGTGCGAGGCAGGAACTTGTCGTCGAGCCACCCTTGTGCGGCGCGCGTGCCCAGGATCGCCAGCGCGAAGACGCCCACGGCGGCAACGAGCGAGGACAGCGAAATCGTGATGTCGCCGATGCGGAAGCCGAACACCGCTGCACGCAGCGAGGCCAGGATGTCGCCGGACTCGACGCCCCAGGGCGCGGCGATGATGAAAACCGCGACGATGCCGAGCGCGAGGCGCAGGATGCCGGAGGCGACGACCGCGAACTGCTCGACAGAGCGGCGGCGCATGCCGACGCTCTGCACCAGCGAGCGGGCGAGACGGCCCTGGTCGGCGAGGATGCGGCCGACGAAGGCGTCGGCGAGCGCTAGCAGCAGGCGCGTCGAGGTCCACACGACGCCGATCCAGACGAGCTGGTCGGCAAGGAAGGAGGCGAAGGCTGCGTAGCCCGCGAGCACCGCAATGAGGATGGTCGCGCAGCCGATCACGACGAGGGCGCGCGCCGCGCCGGCATAGGCGCGCGCGGGCGGCACGTAGGGGCCGAAGCAGGCTTCGTCCCCGGCGCTGGGGTCGGGGTGGTCGAGCCCCCGCAGGCCGCGCCAGACCTGGGCGACGAAGAGCAGCGCGAAGACCCCCCGCGTCGCGACCGTCAGCGGCAGCCCCGAGCTGATCGCCTGGTTCGCGCCCTCCAGCGTCTTGCCCGCGACGAGCACGAGCACGGCCGCCGACGAGATCTGCGCGATCCGCAGCGCCCAAAGATCGTCGAGCTTGACGATGCGCCAAGCCGACAGGCCGGGCGACAGGTAAGCCTCCGCGAGCGACCGCACGAAGGTCCAGGCCGCGATGCCGGCGATGAGGGTCGTGGCGACGCTGAACAGTCGGTCGGGCAGTAGGGCCGTGACGTCGAGCGCGGTGACGAGCAGGTAGGCCGTGCCGGCGGCGAGGAGCGCGCTCTTGAGCACGTGGACGATCGCGGCCCTGGCGCGCCTGTAGGGCGGTGGGGCGGCGAGCTCGGGGTCGCGCCAGGAGAAGCGACCCGCGGCGCGCCGCACCGGACCGACCAGCAGCACGAAGGCGAGGGCCGCGAGCGCGAGGACGGCGAGGTTGCCGCCGTCGAGCCGGCTTCGAATGCGGGAGAGCGCGTCGGACAGGATCGTGCGAACCGCGGCGACGTCGCGCGGGGCGGCCTCGATTACGGCGCTCCACAACCAGGGGCTCAGGACGCCCGAAGAGCGCTCGAAGAGGGCGTTCTGGAACAGCGCACGACGCCGGTCGGCGAGGCTCGAGGCGATCTGGTCGGCCTGCACGTCGAGCGCTCGCGCAAGACGGAGCGTCTCGTCGATCTCGCGCTGTGCGGTTTCCCGAGCGGAGCGTTCGCGCGCCCCGTTCGGGCTCTCGCCGGCACCCTTCTCGTCGGGTTTCGGCCCGAGCTGCTCAAGGCGCGCCCTCGCGGTTTCGAGCCTCGGCTCGAGCTCTCCTGCGATGGCCTGCAAGGCTCCCTTCAGCGGGTCGAGGCGGGCTCTCGCCGCACCGAGCTCGGCCTCGCGCAGGTCGCGCCGGGCGAGGCCTGCTTCAATGGCGTCGAGCTCGGCCTTGACGGTGGCGAGCCAGTCGCGCGCGGGCCGTTCCACCGGGGCTGCAGCCGTCTCGGCGGATGGCGCGGGCGCCTGGGCGAGCGCCGGAGCGGAGAGGCAGAGGGCCGCGACGAGGATGGCGAGCGTTGGCGACCACCACGCCGGGCTCCGCCTGCCTCCAGCCGTCGAACGAGCGCATCGGGTCATGGCGCGAGATTGCGCGCCAGGCCGGTGAGCGCAAGGCGCAACGCGCGTCCCGACTGGCGGGGCGCGCGAGACGTCCGGTTCGGCGTCAGGCCGCGCGGCTGGCTGGAGCCGGGTCGGCCTTGCCCTGGAGCTCGGCGATCAGGGCCGCGATCTGGGCCGGGCGATAGGGCGCCCGCACGAGAAGCGCGCCGCTCACCCGTCCCTTCTGCGATACCGCGTGCGGCATACGGGCGGTGTAGATGACGTGGGCGCGGGGCCGCAGCTCGCGCGCGGTCCTCGCGAGCTTCAGCCCGTCGAGGGTGACCGAGATGTCGGTGACGAGCACGCTCAGGCGCAGGCCCGATTGAAGCTGCTCCATCGCCTCGGCCTCGCTGCCGACCTGCACGGCGTCGTAACCGTAGATGCGCAGGCTGTCGCCGGCCATGAACAGCTGCGAGCGGTCCTCGCAGACCAGTAGAACCGTCGCTCGTCCATCCATGGCGCCCTCCCGCGCATGATGCCGGTGAGAGGAGGGTGCGCGAGGTTGGTTAACGAACGGTGTAACATCGGCAGGCGATTCGAGGACGTTTGGAGCGCGCCGAGCGATGGCGTGAAACGGCTCAGCCTCCTCGATCGGGGCTGATGTCTCGGGCCGAACGCGCCCCGTGGCCGTCACCCGAGGCAGTGGGCCGGGCAGCCAAGCTCCCAGAACGGGCGCGAGGCCGGGCCCCCCGCGGGCGTCGGCTGCGCACCGTCGAGGTCGGCCGGTCTCGGGCTCACGAGGAACCACCAGGCATGGGCGCACTCGGAGCGCAAGGCCATCTCGTCGGACAGGTTCCTGCCGCTCGCATCGAAGGCGGCTTCGAGCGAGGCGGCCGCGGTCCGAAGCCGCGCTTGGCTCGCGCCGTCGCCCTGCTCGGCGTCCTCGCAGAAAGCGTGCGTGAACGCCCGCATTTCGGCGGCGAGGTCGGGCCAGGCCATGGCATCAAGGCGCCAGGCGGCGCTCCATTCGGCCACCACGCGGGTGACGGCCTCCTCGCGCGGCTCGGCCCGCACCTTGGCCGCGGTCAGGCGCATGTGGCGCATCAGCTCGGCCCGGGCGTGGACGCGGCGGGCGTTGATCGCGGCCTCGCGCATGCCCGCGATCGCGCGGCGTGCCTCGTCCTGCAACTCGTCGACGAAGTGGGGCATCGCGGCCTCTCATGGCAGATGGGCGAGCGTGCCGATCAGCCGCTCGAAGAACCGGGCGCGGTCGAGCCTGGCGACGACGTGGGCGTTCGCAGGGAGGCGCAGGCGGCCGTTCCAGTCGATCGTGGTGCGCCCGCGCAGGGGTCCCTCGCCGGTCTCAACCTCGACATGGCAGTCGCGGCCCTCGAATAGGTCGGGCCATAGCAGGTGGGCGATGACGCAGGGGTCGTGCAGGGGGTGGGCGACCGTACCGAGGCCGCCGGGCCTGGTTCGGGTGAGCCAGCCGTGGACGGCGCGGCCGGTGCGGGTGCCCAGGGCGGCGAAGGCCTCGATGTCGGCGGCGCAGGGCACGGCTTCATGCGTGAGGTGCAGGCCGAACAGGGTCACGGGCAGGCCGCTGCCCAGCACGATGGCGGCGGCGTGCGGATCGACGTAGGCGTTGAACTCGGCCGCGGGCGTCATGTTGCCGAGGTTCATCGCCCCGCCCATCACGCTGACCCGCTTCAGTTTTTTCGCGATGTCGGGGGCGAGGCGAAGCGCCAGGGCGAGGTTCGTGAGGGGGCCCAGGGCGCACAGCGTGACGCCGCGCTCGGGCGCGGCGCGCAGCGTGTCGATCAGGAACGTGACAGCGTGGGCCGAGCCTGGCCGGCGCGAGGGCGCGGGCAGCCCGGCGCCGGCGAGGCCGTCCGGGCCGCAGACGAACTCGGCCGTCTCGAGGGGATGCAGGAGCGGCCGGTCGGCGCCGGAGTGTACGGGGACGGTGTCCGAGTTGACGAGATCGAGGACGCGCAGTGCGTTGGCGGTGCCCTGGTGTACCGGCACGTTGCCAGCGACGACGGTCACGCCGACGAGGTTGACGCGATCGCCGGAGGCCAGCGCGAGGAGCAGCGCGACGGCGTCGTCCTGGCCTGGATCGCAGTCGATCAGGATCGACTCGCGGGCCGGCGCGGTCATGCCCCGCCCTCGCGCGCGGCGCTGTCGAGATCGCGGCCGGTCATGATCATGTGGCCGATCTCGTCGGCGGTGAGGCGCTCGACCGGGCGGTCCACGACCTTGCGGCCGTTCTTCAGGATCGCGACGCGGGTCGCGACCTCGGCGACGTCGCGCATGGCATGGCTGACCAGGATCACGGCGCGGCCCTCGTCGCGCAGGCGGAGAACCAGGCCGAGGACCCCTGCGGTCTCCTTCACGCCGAGCGCGGCGGTCGGTTCGTCCATGACGACGATGGAGGCCTCCCAGCGCAGCGCGCGCGAGATCGCGACCGCCTGGCGCTGCCCGCCTGACAGGCCCTCGACGGGGCGGGACGTGTCCTCGATCGCAACGCCGAGGCGGGCGAGGTAGCCTCGCGCCTCGGCTCGCATGCGGGCCTTGTCGAGGAGGCGCAGCGGACCGACGCGGCGCGTCAGCTCGGCGCCCATGAAGACGTTCTCGGCGATCGACAGGCGGGGGGCGAGCGCGAGGTCCTGGTAGATCGTCGCGAGGCCGCGCCGGAGCGCATCGTGCGGCGAGCGGAAGCGCACGGGCTCGCCGCGCAGGATCATCGCGCCGCCGCTGGCCTCCTGCGCGCCCGAGACGATCTTGATCAGCGACGACTTGCCGGCCCCGTTGTCGCCGCACACGGCGAGGACCTCGCCTGAGTGGAGATCGAGGTCGACGCCGGTGAGCGCGACGACGGCGCCGTAGCTCTTGCCGATGCCGCGCAGGGACAGGATCGGCGCGCGCTGCGCCCCCGAGGGCGCGTCGAGGAGCGCCGCCTCCCCTCCCGTCACGCGCCTCGCCTCACTTCAGGACTCGCCTCGCTTCAGGACTCGCCTCACTTCAGGAACTGCTGCACGTTGCCGGAATCCACCAGCACGGACTCCGTGTAGAGGTAAGGCCCCGAGGTCACGGCGGATTTCGGCTGCTTCCTCACGACGATCGTCTCGACCGCCTCCACCGCCTTGCGGCCCATCTCCTCGAAGGGCACGGCCACCGTCGCGGTCATCATGCTCTCGGGGTCCGCGATGCGCCGGTAGCTCTCCGGGCCGCCGTCGACCGACACGAGGGGGATCTCGCCCTTCTTCGCGCCCTGCGCGCGCAAGAGGTCGTCGATGACGTAGGCCTGGCCGTCGAAGGAGGCCCAGATGCCCTGGACCTTGCCCTGGTTGCGCAGGAGCAGGGCCTGCATCCCGGAGCGGACATCGTCGCGCCAGCTCTGGGTGCGGGCCATGGAATGCTTGCCGATCTCCTTCACGGCGCTGTTCTCGGCGAGCACGGTGTCGAGCACCCGGCCACGGATGCGGGAGGCGACGTTGCCGTCGAAGCGCTGGGTGAGGATGTTGCCCTGGTAGCCGATCTGGCCGAGCAGGTAGAGGGCGGCCTCAGCGCCGACCTTGTACTCGTTGGTCTGGATGTCGAAGAGGCTGTGCGGCCCGGCCCCCGACTGGACGGTGATGACCGGGATGCCCCGGTCCTTGGCCGCCTTGAACTGGGCGTCGGCCTCTACGGGCTTGCCCATGGCGACGATGATCGCGTCGACCCGCTTGGCGATCAG
>Ga0136611_10002548_pt1 | contig 12717 bp, 11 predicted proteins | sample AntDrymUQ2232306_2_FD_106645 | JGI IMG/M metagenome (GOLD analysis project Ga0136611, IMG submission 106645) | Polar desert sand microbial communities from Dry Valleys, Antarctica - metaG UQ223 (23.06) | ecosystem: Environmental > Terrestrial > Soil > Desert | place: Antarctica: Dry Valley... | reverse complement strand
GACACTCGCGATCCTCCGCTGGCACTGGCCGAATCGATTGCGACATCCATCCCGATCACCCGTACACCACGCTACGCTGGCAAAGCCTGAGATGATCGTTATGTTTTGGTGGAACCAGTGGGAACGAGCCCGGCCCCTCCAGTCGGCGCGTCCCGGAGGGTTCCAGTGGCAATTGAGGCTGCGCGCACCAGTCCATAGACAGTCGTTAACAGCGCGAGCGTTGTGAGAGGTTCACTGAGGAAGGTGGCGGCGTAGTGGGTGAGGGGAGTGGCGAAGGCGAGGAACAGCGCGAGGACGCATGCGGTCTGGCGGCTGTAAGCGAGGACGCGGGCCAGCAGCCAGGTGAGCGCGACGGCAGCGCCGCCGAGCAGGGCGTTGGTGAGGGCTGTGCCGTAGATGATCGGGCCGAGGCGCTGGTTGCCATATGGGTCGTGCTCGTCCTCAAGAGGCAGCAGTGGTTCGAGAAGCAGGTCACTGACGACGTACATCGGGATGGCGACCAGCGACTGGCCGATGCCGTACTTGGCATAGCCCTGGCCGTCCTCGCCGGGGATCGAGCGGGCGTTGTCCCCGCCGTCGTGCGGTGAGGTGACGGCGAACGTCCCGCGTTCGACGATGCCCTCGGTCACCTGGAACATCAGGATATCGTCGCCATAGAGGAAGACGCCGCGTGAGAGCGCGATGTAGATCAGGCTAACGGCGACGAAGAGCACCAGCGCAACGCGGCCATCGTTCCAGCGCACGGCCACGGTTCGCGGCGCTTCGCCTACCAACCGCGTAGCTCGCGTTCCTGAGCGAGCCATGCCATACCAGCCTCGACACGGGCGCGGTGCTCGGGGAGGTTGAGCCAGCGGGAGACGCCGGATGGATGCGGGAGTGGCAGGACGAGCGTGCCAGCTTCGGCATGCGGTAGCTCATCACGCGGTAGCTCATCCAGAAATGGCGCTTCGGCGGAGCGCGGGACGCCAACGAGATCGACCAGTGGCAGGCCACAGAGCGATGGGAGCAGCGCCTCGATCGAGAGGCGGCCGAGGGCGAGGATCAGCTCGGGGAGGACGAGCCGCAGCTCCGTTTCCAGATGGCCAGCGCAGAGGGCGATCTCGCGGCGGCTGGGGGCGCGGTCGCCAGCGCCGGTCCTGGCCTTGCCGGGGAAGCACTTTGTCAATGAGGTCAGGTAGAAGCGGTCGGGGTCGTGGAAGGCGTCGTCCGGGAAACCGGCGCTTGCCAGCCATGCGCGCAGTGTCCGTCCGGTCGCACCCGAGTACGGGACGGGCCGCTCGGCTGCCGCGACACCGGGAGCCTGGCCGATGACCATGATGCGCGCCGTCGCGTTGCCGCGCAGGATCGGGTAGGCAGCCGCGATATGACCAGCCTCGACACAGCGGGTACAGCGGCGGATTTCCGATTGGACGACCTGTAGCGATCGGACTGACGGTTCGGTGATCGAGTCACGCATGTGGACGATTGTCTGCTTTCCAGGGTCGGGTTGCACATGCTCCTGAGTATGCACTGTCGGGCCGCTGCGGTGACATTGATGTTGATGATGCGCGTTGGCCGGGCGGGCTGAAACCCGAGTGCTATACTCGCGGATGATCTTGAATCTGGACATCCGTGACCGTGGCCGGCCAGTCCGCGAAGACAGAGAGGAAGGGACGGCAAACATGAACGAGCAGTTGCGTCTCGGAGCCTACATGCTGACGGCGTTCGGCATTGTCCTGTTGCTGGCGTCGCTATTTGCCGACCCGCTGGCGCTGGGCGAGCCTGGCACGACGTTTGGCTGGAAGCAGATCCTGGGCTCGGCGCTTGGGCTGGTCCTGGCGACGCTCGGGATGGTTCTCCTGCGCCGACCGGAAAAGTAGAATAGCCCCTGTCGTCCAGAGCCGCAGCGAAGGACCTCTCCGCGCCAGCCGCTTGAGTAGCCAGATCAGGGGAGGTCCTTCGCTGCGGCTCTGGACGACAGGGGAATGACGACGTGGAGGTAGTTGCTGCGTGAAGGGCATCATTCTGGCTGGTGGGCTTGGCTCGCGGCTCTATCCGCTGACGCATGCGACCAACAAGCACCTGCTGCCGATCTACGATCAGCCGATGATCTACTACCCGATCAGCACACTCGTCGCGGCCGGCATCGACGATGTGATGGTCGTCACCGGCGGGCCGCACGCGGGACACTTCGTGCCAGTCCTGCGCAACGGCAAGCAGTTCGGGTTGCGCCACATCGAGTACACCTACCAGGAGCGTGAAGGCGGCATCGCTGAAGCGCTTGGACTCTGTGAGGAGTTCGCCGATGGCGAGCCAGTCTGCGTCATTCTCGGTGACAACACGACCGACGCCGACATCCGCCCGACTGTCGAGTCGTTCGAGTCGGGCGCGGTCCTGTTTCTGAAGCAGGTGCCGGACCCGCAGCGCTTCGGCTGCCCGATCCTCGATCCCGCTGACGCATCGCGCATTCTTGAGATCGAAGAGAAGCCGCGCGAGCCGAAGAGCAACCTTGCCGTGACCGGCCTGTATATCTACGACGCGACCGTCTTCGACTTCATCCACGATCTCAAGCCCTCTGAACGCGGCGAGCTGGAGATCACGGATGTCAACAACTTCTACCTGCGCGAGGACCGCCTGCGTTGGGTCGAGCTCGACGGCTTCTGGAGCGACGCCGGGACGTTCGAGAGTTTGTACCGCACGACGCGCTACTGGGCCGAGAAGAAGATGCAATCGCGCCCCGAATGACGGATGACGATGATCGAGCACGATGCCCCGGTGACATTCAAGAATAGTGACCTTCCAGGTGTCATTATCGGCTTCTTCCTCAGCCTGCTTCTCATTGGCGTCTATGTGACCGTTGAAGGGCAGTACATCCAGCCCCGACAAGAGGCGGCGCAACTCGAACGGCGCGATGAAAGGGTTCGGCAGGCGACGGAAGCGAAGGTTGGACAGGATGAATTCTGGAAGGCGACGGTGTGGGATGGTCCGAGCCGTGGGCGGCAGGTTTCCATACTGATATTACTGTGCCTGCCGACATCACTCGGTGCGATGATCGCAGCCTGGCTGGCTCGGCAACGACCGGTCCGATCCGCCATCTGGGTTGTCGCCGCACATCTTGTCGTGTTTCCGATCCCACTCGGCACTGACGACGACCCGGGTTATCCAATGAGCGAAATTGTGACGTTGCCGGGGTGGATCGGCGTTCTTGTATTCACCTGCTTCCTGATCGTGATGCCGCTCGTTTCTGCCGTGGCGATACAGTCACATCGGAGTCAGTCGTTACGACACTCCCGCATCGTGTCGTGACGCACGCATGCGATGACGGCGCAGCCCTCTGGTAGGGGCGATCATCGCAATGTGACAGCGTATTAGATGACTGCCAACTTTGTCCCTAAACTCTCTCCTGCCCAGGCTGGCTTGTAGTAGGCGTAGACGCGGCTGGCGACGGGTTCGGCGCGGACGGGGTAGAGGGCACGGGCTTCGAAGGTGAGCGTCAGCGTTTCGCCGGGCTGGATGTCTTCGATGTAGAAGATCATCTTGCGGCCTGCCAGATCCCAGCGTTTGAGGAGTGGGTCGCTCTCGACGAGCGCGTCAATCGTTGACTCGACTGGCGCGAAGCCGGTTGGGATGGCGATATCGAGGACGACCATTCCGGCGCCGAGCATTTCCGGTGGTGTGTAGCGGATTGTGGCGATGATATCGAGCATGTCGTCGACTTCGATCTCATCGGCGCTGTAGTCGACCGTGAGGTCGAAGATCGGTCGTTCGATCGCGCCCGACTCAGGCACGTTGTAACGGCGGACGGCCTGGCCCATCACCTGGCCTGTGCCGGTTGTCTCGATCGAGAGTGTGCCGCCGATCGGGACTTCGACCACTTGCATGATATCGGCGTTTTCGGCGTTGACGTGTACTTCCTGAGTGAACCCGCCGCTGATGAGGAAGACGGTCGCGTCGATATCGTCGCGGCTGCTACCGGCGGCGGTCGTCATCGCCTGGAGGGCGACGACGGTGTCCTGGGTCGAGCCGAAGCCACCGCTGGAGTTGCGCTGGGCAGCCAGCCAGCGGATCGCGCGGCCAGCGTCGAGATCGCGGTCGAGTGCCAGCAGCGCCAGTGCAGCGTAGGCGGTTGTTTCGACGGTCGCGCTGCTCGGGCCAGGATGGAAGCTGTCGAACGAGCTGGTTTCGAGCGGTTGCGGCTCGTTGCCCCAGTGGAGCCCCTCGTCGTCCTCCTCTGCGAGCGCCATAAGCGCATTAAGGGCCGCGTCGGCCTGGCCACTGTCGATCAGGGCAAGCGCGTAGGTCGTCAATGCCAGCGGGTAGGCGTCGGTGGTGCTGGCCAGTTCGCCGACCAGAAAGTCGCCGGCGGCTGACGCGCCGTCGGTGTCACCGGCCTCGTGGAGGGCGATGGCGATGAAGGCGGTCAGGGCGGTCCGGCCTTCCAGCCCGCCGAGCAGTTCGGTGTGATGGACGAAGCCGACCGGCTCGAACGAGCCGTCGCTGGACTGGTGGCTCCTGATCCACTCGCGGCCACTGGCGAGGACCGACTCGTCGATGTACACGAGATCGGACGCCTGGGCGAAGGTCTTGAGGACGAAGGCGGTCAGCCAGAGGCTGCCGACCGGGTCGCTCTCGCCGAAGGCGGAGAAGCTGCCGTCCGAGCGGCGGTAGGTCATCTCGCGCTGGTAGCCGGTCAGCATCAGCGTCTCGGCGCGTGCGCGGACCTCCGGCTTGAGTTGGCCGGTCTCGTTCAGGTAGCGCGTGACGAAGACATTCGGCGCGAAGAGGATCATGTTCTGCTCGCCGCAGCCGAACGACATCTGCAACAACGATTCCAGCCCGTCCATCGTCTGACTCAGGACGTTGCCAGTCAGCGCGATGAAGGCGCGGCCCGAACCATCGATCGTGAACTCCGGCAGGCTCAGGTCGACCGTGCGTTCGCTGCCGGACGCCAGAACCAGGTTCTCGACCTGTTCGCGGGCGACGCCCTCCGGCTCGACGATCATCTCCTTGACGATCGCGTCGGCGACCGATGTGCCGCGCGCCGTCACCCGCAACGGGTGGACGCCAAGCGCCGTCGTTCGGATCGGGAAGGCTGCCGCACCGACCTCGTTCGGGCCGACAGTAACGGTCTGGGAGAGGCCAGCGAGCGGCTCGAACCAGTCGTCAGGTTCCAGCTCGATAGTGAACTCTTCGGCGGATTGCGTGTAGTTGTAGAGGGCGACCGAGGCGGGCAGCTCCTCGCCACGGATGGCGGCGAACGGCAGATCGACGGTCACGAAGAACGGCTGGAAGACGCGCAATTCGGCCTCGCCGATGCCAAGACCCAACTCGCGCGAGAGGGCGACGGCGCGGAACATCCAGGTCGTGATGCTGTCGGGGGCGGTGGCTGTGTGGACGGCGCGCCCATCGGCGTCCGTCATCAGGTCGGACCAGATCCACGTTTCTGGGAAGAACTGACGGATGCGTTGTGGCTGGGACTGAGATGCTGTGTCCGGCACGGCAGCGCCGGTGGTCTGGGTTGCCATCGACGCCGCGGAATCATCGGCGCTTTCCGCCTCTTCCGCACCCGCTGGTGCCATCCGGAACATCTGCGACTCGATCTCCTTGCCCTCCGGCACCATCTGGTTGGTCAGGACGATGACGCCGGCATCGTGGAACGTATCTTCCGCGCCGGGGATCTTCATCGGTCCCCACGGGTCGAACATCGGCTGGAACTCGACCCCGCCCTCGGCCTCGTGCAGCTCCGCCTGTGGCAGCAGCGACAGTTGTTCCAGCTCGGCGAAGACCTGTTGCAGGTTGAGCCGGTTCTCAGCCAGGATGAAGACTGAGCGATCAACCGCCACCAGCCCGACGCGGGCCGGGCCGTCAGTTTGAATCGAGATCTGTACCTCGTCGCCCGGCTCGACCTCCTCGACACCGGGATCGACCGTCACCGCCAGTGGGTAGTCGCCCGTGACGGAGAATGGGACGAAGTCGGCGGCAACCTCGCCGCTCGGCAGGATCTGGTAGACGAGCAGCCGTGCCTCGGGCGCCATCAACGGCGTCAGCGTCAGGTCGATTTCCGGCGTCTCCGAGACATTGGAGAAGACGACCTTGCCGCGCGCCAGCACCTCGTAGAAGAAGCTGCGCGCTTCGCTGGTGGTCGAGACGTGGAAGCGCGCCGTCTGGCCGACTGCCAACGTCCCGGTTGTCTCCTGGGCGACGTGGATGAAGGTGCTGCTCGGTGAATAACCGGCCCGCAGCGTCAGGTAGGTCCACGACGTGTCATCGGCTGCGGCATCCAGCGTCAGGATGACGGCGTCGTCTGGCGGTGTGACCGTCAGCGACGCGATGCCGTTCGTCGTCTCGATCGTTTCGTTGTCACTCCCGGTCTGGTTGTATTCGTCGTCCTGCCACAGCATGTTGATGCGAACCGTCGCATCGATGGGCTGCTGGCCCGGCGTTTCGGTGACGATCAGCAGTGTCAGCGGCAACCCTGGCTTGAAGCTGCTGCCGTCGGGGATGATCCGCAGTGCAACCGGCCCCTGAGCGACCGACACGAGCCGGGTCGTCGTCTCCGCGTAGTCGGTCGCCTGTTCGACAACCGTGACAGCGAGCTGGACACTGCCCAGCCCGCCGCCTTCCGGCGAACCGGCTGCGTATTCGACTGGCGGCACCTCGAAGACGAGGCGTCCATCAGAGATCGGCTGGCGAACCGTCGCGTACTCCTCCCAGACGCCGACGTAGCGCGAGGCGATAATCTCGACGTCGCCGTTGACCGGCTTGCCGAAGGCGTACTCGGCGGCGATCACGCCGCTGATCGGCTCGTTGACGATAGCCCAGTCACGCTCAAGCTCGACCCTGACCTCGTACTTCGGCAGGACATAACGCTCGACGCGGACATCAAGCTGGATGCTGCGTCGCTCTGTCGAGGCCAGCACCGACCAGACGCCGAGATTCGGCTCGGTCGAGAGTGGCAGATCGAGCGTCGCCATTCCGTAGTCGTCGCTGGCGATTGCCCTGCGGAAAACCTTGATCCCCTGCGCGTCCAGCACCTCGACGACGACCTCGCCGACGACGGGCCGCAGCGTCGGATCGAGCGTCAGGGCGCGGATATGCATTGTCTGGCCGGGTTTGTAGATCGGCTTGTCGGTCTCCAGGAAGACGAGCGTGCCGTCCTCGATCTGGACCTCAGCCGTGTCCTCGAAACCGCGCGCCGACACCTTCAGGCTGTAGTCACCCTCGGCGATGTCGGGCAACTGCAGCGGCACTGTCCCACGGCCCGCCACCCAGGCCGAGTTGCTGGCGACGGTCACGCCATCCTTGATCAGATCGACCTTGACGGTCGTGTTGGCAACTCGCTGCCCGGCGAAGAGCGACAGCGAGACGGCTTCGAGCTGCCCGGAGCGCAACACCCGCGGCGCGACCGCCAGGTAGCCCTTGACCTCCTCGTCGACCCTCGGCCCGATCGTCGGCGTGACGTTCGCCTGTGGATCGATGGGCTTGAAGGGATCGATCGGATCGGGATCGTCGCTATCGTCATCGCTGAGCATCGTCCCGACGAGCGCCCCGGAAGCAACCACTGCCGCCGTCGCGCCGCCAACCTTGAGAAACGTCCGCCTCGACACGCGCCGCATCATCGCCGGCCTCCATTCTGTGTGTTGGAGGGGAAACGCTGGCTGCGTGCGGAAAGTTCCCGGCTCATCACCGGACGGGTTCTACGATGCACGAAACGTGGCGTATGCTGTTCATGAGAGGACATCGACATGGATCATGAACAGCATACGTACGGCGACGCTATGGCAACCAACGCCGTCGTGAAATCCACCATCGGGGTCGAGTTGCGAAAGGACCTCGAACGAATCGACTCCCTGCGAGAGCTCGCGGACGACTGGAACACCTACGGCGGCGTCCCTGCGACAGTTCTCGCCGCAGCCAGCGCGTCGGACCTGTTGCGATCGCTGGTGTCTGACGACGAGCGACCGCGCTACACCCTTGTTCGTCCGCACAGCATTGCACCGCTCGCCTCTGGAGGACTGAACCTCGAATGGCGCGGTCCGCACGGCGAGATGACGGTCGAGGTCTATCCTGACGGCCGCCTCGGCTGCTACGTTGTCGAGTCACATGATGGCGAGACGATCGAGCGCGACGAGGAGAATACAGCGATTGCTGATGTCTATGCGTCCTTGCGCTGCATTCTCGGCATTCAATAATCCGAGTGATGCGAGCATCGTTGGAGCAGATCAGTCCTGACGACCAACTTTTCTTTCCGAATTGTTCCCGATAACGTAACCAATGGCGACCTTAACGCTGGAGCCTTCAGCCTACGCCCTGATGAGGACTCGTTGTCGGTTGACATCGCGCGTCTTACGACTCCCGAAGAGTGCCTCGCTCGTGCGGGCAGGGCGGCGTCCAACCGTGCCCGGATCATTTGCTCCGAAACTCGAACTCAGGTCGAAGTGCTTCCCATGCAGCGCGGAATTCAGGATCGCGTGCCTTGCGTACGGCAACGTATTCGTCCAGCGTCTTCATTTTTCGTGCCTTTCCCGATAGTCCGCGAGGCGAGTTGTCGCGGTCTGAATCTCTCTCGCAGGCGTCTTTTCCGTCTTCTTGGTAAATCCATGCAAGAGAAGCATTCGCTGGTCACGTATCGCAACATAGAGGATGCGATGATGAAGTCGTCCGCGTATTCGTAGCTCCCACAGTTCGCTGCCTTCGAGCCGCCTGACGTGCGGCATTCCAAGTTGAATTCCAACGGTCTGCAGGAGCGCCAACTCACGAGCAACCCGTGCGATGTCGGTCTTTGGGAGTTCACTCAGGAACCCTCGACAGGCGAATTGCCCGAGGCGGTCGCATAGAACACCAACTTCTACTCATCCACATGCCTGATATAGCGTGTTCTGACTTCGGCTGAGAACTCGGCACAGGACCACTTTCCAGTGGAAGTTTCGCTATCTCCGGGCCTCATAGTCAGCTTTCGTGATGGCGTAGTGATGCCGCTGCGCCAAGTTGCCCTCAAAGACGGCATCGAACACCGTCTTCTCGCGGCGCATGCCGACCTTTTCCATCACGCGCGCCGACGCCGGGTTGGCGACGTTGCATGTGGCTCGGAGCCGCGGCGCACTGCGGGTGCCGAACTCGTAGGCAAGCACGGCTCGCAAGGCTTCAGTCATATAGCCCTGGTTCCACGAGGCGCGGTTGAGCAGATACCCAAAATCGCGCTCGCCCGGAACGGCAGCATCGCTGGATGTCCCGATGCCGAAATAGCCGATAACGTCCCCAGAACCTTTTCGCGTAATGGCCCAAATGAGCGCGTCGGCATCAGGTTGCTGCGCGTTTGTTACGAACCAATCGAACCACTGACGGCGTTGGTCTTCCGTCCACGTCGCAAAGTGCATGTACCGGTTTGTTACCGGATCAGACAACATCGTATTGACCGCGTCCCAGTCAGTGGGAGCAAATTGCCGTAGGATGAGTCGCGGAGTTTCGAGACGTGGCGTCATCCTGCCTCTATCCAAGTAGGTGCGATCAGACTACAACGACAGCGCCCCATGCTACCGCCCGCAAGCCTGCGGATCATAACAGGCTCTATGCGAGAATCCATCCGATCACGAGTCGGATAAGGCGGGAGGACGATGGTGAGCGGCACAACCACCGACGCGGCGACGCTGGCGATCTTTGGGAAGGCGTTGGCGGCGGCGGCGCAGGAGATGGGGATCAACCTGGTTCGGGCAGCTTATTCGACGGTCGTGCGTGAGGCGCGCGACTGCTCGGCGGCGCTGCTCGACACCGAGGGGAACGTGATCGCCCAGGCCGAGATGATCCCGATGATGCTGGCCGCGCTCGGCGAGTGCTTCGCGGCCTGCACAGGCCGCTTCCCGATCGATGAGATCCGGCCCGGCGAGGCGCTGATCCTCAATGACCCGTACGCTGGTGGGCATCATCTGAACGACATCATCCTGTTTACGCCGATTTTCTACGAGCGGGGATCGGGAACCGGGAATCGGGATTCGGGGTTGTTGGAGGAACGTGTTCCGTTCGATACCCCCGATTCCCGATTCCCGGCTCCCGTCCTCATCGGGTTCGCGGGGTCACTGGCGCACCATCTGGATATTGGGGGTGGAGCGGCGGGGATGAACTCGCGGGCGACCGACATCTATCAGGAGGGGTTGCGGCTGCCGCCGATGAAGTTCGATGTCGCGCGCGACTGGCAGGCGGAGGACGGCATCCTGCGGCGGATGATCGCCGGGAACCTGCGGACGCCGGAGAAGACGACCGGCGACATCAACGCCCAGTTCGCCGCCAACGACACCGGCCAGCGTCGCCTCCAGGAGCTGGCGGACCGCTACGGCGTCGATGGGCTGCGTGCGCTGATTCCTGAACTGCTGGCGTATACCGAGCGGCGGGCGCGCGCCGAGATCGCGGCCATCCCCGATGGGGTCTATCACGGCGCGGACATGGTCGATTCGGACGGGATCGTTCCGGGGCGGCTTGTCGTCCGCGCGACGGTCACGGTCAGCGGTGACGAGATCGCGATCGACTTCCACGGCACTGGCCCGACGACGAAGGGTCCGTTCAACGCGCCGTTCTCGTCGACGCTCGCCGCCAGCCGGGCCGCGATTCGGGGCATGTTCTGCGACAGCGCGATCCCGGCTAACGATGGCTGCAACCGCCCGATCAGGGTGACGGCCCCGGCTGGCTGCCTGCTCAACCCGACGTTCCCTGCTCCGGTCCGCGCGCGGATGCAACCCACCTCACGCGCCTACGACGCGATCAAGAAAGCACTCGCGCCCGCCATCCCCAACCAGGTCACCGCCCCCGGCTTCGACACGACATCGAGCTTGACGCTGGCGTTGTTGCGGGAACCGGGATTCGAGAACCAGGATTCCGGGAGGAAGCACGCCGCTCGCTCTCCCCGAATCCCGGTTCCCAATTCCCGTGGCTACGACATGTTCGTTGATATCTGCGGTGGCGGGCTTGGGGCCGGGGTGGGGTACGACGGGGCCGACGCGACCGATAATCCGGTCTCGAACTGCTCGAACACGCCGGTCGAGGCGCTTGAGGTGGACCATCGTTTCTGCCGGATCATCGCCTACGAGCTGCTGCCGGATTCCGGCGGGGTGGGGCAGTGGCGCGGTGGTCTCGGATTCCGGCGTGTCTACGAGATTCTCGAGGACGGCGTCGTCTTCTCCTCGTACTCCGACCGCTTCGAGACTGCTGCCGAAGGACTGTTTGGTGGCGGCCCCGGCGCGAGCGGCTCCTACACGCTCCATCGCGCTGGTGAGCCGACGGTGCTTCCGATGTCGCTGAACATCGAGTTGCGGCGTGGCGACATCCTCGAATGCCGCTTCGGTGGTGGTGGCGGCTTCGGCGACCCCGCCAACCGTGATCCGGCTGCTGTTAGACGCGATCTGCGTGAAGGAAAGACGGATCCTGGAACCTGATCCGTGTTCAGTTCCCTGCTCCCTGATCCGGCCAGTCGCCGGACTCGTCGCCGTTGGGCCAGAGGTGGGGGCCGGTGTGCTCGCAGTTGCAGAGTAGTTCTTCGCCGGGGCGGGTGGCGACGACGAGCGGGTAGCGGATCGGCAGATCGGGGCGGGGTTGAGTCGGGTAACTGAGCGGCAGGGTGGGGCGGTGCAGGCGACAGTAGCCACGTTCGGGTGGTTCGGATCGTGGACGATCGGATGCCGTCGTGCTGCTATCCGGCGGCGATTCGATATCCGGTGCCACGGGCCAACCTTCTCCCAGATGCTGCGACATCGTCATCCAGTGTCACGATTGACGTGATATGCGGATTCAGTGTACTCCCAACGATCCGCCTGTTTGAACTCGTGGAAGAGATCCCACGACAGCCGCTGACCCGGATAGTGCTGGTTGCGCCAGATGACGAAGGCGTGGAGGTGGATACGCCCCGTCCTGAACTCCTCGACAATCAGCACGCCGACCGGGCCGGAGCGCTCGACGAGACGCTGCCGATCGAACGCTTCAAAGAGCGGCGCGCGATCGTAGGCGACCCGCCGCCACGTGGGTTGCCAGCCGGACTGGTTACCCTCCAGCAGCATGTACTGGGCGTCGAACGTTCCGTCCAGCGGCAGGCCGACTGAGCCGGGGTTCAGGATGCGCCAGTTTTCGACGGTTCGATCCATCGACTGGTGCGTGTGACCGGCGATGACGAGCGGTTCCTCGATCCCGGCCAGCATCGCGGCGATCTCTCCGGCGGGCGTGTCGCGGTGCATCGGCTCCCAGTGGCTGCGCGGCGAGCCGTGAACGACGCGAATGGCAGGCGCGTCGGGGAAGCGCAGCGAGAGCGTATCCGGCCAGGTTGCGACGATGCTGTGCTGTTCACCGGCCAATTGCTCCCGCAACCACACCAGAGACTGGAAGTCGAGCGTCGTCCAGGAGGCCGGAGCGCGCGGGGTGTCGTAGTCCAGCAGGTAATACTCGTTGTTGCCGCGAATGACCGCCCAGCCCTCGCGCTCGATGATGTCAACCACCTCAGCCGATGATGGACCCCAGTTGATGCAGTCGCCGGCGACGATGACGCGGTCGATCTGTTGGCCGTCAAGGTCACGCTGGACCGCTTCGAGTGCCTGTAAGTTGGCGTGGATGTCGGACAGGATCGCCAGTCGTGTCATCGTGTCGTGCTGTTCCTTCACAATCAGCTACATATCGTCGCATCAGGATCGCTACAATTGCCAGCATGGTAACTGAAACACCGCCAACCAATTCCATGGACACGATCAACTGGGACGCGGACGG
>Ga0136611_10002547_pt1 | contig 12717 bp, 11 predicted proteins | sample AntDrymUQ2232306_2_FD_106645 | JGI IMG/M metagenome (GOLD analysis project Ga0136611, IMG submission 106645) | Polar desert sand microbial communities from Dry Valleys, Antarctica - metaG UQ223 (23.06) | ecosystem: Environmental > Terrestrial > Soil > Desert | place: Antarctica: Dry Valley... | reverse complement strand
ATTAAAAATAAAAATCTCTAGAATCAATTTTGTTAAACTTCGATAAAAACTTTTCCATTATGAGCTTACGAACCATCTTTTTATCTTCTTATCTTTTTTAAAGTATTTTTATGTAATCGATTTTTCTAGTCTCGCCTACTTAACTTATACATGTGATAATGTCCTTTATCACATATATAGAAATAAGTAATCGTGAACTAAAAAAAATCGGTTACATATAAATACTTTAAAAAAGATAAAAAGATGGTTCGTAAGCTCATAATGGAAAAGTTTTTATCGAAGTTTAACAAAATTGATTTATTGAAGCTTTTTATTTTTACTATGAGACCGCAGTGAGTACAATCTCAGAATAATTTATCAAGTTTTGAAGAATTACAAAAAATATTTATACGCAAGTACAAAAAATAAAATTGAAATTTTGTGAGAGACAAGCATGAGAAAGCATTAAGTTCTTTATGAATCCTCGGTGGTCAATAATAAATGCTATTGCTCTTTCGATTCTGTGGATGCCTTTATTAGTCAATGCCGCGGGAGTACCGGCACTTAAAGAGGTGATAGTCCGCCCGAACGCGAAAGAATTAATAGGCATTGCCAATTCCGCAAGTGAGGGTACTGTTATTAAACAGCAGCTTGATTCGCGCACAGTTTACCGGCCAGGAGAATTATTAGAAAGCGTGCCTGGACTGATTGTTACTCAACATAGTGGTGAGGGAAAAGCAAATCAGTATTTTTTACGTGGATTTAGTCTTGATCATGGAACAGATCTTAGAATTACCGTTGACGGAATGTTGGTTAACCAACGCTCTCATGGGCACGGGCAAGGCTGGACTGACATTAATTTTATTATTCCGGAACTGGCAGGGAATATACAGTACCAGAAAGGACCTTATTTTGCGAACCAGGGAGACTTTTCCTCTGCAGGAGCTGTTAGCATGGGCTATGTCGACAAGCTGCCACAAGGCATTGCCAGCTATGGGATAGGACAACAGGGATTCATGCGTGGATTGCTTGCAAAATCCCATGAAGTAGGGAGGGGGAATGTTTTATATGCTTTGGAGCTACTCACAAAAGACGGTCCATGGATAAAACCTGAAGATTTTAAAAAATTTAACGCTGTATTGCGTTATAGCCAGGATGCTGGACCGACAAAATTTAATATTACTGCAATGGGCTATGGTGGAAACTGGAATTCTACCGACCAGATTCCGCAAAGAGCCGTAAAAAGCGGTTTAATCCCCAGGTTGGGGACCATTGATCCCAGTGACGGTGGTAAAGCTCACCGATTTAGTCTCTCAGGTGCGTTAGAGCATAAGAGTAAATTTGGCCTTACACAATTGAATTTATATACCCTCCACACGAATTTGGCCCTATTTTCAAATTTTACGTATTTCTTGGACGATCCTGTGAATGGGGATCAATTTTCCCAGTTCGACAAGCGCTATCAGTCTGCAATGAATCTGAGTCACTTTTGGGTAAGCAAAATTAAGGGAATTGAGATTGAGAATTCGGTAGGAGTGCAGTTACAGAATGATGTAATTGATAACGGATTATTAAGCACAAAAGATCGTCAAACACTCTCGACCACCCGCATAGACCATATTAACCAGAACAGTGTAGGAATCTATTATCAAAATAGTATACAGTGGCTTGAGAAATTCCGAAGTGTGGCGGGTATACGTTCCGATTATTATTGGTTTAATGTCAATAGCCAGCTAAATGTTAACTCCGGTAATCGCTATGACAGCATGACCAATCCCAAGCTTAGTTTGATTTTTGGACCCTGGGAACAAACTGAATTATATTTTAATTACGGGAGTGGGTTTCATAGCAATGATGCGCGAGGAGCGACTTCCAACATTGATCCTAAATCGGGTGACCCCATTAACCCGGTAAATCCGCTGGTGCGTTCTACTGGATACGAGGTCGGATTGCGTACTGCCATTTTGCCGGGTTTACAGGCTTCCTTTGCACTGTTCCGCCTGGATCTGGATTCCGAACTGTTATTCGTTGGTGATGCCGGGACTACTGTAGCCAGCCGCCCCAGCAAACGTGAAGGGTTTGAGATCTCGGCTTTCTATATGCCCAAGGACTGGTTAACGATCGATGTAGACTATGCGCTAGCAAATGCAAGCTTTAAGGGTTCTGATCCGAGTGGAGATCATATACCCGGGGCAATCAAAGGGGTAGGAAAAGTGGCAGTTTCTATAGATAACATTGGTCCTTTCTTTGGAAACATGCAATTTCGTTATTTTGGCAAGCGTCCTCTCATTGAAGATAACAGTGTGCAATCAAATCACACTATGACGCTGAATGGTCAGCTAGGTTACAAGATCAGCAAAAATGTTCGAGTGATGTTGCAAGGGTTCAATCTATTGAATACTCAAGCTCACGCGATTGATTATTATTATACATCCAGGCTTCCGGGTGAACCTGCCGCTGGTGTGAGTGACTTGCATTTTCATCCTATAGAGAGTCGGTCGCTACGCGTGAATTTAGTAGCCAATTTTTAGTCGACGTAATGAAATTATTGTAATGCTCCGGGCACTTTTGAATCGCTCTGGGGCGTCAAAAACCACTCGTCCACCATTAGGACTAAGTCCAAGTTCATGCTTCGTTCTATTAACCAAATGAGTGCAACGAATGCAATCATCAGAGAACCAAATTTAAGAATAAATCGCTGGTAAAACCAGGATCCGCGAACCAAAAATGCCAGCGGAATAAATATACTCACAATTACGACTTGACCTATCTCTACACCCAAATTAAATCCAGCTAACGCTAGCGCCAATGATTTTCCTGGAAGGCCTAAATCAATAAGAACAGACGCAAATCCAAGCCCGTGAACCAAGCCAAAAATAAAAGTCAGGACCCATAGGCGGGTTTGAATAACCGGATAGAGGTTATGTAGAGCAACAATGAGAACGGATGCGGCAATGACCGATTCTACCCAACGTGTAGGAAGACTTACGAACCCAAGAACGGCCAAACTTAACGTGATGGAATGAGCAAGTGTAAAGGCTGTGACTATTTTGAGTACTTCCCAAAGTGCTAAGCGAAAAGATTGCTGAGGATGCCAACACCCTGCTTTCCACAATAAAACAGAAGGCAAAAGAAGACTGAGCAAAAATAGAATATGGTCATAACCAATCCAAATATGCCATACACCTTCTCGCCCAAATTGGATAAACTCATGCCAAGGAGAACTTTTGTTCAAATTGAGATGAATTGTTTGTTGTTCCGGACTGAAAATTCCTGTTTGTATTTGTTCATTGTAAGCAACTTGAAGCAGTCCCCGATGAAGTGGGTCTAAATCGAATAGCAAGCTGTACTCTATTTCAAATATATTCACGGTTTCAGGACAAGTCACTAGAAATTGTAGAACCGCATAAGCTCCGTCAGTATGATGATCCACAAGATGGTCTGGAAGATTGCTCGTACACTTAGCGCTATCTCCCGTTATCTGGAGACGAGTAAATGCATAATTAGTAATGTCTTGATGTCTAGCGCGAAGTTCACCCCAAGTAATGTGCCCATCAGCGTCTCCATCTAATCCGATGGCATAATCGAGATCACGTAGCGCGATGTCCCATCGCCCCTGAATAATTCCATCGTTAATCTCGAACCGTAAATAACTATCACTTGCTTTGTGTGCAAATGTAATTTCCGAAAATATTGCAAGTAGTATACCTATGAGTATTAAAAGGACCGGGCGCTTCATAACAACTTTTCCACAAGTTTCTCAAGTTGCACATCTTCTAAATTTACAGACATTAGCCAATCTAATACTGGTTGTGCAGCAGATCGATCACCATTCTGAAGTGCGGCCTCCAAAAGTATTCGTGCATCCCAAGGTTCTCGTTGAACATGCCAGTTTTGCTGTGCTAACTCTAAAGCTTGTTGGGGTTGATGCAAAAGAAGCAGCGTAAAACGAGACTCATCTCGGAGGTGCTGAGCTTCCCCTCGCAAACGATTTGCTGCAAAGCGGGCTTTAAGTTCTTGAACATACTTTTCATGTGTAGGGGCTTGGAGTTGCTGTTCCGCAAGAGCTAAACGCAACAGTAACCCATCATGCTGGGTCGCATGTTTAAGTAAAGTTTGCACATCTTCCGCTCTGCCCTGATCCAACAAAAAATCGCAGTAAGCACCCAATAGATAAACATCTCTTCGATCGACAGTAAGGGCGGTTTTAAAAAATTCCTCCGCTTCTAAGTTTTTCCCCAGACGTGTAGCTGTCTCAGCAAGAATTGTTAATCCCCACAATTTTTCATGCTGTGACGAGATAGCAGCATTCTGGACAATTTTTTTTAAGGCAAGATAGCTCTTCTGTGCATTACCGTTCAAGCTTGCAACATTAGCTATACATGTTATTGCAATTAAAGCGCTACTTATCCTGAATAAAGGTAGGCAACTTTGATGAGCATCTTGATAATTCCCTCGCACTTGGTGTATGACAGATTGTGTGAGCCAAGCTTGGGAGTTGTAGGGTTGAATCTGAATTACATGGTCAAGATCCGTGAGTGCTCTTTCAAAGTCATGTCGACGTTGATGAAGGATCGCGCGCAAAAGAAGCACTTCTGGGGGGGGGTGAACCATGTGCCACCAAGGTTGGAGTGCGGCTTGAGCATAACCATCGTAACGGGGATCTGCCAGTGTGCGGCCAATTTGAAGATACCCCTGCGCAAGCTCCACGGCGAGTGCTAAATCAATTGGTGCGTTCAATAGCTTATTTCGGAGTTGACGAAGTTCTTGAACGTAAGAATTTCCCGATGAAGGAAGTGTTTGCAAAACAACGGAATCATTATTGGGAACATAAGGTTCTGCGTGAACAATGGCAACAGATAAAATCTGATATGTGATAGCCCAATTTAATAAAAGAAATTTTTGGAAATGAGTATTAAAAACTATCATCTTAATCAACCATTGATAGAAAAAATGGAAATTGTTAGCGAGTAAGATCTCAAGGACTTCGGAATGGGTTTTCGAACAAAGATAGAGAATCGTAATTATTAGTTCAACACGCTAAAAGCTCACCTCTTGGAGGTGAGCTATCAGGGAACTCTCTTGGGGAACTAACGGTTAATCGCAGGGAATTATTCCATACTCATCAAATTGCTATCGCGTTCAAATCTTCCCGGCCTGGGTGTTGGAAGAAATGGAAAAACCGTATAAATACCATTAGTTGTTACATTGGATCCGGTGGCTTTCTCAAGAAAGTTAACGCCATCACCCACTCGAGCATCCAGGAAGGCTTGACCACCGACAACACGAATTGCGATGTCTGTGACATCATCATTGGGTCGACGCCCGTTTGGAAATCCAGCAGGATCTGGAGGCGATGCCAATCCGCCTAAACGTTTTTGATTATCGGGGGTTGTAGGAGGAATACTCAGATTCAATCTGAGCAATTCTGCGCATGGTGAACCACAATTGCTTTCTTGCAAGGGTTGACCTGGATATTTTAAGAATATTTGCATCAAATCCGTTCTAGGAGTAGCCGGTACAGGGAGGCCAAAAATTAAATTGAGCGCAGTAGCGATTGAAGGCGCTTTGTAAAAATCTTGAAATCGTATTTCTTCTTCAGGTTCAGAAGCATTCCATATATCTTTAGTTGGCGTATCAATAATCAATTCATTCACTAAAGGATTTGCCATTCTTGATACCTGAACAAATTCTCCCTCAGTCTTATTTTTTCCGTTTTCACCCCCTAAGATTCTAATTTTCTGCCTACTGGTTGAGGCATACATGCCAATTATTGGAGGTGAGTTCCTATCTGCTGCATCGTAATCCTTAATGATTTTATTAATTGGCACTTCAATGGCAATGCTATTAATATTAAAACCCTTGAATCGATTGATCCCGAAGGGATTGATGTGATCATTGGCATCTTCTTCTGGTGTGAGTGCGGGAACCGCCCGTCCTAAATTGACTGTATCAAATACTGCTCCAAGATCAATATAAAAAGTTTCGTATCGTTGACCTGCAAAAACCCGAATCCCGGTTGCACTATCACTATAGATACCTTGTGCTGCCAAGGCTTCATAATTCGGCATCGTATTGGGTCCTACGTTTGATGGTACTGCTACCAGCGTTTGACCTTCAAAGAGCTGTTGATATTTCTTGTCGCGGACTTCAGTAACAGTATAGGTTTGACGTCGCGTCAGCCCTTCTGAACCAGGACCGTCTAAGGCTGTTATTCCTTGAAGTTCAGGGACAGGAATATTAGGATGGCCAACATAGACAAGCGGGAAATTCAACGAACCCAGTGCTGGTCTGGTTTCTGTTTTAAATCGGATTTTATAAACTATGTCGTCAGCTTTCCCGTCTTGATTGGTGTCAATATAAACTTTGTAGAGAACTTCATCATCAAATTCAAAATAATTGGGGCCATCTGATGGTTTCTGCCCTGGTATGGTGTTAAGTATGAAAACTACTTTGTCAGGATTTTCCCAGCTTCTGAAGGCATACACGTCTGTATTATCTGCTGCTGGATCCAGCGCAATCAACGGTGCCTCACGGTGACTAGCTCCAAATGCTGTAGTTACTAAACATAACGTAAGTATAGTAACTAAAAGACTCTTTAATTTTTTACTTTTCATAAGAACCTCTAATTAATGGAATAGATTTAGTAAATCTTGAATTCTTCAAAGTGAAAGTAGGGAATATGTACTATATACTAATTCCATTAGGAAGCTCAAAGTTCCTTCAAAATAATTGAATAAATAAGCTTTGTCTGTACGCTACCACTCTGAATAGAGTACTTTGGTATGTCCTGTCAAAATTGAGTTTAACTGTTCCACTCAAATGAGTGGTTCTTAATAACTGGTAATTAACCACATTCGGACTGTAGATTTATTATCTTCTTGGACATATAGTAAATTCATCCTTGTCTATTTAGTACATTAATCTATTTCAGACAGGAAATTAGTCTACTTTTTGCAGGACATCTATCATGATTTGGTAATATAAAAGTAGCGTAACTCTTAGATAATTATCTCTTATATCGCTTAATTATGCCAACTTCTCATATGTGGTTTTTTTCTAAATACAATTTCTTAATATTATTATTTCTATTATTGCCAATTTCTGCTTTAGCACACGGTATTTCTGAAGAAGATAAATTGCGGATGTTGAGCGGTGGGTACCTCCAATACATTGGTCTTGGTGCCACTCACATGCTAACTGGATATGATCACTTATTATTTCTATTTGGCGTGGTGTTTTTTCTAACTACCTTCAAGGACATAGCTAAGTTTGTTACAGCTTTTACTGTAGGGCATTGCATAACTTTAATTTTTGCAACTTTCTATGAAATTACTTGGAATTTTTATTTGATCGATGCAATTATTGCATTAAGCGTAATTTATAAAGGTTTTGATAACAATGGTGGTTTTCAGAAATATCTAAATATGAAATCTCCCAATTTATTGGGAGCTGTGTTTATATTTGGTTTGATACATGGCTTTGGCCTCTCTACACGTCTTCAGCAATTACCGCTCGGTGATGATGATACCGGTATTCTTTTGCGAATATTGAGTTTCAATCTTGGGGTAGAGGTTGGACAAATCGTTGCTTTGATGGGTATGGTGTTCGTACTATCTTTATGGCGACATAGATCATCTTTCCAACGATTCAGTTTTGCATTTAACCAAGCTCTTATTTATGCTGGAGTCCTTTTACTATTTATGCAATTGCACGGGTATCAGCATGATTCTGATCCTGATAGTTTTCGCTTCCCCAACAAAGAACACAAACATGCACATGAAGATCTGGAAGGTGAGCAAAGCACCGATACGGGACGAGATAGTCTTTAACTAAATCACTACTAAGGAATAATGTAATGAAAAACATATTACGTATGACAATATTGACTACTATGTTGATTTTTTCAAGTGGAACTATAGCGGGCGAAGACACTAGTTGCCACTTCCACGGCAATAAAATCGCTACAGAAGAAATCATAACTAATTGCGCGGTAGAGCGTAAGGAACGATTGATTACACAAGTTAAAATTGAACCGTCTTGGAAAACGATGGAACCTGGAAAACCCGAGTTGGTAGAAGGAAAGAAAGGCAAAGAATGGTTAATTACATTTATCGATCCTGCTATTACTGATAAGAAAAAAGAGAAGCTTTATATGTTTTTCACAGCATCTGGTAATTTTATTGCTGCAAATTTTACAGGTAAATGACATTCTTAGTAGCTGTGCCCTCACATAATGTAATAAAGGTTTTTTTGTTCCTCAGTTAAATTGTGGAACATCAATTCGGGTTGATGGATTGAGCTGACAAGATGTCTTTTCTAAGCAATTTTAAGCACTGGCATATTAAATCCGCCTAGTAACAGAAGCTGATATATTTACTCACTTGAAATATGCATTTTTACAGTTAATGCGACAGAACCGATCACCGTGGCACGACCTTCGAGAATCACATGTTGACTCGATTAATTGAAACCTGCGACTGTGGCGATGTGTCATATGGCTAGAATATACGTAAGCCCCTCATACAATTCAAGATAACTGGAGGAACTAAACATATGGCATTTTCCAATCCGATCGCCAGCCCATTGGCTAGCAACGCGTACATTAACGGCCTGCTATGGGGTAGCCACTGGAATGATCCAATTGCTGGGACGCGATAAAAGTATACATAGCAGGGCAAGGCGAGAATGAGATTTTTGATTTCGGCGGCACCGCTGTCACGGCTCGTACCGTTTCTAAGGAAGTGACGGCATTTCAGAATTCTATACAATAAATTGAAAATGTTAGCAATATTGATTTCAAGATGGCAAATAGTCGAGCAATGCCCACATCATTGTCGGCGTTGTTGGCAATTCCGATGCAGACGGTTCTCTAGGTGTTTCAATTCTTCCCGGCGAAGATGTCGGCCCGATCGTTAATCATCAAGGTGCAGTGATTATTAACAGAGGTGCTTATTATTCAACGAATTACTCTAGTTTGAATCAAGGAGGGTATGATTTCACCACCATCATTCATGAGCTTGGTCATGCTGTTGGATTGAAACATCCCCACGACTCCGATGATGGCGGTCGACCTAACTTCCCGGGAGTTACGGCGCCGTTTAGTGACTACGGGGATTTCTGTAAATAGCGGTGTAAACCCTTTTTTATTAACCTAATTGGTACACTCTTCGCGCGCTAATTGGTACCTTTTTACTCCGCCATTGACACTTCTAATTTGCGATTTTTTACCGCTCATTAATTCTGCTCGGCGGTACTTCAAAGTCGGAATTGTCCTGACTGGTCCTGTATTGCTAAAGACGATATATCTGCTAGCTTGAATATGTATTTTTTAGCTTTTTTATGGCGACAGAACCTAAAGTACATTAAAAAATTTGGCAGTTTCAACAAGTAATTACAACAAAATCAATTTTTATCTATCGATAAGCTAGGAATTCGTTATAATAAAAATATGAAAATATGCAAGCATAATTGGATATTGGTTTTTTTCATACTTTGGCTTCCTCTCCAAGGCGTTGCAGCGGCAGTTTTGTCAGTGTGTGTGCAAGAAGATTTTAGCAGGCACCATAACGAGAAAATGATAGCTGACAATCATCACCATGATGCTTGTCATAAGCAGACGGCTAACAATACAACTGACCATTTGCTGGCAAGCTTGCCATGTGATGATACCTCTTGTGATGCATACAGCAATACGCCTATTTTATCGGGCTATAGTACCTCCCTCCCAACTAACAACAATTCTACCATTGCTTCATTTAATCCTGATTTTACCTCATTTTCTCCAGAACAACTGTACCGCCCTCCACTGACTATCTTCCTTTAAAATTCTGCCTGTAACACATAATCTCGAGTAGCAGTTGCTCATAAGTTTTTGCAATATGCGTTCTATTAATAATCGTACGCAAGTAAACATAAGAGTCTGTTTAACTCGACTTAGAAGCACTTAATTTGTGAAATAAAAAGTACAAAAGTTATAGCAGTATCAATTTTTCTTAAATTCTCTTAATTGTGAAAAAGTTTGAATTTTGGTGATCTGAATCTTTTAGTTATATCTATTTCAAAAGAAGCTCAGATTCTATTGCATTGTTACTACCTGTAACATCATGTTTTATAATGGAGATATATTATGAAAACAAAAATTGTAGCTTTAACTATTTTAAGTTTGATAGTTTCATTTGCACCAATTATTCCTCAACGCATGGTCATGGCACAAGCTGCGCAGACTGCTAATAGCCATGCTGATCATAAAGCATTGGTTAATTATTATGAAAAGGCAGCTAAAGATATGCAGGCACAATTACAAGAGCATAAAAAAATGTACGAAGAATATGAGGCTCATAAAGAGTATTACGGTAGAAGAGGCCTAGATATGGAATCGATGTGTCGTGGTTTGATCCGGTTTTATGGGCAAGCTGTAGAACAAAATATAGAAATGGCCGAAGCTCATCGGAAATTGGCTCTAGAGACTCAGTAAGGTCCCCTCATCGCAAGGAGGGCAAGTTGCGTCCTGTGAGGTTATTGGGACGCAACTGGATTGAATTATCTAAGTTATTTTTTCAATTGAAACTTTATATTTAAGGAAATATGATCATGAATAAAAATGTGAGTGCTGTTTTTGTAAGTATTTGTATTGGATTCGTATTGGCTGGATTGATAGCTATACAACCTGCCAGTGCTAATGCTGTGTCTCATGAAGGGACAGCAACGGTGAAGGAAATTGATTTGGATAAGGGCATAGTGAAGCTAGCTCATGGCCTGATTACATCACTCAAGTGGCCTGCAATGACCATGGATTTCAGCGTGGAGGATCGTGCACTTATGCAAGGAATTAAGGTGGATGATGCCGTGACTTTTATATTCTTTCAATCGAATGATGATTATGTGATAACTCATATTAAATCCAGGTAGTAAACATGATTATCAAGATTAACGTATAACAGTGACGTATTGATATTCAAGGGGTACAGAGTGATCGCTTCATTTACAAAAGGCGCTGGCAAAGTGTCTTCACTGATTAGATATGGATTCATCGCGACGTTTGTTTCAGGTGCGATGAATCCAGTGAATTCGCAGGCTGATGTATCAACCCAATCTCCTCTAATGATATTCCAGAAAGAAACTATCACTGAACATACTGAGAGTTTTACACCACTGATTACTTTGATCACAGAAGCGTTGGATGATCCACAAGTCGAGGTTGGAGTGCTTTATATGCCTATCGCAGCCTCGCCCTTCCGTAGCGAGGATATGACCATGAAAATGATAGGCTTGTCCCAGAATCTGCCTTTTCCGGGAAAGCGCGGGTTGCGTAAGGATGTTGCCAGCAAGGATGCAGAGGCCATTGATCAGGGTTATCGGGAAACAATTAACCGTGTGATACGTGATCTTAAACTTGCTTATTATGACTTAGGACTTATCCTAGAAAGGACCAAACTCGTCAAAAAAAATAAGTCGATTTTGGAGGGATTCCTCCATCTTGCCGAGTATCATTACAAAGTGAGCTTGGGTAGCCAGGCCGATGCACTGAAGGCACAAACGCAGGTATCCAGAATGCAAGATGAGCTGCTCATACTTGCACGCGAGCGGCCAGTGATCGAAGCAGAACTCATTCGCACACTTGGTGCAGGAGTACCTTCTATAGCTAAGATGATACAAATCGGCTAAAAACTGTTTGGTATTCTGAGGAATAGCGAAAGTGAGGTATGATGATTTTCATGGAGCCCGAAGTTTCATAAATAGAAGACATGAAATGGAGGATGAAGACTGGCTGGTTTAGGTTCGGTTGGTTTTATGGTGCGTCGTCGTAAAACGAGTAATTAAAGTCAAGGTAGTAGGAAAAGCCGCAGAGTGAAATGGCTCTGTGGCTTTTTTTCTGTAAACTTTCCATTCAAATGAGTAAGTTACATCTAGAATTTTACCGCCTTCTTAAGAAAAGACTAGAAAGCCCGGATCAATCACAAGGGATTCAACTTAGGGAAGAAAGAAGTCAACCAAGTGATTTCACATTAGAAATCAATTAAGAAACTACTCTCTAGCTCGCCACTAGGGTTTCTAGCTCAACCGTATTCACCTGAGGAATTCTTGATATGGCAATAACAACGATTGTGAGAGTTTCCTTTGCGGATGCGGCGAGCGACATCAAACTCTGAAAAACTCATATCAATTAAATCAACAATATGATTCAAAACATTATTATATCATCATCAGCACCAGAAAATGACTCTAACGGCGCAAAGTTCTCTGAATATGTTGCTTTTTACAATGGAAAACATGCTCACTCTAAATTAGGTTATCATTCCCCTTTAGAATATGAACGTATTTTCTGGAGAAAGACTGTTTAATAAACTGTCCGGTTTTTGTGAAGCATTACAGGTGACACTGCGGCAGGGATTCGAAGTCATGCTTAAAAGGGTCGCCACGGAAATAGAGGAAATTGTGGATACGACAAACCATGCAGCGGGGAAGCAGCCGTTCTACCCGTACCATGAATAGAGCTATGACAAATCGACTGTTGCAGGAAACCTCCCCAACCGTCGCGACGCTCGACGATCTCGCAAAGTTGGCGAACTACTCGCTCATGGACACTCTCAACTGCGATCCTGACGCGAAAGCAAGCGGAGCCGACCACGCGCCGCGACAAGTCTTCACGGGCCACTATGTCCCCGTCAATCCCACGCCAATCAAAGACCCCGAGTACGTCGCGCACAGCAAAAACTTTTTTCGCGAACTTGGTTT
>Ga0136611_10002546_pt1 | contig 12724 bp, 13 predicted proteins | sample AntDrymUQ2232306_2_FD_106645 | JGI IMG/M metagenome (GOLD analysis project Ga0136611, IMG submission 106645) | Polar desert sand microbial communities from Dry Valleys, Antarctica - metaG UQ223 (23.06) | ecosystem: Environmental > Terrestrial > Soil > Desert | place: Antarctica: Dry Valley... | reverse complement strand
GCCACAAACGTCCGGCGACGCGACCCTGGCCGGTGAGAGCATCTTCGCCAAGCGTGGCGACGACCTGAAGCGGATGCGGCGCAAGATGCAGATCATCTTCCAGGATCCGGTGGCGTCGCTGAACCCGCGGATGCCGGTGAACGACATCATCGGAGAGGGGCTCATCGCCCAGGCCGACCGCGAGAACGGATGGCGCAACCGGAAGGTTCGCGACAAGCGGATAGGCGATTATCTCGAGCGCGTCGGCCTGCGGCGCGACTATGCGCGTCGTTTCCCGCACGAGTTCTCGGGAGGCCAGCGCCAGCGCATCGGTATCGCTCGAGCCCTGGTGCTCGACCCCGAATTCGTCATCTGCGATGAGCCGGTGTCGGCACTCGACGTCTCGATCCAGTCCCAGATCCTGAACCTGCTGCTCGAGCTGCGCACGGAGTTCAACCTCACCTACCTGTTCATCGCCCACAACCTGTCGGTGGTCCAGTACCTCAGCGACCGTGTTGGTGTGATGTACCTCGGGAAGCTGATGGAGCTCGCGAACGTCGATGAGCTGTATGCCAATCCCCGGCATCCGTACACCGTCGCGCTCCTTTCGGCGGTGCCAGAGGTGGATCCGACGCGGCGTCAGAAGCGCATCGTCCTGCGAGGGGACCTGCCGAGCCCGGCATCGCCACCGAGCGGCTGCCCGTTCCACACGCGCTGCTGGCTCCGAGCGGAGCTCGATAATCCGCAGAACTGCGTCACGGACGTGCCGGAGTTCCGCGAGCTCATCCCGGGCCACCGCGTGGCCTGTCACTGGGCGGAGAAGATCTCCAGCGAGCTGGTTGGCAAGGCCGTGGCCGGCCAGGATGTGGTCCACACCGCCGACCTGGAGCCTGCGCCGGCGGCCTGAGCCTCAGCACCGCTCAAGCGCCTGTACACCCCCGATCCGGCGTTCGGTCAGGCAGGCCGGCCGGAGCCCGGAGTTTCTTCGGTTCGGATCTCGACCTGCTCCGTGCCGTCGGGACGTCGGGTGCGAGTGACGTGGATGTGTGGGTGCGTCTCGTCGCCCACCTGCTCCCGTGACACCGCGACCATGACGTGCTCATCAACGTCCGCGAGCTTCTGCTCTGCCGGCAATGCCGCGTTCGGCACGGTCCGAAAGACGAGATAGCTGACGAAGACCCAGACGACCGCGATGACCGGGATGCCGAAGAGCGCTCCCCACACGCCGGCGACCTGCGAGCCGAGGAGCAGTCCGACGAGGACCAGGATCGGATGCAGGCCAAGAGCGCCGCGCATGAGGCGTGGCTGCAGCCAGTTCACCAGGATCGTCTGCACGACCAGCAGGATGATGGTCACCGGCACCACCGCGCCCCCCGCGAAGAGAGCGGCGCCGATGATCGGCGGAAGGAGCGCGAGGGGCGGGCCGAAGAACGGAATCAGCATCGCGAGCGCGCTGATGGTTCCCCACAGGAAGAGGTACGGGATGCCGAACGCGGTGCCGACGATGGCGACCAGCAGCGCCTGCATGGCTGCGAGGATGAGCTGCGCTCGCAGGAACCCCCCGAAGGCGCGGACGATGCTGCGCTCCAGCAGGTCCGCCTCGTCCGAGTAGCGGCGAGGGACCAGGGCCCGCAGGCGAGCCAGGATGCGCCGCGAGTCCATCAGCATGTAGAGCGACAGGACGATGATCAGCAGGAGCGATCCCAGCGTCGCGATCGTGACTCCCGCGATGTTCTGAGCCTGCTGCACGATCTCGCCGCCCAGGCCCTCCACCTGGTTGACGGCCGAGGCGTAGAGGTCGGTCAGGTCGATGCGGCCGCGTCCGAACTCGAGACTCTGCTCCCAGCCCGCGAGCGTGCTGAGAATGCCGCGCTCGGTCTCCGGGTAGTTGCGCGCCAGCTCGGCGACCTGCTGAGTGATCGCCGCGGCGGTGTAGAAGAGCAGGAAGCCGATGACGACCAGCCCGAGCAGGTACGTCCCGACGACGATGGCCGTGCGCCGCATGTCCATCCGGTTCTCGAGCCATGAGACCAGCGGAGACACGACGAACGCCAGCAGCCACGAGAGGAACACGATGATGACCACCGTGCCGAAACCGCTCAGGACGCCGAGCAGGCGCTCGGCGAGCAGAAACGCGAGATAGGCGCTGCCGAGCGCCAGGAAGATGACGAGCCAGCGCCGCTCGCGCGTGCTGAGGCCTGCCAGCAGGGTGGGGACGGGCTCCGTCACCGTCTCCCGGCCTCGCGCGGAAGCCCCACGCCGACCGCCGCCCGCACCTCGTTCATGGTCGCCTCCAGGAGCGGCCGGACCTTCGCGGCGCCGTCCGCGAGGGTCTCGTCCACGACACCGCCGTCGGCTGCGAGGCGTTGGCGCAGCTCGCGCATCGGCCGCAGGTGCTCGATGATGCGTTCGGCAAGGAGCTTCTTGGTGTCCACGCAGCCGGTCGTGGCGCTCCGCTCGCCGTCCCAGATCTGGATGTAGTCACCGCCGAAGAAGCGGTGCAGCTGGCAGACGTTGCAGACCTCCGGTCGCCCGGGGTCGGTGCGCTTGATGCGCTGCGCATCGGTGACCATGCTCATGACCAGTCTGCGGATCTCGTCGGGCTCGGCGAAGAGGGGGATCGTGTTCCCGGCCGACTTGCTCATCTTGCGCACCCCGTCGATGCCGAGCACCACGGGCGCATCGGTGTAGACGGCGCGCGGTTCGGGGAAGATCTGGCCGTAGCGGCGGTTAAAGGCCCGCACGATCTCGCGCGTGAGCTCCAGGTGCGCGTCCTGGTCCCGGCCGACGGGGACCACGGTCGCCTTGTAGATCGCGATGTCGGCGGCCTGCAGGACGGGGTAGCTGAGGAGTCCGGCGCTGTTCTCCTTGCCCTCGGCGAGTGCGGCCTTGTAGGTCGGGTTGCGTTCGAGCCAGCTGACCGGAACCGCGGTCTGGAAGAGCCAGCACAACTCCGCGTGCTCCCGGAGATCGGACTGACGCACGATGGCGCAGCGAGTCGGATCGAGCCCGACGGCCAGGAGGTCAAGGACCATCTCATGCGTGAGCCTTCGCAGCTCCGCGCCGTCGTGAACGGTCGTGAGCGCGTGCCAGTCGACGATGGCGTAGATCGACTCGTGGCGATCCTGGAGCGCGACGTAGTTGACCTGCGCTCCGAGGTAGTTGCCGAGATGCGACGCACCGGAAGGCTGAATTCCGGTGAGGAGGCGTTCCCGCGCCAGTGCCGCAGGAACCGCAGGCTCCACGCCCGGCTCTACGGTCGTCATGGGACGGCGAGTGTAACGCAGGGGTGGTCGCCGCCGGCCCCGTCAGCGGGCGCTAGGTGACGTCCCTGCGCATCAGGGCGACCGCCGCGGCGACGCTCGAGATGACGATGTATGCGGCAAGCACGGCCGACGCGACCGGAGGGTCAATCGGAAGGAGGCCGAATTGTCCGCCCGGGACTTCGGGCCCGAACGAGGCGGCGAGCGCCGATCCGTTGGAGCCCAGCAGGCCGTGGCTGATCGCCCGCACCGTCTCGTTCAGGAACGCGAGGCCGGCGACCAGGTTCTCGATCACCAGCGCATAGACCAGGCCAAGGCCGATGGCAAGGCCGGTCGAGCGCAGCAGGAACCCCAGCGCAAAGCCGAGCGTCGCCCACGCGCCCGCGATGAGGAATCCGGCCGCGATGCCCGCCGCAATCTCACTGAGACTTGGGTAGGCGACGGGATTGTCGAGGAGGCTCGCCACCAGCGCCGCACCCATGGCACCCACCGCAAAGGCGACGAGGACCATGATCAGGATGACGATCGCCAGGGAGGCGAGCTTTGCGCCAAAGACTCCCAGCCTCGTGGGTCCCTGGGTGAGGAGTGTGGAGATCGTCCGCCAGCCGTACTCGCGCGCCGAGTGCATGGCCCCCAGGACCAGCGCAAGCGCCGCACCGAGGCTGGCGAGCATGTTCAGCACATTGAGCACGAAGTTTCCGGGGCTCACGATGATGAGCAACCCCGCTCGCTCCAGCTCGGCGTCCTCGCCAGAGAGCGGAGCCTGAATGATGAAGTAGAGCAGCACGTAGCCGAGGAGCAGCTGCAGGAGCGCCAGGATCCCGATCAGGATCGAGGTCGACCACGATCGTCTGAGCTTGAGCAGCTCGGCGGCGACAGCGCTCACGAGCCCATGGCCGCCGCGGCCCCGGCCGGCTCACCGGTGAGGGACATGAAGGCCTCCTCCAGGGTGCGGGCTGCCACCCGTAGCTCGCTGACTTCGATGCCCGCCGCCACCAGCGCGCGGTTCAAGGCGGCGGCGTTCTCCGGCGCGGTCGTCACCGAGATCCCGGTGTCCGTGCGCTCCACGCCCTCGACGCGCGGCTGAGCACGCAGGATCTCCTCCGCGCGATCGGGTGGGCTGGCGACGATGTGCAGACGGCTTGCCCCGCGCATCTCGCTCATCGACTCTTCCCGCAGGAGGCGGCCGTGATGGATGATGCCGATGCGGTCGCACACCTGTTCGACCTCCGCCAGCAGGTGGCTCGAGAGCAGCACCGTCCTGCCCTCGTTGGCGAGGTCGCGGATGATCCCGCGCATCGCCGCGATGCCGTACGGATCCAGCCCGTTCGTCGGCTCGTCGAGCAGGTAGAGTTGCGGGTCCTTGAGGAACGCAGCGGCCAGGCCCAGGCGTTGCCGCATGCCGAGCGAGTAGCCCCGCACCTTATCCCCGCCGCGGTCTCCAAGGCCGACTCGCTCGAGAGCGGGACCGATGCGGGCCGGGTCGTGCCTGGAGTACCGCGCGACGACACGCAGGTTGTCAGCTCCGGAGAGATAAGGGTAAAAGGCGGGCGTCTCGACGACCGCACCGACCTGGCGCAACGACTCCGGCGCGCCGGCCGGGTGGCCCAGGACCGTTGCCTCGCCGCGGGACGGCCGGATGAGGCCCAGGACGAGGCGCAGGAAGGTGGTCTTGCCGGCGCCGTTGGGACCGATGAGCCCGTAGACCTCCCCCGGCCGCACGATCAGATCGAGGGAGTCGAGGGCCGTGAGCTTCGTGCCGTAGCGCTTCGTCAGGTCGCGCGTCTCGATCGCCGCGGAGGTGCGTGTCTCGGCGGCGCTCATCTGTGGGCCAGTGTACCGGGGCGCCTCTCGCGCTCCCGCTGCCCACGGTCTATGGTTGCTCGGATGCCGCATTACTCGGCCGCCGTGGCCCATCTCACCGATTGGTCCTCCGCCGTGCGCGCGCGCCGCCGGCTGGGGCACACCATCGAGGTCCACGAGACCATCGGCTCCACGAACGACCGCGCCAGGGAGCTGCTCATCGAGTCGGGAGTGGATGGCGGCGTGGTCATCGCGGAGGAGCAGAGCGCCGGCCGCGGCCGGCGAGGCCGCACCTGGCTCTCGCCGCCGGGCGTGAACCTCATGCTGAGCGTCGCCCTCCAGCCCGCGGTGCTGGCGAGGGACGCGTGGCAGCTCGGTCTCGCGACCGCGCTCGCGACCAGGGCGGCGTGCGTCGCCTCTATCGAAGGCTCGGCCCTCGGGCTCAAGTGGCCGAACGATCTCGTCACGTCGGACGGGCGGAAAGTCGCCGGGCTGCTGCTGGAGACCGAGGTGACGGGAGAACGCCTTTCGGCCGCGGTCCTCGGGATTGGCATCAACGTCAACTGGCGCAGGGGTGAGATGCCCCCCGACATCGCCACGGACGCCACGTCGCTCGCCGAGCTCGCCGGCGCCGAGGTCGACCGAGTGGCGCTCCTCGACCGGCTCCTGGACGCGCTGGACGACGAGGTCACGCACATCGAGCAGGGACGCTCACCGCTGCGTCGCTACCGCGCGGCCTGCGTCACCATCGGGCAGGAGGTCACGGTCCACGCCGCCGGCGAAACCATCGTCGGGCGGGCCGTGGACATCGACGACGTGGGGTCGCTCGTTCTCGAGACGGCGACGAGTCGCGTCGCCCTGGCGACGGGCGAGGTGGCCTTCGTGCGCACAGGTCTGCAGGAATGAGCGTGGAGCGCCATTTCACTGTCCCGCAGCGCGAGACCGATCCCGACCTCGCCGACGTTCGCGCGGCACAGGGTGACCGCGCGGCATTCGGGACGCTCTACAGACGCTATCTCGACCGCATCTACGGGTATTGCTTCTACCTCCTCGGGGATCACCACGACGCGGAGGACGCCACGGAGCGCACGTTCCTGGCTGCGCTCGGCGCCATCGACCGCTTTCGCGACGACGGGGCCAGCTTCCGGGCATGGCTGTTCCGGATCGCTCATAACGAGCTGGCCAACAGCCTCCGGCAGCGCAGCCGTCGCGGCGCGGCACGACTGGCCGGTGACGGGGGAGGCGAGGCCGCGAGCCACTCCGATCCCGCCGGGCTGCTCGGCGCCGCGGAGGACGCTCGCCGGGTACGCGACGCAGTAGGGCAGCTCGCCGACGACCGACGGCAGGTGATCCTGCTTCGCTTTGTCGACGGTCTCTCGGCTCGCGAGATCGGGACCGTGCTCGAGCGCAGCGAAGGTGCCATTCGGGTACTCCAGCACCGAGCCCTGCGTGACCTCGCGGCTCTCCTCGGCCCCGAGGCCTGAGCCGCAGGCCCCCGCCCAGGGGGGCGCCCACCGTCCGCAGGGCTGTGCGGTGTAACGTATTCGGCCCCGCGGTGTTAGCAGGATCGACATGAGTGAACGCCCATCAGCCGCCGCGCGCCTCGACCAGGCGCTCGACGGCCTCCTTGCCGGAGCCCCCGCCGCTGTCGCCGCGGCAGGCGCCGCGCTCGACGCCGCCCTCGCGCCTCTGGTCATGCTCGGCGCGGATCTGAAGGCCGCGCTCCCGGTTCCCGTCGTCGCGCCTCGCTTCGAGGCACGACTCGAGGCCCGACTCTCGGATCCCGCGGCGGGTCGGGACGCGCTTGCCTGGATCCTGCGCCATCCAACGCGGCTCCTCGTCACCGGAGCCGTCGGATCGGCGGCGGTGGGAATGGGGATCACTGCGTTCGCCGCCTGGCGCCACGGGCACCGCCCGGGGCGCGCGACCCATCGGCTCCTCCAGCGATAGGGCGAAGGAGCCTCGATTGCCGATCAAGTTCCCCTTCAGCCGGCGGACGGCGCCTTCGGACGCCTGGACGAAGTGCCCCAGCTGCGAGGCGCAGGTCTTCAACAGGCAGCTCGAGCGCTCCATGCGAATCTGCCCGTCGTGCGGCCACCACTTCAGGATGTCGGTGGGCGAGCGGCTGGACCTGCTCCTTGACCAGGGGAGCTTCGAGGAGCGCGACGCCGGCCTGGAGTCGGTCGATCCACTTCGGTTCCACGACGATCGGCCATATCCGGATCGGCTCGAGGCCTCTCGCATCAAGACCGGGCTGCGTGACGCGCTGGTGTGGGGAGTCGGGAGCGTCTCCGGCCACCGCGTTGCGATCGGCATCTTCGACTTCCGCTTCATGGGCGGCAGCATGGGAAGCGTCGTCGGTGAGAAGATCGCCCGCTGCTTCGAAGCTGCCCTGGCGGAACGGATCCCGGCGATCATCGTCAGCGCCTCCGGGGGCGCTCGGATGCAGGAGGGGACCCTTGCCCTGATGCAGCTCGCGAAGACGACGGCGCCGCTCGTTCGGCTGGACCACGCCGGGGTGCCGTTCATCGTGGTGCTGACCGATCCGACCACCGGTGGCGTACTTGCGAGCTTTGCGAGCCTCGGCGACGTCACCCTGGCCGAGCCCAAGGCCCTCATTGGCTTCGCGGGCGCGCGCGTGGCCTCCGACACGGTCGGCGAGGAGATGCCCGAGGGATACCAGAGCGCCGAGTTCCTCCTGGATCACGGCTTTCTCGACGCCGTCGTCGCTCGTGGCGAACTGCGGCCGACGCTCGCGCGGCTGCTCAAGCTGCTGCCGGTGGCGCCCGCAGCGGAGGAGGCCGATGCGGACCGTCGCGGGCCGATCGCCACGCTCTCCGGCCTGGCCGAACGGCTGGGAGACGCGGTCAGCGAGACGATCGGCATCGACCCGGGGGCCCCCGCGAGCGGCAACGGTTCCGGCCGGGCGAGCGAGCGGCCCACCGAGGCGCGGACCCCACGATGACCGATCTCTCCACGCTCGAGGTCACGAGCCAGCCGTCAGAGGATGCCTCGGCGCGCGCGTGGCGCCGACTGCAGCTGGCCCGCCACCCGCAACGGCCGCGAACGCTCGACCTGGTGGCCGAGATCTTCGACGACTTCTACGAGATGCATGGCGACCGCGCCTTCGGCGATGATGCGGCGGTCGTCGGCGGCCCGGCCCTGCTGGATGGACGCTCGGTCATGGTGATCGGCCACCAGAAGGGGACCGACACCGAATCGAACATCCGGCGTAACTTCGGGTCCGCGCATCCCGAAGGCTTCCGCAAGGCGCAGCGTCTCATGCGCCTCGCCGACAAGCTCGGCCTCCCGCTCATCACATTCCTCGATACCGCCGGAGCCTTCCCGGGCCCCGCAGCCGAGCAGCGCGGGCAGGCGGAGGCGATCGCTTCGAGCGTCAAGCTCATGACCGGTCTCCAGGTGCCGATCGTCGTGGTCGTACTGGGCGAGGGTGGTTCCGGCGGGGCGCTCGCCATCGGCGTCGGGGATGTCGTGCTGGCGCTCGAGAACTCGGTCTACTCCGTCATCAGCCCTGAGGGTGCCTCCTCGATCCTGTGGCGCTCGCGCGAGGAGGCTCCCGCGGCGGCAGCGGCAATGCGCATGACCGCCGACGACCAGCGTGAGCTGGGGGTGGTCGACGTGGTGATCCCCGAGCCCGGCGAGGGGGCGCATACGGATCCCGCGGCCACAGCGCGTGCGGTGAAGGCAGCGATCGTCTCTGCCCTGAGCGAGCTGACCGGGCGGGAGACTGCCGAGCTCCTCTCCAGCCGGTATGCTCGCCTTCGCGGGATGGGGGCCTACCTGGAGACCGGGGCGCCCGGCGGGCGACGTGCGGAAGCGCCATCGCTGCGCCGCCGGATCGGTCGGATCCTGCATCTCCCCGGTGTGCCGCGGCGGCCCCGCTGGAGCGAGATCTGGCCCAGTGGCGCAGCCGACGACGAATCCGAGAGGGGCGCATGACCGATCCGCAGCAGGCGTCCGAGGCGATCGCGATGGCCGCGGCCGAGCTCATCCCGCAGCTTGCCGAACGCCTGAAGCGCCATGGCCTGGGCGAGATCGAGATCTCTCACGGCGAGCTGCGGCTGCGAGTAGCAGGTGGGGGCGACGCCGCGGGACCGGCAGCGATCGCGACCCCCGTCGCGGCGGGTGCCTCGGGCGCGAGCCCTGCCGCGGGTGGCGCGCCGGCCGGCTCGGCGGAGCGGGCGGGAATCGCAGTGGCGTCCCCGGCGGTCGGGTTCTTCGTGTACGCCGAGGGCCTCGGCCCGGGCCTGGGAGTCGACAAGGGAGATGCCCTGGGTCACGTGGAGATGCTCGGCGTGCGGCACGACGTGCGTGCCCCGCGACGTGGAACCGTGCGTCACCTGGTGGCCGAAACCGGCGAGGCGGTCGAATACGGGCAGGTCGTCGTCGAGCTCGACGGGGTAGAGGCCGCCAAGTGACCATCGCGCTGCTCTTCAGCCCGCAGGGCTCGCATTCGGTCGGTATGGGTCGCGAGCTTGCCGAAGCGTCGGCCGCAGCACGCGCCGTCTTCGGGGCGGCAGACGCCGCGCTGGGCTGGTCGGTGAGCGGCACGTGCTGGGATGGCCCTCAGGAGCGGTTGGATGACACCCGGCAGACACAGCCGTGCCTGCTGACGACCTCCGTGGCCGCTCTGCGCGCGCTGCAGGAGCGGGCACCGCTCGAGCCGGCGGTGGTGGCAGGTCACTCGGTCGGGGAGTACGCAGCACTCGTCGCGGCCGGGGTTCTCGAGCTTGACGCCGCGCTGCGGCTGGTGGCGCGTCGCGCCGAGCTCATGGCGGAAGTCGCGGTTGACGGCGGCATGTCGGCGGTCATCGGGTTCGATCGGCCCGCGGTCCAGTCTGTGGTCGACGCCGTCGCCCGGCCGACGGAGCTGGTCGTGGCGAACGACAACGCGCCTGGACAGATCGTCATCTCGGGCCTTCGCGAGCCGCTCCAGGCGGCAGAGGAGCTTCTGCGGGCCGCAGGCGCCCGACGCATCGTGCGCTTGCCTGTCTCCGGGCCGTTCCACTCGCCGTTGATGGCGGGGGTCGCGGAGGCGCTGGCCGAGGCCTTCGAGGCGGAGCCGTGGAGCGACGCGCGGATACCGATCATGAGCAACGTGAGCGGCAAGCCCATCACCGATGCGGGACGCATCCGCGCGCTCCTCGCCGAGCAGGTGCGGTCACCGGTCGAGTGGAGCGCCTGCGTGGAGCGTATGGCGCAGGATGGCGTGGACCTGGCGATCGAGTGCGGCTCGGGCGCCGCCCTGGTGGCGATGGTCAAGCGCATCGCGCCCGGGATCCGGGGCATGGCCGTTGCCGACCGCACTGGCCTCGAAGCGGCCGCCGCGCTTCTTTCCGGGCAGCCCGTCGGCGTGCCCGCCGGGGCGGGACGCTAGCCGCGATGTTCGGGAAGATCCTGATCGCCAACCGCGGAGAGATCGCGGTCCGCATCCTGCGCGCCTGCCGCGACCTGGGTGTGCCTGCCGTGGTGGCCTACAGCGAGGCTGACCGCGACACGCTCGCCGTGCGTCTCGCCGATGAGGCGATCTGCATCGGCCCCGCCGAGGCGCGTCGCAGCTACCTCAACCAGCCGGCCGTCATCAGCGCCGCCATGATCACCGGCTGCGACGCCGTGCATCCGGGGTATGGCTTCCTGTCTGAAGACGCCTCTTTCGCGGAGGCATGCAGCGCGCACGACGTGGCGTTCATCGGTCCTCGGCCCGAGGTGCTCGAGCGCTTTGCGAGCAAGTACGCCGTGCGACGGATGCTCGCGGCCAACGGCCTGCCTACCGTGCCCGGCAGCCGCGGGATCGTCACCGACCTGCGGGATGGCCTGGAGCAGGCGGGAGAGTCCGGCTACCCGGTGCTCCTCAAACCGTCGGCGGGCGGCGGCGGCCGTGGCATGCGGCTGGTGCGCTCGCCGCGCGAGATGGAGACGAGCCTGCCATTGGCCCGCAGCGAGGCACAGGCGGCCTTCGGCGACGACTCGATCTATTTCGAGAAGTGGATCGAGGAGAGCCGCCACGTGGAGGTGCAGGTTCTCGTCGACCGGCACGGCAACGGCGTGCACCTTGGCGAGCGCGACTGCAGCGTGCAGCGACGGCACCAGAAGATCATCGAGGAGGGCCCGTCGCCGGCAATGGACGACGCGAGCCGCGAGCGGCTGCGCGATCTCGCCATCCGGTCGGTGGTGGCTGCGGGCTACGAGAGCGTCGGCACGCTTGAGTTCCTCCTTGACGCGGAGGGCAACTTCTTCTTCATCGAGATCAACTGCCGCATCCAGGTCGAGCACCCGGTGACGGAGATGCTCACGGGGTTGGACCTGATCGCCGCGCAGATCCGCGCTGCCGCCGGCGAGCCGCTGGCGATCACCCAGAGCGATGTCCAGTTCCGCGGCCACGCGATCGAGTTCCGCATCAACGCCGAGGACGCATCGGACAACTTCAGCCCGCAGACCGGACAGATCGAGTCGCTCAACCTGCCCGGAGGTCCCGGTGTGCGCGTTGACACGCACCTCTACGCCGGGTACGAGGTGCCGCCCTTCTACGACAGCCTGCTCGCCAAGCTGATCGTGTGGGGAGAGACACGCGAGATCGCGCTGGCGCGGTCACGTCGCGCGTTGGCGGAGTTCGAGGTCGGCGGTGTGAAGACGAACATCCCGTTCCATCGCGGCATCATCGACAACGAGGCGTTCCTGGGGGCGCGGGTGAGCACCAACCTGCTCGACCGCGTGGGTCCCGGCGCCTTTGTCAGAAGCTGAGGAGATGAGCATCTCAACGACGACGACCGGGGCCGCCCCGACCTTTACGCTGCCGCTCGAGGCGGCCGACATCATGCGCATCCTGCCCCACCGCTACCCGTTCCTGCTCGTGGACCGCGTCATCGAGCTGGAGCCGGGCAAGCGGGCGGTGGGCATCAAGATGATCAGCGCCAACGAGCCGCAGTTCACCGGCCACTTTCCCGGGCAGCCGATCATGCCGGGCGTGCTCATGATGGAGGCCCTGGCACAGACCGCGGGCGTGGCGATCCTCACGCTCCCCGAGTACCGGGGCAAGATGGGGCTCTTCGCCGGCATCGACAACGGCCGTTTCCGGCGCATGGTCGTCCCGGGCGACATGGTGCGCCTCACGATCGACGTCGAGAAGCTGCGCGGCATGTTCGGACGCGTGCACGCCGTCGCGACGGTCGATGGCGAGGTGGCGGTGGAGGCCACCCTTTCGATCATCGTGCCCCGTGATCAGACGATCGGCGCCAGCCTGGTGAAGGGCACGCAGACCGATGCGTGACGGCGAGCGGCGGGTCGTGATCACCGGCATGGGCGCCATCACTCCCATCGGCAACGACGTGGCTTCCTTCTGGGACGGCCTGATCAACGGGCGCAGCGGGATCGGTCCGATCACGCTCTTCGACCCGTCCAGGGTCGCGAGTCGTGTTGCGGGCGAGATCAAGGGCTTCGACGCCGATACGGTCATGCCAAAGAAGGAGGTCCGGCGCAACGACCGCTACGTCCACTACGCCTGGGCCGCCACCGCCGAAGCAATGGCCGATGCGGGGCTGCCGACGCCGATCGAGGACGAGGCACTGGCGTGGCGCACCGGAGCGATCATCGGCTCCGGCATCGGTGGCATCAACACCATGATCCGCGACGTGGTCGAGGCCACGGTCGAGGGCATCGAG
>Ga0136611_10002545_pt1 | contig 12726 bp, 6 predicted proteins | sample AntDrymUQ2232306_2_FD_106645 | JGI IMG/M metagenome (GOLD analysis project Ga0136611, IMG submission 106645) | Polar desert sand microbial communities from Dry Valleys, Antarctica - metaG UQ223 (23.06) | ecosystem: Environmental > Terrestrial > Soil > Desert | place: Antarctica: Dry Valley... | reverse complement strand
CCGGCCGCTGTCCTCGCCCACCGACATCATCACCGCGGTCTCGTTCTTCACGGCGATCGTGATGCTCGTGATCATGTACAAGCGGCGGCTCCCGTGGCCGCTGATGGCATTCGTGCTCGTCGTGCTGGCGATGATGATCCTGCCGAACACCGTGACCGCCCGACCGCGCTTTCTCTACACCGCGTTCCCGCTGCTGATCTCCGTCGCGGCGTGGTGGCCGGAGGACCACGAGGAGGCGTGGGGCATGTGGATCGCGATGTGCGCCGCCGGCCTCGTCACGCTGACCGGGCTCTACGGCGTCCTCGGCGCGATCCCGTGACGTGCGCGTGATCCGCCGGCGCGACGGCGAGCCAACCGCTCCACGTCGCGCCCGGTCCGTCGCCCTCGCCCTCCGGTGGCGAGGGTGGATCGGCGTCGCGGTCCTGGCTGCGCTCGCGTACCTGCCGTCGCTGACGGCGCGACCGGGCCGCATGCCGACCGACACCAAGCTCTACCTCTACCTCGACCCCGGCCGACTGCTCTCCGACGCGTCGCTCACGTGGGACAGCGCGCAGTTCGCCGGCTGGGTGCCGCACCAGGTGATCGCCTACCTGTGGCCCGCCGGGCCGTGGTTCTGGCTGTTCGAGACCCTCGGCGTCCCCGACTGGGTCGCGCACCGGCTGTGGCTCGGGACGATCTTGTTCCTCGGTGGTCTCGGTGTGCGCTGGGCCGCCCGCCACCTCGGCCTCGGCGTCACCGCCGCGACCGTCACCGCGATCGTGTACCAGCTCTCTCCGTACGTGCTGCCGTACGTGTCGCGGACGTCGGTGATGCTGCTGCCGTGGGCTGGCGTGGGCTGGCTCGTCGGCCTCACCGTCCGCGCCACGGCCCGCTCGCGATGGCGCGACGCCGCGCTGTTCGCGCTGGTCGTGCTGACGGTGGGCGCAGTCAACGCCACTGCGCTCGCGCTGATCGCACCTGCGCCGGTCCTGTGGCTCCTGCACGCCGCGTGGCATCGGTCCATCACCTGGCGCACCGCCGCCGTCACCGCCGCAAAGCTCGGCGCACTGAGCCTTGCGGTGTCGATCTGGTGGATCGTGATGCTCTGGGTGCAGGGACACCACGGAGCGGACGTGCTCTCGTTCTCGGAGTCGCTCGCTGCGGTGTCGCGCACGTCGGTGAGCACCGAGACGCTGCGCGGCCTCGGGTACTGGCTGTTCTACGTGCGCGACCCGTGGGGGTTCACGACGACGGCCTCCATCCCGTACATGGAGTCCGGCCGGGTGATGCTCGCCGGCTACGCGCTGCTCGTCATCGGCCTCCTCGGCATCGTGCTCACGCGATGGGGTCAGCGGCGGTACGCGGCGATGCTCGTGTTCGTCGGGATCGTGCTCGCTGTCGGCGTCCATCCGATCGACGACCCGTCTCCGCTGATGTCGCCGATGGAGGACTCGGCCCTCGGCCTGGCGCTGCGCAGCAGCACGCGCGCGCTCCCGCTCAGCATGTTCGGGATCGCGCTCGGTGCAGGCGCACTCGTCACCGCCCTCGCCGCCGGGCGGCCGTCGTTCGTTCGGAGCCTCCAGCCGCGCATGCAGCCGGTGCTCGGTGTCGGCGCAGCCGTCGTCATCGTCGGGCTCACGCTCGTGCAGATGCCGGCGCTGCGCAGCGGGGCGTTCGTCGACCCTGCACTCGAGCGCGATCAGGATCCGCCGGCGGCGTGGCTGGAGGCGGCCGCCGCGCTCGATGCATCGTCGCAGGAGCACCGCGTCCTCATGCTCCCCGGCCAGGAGTTCGGCGCGTTCCGCTGGGGCTACACCGTCGACCCGCCGCTGCCGGGGCTCACCGACAAGCCGCTCGTCACGCGTGACCTCCTGCCGCTCGGCAGCCCCGGCGCGATGGATGTTCTGTACGCGCTCGACAACCGGATCCAGACCGGTGCGATCGAGGCGCAGTCGATCGCTCCCGTCGCCCGCTTGCTCGGCGTCGACACCATCTGGGTGAGCAACGACATCGCGTTCGACCGCTTCCGCACGCCGCACCCGGAGCTGATCGCGGCGGTCCTGGAGTCGCGACCGGAGGGTCTCGGCGCGCCGGTCGCGTACGGGGAGCCGCAACCGAACACGCCGGTGCTCGAGATGGTCGACGAGGAACTGCTCGCGGTCGGCGACATCGGACGACCGCTGCCGCCCGTCGAGCTGGTGCCCGTCGTCGACCCGCAGCCGATCATCCGTGCCGCGACAGAGGTGGTGGTCGTGGCCGGCAGTGGCGACGGTGTGGTCGAGGCCGCCGCAGCGGGCCTGCTCGACGGCGACGAGGCGATCCTGTACGCCGCGGACCTCGAGGACGGCGAGCTCGCATCGCTGCCGCCCGGAACGGTCGTCGTGGTGACCGATTCGAACCGGGACCGTGCGACCCACTGGCGCAGCTCGCAGGACGTCACCGGCTTCACCGAGATCGGCGGGCCCGATGCGGACGTGACGCGTGAGGACGACGCCGACGAGCGCCTCGCCGTCTTCGCCACGCAGGACCCGGCGAGTCAGACGAGGGCGACGCTGGAGAGCGGGCTGGTGGTGCGTGCGTCGGCGTACGGCGAGGACACCGCCTACCGCCCGGAGTCGCGCCCGGCGATGGCGGTCGACGGCGACCCTGCGACGGCGTGGATCGTCGGCGAGCGCGGACTTCCGGTCGGCGAGTCGATCGAGCTGTCACGCACCGATGGCGAGCTCGTGCTGCTGCAACCGCAGGGCGTCCGCGCGAACCGGTCGATCACGGAGGTCCGCGTCGAGCAGCCCGGACGCGAGCCGGTCGACGTGGTGCTCACGGAGGAGTCGCTCGCAGCGCCGGGTCAGCTGGTCCCGGTCGCGCCCGATGCGGAGGTGACGATCACCATCACGGATGTCGAGGATCGACCCGAGGGGACCGACACCGGACCCTCCGGCGTCGGCTTCGCCGAGATCGGTGTCGTCGCTGCGGAGATCGTCCACCCGCCGTCGGACGTGCTCGCATCGCTTCCCGGCGACGCGCCGCTCGCGATCGTGCTCAGCCGCGACCGTGTCCGCGACGCGAACCGGTGGCGGGAGGACCCCGAGCCCGCGCTCGTGCGCGAGCTCGACCTCGCGACCGAGCGGACGTTCGGGCTGACCGTCACGATCCGGCTCGACCAGCGCGCGCCCGACGAGCTGCTGAACACGATCGCCGGTGCACCCGACGCCGCAGTCGCGTCGCGCCGGCTGACTGGTGTCGCGGCCGCACGAGGCGAGTCCGCCGTCGACGGCGACGCGTCCACGTCCTGGACGACGCCGTTCGGCGGCGCCGTCGGGTCCGACCTCGTCGTGGCGCTTGACGGTTCCACCGAGATCGGCACGCTGACGATCGCGCAGCCGATCGATGCTGTGCACTCGCCGATCACACGCGTCGGCGTGACCGTGGGCGCAACGGATGTCGAGCTCGACGTGCCGCCCTCCGATGCACGCGGTCGCAGCACGGTCACATTCCCACCCGCGAGCGGCGACGCACTCTCGCTGTCGATCCTCGCGGTCGAGCCCCAGCTCACCCGCGACCGCCGGTACGGCGAGCTGTTCGAGTTGCCCGCCGCGATCGTCGAGCTCGACGGCATCGACTCGGCGCGCCGCACGTCGGCAGCCGACGAGCCGCTTCCCTGCCGGAGCGACCTGCTGACCATCGACGGCCGGCCGGTGTCGTTGGCGGTCGACGCGGCGGCGCGGGGACGGCTCCTCGCCGGCGAGGCGGTGGAGGTCGGCCTCTGTCCGGACGCCGCGAAGGACCTCACCGTCGGCGCCGGCGCGCGCCGCGTCACCAGCACGCCCGGCGCGATGACCGGCATCGACGTCGACCGCATCCTGCTCACGTCGGACCTACCGGCGGCGGACGAGTCGGCGCAACCCTCCGTCACCGTCAACCGTGGCGACACGATGAGGGTCGCGACGGTCGGTGCCTGCCCTGACGGCTGCTGGCTCATCCTCGGCGAGGGCTTCAACGAGGCATGGCGGGCGCGCATCACCGACGGTGGCGAGGACCTCGAGTCCTGGCTGGGCGCGCCACGTCAGATCGCGGGAGGGTTCAACGGCTGGTGGCTCCCGCCGACGGACTCGCCGACCACGGTGAGGATGACCTGGCCGCCCCAGCGCGCAGTCGACACCGGTCTGCTGCTGACGCTCGTCGCCGTCATCGGCTGCACCGCACTCGCCGTGGGGGACCGGCGACGAAGAGACGCCGCGCTCGACGTCGCCGCACCACAGCTCGTGTGGCGAGCGCCGGTGGACGATCTGCGCGGTTCCGTGGTGTCCGCAGCCGTCCTCGTCCTCGCCGCAGGCCTCCTGATCGCGCCGCTGTGGGCGGCGATCGCGCTCGTCCCTGCTGCGCTCGTCGTGCTGCTCCGCCGTCCCGTCCTCCTCGGTGTCGGCGCTGCGGCGCTCGCTGCCGTGCTGGGCGTGATGGTCGTGCTCCGCGAGCTCCAGAACCGGTATTTCGTGAACGCGGGATGGACGTCGTACTTCGAGGACCTCCACCGGCCGGGGTTGTTCATCGTCGTGCTGCTGCTGGCCGCGTGCATCGGGACGCCGCGCGCCGCGGCGGAAGAGGCCGAGGTTCTGCCGGCCGACGCCGACGACGCGTGACGCCGATCAGGCCGCGCCGAGCGCGGCGCCGAGGATCGACGGCGCCAGGAACTGCTCGCTGATCTCGAGCGCGGCCTCGGGGCTGAAGTGGACGCCGTCGGGCCGCCGGACGCCGTCCACGATCATGTTCCGGTCGTCCATCCATGTCGAGAGGTCGACGACGGTCACCACGTCGCGCCGCCGGCCGACGTCGCGGATCGCCGCCTCCTGGACGAGGTAGCGGGCGGGGTCGCCCATCTTGCGGCGCTCGCCCTGGAACGGCGCGACCGGGCGCGGAGGGATCACCCACACGACCTCACCGACGCCCACGGCCGTCAGTCGATCGACCATCGCGAGCTGAGCGTCGAGCAACCGCTGCGCGTACCGCAGGTCGAACGGCGTGAGCACGCCCTCGTCGTCGGTCCACGAGCGGTCCTCGAGGTCGCGCATCGTCACCATCAGCACGACGACGTCGGGGAGCAGCGCGTCGAGTGCCATCGGCAGCTCGACGTCGAGCAGACGGTCGCACCCCTCCTGGAACGGCAGGTATTCGTCGATCTCGGTATCTCGGATGAAACCGCACCCCAACGACGCCGCGAGCGACACCTGCGCCCACTCCGGATGCAGCGCCGCCCACTCGATGAGGCCGTTGCCGGTGGCGGTTGCCGTCGAGTCGCCGACGACGAGAACCCGCACCGGCCGTGACGGCATCGGCAGCGACGCGAGGGTCGGCGCGACAACCGGCTCCGGACGGGGGACGTCTTCCAGCGACGGCCGCGGGGCCGCGGTCGAATCGCTCGTCGTACGTTCCTCGAGCGACGCCGGCGGCCGCACGTCGGCGGGAACTGTGCTCGGCACCGCCTGTCCGCTGGTCGGCGCCGACTCCGGGTCGGCGATTGCTGTCGTCATCGCAGGGGTCGGTGAGGTCGTCCGGCGCAGAGGTTCGACCGAGTCGACCGGCTGCAGCGCGACCGCTTCGGCACGTTCCGCGTCCGGTGTGTAGAAGTCGGGTGCGGTGCCGGGCATCAGCACGAACGCGCCTGCGACGACGACGGTCGCGAGTCCGAGCAGGACGAGGCCCTGCAGGCGACTCGGCGTCGTCCGCAGCCGGACGTTGCGCAGCGGCCGTTCCACCAACACGAACGACAACGTCGCGACCGCCAGCGTGACCCCGAACCGGAGGAGGAACAGCGGCGGTCCCGAGACGCCAGTGCGGTGGTCGCCGAGCAGGACGAACACCGGCCAGTGGTAGAGGTAGACGCCGTAGCTGATCCGCCCGAGCCAGACCGCCGGTCGGAACGAGAAGGCGGCGCGCACGAACGACGCCGCGTGGAGCCCGAGGACGAGCGCCGCGGAGGCGAGCGCGAACACCGGCAGCGCACCGGAGTACGCGGGACCGTCACCCGCCGGCCACGTCACGCCAGCGCCGACGATCGCGACGAGCCCGGTCAGCGACAGCACGGCACCCGCCGGCACGGCGACGGCGCGAGGTTCGCGGGTCTGTCCGCGCATCCACATGGAGAGCGACGCGCCGATCAGGATCTCGCCGGCGCGCGCCGGCGTCGACCAGTACGCCGCATCCGCACCCCACACCTCGGCGATGACGGGCGCAGCGACGGACGCGGTGACGGCGAGTCCGGTGACGATCCACCGTCGCGCCCGCCAGGACCGGGCGAGGCGGAACATGCCGAGCACCGCGAGCGGCCACAGCCAGTAGAACTGCTCCTCGATGGCGAGCGACCAGTAGTGCTCGAGCGGGCCGCGCTCCCCCGCGCTCGTGTTCAGCAGCTCCGTGTAGCTCGAGGTCCCGACGAGCTTCACCCAGTTCTGCACCTGGAACAGCGAGCCGAGCACGTCGCGGCGCAAGTTCGGGACGTTCTCGAATTCTCCGACCATGCGCGCCGCGACCACGAGCGCGAGGCAGAGCAGGCCGGCGGGCAGGAGGCGCCGTGCGCGACGTGTGTAGAAGCGACTCAGCGAGACGCTGCCGGTCGCGCGGTGCTCGACGACGAGCAGCGACGTGATCAGGTATCCCGACAGGGTGAAGAACACCGAGACGCCGACATAGCCGCCGCTCATCCACGTGAAGCCATGATGGAACAGCAGCACCATCACGACGGCGAGCGCACGGACGCCGTCGAGCGCCGGCTGGTACTCGAGCGTCCGCTCGGTCACGTCGACACCTTTGCGCGCCGACGCTCGCACAGCGACACGATCGAGATCGCGGCGAGCACGACGACAACCGGTTCGAGCGGTGACCGGATGCGGTGCGCGCCATAGAAGACAGCCGTCACCAACGTCACCGTGACCGCCGGCAGGGCCAAGAGCGGGCGGAACCGCCACGGGCTGCGGAGGAACCCGATGACGGCCAGCGGCGCGAGCGCCCACCAGCTGACGATCCCCGCCCACGCCGCCCAGCGGTAGCGCTCCTCGCCGACGTCCTGGTGCACGAGATTGCCGAGGTCGTAGAGGTCGAGGCTGCGCGCGAGGCGGGCGACGACCACGCCCGGCAGCTCCCCGAGGTGATCCGTCGCGTACTCGCGGGCGAGCGTGCGCTGACGCGCCGACCGGACGGACGGTTCCTCGTCGACGCGGTACAGCGGGTCGTTGACGACGCAGCTCAGCGACCAACCGCCCTTGTGGTCGCCCGAGAAGGTCTCGTCGCAGTAGCTGCCGAGCAGCGTCGTGCCGTCGTTCGTGGTGAGCGTCACCGGCCGTTCGAACCGGGCGAGGTTGAAGATCACCCACGGCGCCATCACCAGCACCGCAGTGCCGATCAGCAATGCCGGCCCGACGACCAGTCGAGCCGCGTGGCGCGCGTCCTCCTCCGCGTCGCGCCGCGACGCGCGCCAGAGCAGCAGCGCGAGGCCCGGCACGAACAGCACGAGCTCGCTCCGCGACAGCGCGGCGAGTCCGGTCAGCACGCCGAGCGCGACGGCCGTACGCGTCGTGGGTGGTGCGGTGGCTCGCACGGCGACGAGGAGGATCGCCGTGACGAGCAGGAGGCTCAGGCTCTCCGACATCACGAGGCCGTCGTTCATCCACAGGTTCGGGTACACAGCGGCGATCGCGGTTGCGACGAGTCCGGCACGATCGCCGGCGACGGCCCGCGCCAGGAGACCGACGAGTGCGACCGTCGCGATCCCGAACACGACCGTCACGAGCCGCTGCCACGGCGTCGGCGCGTCGACCCAGCTGACCAGCGCAAGGACCGTCGACGTCAGCGGGCCGTGCTCGGCGCCCGGCTGGTCGACGAACACCTCCCGGTAGAAGACGCCGTCGGCCAGCTGGATCGCCTGCGCGGAGTAGTAGAGCGAGTCGTTGAGCAGCAACGGCCGGCTCCATCTGTCGACCACGAGCACGCCGAGGCGCCATGCAGCGCCGCCGCCCACTGCGAGCAGCCACCACCGGCGCCAGCGTGCCGCGTCGGCTCGTGGGGGATCGGTTCGTGGGGAAAGGGCTGCCGCGGAACCCGGTTCGATAATCTTCCGTCCCTGTGTCTCGCCCTGTCCCTGGATCTGTCTCCGGATGGGTCGCACGACCCTGCCTCACCGTCGTGGTGCCGTGCTACAACGAGCAGAGCACCATCCTTGCACTCCTCGACCGCGTCCTCGCGTCCCCCTGGGTCGCCGAGGTCGTGGTCGTCGACGACGGCTCGACGGACAAGAGCAGGGAGCTGCTGTCGACGGTGGACGACCCGCGCGTCGCCGTCGTCCTGCAGCCACAGAACATGGGCAAGGGCGCCGCGCTGCGCCGCGGGTTCGCCATGGCCACCGCCGAGTACGTGGTCGTCCAGGATGCCGACCTCGAGTACAGCCCGGAGGAGTTCGGCGTCCTGCTCGAGCCACTGGAGTCGGGTGACGCGGACGTCGTCTACGGCTCGCGGTTCCTGTCGGGCCGGCCGCACCGTGTCCTGTACTTCTGGCACTCGCTCGGCAACAAGCTGCTGACGCTGCTGTCGAACATGTTCACCGACTTGAACCTGACCGACATGGAGACCTGTTACAAGGTCTTCCGCCGAAACGTGATCCAGTCGATCACGCTCGAGGAGGACCGGTTCGGCTTCGAGCCGGAGGTGACGGCCAAGGTCGCCCGCGGCAAGCACCGCATCTACGAGGTCGGCATCACGTACAACGGCCGCACCTACGAAGAGGGCAAGAAGATCGGCTGGCGCGATGGGTTCCGCGCGCTCGTGTGCATCGTGCGGTACTCCGCACTGCGCCATCGTCTGCGACCGCGATGACGACGAGACGATGACCGCCGCGACGGCGCCCCACTGGCCCGCACTCGACGGCATGCGCGGCATTGCCGTCGCCGGCGTCGTCGTGTTCCACCTCCGCCCCGAGTGGCTTCCGGGCGGCTTCCTCGGCGTCGACCTGTTCTTCGCGCTGTCGGGCTTCCTGATCACGTCGCTCTTGCTCCGCGAGGCGGGAGCATCGGGTCGGGTGCGGCTCGGCGCGTTCTGGGGCCGGCGGTTCCGGCGCCTGCTGCCGGCGGTGATGCTGATGATCGCGGCGGTGCTCGCGTGGACGTCGGTCTGGGGGACACCGGCAGAGCAGGCGGTGTCACGGTCGGACGCGACGTGGGCGGCGCCGTACCTCGCGAACTGGCACCTGATCGACTCCGCACGCGACTACTGGGCGTCGGCCACCGCGGAGTCGCCCTTCACGCACCTCTGGAGCCTGGCGATCGAGGAGCAGTTCTATGTCGTGTGGCCCCTCGTCGTGTGGTTGCTGCTGCAAGCAGGGACGCGCGGTGAGCGCCGTCTGCTGGCAGTGACGGCGGTCGGTGCCGTGGCGTCCGCGGTCGCGCTCGTGATGCTGTTCGAGGCGGGCGGCGCGACGCGGGCCTACATGGGGACCGACACGCGGGCGTTCGCGCTGCTGTTCGGCGCGCTGTTCGCGCTGACGCCCGTACGAGCGCGTGTCGCAGCAGCGGTGGCGCGTCGCCGACGGACCGCGGCCGTCGGTGCGGGCGCGATTCTCATGGCGGTCGCCGCGATCTGGTGGTACGGCGGCGAGCACCTCGACTGGCTGCTGGGCGGCGGGTTGATCGCGCACTCGCTGGTCGCGGCTGCGCTCGTGTGCGTGCTGTCGGTCTCGCGCGGACCGCTCGTCGCGGCGCTGTCGACTCCGGTGCTGACGTGGCTCGGCCGGCTGTCGTACGGGATCTACCTGTGGCACTGGCCGGTGCTCCAGCTCGGCCGCCCACGCCTCGAGATGATGCCGCGGGCGCTGCAGGACGTGCTGCTGCTGGCGATCTCGGTCGCCTTCGCAGTCGTGTCGTTTCACCTCGTCGAGCATCCGATCCGCCGCCAGCTCGGATGGGCGCGCGGCCAGCGAGCCGCGTGGGCGACGCTCGCCGCAGCCGCCGTGGCGACTGTGACGATCGTTGTCTCGCCGACCGGTCGCGGGCACGTCGCTGCGTTCGAGCCGGCGTCGATCGCCGACATCGAGCCCGTCGCCGCCGCACGGACGACGAAGCCGACGACGGGGCAGACGACGCGGCCGGTCGCGGCGCCGTCGAGCACCGGTGCGCCGGTGTTCTCGGTCACCGTCGACGTCGGTGCGGGCGCAAAGCCCGCTGCGGAGCGTCCGACGACGACCGCACCGACGACGACGGCGACCGTCCTCGCGACGACGACGCTCGCTCCCCCGCCGGCGCGGCCGGTGAGCCGGGTGCTGTGGATCGGTGACTCGGTCGCCGCAGACGAGGCGCCGGCGGTCGGTGCCGCGCTCGCAGCGGCCGGGCTCACCGCGATCGACGGCTCCTTCGCCGCGCGTCGTCTGATCAGCTCCGACGGCGTCGTCGTCGAGGAGCTCTACCCGCCGATCCTCACCGACGCGAGGGCGGACGTCGTCGTCGTGCAGCTCTCGCTGTGGGACGACAAGTACCCCGCCGACGTGCAGCGCGCCGCGTACGAGTGGTTCTGGTCGCTGGTCGGCGCGACCGGCGCCGACCTCGTGTTCGTGACGCCGCCGCCGATGCGTGAGGACCAGACGCATCCCGGCCTCGCACAGCAGATCGATGTCGTCACGCAGTTCGTCGCCGCGACGCCCGGAACCCACCTCGTCGACTCCGACGCGGTGTGGGGAGCGTCGTACGACGCCGACATCGGCGACGACAGTGCGCCCGACCGCAAGCCGGACGGCGTTCACGTGTGCCCGCAGGGTGCAGCCCGGTTCGCGAGCTGGCTCGTCGACGAGCTCGACCGTCTCTACGACGGGGTGACGCCGGTGTTCCCCACGGCATGGGCGCGCGGCGAGTGGTCGACGCACGTCAACTACGACACCCCTGCCGGTGCGTGTGCAGCGGTCGATCCCGACGCCGGCTGAGGGGGCCACGGTCGACCCGTCGGCGCCGCGAACGCTCGCGTACGAGCCGGCGCTCGACGGGCTGCGCGGCATCTCGATCATCGCCGTCGTCCTCTTCCACGCCTGCGCGACCTCGGGCCTCCCCGACTGGTTCCGCGGTGGTGCGCTCGGCGTGTCCGTCTTCTTCACCCTGAGCGGCTTCCTGATCACGACCGTGCTGGTGCGCGAGGTCGAGGCGACGGGTCGGGTGAACCTCCGCCGGTTCTGGGCGAGGCGCATCCGCCGGCTCGTGCCGGCGTCGCTGGCCGTCGTGGCCGCCGTGGTCGTGCTGTCGTGGACGACGGACCTGTACGAGGTGCGCGCCCGCGAGGTGGCCGCCACGGTCGCGAGCTTCGCCAACTGGAACATCGTCGCCGGCGGGGACGACGGCCTGCTGCGCACGGTGCTCGGCCCACTGGGGCCGACGTGGTCACTGTCGGTCGAGGAGCAGTTCTACGTTGCGCTCGCGCTCGTCGTGGTGCTGTTCACGAAGGCGCAGCGGCCCCAGCGAGCGCTCGCTGCGGTGTTCGGCGTCGTCGTCGCAGCCTCCTTGGTGCTGTCGAACGTGGTGAGCGACTGGCACCCGCGGCTCGAGTTCGGCACTGACGTCCGCGCCGCCGAGCTCGCAGTCGGCGGCCTGCTCGCCCTCGCAGTCACTCGCTGGGGCGCGCGACTCCGCGACCGGCGGGGGCTGGCGGACGTGATCGGCGCAGTGGGACTGGTCGTCCTCGCCGTGCTGTTCATGACGGCTGACTACACGCCACCATGGCTGCTGCGCGGCGGCTTCTCCGCCGTCGCAGTCATGAGCAGCTCCGTGATCGTCGGCGCGCTCGCCCATCGAGGCGTGAGCCGACTTCTGAGCAACCCGCCGCTGGTCGCGATTGGCCGTTGGAGCTACTCGATCTACCTCGTCCACTGGCCGCTGTTCCTCGCACTGAGCGAGGAACGCGTCGGCGTCGGCAGCTGGGTGCTGGTGGCGGTCAAGTGCGCTGCCGCTGCGCTCATGGGCTTCGCGCTCCATGTGTTGGTGGAGCAACCGTTCCGTTGCCTGAGGAACCCGACCCTCGCCTCGATCGCGAACTGACGACATCACATGCTCGCCCGCAGCAGTTCTGTCTTCACTTCACTCACCGCCAGCCAGGGGCCGGGTCAGTTGCTCGCGGCCGTCAGTTCCGCGGAGGTCACGACGGTGTTGCGGCCGGCGGCCTTGGCGGCGTACATCGATCGGTCGGCGGCGGCGATCGTGTCCGCGCTGCTCGTGGCGAACGGCGCAATGCCGACGCTCATCGTCGCGTGCGGCGCCGACCGTTCCCACGACACGCGGATCCGCTCCATCAGCGCTTCCGCGTCGGCCACACGCGTGCGCGGGAGGATGATGAGGAACTCCTCGCCGCCGAAGCGGATGATGTGGTCCGTCCGGCGCAGCGTGGCCTCGAGGTGCGCCGCGAGCAGGACGAGCGTCCGGTCGCCGGCCTGGTGACCCAGCTCGTCGTTCACCCGCTTGAAGTGGTCGAGGTCGAGGATCGCGAGCGCGTCACCCCTGCGGAGCTGCTCGAGCAGCGTCGACGCGCCGCGACGGTTGACGGCGCCTGTCAGCGGGTCGGTCTCGGCGATGTGCTGCAACCTCTGCGTGAGCTTCTGCTCGACGGCGAGTGTGCGCGCGGCGTCGAGCGCCTTGCCTGCTGCGGCGGCGAGGAGCACGAGGGCGTCGACATCGGTTCGGCTCACCTGCCGATTGCGGAGGTGGCAGCCGAGCAGCACACCCGCGACCTCACCGT
>Ga0136611_10002544_pt1 | contig 12727 bp, 15 predicted proteins | sample AntDrymUQ2232306_2_FD_106645 | JGI IMG/M metagenome (GOLD analysis project Ga0136611, IMG submission 106645) | Polar desert sand microbial communities from Dry Valleys, Antarctica - metaG UQ223 (23.06) | ecosystem: Environmental > Terrestrial > Soil > Desert | place: Antarctica: Dry Valley... | reverse complement strand
GTTTCAGGCGACCGGGGCGGCACCGTGCAGGGTCTCGTCCGGCCATTCGAGCTCGGTCCCGCAACGAGTGCACAGCGCGTCGTGGAGCATGCAGACCCGGCCGCAGGTCGGGCACGACCGGCGCGGTTCGTCCTCCTCGGAGCGGTAGAGCAGTGCCGCCGCTAGCCCGATGAACGGCACGATGCCCGAGACGAGGAACCAGACCCACATCGAGTTGCCCTTCAGCCGGGCCACCCATGCGCCGGCGAGGCCGAAGAAGAACGCGATGACGAGGTAGCTCACGCCAGCTTGTTGATCGCCCAGATGACCGCGATCACGGCGACGATCGCCGCGGCGGTCCAGGCTATGGCCACGACGGTTCCGATGACGATCTTGAAGAGGACCCAGGCCGCCACGGCCAGGACCAGGAGCGCTAGCACCCGCGCGCCGATGGAGGTCTTCGACTCCGTCTCGTTCATGTCGCCGATCGTACCGGGCGCGAAGCGGCGCCTCCGCGGGCACTGTCCTGAATTCGCGGCGCATGGCGACGCCGGGACAGAGAGGTGTCTTCAGTCGTGCGAGGTCGTGCGAGCGGGCGAGATGCGCAAACGACACCGGCGGCTCGCGCATATCGGCGACCCGGAGCCGCGCCAGCGCGTAGACCACGCGCTGCTCCGGCGACGGATCCGGCCGGCGACGGGATGCCGGGAACAGTGCGACGACGCGTTCTGGCCTCATGCCGAGCATGGTGCCCAGCCGCGGGTATCGTGCCGTTGGACGACCGGTCCAGGATTCAGCGCGGCGACTTCGCCGCCGCGTCCAGCGCGGAACGGCCGGCCGACCTGGTCCGCCGGCGCACCCGCCACGTCGCACCGCTGAACGCGAGGTTCGCCACGGTGGCAAAGCCGGCCTCGTCGGAGCGCAGCGCGAGCAGGAGATGGGCGATGCGGTCTCCGGACGGAAGGTCCGGATCGGCCACGCGGACGCACCAGCAGTCCGCTCGTCGCCCGCCGTGGCGCACGAGCACCGCACCCACGGGACCGACGACCCAGGTGCCCAGCGTGCCGCGCTCGATCATCAATCCGGTTCGGGCGTGCAGTTCGCGGGCCTCGTGGGAGACGAGGTCGCCCAGCAAACCGACGGAAACGCGTTCGGCCTTCTCACCACTCGGCCGGACCCGCCGGGGAAGCAGCACGTTCGCTCCCCGCTGGGCGTAAAGCGCAGGGATGATCCAGGCGTGGACCAGGCAGATCGCCGCTACGGCGAAGGCCAGCGGCTCCACCAGCATCAGCAGCGCCGCCGTGCCGATGAACGGGATCACGTGAGCGAGCGTGTAGAGCGTCCAGATCCGCTCGCGCCGTCGCAACCGCGCAGCAGTGACCCGCGGGCGCCAATATACGTCGGCGACCTCCGGAAGTGCGGCCGCGGCCTCAGCCCCCACTGATCGGCAGGCGCATGATCACCAGCTCAGCGTGGACCGGCAGTTCGCGCACCTGCTCGGCGTGCCCCTCCCCGCGCGAGACCATGCCGAAGTAGCCACGATCGAGCTGCTCGCGGAATGCGGTGACGGCGCGGTCGACAGCCTCAGCATCGTGCGCGGTCCACTCGGCCAGCGTGGTGTGGCCCGAGCTGTCCATCCGGATGAGTCGGCTCATGGCCGGGATGCTACGCCCCGCCCGACCTCAGCTCAGCCGTCGAGTGAACACCTAGGTCCGAATAGCGGACCCAAGTGTCCCCTCGATGCCTGCGCGGGGTCAGAGACCGAGCTGCTCGCGGACCAGGCGGGTGACGTCCTTGCCGTCCGCCCGCCCGCGCGTCTCCTTCATGACGTGGCCGACGATGACCCCCACAGGCTTCATGTCCCCGCCGCGGAGCTTCTCGGCAACGTCGGGGTTGGCCTCCAGGGCGGCCGCGACGATCGGCGCCAGCTCGTCTCCCTCACCCATCGCGGCAAGACCCTCCGACTCCACGATCGCGCGGGGGTCACCGCCATCCGTGGCGAGCTTCGCCAAGACCTGCACGCCGCTCTCACGGCTCACCTCCCGAGCCTCGACCATCATCACCACCGTCGCGAGCGCGGCGGGCTCGACCCGCAGCGCGGCCTCTTCGTTGACGATCCAATTGGCCAACGACGCGGGCGTGGCCTCTCCGGCGGCCAGAGCCGCCTCGAAGTGGTCGCCGAGCTCCTGACGGAAGGCCAGCAACTGGGCGCTGTCGGACGCCAGGCCCGCGGCCTCCAGGCGCTCAGCGCGGGCGGCAGGCAGTTCGGGCATCGCCGCGCGGGCGCGCTCCAGCATCTCCTCGGTGATGGCGATCGGGACAAGGTCCGGCTCGGGGAAATACCGGTAGTCGTGCGCCTCCTCCTTGGAGCGCAGCGACGTGATCCGCTCGGTCCGCGGGTCGAAGTGCAGCGTCTCCTGAGTGACTTCTCCCCCGCCCCCGACGACCGCCGTCTGCCGGGCGATCTCGGCGTTGATGCCGCGCTCGATGAACCGGAACGAGTTCATGTTCTTCAGCTCGGTCTTGGTTCCGAGCTCCGTGGCACCGGAGGGCCGTATGGAGACGTTGGCGTCGCAGCGCAGCGAGCCCTCCTCCATGTTGACGTCGCTGACCCCCAACTGGCGGAGCGTGACGCGCAGCAGTTGCAACCACTCGCGGGCCTGCTCGGCGCTGCGCACGTCGGGCTCGGAGACGATCTCGACGAGCGGCGTGCCGCAGCGGTTGAAGTCGACGACCGACGCGTCCGAGCCGTGGATCCGCCCGCTGGCCCCGGCGTGGATGAGCTTGGCGGCGTCCTCCTCGAGGTGCACGCGGTGGATGCGCACGTCGCCGAGCCGGCCACCCAGGTTCAGCGGCTGGTCGTACTGGCTGATCTGGTAGGCCTTGGGGCTGTCCGGATAGAAGTACTGCTTGCGGTGGAAGATCGACGTCGGCGCGATCTCCGAACCCAGGGCCATGCCGATCATCAGCCCGTAGTGGATGGCCTCGGTGTTGGTGACCGGCAGCGCGCCGGGCAACCCGAGGCAGACCGGGCAGCAGCGGGTGTTGGGCTCCTCGCCAAAGCTCAGCTCGCAACCGCAGAACATCTTGGTCCGAGTGGCCAGTTGGACGTGGATCTCCAGGCCGATGACCGGCTCGTAGCTAGGCACGGACGGCGCTCCCGTCGAACGCGATCGCCTGCTCGAGCGCGTATGCCGCGTCCATCATCCGGTACTCGCTGAACGCCGGCCCCGCGAGCTGGAAGCCGACCGGAAGCCCCTCGCTGAGCCCAGACGGGATCGAGATCGCCGGGATGCCGGCCAGCGGCATCGGAACCGTGCAGTAGTCGTTGAGGTACATCGCCAGCGGATCGGCGGTCTTCGCGCCGAGCGCGAACGCGACCCCCGGACTGGTGGGCGTGACGACGAAGTCGAACTTCGCAAAGGCCTCGCGGAAGTCGTCGGCGATCTTCGTCCGGACCTGCTGGGCGCGGCCGTAGTAGGCGTCGTAGTAGCCGCTCGACAGCGCGTAGGTGCCGATCAGGATGCGGCGCTTGACCTCGGCCCCGAAGCCGTCGTGGCGCGTGTCGGTGTACATCGAGATCAGGTCGCCCGCGCCGTCCTTGCGCATCCCGTAGCGCACGCCGTCGAAGCGCGCGAGGTTTGCGCTCGCCTCGGCGGGCGCGATGACGTAGTAGGCACTCAGGCCATGCGGGGCGTGCGGGAGGCGGCACGGCTCGATGACCGCGCCGAGCTGCTCGGCCTTCTTCAGCGTCTCGTTGAAGCTGGCGAGCACGCCAGCCTCGATGCCCTCGCCGGTCAGCTCCTCCGGGACGCCGAGCCGGATGCCGTCAAGGCGCTCGGCGCTGGGCATCGTGGCTTCGCCGGGGAAGGCCAGCGACGTCGAGTCGCGCGGGTCGTCTCCGGTCATGTGACGAAACAGCAGCGCGCAGTCGGTGACGTCGCGGGTCAGCGGACCGGCCTGATCGAGCGACGAGGCGAAGGCGATCATCCCGTAGCGGCTCACGGCGCCGTACGTGGGCTTCATGCCGACGATCCCGCACAACGCAGCGGGCTGACGAATGGACCCGCCGGTGTCGGTGCCCAGCGCCCAGGGCACCAGGCCGGCGGCGACGGCCGCGGCGCTCCCGCCGCTCGAACCTCCAGGCACGCGGGTGCGATCCCACGGGTTGAGCACCGGCCCGTAGGCGGAGTTCTCGTTGGATGAGCCCATCGCGAACTCGTCCTGGTTGGTCTTGCCCAGCAACGGCGCGCCCGCCGCGGCAAGCTGCTCGACGACCGTCGCGGTGTAGGGCGGGCGGTACCCCTCGAGGATCCGCGAACCGGCCTGGCTCGGCACGCCCTCGGTGCAGAAGAGGTCCTTGACGCCCAGCGGGACCCCCGTGAGCGGCCCGTCACTGGCGGCGGGTGCCTCCTCGGCCACCCACGTGAACGCATTGAGGTCGTCGGCCGCCGCGCGCTCGCGGTATGCCTCGAACAGCTCCGCCGCGCTGAAGTCCGTGCCGACGCGCTCGATGGCCTGCGCGGCGGTCAGGTCGACGATGGCGGCCATCAGCCCGCCTGCGGACTCGGAACCAGGAAGCCGCCATCCTGCGTGGCCGGGGCCTGCTCGAGGATGACCTCCCGCAGCAGCGACGGCCTCGGCTCGTCGGGTCGCAGCGCATTGCCGACCTCGACGACGTGGGTGGTGGGCGGCACGCCCTCGAGATCGAGCTCGGAGATGCGCTCGATGTGACCGAGGATGCTCGCGAGCTCGCCCACCATCGTGGTGACCTCTTCGTCGGAGAGCCGAAGGCGCGCCAGCCGCGCCACGTGGAGGACCTGCTCGCGATCGATGCTCATCGACGGTCGAGACTAGGCGGCAGGAGCGGCGGGCGGTGCCGGACGCAGCTCGACGTCGGCGAGCGGCACACCGGGCAGGTACTCGTCGCGCATCGAGAGGAAGCCGCCACGGGCGACCCCGGCCGCGGCCAGCAGGCTGAGCCACCAGCCCGACTGAACGCCCACGACCTCGTCCTGCCCGGGCTGCGCGACGACCTGGACGAGCAGGGCGATGACCGCCAGCCCGCCGATGAGCATCGCGGCGATGGCCGCGGCCAGCGGCAGTACCGGGCTCTCGACGAGGCCGAAGACGAACGGCAGCGCGAGGCCGGCGGCGACGGTCAGGACGCAGAGGGCGAGAGCGAGCCAGCCGAGCGAGTCCCATCCCGAGAGCCCCGGGTCGGCGACTGCCGCATACGCGGTCCAGCCCGAGCGGGCGTTGCGGTAGGAGCCCTCGACGCCCGTGGCCCCGAACCAGTCGAGGAACAGAAACCCGAGCAGCGCCAGCGCACAGACCCCGGCGACCTTCTCGGCGAAGCGCAGCCTGTTCCTCACGCCCGGAACGCTACCCGGCAAGCTGCATCCGCGCAGCCTCGACCGTGTTGCGCAGCAGGCAGGCGATGGTCATCGGGCCCACACCGCCGGGGACCGGCGTGATCGCGCCGGCGATCTCGGCGGCCGCGGCGAACTCGACGTCGCCGACCAGACCGTCGTCGGTGCGGTTGATGCCGACGTCGATCACGGTGGCTCCGGGCTTGACCCAGTCACCCTTGACCATCTCGGCGCGGCCGACGGCGGCGATGAGGATGTCGGCCCGGCGGCAGACCTCCCCGAGGTCCCGGGTGCGCGAGTGGCAGACCGTGACCGTCGCGTTGGCCTCCAGCAGAAGCTGAGCCATCGGCTTGCCGAACAGGTTCGAGCGTCCCACCACGACTGCCTCGGCACCCTCCACCTGCGCGCCGGCCTCGGCCAGAAGGAGCATGACGCCGCTGGGTGTGCACGGGCGAAGGCCCTCGCGACCCAGGGCCAGCAGGCCCGCGCTCTGCGCGGTAAGGCCGTCCACGTCCTTGTCGGCGCGGATGAGGCCGGTTAGGCGCACTCCGTCGAGCGGCTCGGGCACCGGGAGCTGAAGCAGGATCCCACTGACCTCCGGATCGGCGTTCAAATGTTCGATCAGCGCCTCGACGTCGGCCTGCGGGGTGTCGGCCGGCAGCGGATGGTTGAAGCCCTGCATCCCGACCTCGGCGCACGCCTTCTGCTTGCCGCCGACGTACACGGCGCTGGCCGGATCGTCGCCGACGAGGATCGTCGCCAGCCCCGGCACGCGGCCGTGCTCGGCTGAGAACGCGGCAACCTCCTCGGCCACCTGCGCGCGCACCCGCGCCGCCACCGCCTTGCCGTCGATCACCGTCGCTGCCATCTGATCGACGCTAGTACGGAACGGTCGAGACGCGGCGAAGCCGTCGGCCGACTAGCGCCGCGTGATCGGCGCGTACTCGGACATCAGCTTGCGCTCCGAGCCGTCCTTGGCGAAGCGGATGACCACGATCCCGCCCGGCTCGACGGAGGTCACCACGCCCTCGCCGAAGGCGGGATGCGCGACGTCGTCGCCCATCCGGAACGACGGTCCTTCACCCCCGCGCTCCGGCTCTTCGCCCGCACCGACCGCCGATGCCGCCGCACCCGCTGCGGCACTCGCCCACGACGACGCCCGCCCGAGGATCCCCGCGCGCGGCGCGGGCCGGCTCTCCTCGTCGATGACGTCGGTCGGCAGCTCCTGCAGGAAGCGCGACGGCAGGCCGGGCGAGACCGCACCGAAGACGTTGCGGCGCCGCGCGTGGGTCAGGTAGAGGTCGCGCATCGCGCGGGTGATGCCGACGTAGCAGATCCGGCGCTCCTCCTCGAGGCCGCCCTCCTCGAGCGCGCGGGAGTGCGGGAAGATGCCCTCCTCCATCCCGAGGATGAAGACGATCGGGTACTCGAGTCCTTTCGCGTTGTGCAGGCTCATGAGCGTCGCCATGCCGTCGTCGTCGCGGCGCGTGTCGGCGTCGGCGACCAGCGCGATCTGCTGGAGGAAGACGTCGAGGGTGTCCTCCTCGGGCTGGGCGCGGGCATCGAACTCGCGCCCGACCTCGACGAGCTGCTCGAGGAGCTCCAGGTTGCCCTCGGCCTCGAAGGTGCGCTCGTTCTGCAGCGCCTCGATGTAGCCCGACTCGTGCATCAGAGACTCGAGCAGGTCGCCCATCGGCACGTTCTGCACCGCGTGCGCCCGCAGCCCCTCCATGACGATCATGAGGCGCCCGAACGAGCGGATCGCCGCGGTCCCCAGCCCCGGAACCGACGCAGCATCGGAAGCGGCCTCCCAGATCGAGACCCCCATCGTGTTGGCGTGCGCGAGCAGCCGCGACATCGAGGTCTGGCCCAGCCCGCGCTTGGGTGCGTTGGCGCAGCGCTGGAAGGCGATGACGTCCTGCGGGTTGGCCAGCACCATCAGGTAGGCCAGGACGTCCTTGACCACCGCCCGCTCGTAGAACTTCGTGCCGCCGATGACCTGATAGGGGACCTCGCGGCGCACGAGCGTGTCCTCGAGCACCCGCGATTGCGCGTTGGTCCGGTAGAAGCAGGCGATCTCGCTGAGCGAGACCCCGCCGTCGACCAGCCGCTCGATCTCGCCCACGATGAACCGCGCCTCGGCGTGCTCGTCGTCGAGAACCCTCACCTTGATCCGGTCGCCCTCGCCGAGATCGGTCCAGAGGTTCTTCTCGAAGCGCCCGCGGTTGTGCTCGATGACGGCGTTCGCCGCGCGGAGGATGGTCTCGGTGGAGCGGTAGTTCTGCTCGAGCCGGATCGCCGCGGCGTCGGGGAACTCGTCCTGGAAGTTCAGGATGTTGGTGATGTCAGCTGAACGGAAGCTGTAGATCGCCTGATCGGGATCGCCGACCACGAACAGGTTGCGGTGCTCACCCGCGACCAGCTGCAGCAGCCGGTACTGGACCGCGTTGGTGTCCTGGTACTCGTCGACGAGCACGTGGCGAAACGCCGCGCTGTAGCGGGCCCGCACCTCCGGGAACAGCTCGAGGACGTTGACCGTGCGGACGAGCAGGTCGTCGAAGTCCATGGCGTTCATCCGGTGCAGCTCGCGCTCGTAGAGCTCGTAGACGTCGGCGACGGTCTTTTCGAAGTAGTCGCCCACGAGCTGGCGGTAGGCCTCCGGGTCGCGCAGGCGGTTCTTGGCCGCCGAGATCTGCGACTGCATCGCCCCCGGGGTGAAGCGCTTGGTATCGATGTCGAGGTCGTCGAGGCAGCGCTTGACCAGCCGCCGCGAGTCCGCGGCGTCATAGATCGTGTACTGGCGCGTATAGCCCAGCCGCGGCGCCTCGGCGCGCAGGATGCGGGCGCAGGCGGCGTGGAACGTCATGACCCACATCGACCGGGTCGAGCGGCCGAGCAGCAGCTCGACACGCTCGCGCATCTCCTGCGCGGCCTTGTTGGTGAAAGTGATGGCGAGGATCTCGCCCACCCGCGCACGCTCGGTGTGCACGAGCCAGGCGATCCGGTGGGTCAGCACACGGGTCTTGCCCGAGCCGGCACCGGCCAGGACGAGCAGCGGGCCCGCCGGATGGGTCACGGCCTCCCGCTGGGGGGGATTGAGCCCGGTGAGCAGATCGTCAACCAGGGCCTCGGGCATCGCTGTCGAGGATACGATCCGGATCGGAAGCGATGAGCCTCTGTGACGACGTCCGCCAGCACTGCGCCGCCGTCGTAGCGGAGGCGCGCCACGTCTCCGTCGACGAGGAGGCGCTGGGCGCCTACGACCTCGACGGGCCTGCACCCGAGCCCGATCCTCTCGACGCAGAGCGCCACTTCCTCGAGGGCACGCCGGATGAGATCGCGGCGTACATGCTGATGCTCGACGCGATCAACTTCGGCTCGGGCTGGTTCCCCCTGCTGGTCAAGAGGCCATTCTGCAGTGGCTACTACACGGTCTCCTGGGCGCTGGCCGACCACGTGCGGGCCCACGGGATCCCGACGAACGCCGAGCTGCGCACCATGAGCACCGAGCAAATCGCCGCCGCGCTCGGCCAGGACCCGGCGCTCGAGCTGATGAGCCTGTACGCCCAGGCGCTGCGCGAGCTCGGCCGCTTCCTGGGCAAACGCTCGCCGGCGCAGATCGTCGAAGGGGCTCGCGGTTCCGCCGAGCGGCTGGCCGCGACGCTGGCCGGCGGCATGACGATGTTCGCCGACGCCGGCTTCTTCAAGCGCGCCCAGATCGCGGCGAGCGACCTCGCGCTGGCCGGCGTCGCGGAGTTCTCAGACCTCGACCGGTTGACGATCTTCGCCGACAACCTCGTCCCCCACGTCCTGCGCTGCGACGGCGTTCTGCGCTACGACGACGAGCTGGCGACCCACATAGACGGCGGCGGCCTACTGCCGATGGATCGCCGCGAGCACGAGATCCGGGCAGGCGCGGTGCATGCCTGCGAACTGCTCGCCCAGCGCCTGGGCATCGCCCCGCGCGCGCTGGACACCTGGCTGTGGAACCGCGGGCAGGGCGAGGCCTACAAGGCCCGGCCGCGCCACCGCACGCGGACGGTCTACTACTGATCCCTTCCCGGTGCGCTCACCGCACTTGGAATGGATCAGCCGCGTTCAACCGCCGGCCGGATTCGGGCCGCGGACGGGACGCAGCGGCCGCACCGTGGCTGCGGGTCGGGCATCCTCGGCGCCGGACAGGTCGGCCAGTGCGGTTTCCAGTGCGCCGATGCGACTGGCGATTCCCTTGATGGCGTCGGCCAGCGGGTCGGGAAGATGGACCCAGTCGGCGTCCGGGCCCTCGGGGCGTTTGCCCTCTACCCGCACAGGATGGCCGGGGTTGCCGACGACCGTGGAGTTGGGCGGGACGTCGTGGATGACGACGCTATTGGCTCCGATCTTGGCGCCATGGCCGATCGTGATGGGACCGAGCAGCTTCGCACCCGAGCCGATCGTTACGTTGTCCTGCACGGTCGGATGGCGCTTGCCGGTGGCGAAGCCGGTGCCGCCGAGCGTGACGCCCTGATAGAGCGTGACGTTGTCGCCGATCTGGGCGGTCTCGCCGACCACGACCCCGTGGCCGTGATCGATGAAGAAGCCGTCGCCGACCTGCGCGCCCGGGTGGATTTCGATGCCGGTCACCGCACGCGCGCCGTAGGCGATCGCCCGCGGGACGACCGGTACGCCCGCCTGGTGCAGGGAGTGCGCGACGCGGTGGCTGAGCAGCGCGTGGACGCCGGGCCAGGACGTGAGGATCTCGAGGCTGCTGACGCCTCGGGCCGAGGGGTCACGCTCATGGACCGCCGTGATGTCGCGGCGCAGCTCACGGGCCAGACGAGCCGCCGTGGCGAGGCCGAACATGGGCATACAGTAGCCCCGTGAGATCGTTCCTCATCCTGCACGGTTGGCAGGGTTCCGGGCCCGATCACTGGCAATCCTGGTTGGCCGATCGGCTCACCGCCGCGGGCGAGCGGGTTCGCTATCCGGACCTTCCGAACCCCGGCGCTCCCGATGCGGCCAAGTGGGCGCAGGCCATCCGCACCGAGCTCTCCGCGCTGGTCGGAGAACGGACCGTCGTCTGCCATTCGCTCGCCTGCCTGCTGTGGGCGCGGGAGGCTGCCTCGATCGCCCAGGACGGGCCGGTGGACCGCCTGCTGCTCGTGGCGCCTCCGTGCCCCGCGAAGCCGATCCCCGGCGTAAAGGACCTCTACCCCACGCCGCTGGACCCCGAGGCGATGGCCCGCTCGGCCCGCAGCGCGCGCGTCGTCGGCAGTGACCGCGATCCCTACTGCCCGGCCGGTCCTGCGCGCAGCTTTGCCCAGCCGCTGCGGCTGGAGATCGACATCCTCGAAGGCGCGGGGCACATCAACCCCGAGGCGGGGTTCGGCCCGTGGCCGGCCGTCGAGGCTTGGTGTCTGGCGGAAGCGCCGATCACCGCTCCTCAGGGCGCGAAGAACGGCGTGGAGACGTAGCGCTCACCCGAGTCCGGGAGGATCACCACGATCCGCTTGCCCTGCATGTCGGCGCGCTTGCCTACCTCGACGGCCGCGCACAGCGCCGCGCCGCACGACAGCCCGCACAGGACCCCCTCGCGCCGTGCCGCCGCGCGGGCCATGTCGATCGCCGCCTCGTCGGCCACGCCGATCACCTCGTCGATGACCTCGCGGTTGAGCACGGCCGGGACGAAGCCGGCGCCGATGCCCTGGATCTTGTGGGGGCCCGCCGGCCGGCCGCTGAGCACCGCCGACGCCGCGGGTTCGACGGCGACGATCCGAACGTCGGGAAGCTCGGCCTTGAGCACCTCGCCGACCCCGGTGATGGTCCCGCCGGTTCCCACACCGGCGACGAACACGTCGACCCGCCCGTCGAGCGCCTCGAGGATCTCGGGGGCCGTCGTCCGCCGGTGCACCTCCGGGTTGGCGGGGTTGGAGAACTGGTCGGGAAGAAACGCGTCGTCGCGGGCCGCTCGCTCGCGCGCCGCGTCGACCGCCTCGTTCATGCCGCCCAGCGACTCGATGACCTCGACCCGGGCGCCGTAGAGCCGCAGCAGGCCCTCGCGCTCGCGGCTCATCCCCTGGGGCAGGAACAGCGTCAGGTCATAGCCCTTGGCGGCGCAGACGAACGCCAGCGCGATTCCGGTGTTGCCGCTCGTCGCCTCCACGATCGTCGTCTTGCCCGGCTCGATCAACCCCTCGCGCTCAGCCGCCTCGATCATCGCCACGCCGATGCGGTCCTTGACGCTGCCGCCTGGGTTGGCCGCTTCGAGCTTGCCGAACAGCCGCACGCCCTCCGGCGCCAGACGCGTGAGCTCGACCATCGGAGTGCGGCCAACGTGCTCGGCGATGTTGGTCGGGATGGTCGGCACCACCCTGATTCCTACCGGACTCCGCCCGTTGCGCGACCCACGCCTCTGATGTCGTGCGGACAGGGCGGGTTTCGCAACACGGGCTCGACCCGGAGCGGCAGCGACGCCGCGGTCTTCACAGAGGAGGCCGCGGCGCGCGCCAGTTAAGGGGACGATTGGGCGATGCCCGACGTTCCCGCCGACGAGCGGAGCCGCATGGCCGAGGCGATCGACGCCGGCCTCGAGCCCCGCGTCCGTCTGAATACCGACCTGAGCGCCGAAGCCGCCGAGAAGCTCCGCGACGTCCTCGAAGCGGTGGCCGCCGACCTGGGGGATCGCTCGGGGATCGAGGCGAGCTGGCCCCTGCTGCGGATGGCCGACCTGCTCGATCGATCCCTCACCGACCCGTCTGATTAGCGAAGCAACAGGCGCAGGATCGCCTCGGCGCGCTTGGCGTCGGGCGGCTCGCCGTTGATCAGGTCGAGGTAGATGTAGGACTCGATGATGCGCACCATCGTGTAGGCCACGTCGTGCAGCTCGGCCGGCAGGTCCATCCTCCCGGCTGCCACCTCCTCCTCGAGAAGCTCCTGCACCGCAGCGATGAGCCGGGGCTGGAAGTCCATGTCACGACGGGTCAGCAACCGCATCGCCAGTTCGCCCTCGTCGGCGAGGAAGCGAGCGAACCCGGAATTCGACAGGGTCGCCGCCACGAACCGCCCGACGATCGCCACGATCCGCTCGCTACCGGTGCGCCGCGAGCGCTTGACCTCGTTGCGCAGCGTCTTGACGGCGAGCGACCAGATGACCTCGACGAGCAGCTTCTCGCGCGACCCCACCCAGCGGTACAGCGTCACCCGGTTGACCCCGAGCTCAAGCGCGAGCGCGCTCATGTCGATCCGCTCCCCAGCAAGGAATTTTCTGCGTCCGCGCAGAAAGGCATCCAGTGCAGTGGGTCGCGGCGTATGCACGCGCGTGCCCATGAACCCCAGAGTGTCCCGCGAATCGCTTACTAAGGTGTCTGCCATGTTCCGGTCCATCGTCGCTGCCCTCG